>TARA_R110002012_G_scaffold4286_3_pt1 | contig 14126 bp, 18 predicted proteins | sample TARA_R110002012 | Tara Oceans TARA_R110002012 (sample SAMEA4396515) | marine metagenome | biome: Westerlies Biome; feature: [DCM] deep chlorophyll maximum layer (ENVO:01000326); material: water (ENVO:00002006), including particulate matter (ENVO:01000060) such as... | depth 40 m
AGCAGTTTATCATTATCTCTAATAAATTTGTCCTGGTCTAATACAGGTGTTGCAAACCCAGCATAAGGCAAAAAATATTTTGGCATGACTTTTTTTACTGCCTTGATCACATCTGATTTTACCTCTGTGAGCAACTTCTCAACCACTTCTGCTTTATTATGAACGGTGTCAAAACAAAGTGGATATGAGCTCGCACCTCCGGCAAAGCTAGAGGCAAACATAGTACAATAATCTGGATAATAATTATTATTAAAATCAACAGAGTCGACTTGCGTTAAAAAAGAAAAATTACCACAAGTGAAATAAAGACCTGAGTCATCTCGGCCATCACCAGATTGCATAAGTTGTAAATAAATATTACTGCCTCTTACTTTGGTTCCACTTCCTCTGCATGGATTATAAATTTCATTAAAATTAAGAACAGATAAATGTTCAAAACCTTCTGCTTGCAATGACCGGACAACACTTTGTGATTTAAAATTTGGACAAACAAACACCATATCTTTTCTTATTTTTTTTAATGTATGAGGAGAGAAATGATCGCTGTGTGTGTGAGAGATATAAATAAAATCACAACAATCATTTACAATTTCATCCCAATATTTAGGAGGAGCAAATTGTGGAAACCAGGATTGAAAACTGAAACCCTCTAACCAGGGATCTATTAAAAATGAGCAGTCTCTTGTTTCAAAAAACAAACAGGCATGATTCCAAAAACTTAATGTTATTTTATCATTTCCTGATGATGGTAAACATGGGGTTTCTTTAGTGTTAGCACTGTGGATTATTGGCATTAAAACTGTAGTGTCATCCATTGCTCACAACTCCATGCTTTTTTAAATAAACTAATGGGACCCAAGTGTTTTTATGATCTGGTGGTGGCCCCCAATCATTGTTTGAATCAGGTCGATTTATCCAGGTCCCTTTCTTCCACAACGTCAACCTGGTATCCCAGACACTTTCCTCACTCGGATTATCATTTGATTTTACTGAATAATTACCCTCACTTAATTTTACAAAAATATCTTCTCGTAATATGAAATCAATATTTGCTTTAAATTTTCGCTTATTGTTGCCAAGCAAAAAAGGACTCTCAGCAATCTTCTGGATAACTTCTCTAAATTTATCTGCACTTACTGTTTTTAATATTTCATTAAATCTTTTTTTTCTTTTGGGTGTAATCTTTCCTGGTATTGGTAAATGATGCTTTTCAAAAAACTCCTGACAAAAAGCAAAATGATGCAATATATCTATTTCTTTGTGGTTGTGGTTGTGGTTGTGGTTAGGTAGCTTCTTGCTAGACTTTTGCTTTAGCGAATGAGTAGCAGATGCTTTAGCATTTGCTAGAGCTTCTGATTTAGCAATGCCTCCTTTTCTTCCATTGGCAACAGCAATATCATATTTACTTTGTGCTTTGGCCAACTCTTCTTCTATTCTCGCATGAAACCAAAGATTATTATCAACCTCAAAAAAATCTTGAATAATTGGTTTCATTGCCAGCCATTCTTCCATTGTTGTTTTTGTGATAGCTGCTAAATAATCATCGTTACCAATAAGAGGTTTTCTTGTGATCCAATATGAAGCACCACTTAAAAAATAAGCTCCATGCTGGAGGGTTGTAAGGTGCATTGTGTCACCAAGCCAATCTGAAAAGTACATTGGCATCCAGGCCAATCTGCTGTTATGTCCTACAGTCATTTATACTTCCTTGATGTCATAGCCCTGGCATGCTCTAAAGAGTTTGTTTTTAATGCGATAAGTGGGGTTTTTTCTTGTAGGAGGTGACTTAACATCCTCAGTTACATGTATAATGTAACCATCATGTATTAGGTCATAATCGAAATCAGAATTGTATTTGCATATTAGATGCCCAGCAACTGTCAGCCGGTAAGTTTTTTGCAGCTCCAGGTTTTGGATCTTGCCCTGATTTTGCAAGTCTAAGAGCTCCAGGTATCGATACCCTTCTTTTTTGGAGTCAAATTTTATGCCTCTGATTTCAATTTTTTTATTTTTGTATTTGCTGGGCATATTCATTTCCAGATGCTGTAAGAAAACAAGCCCGGACAGATCCAATTTTTTTTGTTATGAAACCTTGATTAACTAAAGATGTTACTATTCTGTGAATGTTGGACCGGCTCTTAATATTGAGAGAGTGAGCCATCTCCTGGTAAGTCGGAGGGATGCCCTGGTTTTGCGTATGGTTGCGAATATACAGGAGCACATGAGATTCATTCCTGGTCATTATAAATTTCTTCCGGGGTCTTAATAATTCTTAATGATTTATATGAACCGTCTATTCTGCTGACTAAACCCCGTCTTTCTAGCTTTTTAACAGTTTTTGTGATTGTTGCCTGGCAACATCCTATGTTTTCAGCCATTTCGTCAAAACTAGGAGTGTAAAATTTTGTCTTTTGGTACTTAAAAACAAAATCTAACAGCTGTTTTTCTCTTTCATTTAACATTTTTAATTCCATACAAAATATTTTTATTTATATTTTATATAAAATTTGCATAATAAATATCAAGAAAAATTAAAATATTATTAAAAATAATTGCATTAATTGTTTAGATTGAGTTATAAGAGATTAAATAAAACAATGAAAATGAGAACATTGGGCCTATGAATAAATCAAATATAAATAATTCTCTGAGTGCGATTCGAAAAAAAAAGGGATTTACGCAAAAAGATGTAGCAGAGCATCTTGGCATTCAACAGTCATCTTATTCAAGAAGAGAAATTGATACTAACAGCCTTACAGTGCTGGAGATGAAAAAAATCATCGACTTGTTAAATTTGAGCTTCCACGAACAACAAACGGTTTTTAAATGGGATGAGTTTGCGAGTAATAATCAAAAGAAATTAGAGAGGATAAACAGAGATCCTGAGCAATGGAGAATCCTTTTAAAAAACACAGCTCTATTTATAGAAAAACAACTAATTGAAAATGAAAAATATATGCGTGTGATAGATTTATTTGATGCTGTTTACAATGCGACAGAACTAGCCTATGAGCTTAACTTTACCCAGGAAGATTACAGCAAAAATGGCAGAGCTCTCAAGTTTTTCATGCCACTTTTTGAGATGAAGCTGCGAAAAGCAGACATTAAAAGCAAAGATTTTAGAAGCATGAGAGCAAAACACGTCCACAATACAATGGCAAAAATATTTGACTATTAGTTTATAAACTAATGAAGATGATGAAATAAGTGATAACAAATATTAATAGATCCCACAACCAAAGCACCAGAACAAAAACCTAATATAAAAGCAGTTAGCCGGTCTTTAATTCTTTTATTAGTGTAAAACTTTTGTGCGTGTTGTTGCAGCTTATAAGCCAATGGGTTTTTTGATTCTTCTTGTAAATCGTGTGCATTACTTAAATTGTTCTTTAAACTACTAAAAGCATCCATAACATACTCCTGATTTTAAAAACGTCCCAATCTAAATTTTATTGTTGTTTTGTATAATAATAACCAATTGAGAACGAATATCAATTAATTCTTTTTAATAAAAATACTTTTTTTGTATAATTAAATAATAAAAATATTGCATATAAGCATAAAATAGAATTATTATTAATTATTATGACCCAAGATTATAAAAAAATTGATGCAGCAGAGGCAGCTATAAGGCTTCATTTTAAGCAAATGAGGCATGAGGTTCTCAGCAACCTCAATAAGATAGAATCGTTAGATGTAGGGCCTGATATGGCTCATCTAGGGCCATTTTTAGCTGATATACAGCAGCATATCATCAACAAGTGCATCCACCAGGTTAAAAGACGCATGCCTGGAGAGCATATTAGGGAGGAATCACGTTATTTTGAACACATTGGAAAAAAAATCGATCATTGACCTGGACACAGGCTGTGATTACCCAGATGGAATATATAGCCATGAGGCATTAGCAGATCACGACTATCATGCTTTGCCCAGGGCATCAGCCACTCTTTTTAAGTTTGCTATTAATGACCCAATGGAGGCCTGGTCCAAAAGCTGGCTTAATCCTCGGTATAAAGACGAAAAAACAGATGCCATGAAAACCGGCTCTGCTTATCATAAACGATTCCTGGAGGGATCAGAGGCTTTTGCTGCCACTTACAAAACAGCTTTAAAAAAAGAAGATTATCAAAATCTCCTTGTCACAATAAAAGATATGAAAGAATGGTTATCTGCATACAATATACCCATTGTTTCTAAAGCAACAAAAAGTGATTTAATTGCTCTTATACAAGAGCAAGAGCATGCCCCTCCTCTTTGGGATGTTTTGGTTGAAAACCATAAAACAAAACATGCTGGCATGGATATTATAAAACAAGATACTGTAAATGAGATTGAATTTGCTCATTCTCTCATAGAACAGGATCCGATTGCTAGTGCTGCCATTACAGGAGGCCAGCCGGAAGTTTCTCTTTTATATACTTTGCATTTAAATGAAGATGGACCAGGAGGAGAGGTTTATAAGATTAAATGTAAAGCTCGCATTGATTATCTAAAGTATAAAAGTTTAATTGATTTAAAAACTTTCTCCAATTATATGTCTGCACCCTTAATGAGAGTAATCAATAAAAATATTGTGGACCGAAAATATAATGTCCAGGCTGTAAGCTATTTGCAAGCATGGCACTATTCAATCCAAAATATTAAAGATAATAAGATGCATGGCAGCTCTGGGTTTAAGTCTTACTTAATTGATTCATCTAAACATGCAAAAGAGTTTTGGTTTTTATTTCAGCAGACAAAAGTGCCCAATGCTAAACTTGTTAAATTCCCAGATATAACTGATTGGTATCGATGGGGTGAAGATCAATTGAGGATGGGACAGCTTAACTTTTGTCGTAAATTCCATCAAAATAAAAACTTGCCCTGGACAGCAAAACCAGAATTAGAAACCTGGGATGATGAAGTACCGAACTGGGCTTATTCAGCATGAATATTCCAGATCATATTTTGTCTGTTTTGAGGGAGTATGATATGCCTAAAGACAGTGTGTATCAACATGCTCAATCAAAACAATATTTAGTGAAGCACAAAGCTCTTGAACAAATTGCAAATAATAAACAAATTGTTTTTGATCCTCCTCAGATTTTACATTTAGATGCTGCCAAAAAAGAATGCGTTATGTTAATCACTGGGAAAAATCAAAAAGAGCAGCATTGGTCAATTGGAGAGTCTAGCCCTTACAATACAAAAATTAATTTTCCTTGTTCAATGGCAGAAGCTAGAGGCAAGGACCGAGTTATTTTAAAATTTTTAAATTTTAAAGATGACATAAAATCAGAATCTGAAAATGAAGTTACTGAAAATAGTAAACAAGAAGTGGACACAGAGTCACTCACATACACACCAGGGAATTAAAAATGAATAAAGATAATTTAAAAACTACTGTCGTTTTAGCAGAAAAAAAACTGCTCACAACTAAAGACTTCCAGCATGAATATGGTCCATGCAGATCAATATTATATCGCATGATAAATGAAGGCCAAATTACAGGAAAAAAAGTAGGAGGCCGATTATTCATTGATCGAATCGATGCAGAGAGATGGAGAAAAAATCTCCCAGATGCTGATTAACCAGGACAATTTATAATTGTTTATAGGTGTTTTTCTTGGGGTCCCCCCAAAGGTCCCCCCAATTTTTAAATATTTTAAAAAACGTAGGTTTTCTGCAATTTAAAGGCTCAAGGCTTTGTTATGCTCCGTATTTCAAACTACAATTTATATTTATCTATTACAGTGTATATTTGTCCAAAAACCCCTGTATTCTGCCATTTTTAACCCATTAAGTATTCAAATTTGCTTATAGGGTTTTATATTTGTTTTTCTTAGGGTCCCCCCAAGATACCCCCCAATTTTGATTAAAATTTTGGGGGGACCCTAAAGTATGTTATAATAACCCGGCAAAATGATTGGGAGAACATGATGCAATACAATATTCTATCTAATAAATTAATCAATGACATAATTAAAAACCCACCGTCAAATAACAAAGATTATAACGATGGACAAGGCCTCAGATTGCGTGTCAAAGAAGGTAAAAGGTTTTCATGGATTTTTGTTTATAAAAAAAATTATAAAAGAATTAGAATTGGCCTGGGCAGCCTCCGGCATGTCTCTTTAATCGAGGCTAGAAATAAAGCACAAAAATTATCAAAATTACAAGCAGATGGTATTGATCCGGCTGACCACATTGCAAAAGCAAAAACTGCTGCTAATGCAAAAATTAAAAACTCTAAAACTTTAAAAGAGATAAGTGAGAAATATCTTATTACCAATATTAGAGGGAATGGAACAACAACAATCTCTGGGAAACGAGGTAAGTTATATAAGCATGTTTACCCAGTAATAGGTGACAAGTTGGTGTGTGATATTAATAGGAACCACATTCAGTCTGTTTTAAATCCAATTTGGTATAAAATCCCATCTACAGCTAAAAGAATACAAGAATTATTAGAGAATATTTTTAATTTTGCAAAAGTAAATAGTTATTATACAGGTGATAATCCAGCACAATGGACTGGTGTTTTATCGCAATTATATCAAACTCCAGAAAAAATCAGACCTCACAAGAGACATCGTAGCATTGCCTGGGATGAATCACCTCAATTAATGGTTAAAATAATTAAACACTATGAGGAATGCCACAATTCAATCAAACAAAATAAAATTAATTTTAAATGTTTGCAGCTTACATTTTTATCTGCTTGTCGATCTGTAGAAATTAGAGAGGGACAATGGGCTGAAATTGATTGGAACCAGAGATTGTGGATTATTCCAGCAGATCGCATGAAAAAAAGAAAAAAACATGTTGTCTATTTGTCTAACCAGAGTTTTAAAATTTTAAAAGAATTAGAAGCTAATAAAACACATCATCAGTATATATTTCCAGGACCATTAACAGAAAAGCCCCAGCAACCTAAAGCCATGATTGATGCTTTAAAAGAAATTAATATGTATCAAAAAACAACAGTGCATGGCCTAAGAAGTTGTTTTAAATCGTGGGTAGACCATCAGACTAATTTAAAGTGGGATTATCTTAAACAAAAAGATGTCCGGGAATTATGCCAAGCCCGACAAATTGAAAATAAGACGCAAAATTCTTATTCCCAGGACGAACATGGAATGTTTCTCGCCCAGGAAAGAAGGATTTTAACTCAGCACTGGGCAGACTTTATAATGCCAGAAGGGAACTAAAAATGAATAATAAATTGAATTTTGAACAGATAAAAAAACTGATAGAATATCATAAAAAAAATGCACAGTTTTATAATATTAAAGATTTAAAATTAACTCTTAATCTTCTCCAGGCTCGTATGGATGTCTTAGAACAGACCAAAGACTAAAGAAATAGGACCCCGACAACCAAACCACCTACAAATCCAGCTGATCCTAAAAACCAGGACACAACCGGGAATTTGTGTGTTACAAATTTAAGGTTGTTGCGTTTTTCATCAAGCTCTGCAATTGCAGCAAGGACTTTATCATCAATATCAGTTCTATCTAACAGTTCTGTATAAATACTGCTTTTTTTAATTGGATCATTCATAATTTTTCTACTTTCATTTGTTGACACCTTTTACTTTTTCAAATGTACGAGCTCCAGCAAGCCCGAGCATTCCCATCAACACTGGAGTCATAACTGACATGTCTGCCTGGGGCACTATATATCCAAAAGGAGCAGCTAATGGAGATATAAGAAAATTGACTGTAAAACCAAGCACACAGACCCAGGCAGTTGCTGGCCTCCAGGACGATTGAAACCAATTCCCTTTTGCTTCCATCTTATTAACTTCAATTTGTGCCAGAGCAACTTTATGGGCTTGTTTATCAGCGAGTGTTGCAATTTCGTGAGCGAGTAATGCTTTTTGATCTTTATCTGCAACAAATTTATCAAGAATGCTTGTCACTGGACCTATAAGAGCTTGTATCATTACGAGGGATTTCCTTTTGGTCTTTTCTTTTTAATAGAAATATACTTTTTATCGCTATCTCTGGCTGTGTTGGTCCAGGCTAGTATATCCACTTTTTCTTGTGGCTGATTACAGTGGATGCAATTACCTGGTGTATAATTTCCATAAAAATCTGAGCTGTCATAATCACTTTTATAGAGAACACCAGAATTAGAATTATCATACTGTTGTTTATTGGAAGTGTTTTTTTGTTGGGATTTATTTAGGGATGGACTTTCTTCTTCTTGGCCAAAGTCGGACCACACATTTGCGTTTCTCATATTGATCTCCTTATTTCACGCATATATATAAATGGATTATTTACCAGGTAATCCAACAATTGTTTTATCTTTTGTAATTGTTAAAACTTCTTGTCGGTTGTCCTGGGGACTTACATAGCTCACATGTACCCATCCAGAGTCATCTACACCTGGAGTGTAAAACTCTAATATAAGTTGATCGAAATCCATCTGGTTTTCAATCATGCGAGCAAGTTTGATATTGGCAATCCCTGGGATTTCAATATCTACAGCCTCACCCTTGCAATGTTGTGAGGTGTTTTTGGATCCGAGTTTTTCATTTAATTCCGGGCATCGATAAAAAGACGATGGTGTGTATGGAATATCATAATGTTTCCGGATTGGTTCTAGTATGTTTTCACATACATTAATCATAGCCTTAGCCACTTCTGGACCAGGAGTGTTATCTATTCCACATCTAGTCGCTGTCATTGACCTGGTAGCTTCAGCCAATGTAAAATGCTGACTAAGTTTCATTTATTGCACTAAAGGTTGTGTTACAGGTTGATTGAATGGTTGTGGTGAAATTGTTGGGAGATCTGCTCTTTCTTCTGGGATCATTTGTGTTCCAGTAGAGCCTAAAAAATGTATTAATCCAAAAATAGCAGCTTTGCTTCCAGGCTTTGTTTCATATAAATTAGACCGGTTTGCCTTTTGTATTTGGTTTATATCCTTACCCTCAACTAATAAATTTGCAATTTTTTTAGCATACCTCCCCTGGTTAAGCTCTGCGATGGTTTGTGAGGCTTGCTCTGGTGTTTTCCAAAATTGTATAGCTCTCACAAACTTTGGAATCATGCCCTCACCCTGTCGTCTTAATTCTGCTTTGGCCTCATTTGCAAAACTTGTAATTGACTCTTTACCGGCTGATCTGTTTATTGCTTCTAATGTTTGTGCCATCCATACTAAATTCTCTTGTGCCTGTGGGTTGTCTGCAAGTGCTTCTAGTAATTGTTTTTGTTTTTTGTCATTCCCAAAAACAGTTCCATAAAATTTAGCACCTACATTACCGATATTTCCTTGTGGTGTTCTTGTTGCAACATCCAACTCTGTTTCTAAATAAGCCCTGGTTAAATCATTCCAAGCATCTTGCCTTCCGGCTTTATTAAAAGCCTCTCGCATTATTTTTATTGTCTGTGGGTTTGTATAATTAGAATTAAAAACAGATGCTGGAATCATCTGAGCTGTTAATTCTTTACGATTAGCAATCTGACCTGTTATTCCATCTGTTAATGGTGTTAAACTTGGATAGCCTTCCTCATAAATACCTCTTGCTGTTGCATAATCAGGAATCTGGTTATCAACTGTTTTTAAAATATCTGTTTTTGTTCTTTGCAAAATACCAACAAGAGCATCATCACCATTTTTTTCAGCCTTGCGTATTTCCTTATCAACATATTTTTTTGTTAAATCAACAACGTGCATGCTGTTGTTAAACTTTTTATCAATATCATTTTCTAATTTTTTATAAACTTTTGTTAATCTGCCTTTTTCTCTGCTTAATCTGTTCTTGTCATTTTGTGTCAGAGACTGTTCAATAAGAGCATCATCTATCTCTTGTATTTGTTTTTCATATTGAACAAGTTGATCTGTTTCTTTTTTAAACATCCGGTCACGATACACTTGGATCTCTGGTCCAAGAAATTTATCTTTTTTTGCTAAACCTCTTAAATTTTGCCACTGTTTTAAACTTTGTTCATATCTTTGTTGTGAAACCCCTGGTGGTTTTTCAAAAACAAATGCAAATGATTTATCATTTATAGATTTTTCATAAAAAGGTGTAGCTTTTGCAATAATTTCATTTTTTTCTGTATTAATTGCATCTAAAGCTCCTCTTTGTGCATTCATAGCCATGTCATATGATGAGCGACCTTGAGGATTAGGTTGAATTGTATCAATCCATTTCATAAGAGATTGCCTTACATCTATATTTCGTATTGTTTGAAACTCATCCATTATATCTGCTGCATCAGGTGTATTTTGCAAAGTTTTTTGTAAAATTATAGCCCTGGAGTTTTTAGTTGCTTCTGCCTGTGTTAAATTTATTCCTAATTTTTTGGCCTCAGCTATTAGATTATTACTGCTTGGGTTTGCTATTCCTTTAAAACCATCTGGTATTTTTATCAGCTTGGAAATCACATCTCCGGCTTTAGTGAAAAACAGCTCTTGACCGGTTCGCAATGCTGTTTGCCCAATTCTCTCACCTGGGGTTTTTGTTTCATCTGCTAATTGGCTTGCAAGTGTTTGACGAGCAGTATCAGCAACAGTCGTTCCAATTGCTGTCCCAAGATAAGGTCTGCCTCTTAATGCTCCAACTACAGCTCCCGTCCCTGCTCCAATATCCGTCATAAGATCACCAGCTTGTTTTGGCAATCCTTTTAAATATGTACTTGGTTTGGTTAGTTGTACGTCTGTTTTAACAAGTTGATTTTCATTTGTTTCCGGATTAAAAACCTGGAGTTGACCATCAGGCCTATAACTAAAATAACTTGTCGCTTGTTTTACATCCATTCCAGGAAAAAATTGTGTGGCAAAATATTCAACTTGTTGCATCGGATCTGTTGGTAGTGATCCAACAAACTGCTGGCCCATAGTTGCTCGGACATCATCTGTTTGAGGAACCATCATCGCTCTTCTTTGAGGCCCTGTTGCTGGTCCTAGTGTTGCACCTGGTAACTGTCCAACAGGATTTAGAGATGAACGATAATTTGCTAATTCTGCTTTTCTGTTTTCGTCCGTATCAGGCAAATCGCTCTCAACAATAACAGCTCCATTTTCTGTGATCTGGAAAGGCATTATCCAGCTCCCTCTATTTGACTAGCATCATAAGATGGGACATTAACACCTGGAATAATTCCTGTGTCCTTGTAAACGTCTAACATTGTCTCTCTTGATTGTTGAATTGTCTTTCTTAATTGATCAAGTTGATTTCCAAAAAATTCTTTTTGAAGTTGTTGTTGATTGCGTGTATCACCATCAAAAAATCTTATAGCTCCTGCGAGAAAACTTGAGCCAGCTGTCATCCATGATGTTGGATCTTTAATCATCCTTTCCATAATTTCAAGGTCTGGTCCATTTAAAACACCCAAATTCAAATATTCCTTCATGTTCATCAAAAGACTTGTGTATGCTGTTGCTAAAGCATTTCTCTCTGGTGAGTCTAAAAGCTCAAATCCATATTCATTAACTAGACTTTGATAATTATCAATTTGTTTTTCCAAGTTTCTCAGATTGACCTCTTTCTTGCGAATTATAGCCTGTGTCTGCATATCTATCTTGCTCCCAGGAATAGGCTCAACAGCTTTTGTTACCTTTCCATCTTTATCTAATACGGCCTGAAAATTTGATGGTATTGTTGCTCCTGTTAATTTTTTAAATTGATCGGCAATAGACAAAACAGCATCACTCTCATTTTTTTGTAATTCACTGGTGTATTGCTGTTGGGAAATTAGACCATTATCAAAATCTTCATTTAGTTTTGCAATATCAGTATATGGTGTTGGTTTTGTAACTTGTTCTGGTTCTGGCAAAAGATCATCAACAAGTCTTGTGGCAGCATTTTCTCTTATGTTTGGATCAGACATACCTAAGAGCTGTTGGGCAATCATTGTACGTTTATCAGCATCTGTTGCTCTAAAAGGCATGGATGCCTCTGTTGCTCGTAATTCTTTTGCAAGTAATCCTGGACCGGGAGTCATATCAGGTTCAACTGTCTCTCCACGTTCTCTTGCTGCATCTTGTCCTAACATACGAGTTCGCAACAAACCACTTTCAACTGGATCTCTTCTTTGAGCTGTTAATACAGAAGGGATGTTTTCTAATACACCAGGTTGTCCCCCAACCATTGCTCTTGTTGATACATTTGGATCACTGGGTTGTGGTCTTATGCCCATTATGTTTTGTATGCCTCTTATATTTTGCATTCTTTGCATGTCTGCATTTCTAGTTGCCAACAACCGAGCTTGGTTAGCTCTTGCTTCTCTGTTTTGCATAAAAAGTCCACCCAGCAGTCCAGCTAGTGGTAGTAAAAGTGGTGCAACCATTTATTTGTATCTCCTATTTTACAAACCAAACTTAAATCCAACGGATCCTTTAGTTGTTTTACTTGACCCTTGAGCCTGTTCATCTTCATTCGTAAACCCTCGCTCACCAAATAAATTAGTGCCAGCACCTAACAGCTGATATGGCTGCGTAAATTGAGCCCCACCCATATCGTATAAACTTCTTAATGCGTCTAAATTAAATTGTGATCCAAGCAATCCTTGTTGAAATTGTTGATTACCCATATTGAAAGCTGTTTGTCCTAATTGAGCTCTTTGCAGTTCTGATTGCCTTCGTCTATCTAGGGCCCCTAATCTTTGCTGATCGCCCTGGTAAGCAGCACCAACATCAAATTGTTTCCTGGCCATTATGTTACGAGCTGTGGCTTGATCTGCTGTCATTTCACGACCCAGTTGATCTTGCCCTGCTGTCAATCTATTAGCCTGGTTATATCTTTCTGCTTGTTGGGCCATTGCAGCATCTTGTTGAGCAGCAGCAAGAGCTTGTCCATATGATTGAGCTCTTAATCCGGAGGATAAAGCCCCTCTCCCTCTTGCTTGTTCAGCATCCAATGTTGCATCATATAAACCTTGTCTGCCCCCAAAAGCTCCAGCACCAGCTTGTCTGGCTCTTTGCAGATTAGAGGCACGATCAACCCCAGCATCATAATCAGCCAAAGAAGCATCAACAACATTATCCATATATGGGTTTTGCAATTCTGCAATGCGATTAACATCGACACCTCTTGTTGTTACATCTTGCATGTAAGGATTAATGGAGCCGGTAGAAATATCTCTTTCTCTCTCATAAAGATCCGGATATTGGTTTTCAAGTGAGCCCATTGTGTATGAGCCCCGGTCCATATAGCCCCTATAATATCTCCTGTTTAGATCATCAAGAGCTCCACTTGCAGCACCTTGAGCATCAATGCCCTGGTTAATTGCCTGGTCAATTCTTGGATCTTGATTAAGATTAGTTCCTGCTAAATTTTGCAGCCCCCTGGCTGCTTCTTCCTGGAGTGGGTAAAGCCCAAAATAATTTGACATCCCGGCTGTTTTAGCCGGATCATACGTCATCGGATCTGTTTGTGGGATAGCATTAGATCGCCTTCCTGGGGAGCTTGCTAGTGGTTCATTTCCAAATCGATCAGCCATAATTACCTCTCATTAAGTTTTCAAGAAAATCAATATCCGGCATGCCTGGTTGTCCAGGATCCTGTGGTAATCCTATTCCTTGTGTCCCTGGTCCACCTGGCTTTAAATATATTTCTCCATCTTCACCCTCATATTCTGTTCCTGGAGCTAAGGCATCATATTCCTCTTGTGTCACAACAATAGGGACACCAATATTCATACCAGAAGGCATACCAGCCTGGCCTGTTTGCATGGCATCTCTTAAACCAATAGAGTCATAACCGGGATTATTCACATATTGTGACATGCCATACGGGGACATGAATGAGTTGCCGGATAATTGTGCTAATCGTCTTTGTTCTAGTTCCGTTGGTTCTCCTGCCATTGCTGCTCCTGTTAATGCCTGGTTAAATCGTGAGTCTGGTGACAGTGTGCCAAAACCAAAACCGGCTGGCATGTTGCCCATATAAGCCAACGTATCAAAGGCTTGCATAAATTGTCTTGTAGGACGTTTTGATGTTTCAACTTCACGTTCCAGTTGACGTTCTGATTCCGTTTTAGTTGACTCTTTAGAGACACCTCCTCCGATGCTAAATGGTTTTGTGGGGGACATTATCTTCTCCTGTTTGTTGGATTTATATCAATGCTGGGAACACCCATGCGATAAAATGAGGGTGCATCTGTTGCACTCCAGGTAATCTTTGC
>TARA_R110002012_G_scaffold92642_2_pt1 | contig 14115 bp, 23 predicted proteins | sample TARA_R110002012 | Tara Oceans TARA_R110002012 (sample SAMEA4396515) | marine metagenome | biome: Westerlies Biome; feature: [DCM] deep chlorophyll maximum layer (ENVO:01000326); material: water (ENVO:00002006), including particulate matter (ENVO:01000060) such as... | depth 40 m
TTTACCCTTGCAGCACTTTACTGAATAGGTTTCTTTATCTTTACATAAACAACCTCTACGTCCACTCTTAGGACTTGTCTTACTTGGTGTTTCGAATTGTTTCATATTACCTTAAAAGTTGTTTACCTTTCTGTAATTGTTTCTCTCCGTATGCTACTGCATCTAATGCTTCTTTGTATTTTGGTATGTCGTTAGGACTGACACCTAATTCTTTTGCTGCTGCTTCTACTTTTTTTAAACCATCTTTCACGTCATCCATATCTTCTTCTAAAAAATTTATATCACCTTCAATAGCTTTTTGTAATTCGTTAAATTGTTTTACATCAATGTCTATGTTTTTTCCAAACTCTCTAATACCTTTAGCAAATCTTAAGGCATCATCAATTAAACCTAACTCTACTCTCTCTCCCTCTGTGATGATTTGTCTAATTGTAGATAATTGTTCTTCTGCTTTCATTTCTAAATCGTTTATTGGTTCTTTAGGTCTTTCCATTTTGTCAGCAAAGTAACCCTCTATTGAGAAACCTTTTACTTTACCTGTTTTAACAAAGTCATTCCAGATCTGGTCATTGTTTACTTTTACTGCACCCATCCAAGTTCCTACAGGCACATTTAATCCGTACTTACGAGATTTATCGTGTACCTCATCTTCTACTAACCAAGATTCTACTAAGGTTAATCCGTTAATCGTGTGTTGGTGTTCTAATGTAGCTTTTGATTGATTGCCGTTCATTAGATAGAGTTGTGATGCTCTTTCTACTGTTTCTCTTGAAAAATAAATATAATATTCTTCTTCTCCTTTTCTACGATAGATAGGTTTGTTAGGAACAAGTAATGCACCCATTAAGATACGTTTCTCTTTGTCTACTTCAGCAAGTTTTATCTCCTCGCTTTTTAGAGCTATAAAATCTTCTTCTATTGCAGGGTTTTCAACTACCGAAATAGCTTCTATTCCTGTCATTTCATCGTCTGCTAATATTAATTCAACTATTCTCATACTATTATAACGTATTAATTATTTTTTTTGTTTATCCTAAACTTGCACTTGTTACAATGTTTCTGTCTAACTCTTGTGCCGTGCTTACATCTCCTGAAACTACAAAGGCTCTTGGTGGAGGTTGATTACCTAACAACTCTGCTAGTTGGTTAGTTCCTGTTGATCCTATTGTATCGAATTGAGGAGGTAATGATGGCGTTGAAGGTGTTGATATAGCAGGAGTTGATTCGCCTCCTGTTGTTCTTGCTCCTAATCCTGCTGGAGGTGGAGGTGGTTTAGTTCCTGCTATTTGTTTTACATTTCTTATACCTGATGCTATAACTGCTGCTGCTCCTACAAAACCAAATATACCTCCTTGTGCAAGAGCCTTGTTTGCACCTGCATAAGTGTCTTGTAACGCTTGTACTATTGCAATAGCTTTACCAAATTTGCTATTTTTTCCTACAATGGTTACTATATCTCCCATCAATTTTTGCATTCTAGTCTTTTTACCCTCATCTAAATCTTGTTCTAATTTTTCTTGAGTGTTTGCACTTGCTTGTTGGTAGTCTAATAATTCATTGTTTGCATCTATAAAGGATTGTGTACCTTCTTCGTAGGAATTTCTTTTCGCTAGTAATCTTTCTTCTTCTATTTGTTTTTCTATTTCAAGATTATCTAACATTGTCTGAATACGCTTGACTTCATTCTGCTCCATTTCGGCATTAAACAATCTTTCTTCGTTTTGTCTTACAGCAGTAGCCTCATCATTAGATAATTCTAATTCTATCTTTTCTTTTGTTAAGGATATAGAGTTAGATTTTTGCTCAGATAAAAAACCTTCTATTTGTGCTTCAACTGCCTTTTTTTCATTTTTTGCAGATAACAAAGCTAAGTAATCTTCTTCTTTACCAGTTAAGTCAAATTGTGCTTGAGCTTGTTGAATCATTAAATTAACATTTTCAAGCATTTTTTGTTTTTGATCTTCTAGTGTAATTTTTAATTCTTCATTAGCTTTTATTCTTTCATCTATGTTTTTAAGATCATTATCTCTTATTTGTCTTTGTTGTTCTGCTTGTCTGTCGTATTGTTCAATTAATCCTTGATTCTCTATTCTTGCTCTTTCAGCTGCCTTTTTTAATTGTACATTTGCTTTTACATTATCTGCTATTGCCTTTAAGCTAATCTTACTAACACCCTCAACAATTTGACTACCTGCTTCTGTTACTTCAGAAACTGCTTCGCTAAAGTTTTCAATTATGCTTTTCCCTGCATCTGCTGCACCATCAACAATTTCTTTAAATACTTCTGCATTTTCTTCTAAACTTTCATTTAATTTTTTTATTTTTTCTACATCATTACCACCAAAAAAAGATTCTTCCCAAGCTAATTGAGCTAACACTATTGCGTTCTTAATTGCTAGAAAAGTAATTTTAAATGGAGTTATAACAAGAGTTAAGATTCCACTCATTACTTTACCTAAAGCATCAAAGCCATCCGTTGTAGCAGTTATGTTATTGTAAACATCAACTAAAACACTAGCAACTTCTGTAAATACTTGAGATATAGTTCCTATTACTACTTTAAAAGTGTCTGCTACTTGTTGATTGCTTTCTATTGCATTCTTTAAAAATGTAAATGCTTTTTCTAAAAGAAAGATTATACCACCTGCTTTACCTATTGCTCCTAAAGTCTTTGTAAAACTTCTTGTGGTTTTTTCTACTTTCTTTTGAGTTTGCTCATTAGCTTGTAATTCTTTTTTTACTTCTTCTAATTCTAATTTTAACTCTTTAACTTGTTTGATTGCTTTCTCAGCAGTTAGTTTGATTTCTGCCTCTACTATTGTTGCCATACATCTCTTTTGAAATTGTTATATGCTTCTTTTATACTTTCAGGATATTTGTATTTACCCTTAGCTATTTTTATGTTTTCCGTTTCGCCTGTTGCTAGAGGCAGTAAGTCTAATATGTTTTTTATCATTGTAGTACACTATTTGTATAAGTTGATGTTTTGACTATTAGTTCTATCTCTGACTTGCCTGTCGTTAAGTTTGTGCTTAGACTATTTATATAATACTCTTTACCATTTATAACTATAACATCGTTTATGCTATAATTTAAAATAAAACTCTCTGGCAGTTGTGCAGTTACTTTTATAATCCTTCCTTTAAGATTAAAAGATTGCTCAATAAATTGTTGGTAGAATCTACTAAATAAACTATTGGTGTTTACATTACCATTATACTCATCATACTCTGCTCCAAAATTTAAAGTGTGATTACCTACACCTGCTGTCTCAAGTGAACTCACATTAGATGGAGCGTTGTAACTTGTTAAGTTTGATGAGGTTACAGTATTAGAACTTGAATCAATTACTCTGTTAAAAAATATATAAGGTTTACCTAAAGTTGTTTTTCCCTCTGCATCTACCCACCATCCTAATACATTGTCTGTTTGGTTTCCCTGATGATCTTGTAAATTAATTAATACACTTCTTTCAAAAGGTACTTCTTGATTAAATTCTTGTCCGTCATATTTCTCAGGTGCAGAATATTTTAAATCTCCAAAGACTTGACTAAACTGATCAACATATCTTAGACTAGTTTGCGTTACAGGGTTAGAGTATTTAAAGTTTACTCTATTGTAAGGTACAGGTCTGTCTATAGTGCTTTGTGTTATATCTATGTATTTAGTAATGTCTCTTGTTGTTCCAAGTGTCATAAAGTCATCAAAGGTCTGTACATAGATTTTTGAGCTTCCTCTTTTTGTGTAAGCAACTAAATTAAACATCTTAAATAAGCCTGTTAAAAAGTCTAAAACTTTCATCTTAGGTAAATAGTCCTGTATAAAAACAAAGTCGCTTAAACTAAACGCTGAGGCACTATAGTTATGTATTGTAGTACTTGTAGTAATACTCATAGCAGTAGATAAAGCTGCAAAGCTTACAGCTACCTGACAATTAATTCTAAACTCTATATCGTAAGTTCTTTGGTCAAGATTGCCACTTGTTAAATCTATTAAGGGTACAGATAGGTTTGATCCACTATTAAATGGTACATCTTCTCTATAAAATAATAATTCGTTTGTTGTTTTGTCTTTAACTATTATTTCCCCTGTGTTGTTAGTTGTACCTGGATCAAGAACTATTCTTATTGTATAGCTCTCTCCTTTGTTTACTACTAGCTTGTTGTTTGTTAATACGTCTCCATTTCCAGAACTGTAAGTAAAATCTGCAAAGGTTAGTTTTTTTCCTCTTGTAGTTATATCTACACCAAATGTAGGAGGGTCTGTTTCAGGTTTTGTTATTGGTGTCTTTTCTCTATGTAACCACAAGTAAAGCTCGTCAAACATTGCACTTCCAAAGAACGTTTTAGTAGTTCCCTCATCTGCCATATTAAACGTAATGTCATATTGAGTTTGTATAGCCTCTATAACTCGTTTTAGTTTTATAGCAGGTTTTAAATCCTCTTGTAAATCAGGATAGTTTACATTCTTTAATTGATTTGTACTTCCTGTATCGTATGTGTAATACTTATTAAGTAGAATAAGAGGCAGAACTATATTTCTATTAGCCGTGTTAGTTGCAGCTAATTGATTGCTTTGTAGTCCTGAAATAAAAGCAGTTCGCATATTATTTATAGCACCACTTGAATAAGTAAAATCATAAGTAGATAAACTATTAAGAGCATTAAGCTCCTCATCTCCGAATAAGTCTTTTAGATTGTTAGGTTTTCCAAAGAACACCACCTTATAAGTATGTGGCTTGTTGTCTTTCATTCCTACTCCGTTAAGTTTTATTTGACCTATCTTAAAGTCTATACCATTTAGTTTGAGTATTGCATCTACTCTAAACCTAGCATCAAAACCATTGTCAATGTCAAAATTATAATAGTGTTTGAATAGTTTGTTGTTTGTTGAGGATGCAGGTAAATTGAATTGCTTAGAAAAAGGAGAAAATACTTTACCAATATCTCTAATGTCTTTAAGAGCATCAGTAATTGTTACTGATTCATCTTGAAACATATCTACTCTTGTGTTATCTATGTATAGTTCTAAAACTTGCATTAACGTACATTGTTTATAGTTTGGTATGCAAATTCTACTTGTATAGTATAATCAATTAGTCTGTCGTTAAGACTTGTTTTAAAGCCTAAACTATTAGACGTGATTAATATAGGAAGTGTTTTATTATCGTACTCTATCCATACTTTCTCACTTAGTATAAGTTGTTTGAATAACTCATTGTTAGATTCAGGATAGTAACCACTATTAAGTGTAAGGCTTTGTTTTGCGTTCTTAGTTAGTATAGTGCTTTGATGATTGTAAGTATTGTATGATCCATTAGTTAGAATATTTCGTTTAAACTTCTCCTCTGTTGCAGCTATGCTTATACTATTCTTTTTAAACATCCATATATCTTGATATACACCAAACTTATTTATAAAGGTTAATTTATAAGGGTTGAATTTACATTCACTTATATTGTTTACCTTGATAACAGTAACACCCTCTACTGCGTTTACTATAACCTCATCAACTGGGTATATAGTTTCGCTCTTTAAAAATTGTTGCAAGCAAATATTATCTTCAAACGTTCCTCCTGAACCCTCTACTCTTTCTTTGTAATTATCAACTCCTGCAGATGAAGTACTAACGTATTGTATTTGGTCTTGTATCTTTAGTCCAACAGAAGGTGTCCAAGTATATATTTGCTCATTGTCATTAAAGAAAGCTACTGAGGTTGTGTTCTCATTATCAACTGGTATTCTTAAAGCATCATCATCTGATTTTAGTATTGTTGTGTTAGATTGCAAATAGCCTTGTAATAGTTGAGGATTAACACCATCTTCAAAATATCCATATCCTAAAAATGCTCTTTCTCCTAATACAGTTGTAACAACAGGACTACCACTAGATAAAGTTTCTGTAGTTCTATAATCAACATACATTGTAGTATAATCATCTGCTGCTGCAAGTGAGTTGGGGTATGTTCCATTAAACTCTGCAGGTATGTAGTCTTTTATTAACTCTGCTATTTCAAAGTTTATTTTAGCGTTTATAGCAGTAGAGGTTAGTGTGTATTGTGGACTTCCCTGCCAAGTAGTCTCAGCAGCTCCTATGTATATTCTTAACTCAAGTGTAGCACTTGTTAGGTTAGTCGTATCTAGGTTTATAAAGTAAGGACTTATTACGTTTATCTTAGCCATTATTTAAATATTATGTTTTCTAAATCAGTAACAAATTTTTCTTGTAATTCTTTAGGTAGTTTTTTTACTGCTTGATTAAAAGGTGTTGTAAAAAACATACTTGGTTTTATACCTGATAAATAAATACTTCTTACCATCATATAACGTAAACTTTTTCTTGTAATAAACCTTCCTCTTTTATCTCTACCTTTAATATTTCTTTTTCTAATCCAATCTGTTATTCCCTTTCTTAGACCTCCTCCTTTACCTTTACCAAATTCATAAGGACTATTAGGTGCTTGTTGTTGTCCGTATCTTTTAGAACCTTTAGGTAATCTACTAGGGTTTGCCCCTTTAATTCCTTTGTCTACAAACCTACCATAGGAATCCATATAAAACTTAACCCCTATAGTTTCTCCGTCTTTAAAAGGAACATACTCTAAGCTATTGTATAAACTCTTAGAAACGTTCTTTTTGCCTTTGGTTAATCTACTCTTTGCTTGTTGAACTACAAACTTTCCAAATATGTTTAAATACTTTCTTGTTTCTTTTAACTGCATACGTTTATATCATTTGCAATTAATACATTAAATGTACAAGCAACACCTGCCATATCATTTTCAAACCTTTCATAAAAGAACTCACAAGAAGCATCTCCCTCTATTTGGTATTTGTCTCTATATAAATCTCCTTTGCTTAATAACCCTACTAATTTATTAGCTACTGCTAGTTGTGTGTTTAGTATATCTTGTTCGTTGTTGTTTCCTCTGAATACGTCTGTTGTTTCTACTTTGGATTGGTCTACAACATCCATACACATTACTGTTATGTTAAAGTTGAGGACTTGCTCCTGAATAGTTGCAGAGTTTACTATAATATGTGATAAAGGAAATATAGTTTGTTTAGATAAATCTATTTCAAATATATCGCCTGTGGTTACTGTATTGACATTCTCATCCGTTAAGAGATTAGTCTTTATAGTTTCCGTGATTTGATAATAACCTCTTACTCCTTGATTACTCATTCTTTATAGATTTGTATTTAACACTAAGTAATAACATTATTAAAAAAACAATAGTGAAGAAATTCAAATGAGGTTCTCCACATATACCAAAAAAATGTTTAACTGTTTCTATCATTTTTTAAATTTACTTTTTATATTGTTTGATTCTATCTCTGCTTTCTCTTTCATAAAACTTAAAGCATAAAGACAGGTATGTATATTTAGTTTAGTGATATCTTCATATCTTGTAACATCTCCTTTAGAGAGTCCGAAAAGTGATTGATACCATCCCCATTTCCTTCCGAAGTTAGATACTGCGCTAAGTTCGTTTCCTTGCCCTGCTCCAAAGAGTTCAGCATAGCTATCGATAAGTCCATCCCTAAATGATAAAAAAAAAGTATTGAACTAAGTACGGCATCCATTGGCATATCTTTCATCTTCTCAGGTTCATCTCCTGTATAGTCCTCTATTAGATATTTATCATTGTGCTTTTGTTTGATTGGTCTGTATAAGACATTCATTGCTCTGTGAATATTATCCATATCTCCAATGTACGTATCTAAGTCTATATACTCTCCGAAGCTCATATCTTCTAAGTTAGGTATAAACCCATAAGTCTTACCTTTCATTTTAAACTCTCTTACTAGTTGAGGCTTCTCAGTAAACATATCAGTAAGTATAAGTGTTATGTCTTGAATACTTTTAGCTTTCATTTGCATTATTGTATCGCCTCTTAGTCCACAAAAGATTTCAATCATCTTAATAGCTAAGAAGTTTTCATCTGTGTTGTTTCCTTGAATCTTTAGATACCTTTGATATTTGTCTAGTGTGATCTCGCTTAGAGTATCAGGAATATAAACTTCTACTTTCATATATATATAACGTAAAATTAAAAACTTTTAAAAACTATCTTATAGCGTATTGTCCTCTATTAGGATTCTTTAGTTGCATCATTAAAGCATATCTAGCTGCATCAATACAATCAGGATGTGTACCTGTGGGTTTTTGTAGATTGTTACCCTCTTTGTCTTTTGCCCATACATAACCCTGTAACTCCCTAATAAGATTCTTAGACTGACTTGTAATGTATATTTCGTTTTGGTTGATTAGGTTAATACCATAGACTATTGAATCTCTACCCTTTGTTACTGCAAAGACTTTGTGTCCATAGTTTCTTAGTTCTTGTATTGACTTAGGCTCTGCACTATCAGCGTATATGTTTTCTCTTATCTCATTAGTCTTTATAAAATAACTTAGGTCTCTATTAAGCATTCCCTTTTGATATAGTACCTCATCAAATATATAAGATTGATTCCACTTGTAAAGTCTAATAATCGTGCTTGGATCTACAGAGTAGCCAAAATCTAAGCCTGCACATAATAACCTAGCCTCCTCTGGAATAGTGTCTATAGGTTTCCAATCAGGAATACACACACCCTCTAAACTACCTATCTGTCCTAGTCCGTACACTTGCCACCAATTCGCCCAGTAGGTTGAGGTCTTTCCTTTCTCTCTAGCTTTTTCTATTTCTTTTACTATAGTATCAGGAAGGCTATCGTTGTCTTTGTAGGTTAGGGTTATGAAGTTCGCATCTTGTTGTCCTATGAGTTCTTTGTCTACCCAGAACAAGTTTGCAGGGTTATAATCTAACCAAATATTACTTGATGTTCTTACTGCTAATTGTTGGTAGGAATCAAAGCTAACATTGTTACACTCGTTAATAAATAAGTCTGTTCTTCTAGCTCCTCTTAGTTTGTCTGGTTGGTCTGTTGAAAAGAACTCAATGTAACTACCATTACTAAATATGTATTTTAAGGTACTCTTGTTGAACTTTCTATCATCATACCTATGTAACCCCTTTAAGATGTTTAAGAAGTCTTTTAAAGCACCTCTACGTAAGTGAGGTACAGATTCAGATACTATGCTTATTTCTTTCCCTTTGTTTCTTATTGCATAGTCTATAAGGATAGATATAATAGCAATCGTTTTACCTGCCGATGATCCTCCTCTTACTATACGAACTCTTTTATCTAGTTCTCTTAGTTTCTGAAGTGCTGAGGTTTTTGTTATTTGCATTAATCAATAAATAAAGGTACATCTTCGTTTACGTGAATGTCCTTAGTTTCTCTTGGTTTACCTGCTACATAATTGTAGTAGAGTTGTACATATTTAAAGTCTCCGTTTTCTAAACCTTTTTTGAGAGCTTTAAATGCTAATGGTTCTAAAGGAGTTAGCTTTTCTACTAACTTTAATTCCTCGTCTTTAGGCTTTCTACCTGAATTGTCTCTTTTACCTCCGTGTTTACTCATCTTGAAAAAACTTGATTAATCAAGTATATAACGTAAAAATATTGTTTTTTATTCTGTTGTTAAAAAGTTCTGTAATTACATAACTGCTTTGGGACGTGATATGTTATATCAATTCCATATCTTTTATTTGTATCTATTTCTTTAACAACTTGATATTCGGTATTAAAAATATAATTGCTTTTACAAAATAAAAAATTGTTTATATCATTTGAAACAAGGAAATACCAAAAATCTTTTGATTTACAATATTTTTCTTTTCTACCTAAAAATGATACTGTGCTATATGGATAATCTTTCTCTGATGTCCAATTTAGTTTAGTTCTAACCTCAACTTCTATTCTATATTCAATATTATTTTTATATGCAATTATATCAATATCGTAATCTTCTTCTTTATAAGGTACATTAAAGCCTTTTTTAATTAGATAACCAGAAACTTTTTTTATTGATAAATCATTATATTTGTTATAATCATCTTGTCTAAATTTCCCTATTTTTGTTCTCATCTTTCTCTAATTGTTTTTTAATTACCTCTACACTTAAATAGATTTGGCTTACTATGTTCTCTAGTCTTTTTATTCTTTGTATGTTGGTGTGTTTCTTTTGTTTCAAAATAATTCTGTTTGATTAATATTTTCTTTTGTTCTTATTCCCATTACTGTATCTAATATTATTTTACCATCTTCATAGTAAACTAAATTGTTAGCTATTTTTTTTCTTGGTTGTTTTCCTTTGTATTTACTAAAATCGTAATCGTGATATTCACTCATAATTTTTGTATGGTCTTTATTTAATCTTGTAAAATCTGGATTTTTTACACCACTTAGAGTATTGGGTAAATTAAAATTAGTCCAGTATAAATGCCTACCTCTTTTTTTTGCTGGTATTAGTGGTTCATAATAAGGAATTACATTTTCAATCACATATTTACCATCAAAGAAATTATCTAAAAATATTATTTGTTGATATAAAGACATATCAGGATATTTTAATTTAAAACCTCCATTTTCTTTTTGTCTTTTTCCTTTGAAACTAAAGTTTAATCTACTATGTGTAGGGCAAGGTGGAGAACTCCAAATAAAATCAAACTCTTTATAATGGTCTAATAAGTATTGGTGCGCATCTGCTACTATTACTTTGTCATTAGGGAATCTTTCTTGATATAGCCTTGCAAGTTCTTCGTCCCATTCAACTGCTGTTATCTTGTGTTCATCTCCCCACTTGTATCTATTGCCTCCTAAACAAGCATATAAGTTAAGTATTTTCATTCTGTACCTGATATTATTTGATCGTGAGGTATGTCGTTTGTTTTATAAGTACCGAACTGCTCATCATAACCCTCGTTAAACTTATCTTCTTTTATTTCTTTTTGTGAGTGTGTTGGTCTGTTACGATTATATTGGTCTATATACCATAAGTCCTCTCTTATGTTGTCTTTCTCTATTTCTTTTTGTAAGTGTGCTAAGGCTCTCCATACTACTTTTGCCGAGTGTCTTACTCCGTCTAAGTCTATCTTGCCGTTTTCTATTAGATGTCGCATAAGTGCATCTAAGTCATCTTTGCTTTTATCTCTGTCCCAATGTATCTCTTTCTCTGGGTGGTGTTGTTTACTTCCTATGTAACTTACTCTAGCTACTTCGCATAGTGCATCAGGGAAGTATTTAATCAGTCCTTTATACAAAGGTATCTGCTTTCTCTTTTGTTGGTTTGTTTCCATCTATATCGTTTAAGGGTAATGTATCTACTATTCTAAGGAGTTTCTTTAAGTCCTTTTCTTTAGTGTAGTCTATTATGTGGTTTATTAATGCTTTTCTTAATTTGGATTTGTTTCTTAGTCTTAGTAGAACTAAATCAAAATACTTGTCTAGGTTTCTGTTATATCGCCTGTGGGTTTCAAATGCTTTTAAACTATGTATTGCAGTTGCGTGATCATAGCTCTTGCCGTTTGATATATAAAAGTCTTTTATTTGATGATAAGTCATATTACAATGATGCCTCAACATAAACGTAAGCAAACTTCTAACCTCTATGTATTCTCTTTTCCTAGTATTTTTAAATACATTAATATCTGATATATCTATAATGTTTTCTGCTATCTTATTTGCCTCTGTCATAAAGTTCCTTTGATGCAGTAACTATCTATATCTGCTCCGTTAATAAAAAATGTCTCGTAGACTTCTAATGCCTTTGTTACTTTAGCCTTTCCTGATTCATAGAACCCCTCACTACAATCATAGATACCTATATCTAATGAGCCTTTGTCTATTGCTATAAACTTGAACTCCTCGTATGGTTTGTTAAATAACTCAGAATATAAATATACCTGTACATCATATCCATACTTGTAAGATGAGTAAGGAAATGCTTTTAAGTCTGCAGTTGTTTTAAGGTCAATGATTCCTTTACCTAGTACATCTGCCTTTCCTCTAAATGGATATCCTTGTACCTCGCCTATTGCTGGGACTTCAAACTCTGTATTTGTTATTAGTTTTAAAGCGTGTTCGTTTCTAAAAAAAGCATCTGCTAGTCTTTCGGCATCGTTCTTTTGTTTCATCGTATAAACTTTTCCGTGTTCCTCTTTAGCTAACTTATAAGCCTTAGTGTTTTTAGATTGTACATCTACAAAGATTTGTTTTGCAAATACATCAGGTTCTAATATACAAGTGTGGAATAACCAACCTGCATCTAAAGCGTTTGATTCTTGTGATCCGTATTGTGTAACATACTTATACTTCTTAGGACTATCTAAGAGTAATTTAATTGTAGAGGAGCTTAAAGCTGCTTTGCCTAAGTAACCATAGTAAAACGAATCATCATTCATTTTCTCTAGTATCTCATCTCGTTTGTATGTTTTTCCGTCTAATAATTGAATATTGTCCATAGTAGAATAAGTATTATGCCTATGTAGCTAATAGCTAAGGCTTTCATTTTGTTTTCGTAGTTTTTCATTTTCTTTTTCTGATTTTCTAGCTCGAGTTATTGCTCTTAGTTTATCGCTTCTTGCTTCTGAAATTACTTTGTCAAAAGAATATTGCTCTAACTCTAATTGATTTATATAAAAGAATATTCTAATTGCAATATCCTCTAAATCTTTAATCTCTTTGTTTTTTGATTTTGCTTTCCATTTCTTAACCAAATGTAACAAAGCATTCATATCTGCCGTAGCTTGTAACTTTCCTAAACTCATTAAAACATTGAATCAATTATAGATTCTAAGCTCAGTAAAAATACTGTGCATATAAATAAGATTACTGTTGCTACTGCAAGGGTTAAATATTTCTTTAGTTTTTCCATTAGATTAGTTTTTTATAAAGTTGTTGAACAAACATTAGTGTTTCTTCTATTGTTTCTTTTGTGATATCATCTTTACATCTTCTAACTGCATAGTTTAGATTACCTGATATCTTACCGAATTCTGCTGCCATTTCTATTTTTGTCATTATATAAAGTATTGATATTTTTCTAAGTTTTCGTTAAATCTTCTGTCTCTAAGAATCTCTGTTTGTTTAGCTCTTAGTTCTTTCCTTATTTTTATAAGGTCTTTAATCTCTGTATTAACCTGATCAATGTTTTTAAACTCATTGTCATTACTGTTGTAGTTAAATACTGTTGGTAGTTTTTCTGCCATATCTTTTAGTTTGATACTGCAAGATACAAATTAAAATGATATAAACAAATGTTAATTAGTTTTATTTGTTTGTACTCGGTGTGCATCTCTTTCTTTAAGAAGGTAGCAAGGCTTTTTAATTCGCTTCTTAGTCCATAGTGTAGTGTCAGGACAATACATTTCTACCTCCTCTTGTTTAGCTAAATCATTTAACCAGAATATATAATTGCCTTTAGGATCTGCGACAAAATATAAAGCGATAGCATCTTCCTTTATGAGTTTATCAAACTTATACTTCTCAATCATTTTATCTTCATAGTACTTTTTTCTCAGCTTAATTTCTATAACACATTGAACACCCTTTGGTGTTGTGCCAATACAATCGAAATGCTCATACCCTCCACCACACCATTCAAGATTCCACCCATCTAAGTTTAATAGTGTTACTATTGATTGTTCAAACTGATGTACTTTACTTATGTTCATACAAGTTTATTAATGTCTGCTATCCAAATCTTATATATAGAACCATTACAGGTACAAGGCTCGTTGTATTTATGATTGTAGTATTTAGCGTGTAACTCTGCTACTAGTTTTATTTGTTCTTTGTTTAGTTCGTGTTGTCTTTTGCGATTGACAAACTCTAACCATCTTGTTAAATCTTCTTCTACCATAACTTTACCTTTTTGTCTAAATCGTTTTTTCTGTCGGTGCAGCCACAATCTTCTTTTCCTAATTTCTTTGCTACCCAAGTAGCTAAACGCTTACCATAACCTAATGTTATTACGTTTATGATTTTTTCTAATAGTGTTCCTAGTCCCATTCTATATTGTCTTTAATTAATGTTTTAACGTTTTTATATGTGTTGTATAAAGAATAATAAGATATGTTTGTTTTCTTAGATAGCTCTGCTATACTCATACCATCTGAGATGAGGTCGAATACTTTTCTATCATACCAATAGACTTTATCTAATACTGTATGTAGTTCTTTCATCTTACCCTCTATGTCTTTGTATTCTTTTACTTCTTCCTC
>TARA_R110002012_G_scaffold153651_3_pt1 | contig 14101 bp, 15 predicted proteins | sample TARA_R110002012 | Tara Oceans TARA_R110002012 (sample SAMEA4396515) | marine metagenome | biome: Westerlies Biome; feature: [DCM] deep chlorophyll maximum layer (ENVO:01000326); material: water (ENVO:00002006), including particulate matter (ENVO:01000060) such as... | depth 40 m
TTTGGAATTATTCCAGTAAGAATTTTATAAACAATATCAATCTGGGTGAAGAAGGATGGAGAGAGACAGGAGGTAAATGAAATGTAGTGAAGAAAATTTTATAAAAAAACCTCCATCATTTATGATGGAGGCCAACTTGACTAGGCAATCATATTACCTACTCTTCTTCTTGATTCCAATCATCCCCTTGTTTTCTTGTGGGATCTTGGTTTCTGTCATTCTGTGAAGGGTTGTTTCCAGCAAATTGTGGATTGTTCTCCTTGCCCGTTTGATATCTTTCATTTTTCATAGCAATTCAATTTTAATTAATCTTTTTTTTTAAAAGTAGCGTCAAATTTCTAATAGTAAATACCTTATAACATTCCATTGGCACCTATTTTTAAAATAATTAACTAAAAGCATATGTACGGAGATCTTTTTTATCTTTTTAAGATTATGCCACCTTCTTTAAAACAATTTTAAACTATCTACATTATAGCTAAATGTTTAATAATTTTAAAAATAAAAGACACACTATGAAAAAAGAGAAATCCAAACCAAAGAAATTTCCTTCCCAAACGCAATCTCAGCCCGGGGAGGAAAATAAAATGAAACCACAACCGGAGATTATTCGAGAAAATTATAAAGGCAGTGGTAAATTAAAAGGCAAAGTAGCATTTATTACCGGGGGAGACAGTGGTATTGGAAGGAGTGTAGCCGTACACTTTGCCAGGGAGGGTGCTTCTGTGGCCATTGTTTATTTAGAGGAAAACAAAGATGCAAAAGAAACCAAAAGGATGGTTGAAAAGGAAGGGAGCAAATGTTTAATACTGGAAGGAGACTTAAAGGATGCAAAGTTTTGTAAAAAGGGTATTGCTGAGTGTATAAAGCACTATGGGAAATTAAATATTTTAGTCAATAATGCCGCCGTACAATTTCCAAAAGACAAGCTAGAACAGATTTCGGAGCAACAATTAACGGAAACTTTTCAAACCAACATATTCGCATATTTTTATATACCCAAGGCAGCGCTTCCTCATTAAAAGAAGGGAGACGTTATAATAAACACCAGTTCCGTAACCGCCTATAGGGGAAGTGATCATTTGATGGATTACGCCAGCACAAAGGGCGCTATTGTTAGTTTTACGCGCTCACTGTCCAGCAATCTTGCATCAAAGGGCATACGTGTAAACGGAGTAGCACCAGGCCCCATATGGACGCCCCTTATTCCCGCAACATTTGATGATGTAACTGATTTTGGTCAAGATACCCCGATGGGAAGAGCGGGACAACCCAGTGAGGTGGGTCCTGCCTATGTTTTTTAGCCAGCGATGACAGCAGTTATATAACGGGACAATTTATTCATATCAACGGGGGCGAACTTATAGGGGGATAACTCCATTTTTAAAAAAAATGTGGACCGCACCTTAGGGAAGGTCCATCGATAATTTTGGATTGGATGGTCAATTTTAAGGATTAAATTTCCATTTGGAAATAATCCTTATGAAATTTTATCCCATTATTGAAGAAGTTTCTATATTTAACTTATGTGTATTGAAGTCTCCTTAAATAAAACGGATTTAGAGATTGAGGATTTTTTTGATGCCTATTTTAGGGTGATGTGTGAGTATGAACCCTATTCTTATAGAGCTGCGCTTGGTTTTCCAAATCTATATATCATACCACAGCACGATCCCGATGGCATTTGGCCCGCACATTGGGGATTTATTCCCGCAAATGAAAGTGATAATATTCTTTCCTTTCGGCAACAATATAATCTGCATGCAATTTCTATCGACCAGTTTTTAAACTTAAAATACAATAAGCCTTCCCTAAATTTTGGTAGGTGTTTAATATTGGCAGATGGATTTTATTTAAGTGAGCTAAGATCCGGAAATAAAAATAGAAAAATTTGGAAGGTTACAAATGGTGATGGGGCAAAGGGCAAACTGTTTGCATTTGCAGGAATTTATTATTTAATTGACGAAGACCTTTTTTCTTGCTGCATAATTACCAATCCTGCAAATAAAAATGTGATTCCCCTTGAAAGCGAAATCCCATTTATACTTGATGATACTTTTAGGAACGAATGGTTACGGGAAGACCTTACACAAGCTGCCCTAAAATCCCTACTCCAATTTGGATTTACAAAAGACCGATTAAAAGTAACGTCCTATAAAGGAACAGCAATGTACCGGGAGGAAATTCATTCCTATAAAAAGGTAGTTGCATCCCACTTAAATCGCAATATTTGATTATTTATATAGCTTTAGCTGTTAATGTAACTTCATAAGGAAACTGAAAATTTTCCAAACCACCTCCTTCTAGCCAATCCCTTCTATTTTCCTTCTTTAATATTATGGGCATTCTTTTTTTATTGTTGTGTATCTCCTCCATTAGCTCGTTTGCTTCGGTTGTTGCTATTGTATAGGTAGTCATATTTTCACCGTTTGAAGGATTGATCCATTCGCTGTAAAACCCTGCAAAGCCAAAGATTTCCTGATCGGTGGGCCTGATAATATATTTTTGTTTTTCCTTTCCTTTCGCATCGAGCCACTGCCATTCATAAAAGGCATCGGCAATCACAAGACAACGGTTTTTTACGGAATTCCGAAAAGCGGGTTTTGATGCGGCCGTTTCAATTCGGGAATTCAATGTCATCTTTCTTATGGAATCATCCTTTGCCCAAAAAGGTATCAAGCCCCAGTTTGCCATGGCAATATGGCCCTTGTCCTCATCCATTATTATCGGGTTCTTTGAAAAGGAAAATCCATTGATGGCTTCCCGGGGGACATACAGTTCCGGTTCGTAAAATACAGCATCGAACTCCTGTTCAATGGACTTTTTGTCCGCCGTTAATTTAGTATGATAACACATAACAAATAATTGATATTTAAAAATACAAAAAGTATAAGAAATGATTGAGACTAGATACATATTATCAAACCCTCTCTCCTAGACCTTAGAAAAGTAGCCTGCCCAGAGCAGCTCGTCCTGAGTTTGTAGGAAAGGGTAGAAAATGAATTTATTGGAGGGAGAAGCAAAAATTCTACTTAATACACAAAATCGTTGGTAGTATATATAATAAAATTTTCCGCTACCGCTCTTAGAATGCTCCAAGCTTTATTTTTGCCCCAGAAATAAAGAAATTTTATCGCCTTCGACGAACACAGCGAGAGGAAGGCGTATGATTTTCAATAAAAATAAATAGTTTGAGTTTTTATAAAAGTTGTTAAAGAAATTATTTTTCTTAAAGATTTAAAAACAACTTTAATTTCTTAATTGGAATTTTGAGAATTATAGGATTTAATTCTTTACAATTCTAGTTACGAAATTCGCCTTATTATAAAATGTAACTTTCAAAATATAAACTCCTTGGGTTAAATTGGATAAGTTGATAGAATTGACCATAGTATTGGATTTATAAACTCTCACGCCCAGAACATTTCTTATTTCAATAGAAGAAATTGGTTGTTCAGTTTCCAAGAATAATTGATCCCTAATAGGATTAGGATAAATATGTATATTTTCAAATTCTTCCTCTATAACACCCAGCGGATTGCAATCCTCACTGAATACTACCTGTGGATCAACGTCGGGCCAATTTGCTTCGGTATATTGCGGATCGTCCACTTCTATACATTCTAAATTTGGGTTATCTTGAGCAAAAAAACCAGAAATATTTGTATTATTTCCGTTTCTTACGTTCAAGTATTCCAAGTGGTTAGTATCACACATAAGATATATTAATTGGGATGCATTAGAAAAATCCAAAGAATCAATTTGATTGTTGAAAACGACAACCTCCCCCAATTGATCATTTAAAGTGACATCCAGTTCCGAAAGATTATTGGAAGATAAGTGGAGATATTCTAAGCTTAAATTGTTAGTAATATCAATTGAGTTAAGGTTATTTTCAGTAAGGTCTATGTGAGTCAAGTTAATATTGTTAGATAAATCTATATTGGAGATTTGGTTAAATGGGGCGAACAAAAATCTTATAGATGTATTTTGAGAAACATCCAACGCACTTAAATTATTTGTATAACAATAAAGTATTTCCAATTCAGTATTTTGCGATACATTTAAACTGCTTATATTATTACCATAACAATATAGTTGTTTTAGGTTTGGGTTAGTAGAAGTATTTAATGAAGATAACATATTATTAGAACAGAAAATTTTTTCTATAATTGGATTATTGGAAATGTTCAATTGTGATAGATTGTTTCCTTCGCAGTAAAGTTCCTTTAATTCAGGATTCAGCGATAAATTTAATGTGTTTATAAAGTTATTCCCACAGGTTAAAATTTCAAGTAAGATGTTCTGGCTTACATCTATAGCAGAAAGCTGATTATTACTCACTACCACTTTCCATAAATTCAGATTCTGCGAAATATCTATGCTAGTCAAATTATTATTTGTAGCGTAAAGTATCTCCAGAGCACTAAAATCCTCTATGCCAGTTAGGTCAGAAATTCCTAAACTTGAAAGAGTGAGAACTGTTATATTTTCAATATTGGCAGTGGGCACATAATTGTCCAGAGGAGGATTGTCATATCCCATATCTATCAATGCTTGTTCAAAAATATCATCAGGAACAAAGGTATTTTGTGCATAAGTTCCTAAACTAACTAATAATACGATAAAAAGTATTTTTTTATTCATATATAAAAGTAATTACAATAGCACTAACGCTAATGAAATCATTAAATTAAAATTATAAAATTAAGATGGAGAGTTAGTTTGAAAGGCTACAAATGTAGGAAAATTACCTAATACAATATCAATTGACTAATATTCTCTGCTAAGTAACTAGCCAGGGATTTGATATGCAAATAGAAATATTAAGTTATTGATTTTCAATAATTTATTTAAAATTGATATTTATTTAACAATTATTTTATGTAATGAATTATACAACTTATTGATTTATTTCCGTTCTTTATAATATACAAAATCAGCATATTCGATTTTGTTTAGCTAAATAACTCCCCCCTTAATAAGTTTTTGTTTACACAAGAACTTTCTTATTGTCCATTAGAATACGTTGCTCATAATTGATGGCAAAAATTTTAATTGTAATTGCACCCTTAAATTTGAGACTGTGATTAGAACGATTTTATATACTTTATTAAGATTTTCTCGCTTATGGGCTATCATTCTTTGCTGTCTTTCTTTAAGTTGTTCTTCCTATCATTTGAAGAAATATTCATTTGATTCGATATTAATTAAAAATAGTCAAGACGATGATTCAGCGAAATGTGAAATTCACGTTGACTATCCGAGACTTATTTTATCAAATAATCAAGGTGTTGAACAGAAAATAAATGCAAAAATACGTAACAAATTTTTATCGAATGTTGATAGCTACTGCGATGAAAATCCCCACATTGAAAGTAACGTTAATATTAGTTATGAAGCATATAAAAACTCTTTGGGTTTGCTTTCAATTATTTCGCATATCACTATCTCGGGAGAAGTATCGGCGGTTTTGATAGAGGGATATAATTTTGATTTAAAATCTGGAGAATTGCTTTCAAAATTTGATTTAATCAGTAAAGATTTTCACAAAGAAGTGAATACAATTTTGACAAGAAAACTTCTTTCAAGACCTATGTATAAACTGGATGATTATTTTTATAGCTCTGAACTAGTAATCTCAGGTGACAATGCGATTTTTTATCTACCAAAAGTGGGTGTGCTAGGACCTTACGAAGAGATAGTAAAGCTTACAGAATTAACTTCCTTTATTAACAAAAAATATTTAAAGTAAAATGGCTGATCAAGATTTTGCACTTCCCGTTGGACATGATGAAAATAACCTATCAACAGTCGCCTTGATTATTGGGAGAAGTTTTCTGCAACCTGTTAATATTGAGGATTATAACGACAACTATGCACCAGGGCTGGAAATTTGGTTACAAGATATCGCAGAAGACAAAAAATTGTTTGCAAGCTTTAACGGTATTATTAAATATATACCCTCTGATAATAATAACAGTTTCAACAAAATTGAACTAATTATAACAGATAGTTCTGTTCGAAGAATAAATAGCATTCGAGGGTTACTTGGGCCTGCGCCAAAGAAAGTTATTTACAAAAACGTGAATCAGGATTCAGTGGAAAGCGATTTAGAGATAATACTAAATGACGGATATCAGGCAGCTCTCTCCAACAGCAACGAAAACAGCTGGCACCCTGTTATGAGAATAGAATATAACGTTATTAATAGAAATCTTTTTCATAATAGCTGTTATTAAGTTAGAATGGACCTTTTGGGTTTGTGAAACAGGATCAGTTTAGAATTTAAAGCAAACGTGTTCATATACGCTGGTTTCCTTGAACTGGTGTTTTTTTACTAATGGCCAATATTTAATTTAAATATAAAACAAACTCAAACCCGTCCATTACGGAAAACCATAAGAGTGGGTTTTAAATTAGGGGAGAATACCAAATATAATGATTTTTGAGGAATGAGATTAGTGTTATTAAAAGGAGCTATTTGTTGTAAATCGTTTTATTCCGACTTACATTTTTTAATGAAATAATTTCCAAATGCCGTAATATTAAAATCATCCGAACTATTATAATTTGCAGATAAATCCAAATTTAATTCTACAGAAGGCTCAAGACTTTCGTTATCTAAATCAGCAGAAGTAGAACCATCGTCAATATCGATTTGAGGTTCCTCATATTTTAAAAGACCTAAGGACTCTAAATTGTCAATATAAATCTTTGTGAAATCTTCACTCAATTCGAAGGTCTTTTTTACCGTTTCAAAACTTATCACTATTTCTGAAACTTTTATATCATCTTCTGTGTATTTATAATGTTTACTATCTAGTAATCGAGCTAACTTTAATTGACGTTGAACATAAAAATCTTCATGAATGAAATCCAAAATTCTTGCTTCCAAAGACGACAATGCAGAAAGAGTATTTATTAATCTTGGCTCTAATCCACTTTCTGGCGTAGAGGCTATATTCGCGATTAAATTCGCCCATTTATCTTGTAATAGTTCTTCATCTTCAACAGATGATTTTTCAACTAATGGCACTAAAGTTTTAAGATTTAATTCTCTAGGCTCCAGTCCATTTTTGTCGAGTAGTTCTCTTGTTTTATTAAATATCTTTACTTGATTCTTTAGACGTCTAAATCGGACATTATCTGCAAAAAGTTCTCCAAATTCTTTTATTGATGGACCTAATAATTTAGACATAAATTTTTCAGTTTTATCCAATATGTGTTTTGGTAAGTTTATTCCATCAATTATCTCTTTCATTGAGTAAATTGTTTTATTTTCAAATGTTTTCCAACTAATTTAAATTCCAAATTTTATCACCTATTAGATCTGGCTAAGCACAAGTTATTAAAATAATTCTCTATATAGTTTCCAAATATAAAACAACCTAAAACCCACCCATTACGGAAAACCATAACAATGAGCCTTTTAACCAGGGAGAATACCAAATATAATAATTTTGGTGATTTAAAAATAGAGTGAAGGGAAAATGCAAGAATAAATAGACATGCTTTTTAAAAGCATCCTAAAAAGCAAAAGTATTATTTTTAAAAAATGGGAGGAGTACTTTTCATAGAAATTCTTTGGGGTGGGTAGTTATTTATTATCTCTTAATAATTTTATGATTTCACTTTTCAATGTATCAGAAACGGTTGCATCCTTCAATATTTTAAAGAATTCCCCATCTCTTTTTTCTTTGATTTTACAGCGTTCAAACCAAAAGTTAAAAAAAACGAACAAAATTGCTGTTAAAATTAAAGCAATCAAAACAGCTAATGAAGTGCTTCCATTACTATATATAAATTCATTTTTTTCTAAATCAATTTTTATGTAGCAATCAAATAAAATACCGCTTATTAAAGTGGTGAAAATGACAAATTTTGATCTATAAAAAGAAAAACTTTTGAGCCATTTAAAGAATCTAACTACTAAATCGTTTAATTTATTCATTAAGAATTCTTGATATTAAAATATCAGCTCTTTTAGTTAATTTTTTATCAATAGATTTAATAAGAGTTGGATGATTTTTCTTTAAAAAATCGTAGTATATAATATACATTACTCTAAATTGCTCTTTATCAATTTTTTGATGATAGTATTGGGTGCAAATATGGTCTATATAGGAAGTAGAAAAAATAGCAAAATAACTTTCCACTACTTTTGAAGGTGACATTAAATAAAAATCTACATCACTGGATCCAATTTCAATTCCCATTCTTTTGTAGGCTGGCTGGTTTTCAATTTCTTCCAAAAACATCATAGAATTTTCAAATTTATAATTGAAAAGTTTCATACTTTTTTTACGTTCCTCCGTTCTTTGCTTTAAAATTTTAGAAATTGGGGTGTTAAAAGGATACTCTGGCTCATATAGAATAGATAAATTCCGTTCAATCACATTTGCTACTCTCTTTTCAAATATTAGTTCTTCCGCAGCTATTTCTGCTTCCGCTTTGGTAAGAATATCTTCGGATTCTCTTCTGATTTCAGAAGTAATAGATTCTTCTTGTTCGGCTATAAATTCATTAATAAGATTAAAATATTCGACCTCTCTTTTTTTGAAGTGATTACGTAGAATTAATGTAACAGAAGAAATGGATAGACAAAAGAAAGTCAGAGAAATTAGGTTTTTCCACTCAAAATATCCAAACATAAACAGGAAAATTGATAATGTCATAAAACCAATCAAAATAGTCTCTTTTTTATAAAAACTATTTCGATTTTTATTTTCTAAAAGTGCATTATATAAATCTTCGTTTTTCAACTTTATAACTTAATGTTAACTTTAAAGATACGAAATGTTGTTTAATTGTCAATAAACATATGCAATACATAATTATGCTGTATCGCCACATACATTGAGTTCTATTCAATTCTCGAATATAAAATATTATTGCCTTAAAGCATTACGGAAAACCATAACAGCCTTCTTTTTAACCAGGGAGAATACCAAATATAAAGTTTTTTGTTAAATAGAACCGATATCAATTTAGATTTTAGAAGTTAAGCAAAAAAATAAAGCCGCTCAAAGCGGCTTATATATGTCCAATTTTTAAAAATTATTTAGTTGTGCACGGTTAACGATGTTGCCCACAGTTATTTTATCCTTTTTGATAATTCTAAATTCAGTTTATCTGAATTTAAATCAATTCTTATGATTTCAATTAATTTCTCTAATTTGATTCCGAGTTTATCATATCCATTACCTATTATTTCGCTATCGCAATGGGAAGCTGTGGTGATGTATTGAGTTAGTATAAAAGAAAGTTCTTCACAAACATTATATATTTGACTTGGAATAATTACCATATGTTTTGATACAGTATTTTCAAATTCAAATGCTTTGCTATAATATATTCCGGAAAATTTAAGAAATTCTTTTTCCCAGTTTTCTGGCTTTCCTTCATAAAATTGAACATTATTAACTACGTCAAAAAATTCACGGTAAACTTTATTTCCTATATACGAAATGTCTTTATAAGCATTTATTTTTTCTAGGAATAGTAAATCTTGATTAGCTTTCTTTTTATCTCTTTGAAAAGTCAAATAAGTAATGAGAAGAGCGATTAGTGAAAGTCCTAATGCGATTAGTGATATTTTTTCCGATGATGTCAATTCAGTTCAGATTTTTTTATCAATTTACGATACGTTAAAATACGGACAATCTTCAAGCGTGACTAAATCATTATACACATAACAACATCCAGGCCCACCGCAGGCATAGCCCATTTTAGATTTATTTTCAACGTCTCTTTCTTCAGCGAGGTTTTTAAATGTTGTATTTATTGCTACTGCTATTTCTGGACTATATCTACTTCCATCTGGCAAACTTGATTTTAGCTTACAAGTTTCGTCTCTATTTAAATTTATACACATTATCTATTATATTTTAAATTCCCCGACCTTTATCTTCCATTCCTAAACCCATCGCAATTGCCTCTAATGCTGTGGGATTTTTGTCCGAATCAGTTACTAAAAACGCTCGTTTTAGTATATCGTTTCTTTCAGATTGAATTACTAAAGATAAAGCATCAGCCATAGAAATATTACATTCGACTGATAACTCTTCCGCTTCTTTTATTTGTTTTCCTCTTGTCATATTTTTTTCGTTTAGATTGGTTTTAATTGTGGGCACCTTGTTTATATTGGCTACTTTCTTTCCTTTTATGTTCCAATGTGGAATGTTAAGCGCTAGTTTTGGGATAAATAACTTTTATTTATTTCAAAAATTTGAACCCATATATTTTTCGAATATAAAGATTATTATAATTAAGTTTCAAATATAAAACAAACGCAAACTCACCCATTACGGAAAACCGTAATGAAGTACATTTTAACCAGGGAGAATATCAAATATAAAAATTTAGCCGGTTTTGTAAGCAAGAATTATGTCACAAATGAAAAGAAAGAGGGATTGGCTTAAAAAGGTCGTCAATAAAAAATAATCTAAAAGTTTTAAAATTCTGGAAGACTCCAATGCCTTTAAAACAACTCAATCATTCTTGAAAACGACATTAATATCTTTATTTTTTTCTACTTCACGGAAAAACTGAAATACATTCATGTTTCTGTTACGACAAATTTTATAAATAGTAGATAATGATATTTGATAATTTTTTTTCTTTTCCCACGCTTCTAAAATATTCCTAAACGTTCCTTCATCTAAATTATGGCTATCAGCAAAATCACGACCTGACTTGTAATCACTCGCAATTAAAATAATGTAGTTATATATCGCCCAATTTTCCTCCATACACACAAATAAAAAACTACTCTGAAAAAATATTGCGGATTTCATTCCGCACTTAAAGATTTTTTATTATATTTGATTTTAATAAATAAATTTGCGATTCTTCAAATCAAAATATTGAAGCACTCGCTTTGAATCTCGTACCGGAAAACTGGTAATTTTATGCGCACGAGAGAATAAGCAAGATGCTCACGACCCGGGCGTGAGTTTTTGACTTATTTGTGCGCAGGCATACCAGTGCCGCCGGTACATTAAGTTGAATTCCGCGCCCTTTTGTATTGGGCTTGGTCGCTATTTTTCCCTCAACTTTCCTTCAAGGCATCAGTTTCCGTTTTGTTTATGAATTTTTGCAATTGTAAGTAGTATTGAGTTGTTAGTATTGAGTGTGTCAACTCCAAAGGAGGTCTCGACTGCGCTCGACCTGACATTCGTTTCACTACAAAAAAATGACCCGCTCCTAGTTTTAGACGACCGTTGGAGCAGGCCAGTAGTTAAAATTAATTCAAACTTAACTGATGCGAAATTATGAAAAATAATTACAGGCACTACTATGTCCTGCCCTTATCTTTTGCCCTGCTATGGGCACTTAGCACAACCCTAACCTCACAAAATGGTTCCCCTCCTATCTCGGGCATTGTTACTGATGCCAATGGACCACTTGGGGGAGTAAATATTATAGTGAAAAATACCTCTCGTGGTACGCAGAGTGATGTGGATGGGCATTATGAAATAACCACCAAAAGTTCGGATACTGTTGTGTTTAGCTATCTCGGTTATAAGACGCAAGAAGTTGCAGTAGGCAGTGGCAGTATTCTGAATGTAACTATGCAACCTGATGCTACTGCTTTGGACGCGGTGGTTATTAATGCTGGGTATTATAAGGTTTCCGATAGGGTGAAGACGGCGAGTATTTCTCGTGTATCTGCGCAGGAGATTGAAAAGCAGCCTATCAACAATCCGCTTGCGGCAATGCAGGGAAGGGTTGCGGGAGTAGATATTGTTGAAACCACTGGTATTGCGGGTGGAGGTTTTAATGTGCGCATTCGCGGCTTAAACAGTTTAACTTCTGGAAACGAACCGTTATATATTATTGATGGCGTTCCGTATGATTCCCGATCCATTGCCGATAGGGGAATTTCAGCGGAAATAATTCCACAGGGCAATATTAGTCCGCTCAACGCCATTAATCCTTCCAACATTGAAAGTATTGAAATACTTAAGGATGCTGATGCTACGGCAATATACGGATCCAGAGGGGCTAATGGGGTTATACTTATTACTACCAAAAAAGGTAAGGAAGGGAAAACGGTATTTACAATAAATAGCAGTACGGGCATAGCGATGATCACGCAAAAAATGAACCTTCTAAACACAGATCAGTATCTTGAAATGAGAAGGGAAGCTTTCGCAAATGACGGCATTACTGAATATCCAGACATAGCGTATGACGTTAATGGAACATGGGATTCCAACCGATATACGGACTGGCAAGAAGCGCTAATTGGAGGCACTGCGCGTACCCAAAATCTTCAAGGCAGCATTTCAGGGGGAAGCGCCCAAACCCAGTTCCTCCTTTCTGGCAATTATCAAAAGGAAACTTCCGTATTTCCGGGCGATTTTAATTACAATAGGTTAAATGTAAATTCCAACGTCACCCATAAAAGTATTGACGACTGTTTCAATTTACTGTTCAACGTGGCCTATGCCATAGAAAACAATAACCTTCCAAAAAAGGATCTAACGTATGAGGCTATCACCCTACCACCAAATGCACCAGCACTCTATGATGAATTGGGCGAAATTAATTGGGAAAATAGCACGTGGACAAATCCACTCGCAGAACTTCAGTCCATTTATCAAAACAAAACAAATACCTTGCTTGCAAATGCGGTTCTTTCCTATAAGCTTTTTAAAAACTTCAAAACCACATTAAATTTCGGGTATGGAAACACCCTATTTAATGAATCCTACATCAGGCCACACACCATATTTAATCCCTCCCAAGGATTAGACAGTGGCAGTTCAAGTTTGTCAAAAAGCAACAGTAGCTCCCAATACTATATTGTGGAGCCACAACTGGAATGGACAAAATCCTTTAACAATTTTAAATTGGAATTTCTTGTGGGTACTACCTTTCAAAAAAACACCAATGCACAGCAAGGATTTTTAGGAGTCGGATTTCCTGACAATTCCTTTATTGAAAATTTACAGGCCGCTAATACAATTACAGTAACAAATGAAGCCGAAACGGTCTACAGCTACCAATCCTTTTTTTCGAGGATAAACTTAGGATATAAGGATAAACTATTTTTAAATCTTACGGGTCGCCGCGATGGTTCCAGTCGTTTTGGGCCAGGCAATAAATATGGAAATTTTGGTGCTATCGGTGCCGCTTGGCTATTCTCTGAAGACCTCCCAATTTCTTGGTTGAGCTTAGGGAAATTAAGGGGAAGTTATGGTATTACGGGCAATGACCAAATTGGCGATTATCAATATCTACAATCCTATTTAATAGGCGAAAATCAATATGATGGAAATATAGGTCTGGAACCCGCCCGATTGTACAATCCCAATTTTAAATGGGAGGAGAATAAAAAAGCCGAAGTCGCCATTGAATTGGGGTTGTGGAAAAATCGGATATACCTGAACCTTGCCTATTACCAAAATCGATCTTCCAACCAATTAATTGATTATGCCCTCCCCGGCACCACAGGCTTTACCTCTATCCTCGCTAATCTGGATGCCGTGGTGGAAAATAAAGGCTTCGAGGTAGAACTGGAAAGCACTATCGTAAGAAATGAAAATTTCTCTTGGAATATAGGCGGCAATCTTACCCTTCCCAAAACCACATTATTAAAATTCCCTGGCCTAGAGACTTCCACATACTCCAACCGTTTTGAAATCGGGGAGTCCCTTACTATTTTAAAACTATATAAAGTGAATGGGATTGATCCCGAAACGGGACTGTTCACCTTTGAGGATTTTAATGGGGATGGTGAAATAACAAGTCCTGAGGACCGCCAATATATCGCTGATCTTTCTACAAAATTTTATGGGGGCATCTCCAACTCCTTTCAGTATAAAAACTGGGGCTTGAATTTGCATTTCCAATTTGTTAAAAAAGATGCCGTAAATCAGTATTACTATGGTCTCCAACCGGGTACTATGTACAACCAATCCACTGCCGTGTTGGATCGTTGGCAAACACCCGGAGACAACGCTTTTATGCAACAGTTCAGTACAGGCAATAATTTTAATAGCTATCTCGCATTTTCGCAATTCGGTGAAAGTAGTGGCGCAATATCAGATGCCTCCTTTATACGTCTTAAAAACTTGGAATTGGCATATTC
>TARA_R110002012_G_scaffold103578_2_pt1 | contig 14098 bp, 20 predicted proteins | sample TARA_R110002012 | Tara Oceans TARA_R110002012 (sample SAMEA4396515) | marine metagenome | biome: Westerlies Biome; feature: [DCM] deep chlorophyll maximum layer (ENVO:01000326); material: water (ENVO:00002006), including particulate matter (ENVO:01000060) such as... | depth 40 m
AGTGTTCATAGATCTGTCCACAGCTTTTGCCCATCTGGGGAAAAGTCCATTGGTGTGAGGTACTACATATTCAGCGTATTGGGAAGTAGTAATTGGCACTGGTGACACATCTTGAAGCACTCCGTATAATCGCCCTGCAGTTTGTTGCGGTGTTAGCCCTGTGACAGTTCTACCAGTTGAAAAAGACTGCTGCGCTGTGAATCCTTCTTCGATGATTACACCTATATTGGCTTGGACATCATTAGCAACACTACTGATAATTTCACTCGCTCTGAAACGAGAATAGACTTTGCCTGCCATGTTGTCGGGCTGTTGATCGAAAAGACTTAAAGCTGGGATAGTTGGGTCATCCCAAATCCACGGCTCATACAGTCCGATTATATTTGCTTTCTTGTAATCTGCTTTTCCTACAAGTCGTAAATCTGAACCAAGCCGTTTTAGTTCTTTGTTTAATCCTTCTCGAAGTCTGTGCGCCATGTCTCTTGTGCCTTCAACATAGGCAGCGAAGATTGCTTTAGCTATTTCTTCAATATCAGTTAATAGGTGTCTGGTAATTAGATCATCTATGACTTCTTGTGGGTCCATAATTCTGCGAATGATTCTGCGGTAAGTATCTTCTGGGATAGCTTCAATCGCTTCTAAAGTCGTGCGATAAATGCGTCTTTCAGTTTTGTCTAGTGCATCACTATTAACTGGTCTGAATTTGGGTGCGTGGTTGTCTCCACGTTTCTTCGTGACCCATTTGACCGCAACGGCCATTAGATAACTTCTTCAGCTTCTTCCGTTGGCAATCCAGCAAGTGTGCGTAGATAATCTGACAGTCCATCGTCAGGAAGTAAAGCGCCAGCAGAGGTAAGTTTGCTTACATAATCACCAAGTACTCCAATATCAGGATCTCTAGGAGCTGTGTATTTCAGTATTGGTGATATGTCCTCTGGTATGCCATTCAGTCGCAGTAGTCTTGGAATCGCATAGTTATTGAACACATCTGCTATGCCTGACAGCCAAGCCTCTATTGTGTCCATAAAAAGCTCTATTTTGGAAACAGACAGAGCTTGTGTTCCGATTTTCTCATGCCCAAGCAGAATAAAATCAGCAAGAATGCTCATCGCTATTCGCTGATCGTAGCGGTTGATGATAGCGTTAGTGTCGAATTGGCGTTTGCCTCCGGTGCTTAACAGTTGAATGTCGTAGGCTTTGTGTCCTGTTTCTGGGTCATACGCTAACGGAAAGACAAGACCTTCCTGTTCATCTCGTCTTATGTTGCGAACGATTTGCTTTATTTCATTCAGCGCTGATGTTTCTTGGGCTGTTGCATTGTCGGAAAGTAACTGCGGTGGAACGTATGCAACTGGAAGCCCAGCTAAATCTCTTTCGATACCGATAGCTTCTATTGTCGTTATTCGTTTCTGATAATACCAAGAAGTATAAGCGGAGCGTAGGACACTTCTTCCTCTTGGATTATTTAACTTGGTAGTTGTTCTGAATAGTAGTGCTTTTTCAATCGGGATAAAGACTGGTCCAGTGCCTGCGATGGGGTTCATTTGGGTCATGCCTTCGATACCGCCATTCGGGTCGAATTTCCATTCGTATACAGTGTCCTGAGAACGTACAGGTAATTTCCTCCAACCTATTCTGCCGTCATTATGCCTTGAAGATTCACCGTTATCTTTTGGACCTTGCCTGCGTTTGTAAACTATCTCGTTGAAGCAAAAACCGTAAGTGAGCATCGACAGAATGTTGCTGATGTTATCTTCCCAAGTAATGCTCATGTCATTCATGCAACCGGCAACGAATTCGGCTTCATCAACTGCACGCTGGTCATCAATATCAGATGGCTCTACGGACCATTCAACTGATCTGAACAGCATTTCTACAGCTTGTAATATCCCACCGATAACAGGGTGATTCTCAGCCATTTCTCTGTAAATAGCATAGCCACGTTTGCCTTGTAATTGGCGTAGGAAATCTTCTTCAACTCGTCCACCGTACTGCACAAGTCCAGACGAGCCGATTTCCATATAATCTGTAGAAGATGCTTTAGCTTTTTCCATCACAAATACCCTTCTTTACTTTAACTTATTTCCCAAGGACTTGCTTGAGTTGAACCAAAAGGAATTACAGTCGGAGGCATTTTGCTCCCTATCATAAGTTCAGTTACAGCCCAAACAAGAGCATCTATTCGGTCAGGTGAAGCCGAATCTGGAGTCCAAGAACACATTTGATCTTCTAAAGCTGGAAAAGCGCCAACATGATGAATCTGATTCTGTTCATATAAAGCGGACACTGGTTCTGCTCTTGTTCTTTTGCCTCTAGTTGCATGAACCATCTTTATCGGTATTTGAGATTCCACTGTATGCAAAGTGTGGCGAACCATATCACCGCCCTGATTAGCTTCTACGATAATGCGGTCAGCTTGTGAACGATGATACAAAGCAATAGCTGCGTTTGCCCATTCAACTGGAGTTCCTTTTACTGAACGATCATCAAGAACATATCCTTTCCCATTTGCATCTACACCGACAGCCACAATTCCAGTTTCTGCACTGAATTCGTGCGAAGTTATAGCAGGGTCTACGCCGACAACAATCCGAACCAAATCTGGGACAGTGTTTACTCTGCAATCCTCAATCATCTGTCTGGTCCACAAAGCACCTTCGACATCATCAAGAATTTCAGCGTAAAGTTCTTGTCTGCCTAATCGTGTGCCTTCATAACGTGCTAGAACTTCTTGCAAAAACGTTGAAGCAAGATTAGCTCTGTTCTCAAAAGTGCTTCCCTTTGTAACTGCTACATCTTCTCGCTCAACAAGTGATCGTATTAATTTCGTTGGTCTGGGAGTAGTTGTTGCAACCAATCTGGGGTCTGCACCGATACGCAAACCGAATATCAGTTGGTCCCAAGCATCAGGGTAACGCCAAGCCGCTATCTCATCGCACCAAGCTAGGTCATGGTTAGGTCCACGGAGGCGGTCAGGTTCATCAGCGGAGAAAGTAGTAGCAAGCGCTCCATTTGGAAATGTTATTCTTCTTTTGGATGGTTCATATCTTGGTCTTTCATCTTCAGGAAAAATCCTTAACAGACCAGATTCACCTTCTACCATAGTGTCACGAACATCGGCTGCTGTTGCACCAACTAACGCTATTCGTCTTGCTTTCCCTAGTTTGACTTGTTGTCGTACCCATTCAGCACCTGATCTTGTCTTTCCGAACCCACGACCAGCGAGAATAAGCCATATCCTCCAATTTCCTTCAGGTGGTAACTGCTTAGGTCTAGCCCAAAGGCTCCAGTCCCACATCAATTCTTCTTTTTGGTCATCTGTGAGATCATCTAACCAATTTTCATCTGCGTGCATTAAACGGCTTATGATTGATTTATCGCTATTCGCCGTCATTTCCATCGTCATGGACCCACCTTAGATCGTTTCTAAGTAGCTTTTAATACTTTGCACACATAAACCATCATGCTAATTCTTGCACAGCTTGAGCTTGCTGTGCTTCTTCTAAACGTGCCAACCGATCTCGCAAAATTGCTCCCACGTCAGTTTCAATAGCGCCCCCAGCCAGTCCAGTAATTTCCATTTGGCGTGGTGCATCTATTCCAAAGATTTCTGAACGGCGTTTCGATAGGCGAATAGCAGTATTAAGCAATCCAGTGAACTCACTAGTGTCCATTTCTTCTTGTTCACCTTCAAGCAACCGCTGATAGGTTCTTCTCCACAATTCATCTATGCGTTCGCCTTCTAGCACTCGCAAATCACTAACAGCTTCAGTCCCCCAACTTTTTAAAGCTGCATCGTAAGCTTCTTTAGCTCCCGAACGTGACGCATACCCTAACTCATTAGCAATTCTGTCAAAAGTAAGGCCTGCTGCTCGCAGTTGAACTACACGACGGTAACGTTCCGCTGTTTCTGGTGATAAAGCTGGGGATTGTCCTTTAGCCATTACTGTCCTCTAATTATGCAAATCATTCTACAGTGCGTTCAAGTCCGCTGTAAAGCATCACGGTGTTCAGAGCCATGTGTTCAGAGGTCCATTGCTTGTTTTAGAGTTTTGCTTTCGGTTGTTCCTGTTAGTTTGAGTCCGTAGTCTGGTATTTCATTTCGGGTTTGTTTGCGGATAAGTGGGTTGTCAAAATGGCTCCATGAGTAGGCTACAACGTGTTGAGGTCTGCCGAATCTGCGTTTGGTTTCTACTGTGTTGGGCCATAGTCTTTCTAGTGATCTTGCCATTTTGTTTCTGCCATCACCTGCGTAGAGGTCATCTGTGTTTCCCCCTGTCATTGCCATCGTTCTCATTTTTTTAATGCAGTAGGCTCTGATGAGGACTGTGGACCAATACCCTGTGGATAATGCTTGCAGGCACCAATCTACATCTTCGTTATATTCCCCTCTCCATCTGACTGGGCAAGCGTTGTTATGTAATGACGCTGAGTAGACTCTGCCGTTAAGGATAAAGGGTTTTTTAACTTGTCCTCGCATAGCGAAAAAGTCGTATTCAATTCCGGTAACTGCTATGTTCTCATATTGATCACTGAAATCTTCGCAGACGACTAGTGGAATGTTTGCTGTTATCGGTATTTTTCTACCCTTATGGTATCTGTAGAAGCCGTCACTGTTATCATCGAATTGCCAGTGTCTTTCTGCGCCGTAATGTTCTATGCTGTGTTCCATTATCCAGTTGCGTGCTGGGATTACAGACCCCTTATTGCTGAAAGGCAAAACAAGTATTTTCGTTGTTGTGGATTCCCACCGTTTGGCATATTCATCGTGTTCTTGTTCTTCAACTACGATATGGATTGGCACTTCGTCTTTTTGGAAAGTGCGGACAGTTAGTGCTTTTTCCCATCTGCCTTTGGAAGGAATGTAGACAGGGTAACGTGGCAGTTTCTTACTCATCATGCTCCGAAATGAATTTAAGATCTTTCAGAGGTTCTCTGTGGTCTTTGCTTTTGCTTGCTGGGTATCTGCATGACCAATTATGGCGGTCACCTGCTACATCTACTCTAAATTCTTTGTCGTTTTGCAACTGTTTATCTACAAATTTTGCTCGTTCGCTTTCATCTGGGAAAATAATGATTGCTCTTACTTCTTTACGAAATTCATCTATCTGATCTACGCCAGTAAATTCAGGCATACCTAATTCAGCCCATTCTAAAGCTGCATCAATAGTTTCTATTTCTTCTATCGGTCTGCTTATCATAACGTAAGCTGCTAAAGCTGCTTCATCAAACCCAGTTCCTAAAAGATCATCTTCTTGGCTTATCTGTTTCAACAGATCAGTAAGTTTGCGGTCATCATCTAAGCTACGATGCTGAATGTAATTATCGGCTGCCAACAATTTCAGTGCTTGTGTAGTATCAGCTTTGATATTTAGCTTAACAACTGGAATTTCTTTCATTCCTAACTGTTGCGCTGCTTGCACTACTCCATGACCAGCAAGAATCGTGTTGTCTTTCGCTACAACTACGTTCCGGTAAAAGCCGTGTTCTTCTATTGATCTGACTATGTGCGCTATCTGGTCTTGTGGATGTTCACGATAGTTTTGAGGATGCGGAGTTAATTCTTCCACTGAAGTCATTACAGCTTCTCGAGTGTAATCTTTTTTTCTTGCCATAACCGATCCTTCTTCCTTTCTCACTTCTGTTTTAAGCAGAAAATCTGTTTTCGTTAATATAATCCATCATCAACCTACTGTAGGTGAATGTTTAGATCTTTAGCGAATCTGGCTATAAGAGCATTCAACCCATATTCAAGAGTTACTTTTGGTTCCCAGCCGTACAAATTCTTGATTTTGCTTATGTCAGGACAGCGCTGTTTTGGGTCTCCCCTTCTTTCTGGAGGTAGCGGAACAGTAATTATCTCACTATCAGAATTGCATATAATCTTAACTAAATTTGCTATGTCTAGAATAGAACGTTCGTCAGGATTCCCTATATTAATCGGTTCTGTTACCTCATTTTCTATAACATGGAGCAGTCCAGTTACTTGATCAGACACATGACAGAAGCTTCGTGTCTGGCTTCCATCGCCGTAAACAGTTATCGGTTTTCCAGTTAATGCCTGCACTACAAAGTTCGTTAGAACCCTGCCGTCATCATGTCTCATTCTTGGTCCGTAAGTGTTAAATATGCGGACGATTCCAGCAGATAAATTCTCTTTGCGTTGATAAGCTGCGGTTAATGCTTCACTAAATCTCTTAGCTTCGTCATAACAACTTCGAGGTCCGATGCAGTCCACATTTCCCAAATAACTTTCCTTCTGTGGATGTTGCAAAGGGTCTCCGTATATTTCACTGGTTGAACCCAGCACAAATCTCGCATCGTTGATTAAGGCAAGGTCAAGCAAAGTTCTTGTCCCTGTGCTACCAACCTCAAGTATTTCTAAAGGCAATCGAAGGAAATCGGCGGGCGAAGCTGGGCTAGCAAGGTCCACGACTACATCCAATGGGGCGAACTTATGCTTATTTCCAACACGCAATGGCTGTGTCAAGTCTAATTCTTTGAACTCCAAATTAGGATTGTCCAAATGGTGCGCAATGTTTTCAATTCTGCCGGTAATCAGATTATCTACAACGACAACAGAATCACCTCTGTCTACTAGTGCATCACATAAGTGCGAACCTATTGAACCAGCGCCCCCAGCGATCAGAACATTCATAATCGCAGTCTTTTCTGAACGCATACTGCTGTTTTAAGCAAAGAATCTGTTTTCGCATGGGTAATCATTAACGCAAATTTGCTGTTCATTATCTATCTTCCTATTCCTTGATAATCGAAATCTTCATCCAGCCACTTATCCACAGGCAGGATATTCCGTGTATCCACAACTGCTTTCTTTTTCATCAACTGAGCAACTTCTGAAGCATCCAATTTTGTTAATTCATACCATTCAGTAGTAATCACTAGAACATCTGCCCCCATACTTGCCACAAGAGGCGATACGCAAATTTCGATTCCTTCAGGTATCAATTCAGAATCAGTTTTATCTTCTACAGTTGGGTCCCAAGCTCTAACTTTTACACCAAGCTCTAACAATTTATCCACAATTCGTAGTGCTGGCGACTGTCGCAGATCATCAGTGTTAGCTTTGAAAGTCAGTCCCAAAATTGTCACAGTTGCATCGCATAAAGCATCTCCGTGAGCCATTTCTATCTTCGAGATAACTTGTTTAATTTGCTCATCATTTGTATCGATGGCTGCTTGAAGAAGTTTGAAGTCATAATTGCAGTCTTTCGCTATGCTCAAAAGTGCTTTAGTGTCCTTTGGAAAACATGAACCGCCCCAAGCTGGGCTGGGTTGCAGAAACATGTTTCCGATTCTTGGGTCATGCCCGATTCCTTCTATCAGATCATCAACGTCAGCACCTACACGCTCACAAATTAAAGCCATAGCATTCATAAAAGATAATTTCGTAGCCAGAAATGCGTTACTGGTGTATTTAATTAACTCGGCTGTTCGTGTATTGCTAAAAACAAATTCAGTATCTAATTTGTCATACAGAAGTGCTACAGCGTGGGCTGCATTCATATTAGAAGCCCCAATAACGATACGATCAGGATGGAAAAAATCTGAAACTGCTGTTCCTTCCCTAAGAAATTCAGGGTTAGAAACTACCGAGTTGCCAAGCAATTCTTCTACAGATTGGCTTGTGCCTACTAAGACAGTTGATTTAATAACGACAACAGCATCTGGGTTTAAATGTTCTTTAATATCTTTGCTGGCAGTTTCAATGTACGACATATCGGCTGAACCGTCAGGTTTCTCTGGGGTTGGTAAACATAAGAAAACAAAGTCAGCCAGTGCAACTGCTCCATCTATATCATTTGTAAAACTAAGCGTTTTCTTGCTTATGCCTTCATTAACTAATTCGTGCAGTTGATCTTCATGGATTGAGACTCTGCCTTTGCTCAAATTAATGATCTTATTCCAATTAACATCGGTGCAGATTACATCATGCCCAAGATAATTTAGACAGACTCCAGTGGTCAATCCCACATAGCCAGTTCCAATAATCGTTATTCGTGCCACAGTGCCATTATTACACATTTTGGTGACATTGGGAAGAATCATGATTTGCAAACCCCACCATACCTGTTAAGATGGTATTAGGAAGCAATACTTAACGAAAGGAAATTCCATGACGATTTCAGAAATGGTTGGGATTAACAAACCCAACTCTACTGTTCATCATCCTTGGCCTAAAGGTCAAGACCCACAGCAGTATGATATGTACGCTGCCGAACGATCTGTCGATTGGGAAAAATATGATCGGCATAGAAAAGATATGAGTTTAGAAGAATGTTGGACGATGGCAAACAAACTACTGCTTCGAAAAACTTTCCAGTTGCACTACCCAAAATCGGCAAGAAGATTATCTGTGCCGAAAGGTAAACCTCAACGATTTGGTTATGGGATGGACTTGTATGTAGCTGCTGCTACAGAAAGCAAATATCATGCGATGCAAAGTGGGTTGCGAATCGGTCCTGCCAATCGTGGAGGTTTTGCATCACATAACGGAAAGACAATCGGGCTGGCAACATGGGGAAGGCAATCCTATGTGGTCATCCACGAACTGGCTCACATCATCGATATGAACGAGAACGGAAGGGCGAATTTAGTCTGGCATCAACCTCACGGTTGGCAATTCTGTCGGATTATGCTTCGTCTGATTCATACATACTATGGCAGGGAAGCCCATGATGATCTTAGGCAAGCATTTAAGGACCATATTGTGCGCTACAAATCACCTACCAAGAGGCAACTACGACCTCATGAACCGGACCCAAAGCTATGGGTAGTCTAAAAATGTTTGGAAATGGTTGCAAATCCCCATTAACATGTTAGATTACTACTTATGGAAGCAACACAACAAAATCAAACGAAAGGAAATTCCATGAAAACAGAAAGCATAACTATAAAAGAACTAACGGCAGCTTACAACTGGACAACAGATAACTTTACCGAAGTCATGATCGATCAAATGGCAGACCGAACAAGACAGGAAGTTATTGACGCTCTTAAGGTAATGGAAAACCTAAATGAGAAAAACGCTGACAGATTAAACGAGTTCATATCGAATCCAGAAATTGACCACAATGAATTATGGAACGCATTTGAACGGTTCGCCGGTACTTACGACCTCATCAAAAAGAACTTTAGAATCCTAAAGGAGGAACTAGCCTAATAGAACCTCAAAGGGTTGAGGGGTAACGCTCCCATCTGATTCACGATCAGGCAACCCACGACCAAAAAACAAAACGAAAGGATGGTCAAAAAATGACAAACAAACTGTTGGAGGATGCTCGCCAATTATACAGTGACGCTCACAAAACTATCTACGGTCACCGCTGGGTGCCAATGAATGCGACTGCTGATGAACTCTACGATCAGATGAATAATCTGTATCAAGGGAAAACAGAATCTGACAAGGTGCTTAATTCATACCTTGACGGAACTGCTGAAGGCATAACTGTAAACGGTGAAAGTATGACCTACAAAGAACTGGAAGAAATCCATGTAATGAAAGGAGACAGGAATGTCTGATTTAACACCTGAACAAGAGGAACTATTAAAGCATCCTCTGTTCAAAAAAACAGTAATAGAAATCAGTGGAGAGATTATTGAAAAGTGCATGGTTGCATCCTTTCAAGAAATGTATTCCCTACTGCAAACAGAGCAACGTGCTGCGCAGAAAAAAAAGAAAAGGTGGTTTGCATGGTTGAAGAACTAAAAACGCCTCCACCTTGCCCTCACTGCAAGCGCCCTTACAAGAAAATAGAATCATCACAACGTGCCAGAAGTAATGTTGGAACTGGGCATGAAAAACAAGTGGCTAGATCACTCGGTGATATGGGTCCAGCTTGTGAAAAAATCTACCAACGTCTTAAAGATGATCGTCTGCTTTGGCTTGAAGGCAGAGGCTTATTTGATGGTTGGGTAAGTCGAGATTCCCTTAACGGAGAACTGAACGGCGGTGATGGAGCAAGAAGGGCAAGACAACTCCGAGACGAATTTGGATTACCTATTGAAATTGAAATGCGTGACGGTGACTCTTTTAAGTCACGACAAGCATGGTATCGGCTCGCTGTGACAAAACCAGTCCACGATAAACCTACTTATGGGGAAACTACATTATGGTAAACCCCCTATTGCAAAACGCAAAGACCCACTGTATAGTGGAATTAGCAACCTATCCCAAAACGAAAGGAAACAAATATGGGAAACAGAAATAACATAATAGTCCATCAGCCATCATACGTTGGTGAAGATCTACCACCGCTGTATCTTTACAGCCACTGGACTGGGAGTGAACTTGTTAAAGTTGTCGCAAATGCTATAGAAAAAACCGACAGCCAACAAATAGGCACTCCTGACACTTTCACAAGAATTCTTTTCTGTGAGATGATAAAGAATGATGTGGATGGAGACAGAGGATTTGGAATCTCTGTCGGGTTTCCACCTGATCAAGACAGTGAGAACATTCCTATCCATATTCACTGGGACACAAGTTCAACCGAGAATAAAGTCGGCTGGATAGTAGAGTTTCCACTTGTGATTAAATACGGTGGTTTGGAATTTACCGCAGAGCAATTTGTAGAAGCTGGTAGGAAAGGAAACTTTATAGGGGGTCCACTTAATGTCTGAAACAACTCAAGAATTAGAAGCTATACCGAGCACAATAGTCCGACCAGCAGGAAGCCAGAAAGACATTGTTGGGGCTATGAACGACTATCAAGATTTGTGTGTTGCTTTGCTTGACGATAATGACTTTCAAACCATACAAGGTAAGAAATTTGTTAAACGTTCAGGTATGAGAAAATTAGCTGTCGCCTACGGTGTTACATTTGAAATAGTAAACCATGAACTGTTCTGGGATGACACTGGTGATCTTAAAGCTGCCGAGTTTATAGTAAGGGCAACCGCTCCGAATGGTAGGTTCGCTGACGGCTGGGGTGCTTGCGCTGTTAAAGAACGTAACGCTGGAAAGAAAGCCACTCATGATATCCCTGCAACTGCGGAGACAAGAGCAAAGAACAGAGCTTGTGCAGACCTATTTGGTATGGGTGAAGTATCCGCTGAGGAAGTAGACAGAAAAGCTATGACAGCTTCAAAAGATGCACAGCAGAAATTACTGCAACGCATAAACGTACTAAAAAGCAATCAAATCATAATCGTTAAGGAACTTTGGAAAGATAAACAGTACCCCAAACTTGAGGATTTGAATGATGACCAGATCGAGGCAATTCATCTCATCGTGGATCAAGTTGAAGCCACTAACGATGATCTCTCTGACATTGAACCAGATGAGGAAGCATTCTAAGACTGTTAGATTTTTCATGATGGTTTACCTATGCAAATATGAATTTCCGGCTTAGAACAGTAGTATGCGTTCGCAGAATGGAAGGTAAATGAAGAAACAACGATGGAGGGCTAGAGATTACGTTGTAATTCCACGCTCGATACTAAAGGAAAAACTTTCACCTTCAGCTTTGCGTTTGTGGATAGCGATAGCATCTTTTTGCTATGACAGCGACGAATGTTGGCCTTCAAATAAAGCACTGTTAGAAAGACTGCCTGAAGGAACAGCGCTGAACACTTTGAAAACAGCGAAACGTGAACTTGTAGAAAAAGGATTGATTGAGAAACAGCGCCGGTTTATTGATGGTCGAGAAACATCTTCACTGTATGTTCTAAAGATGCCGGAGGGGACTGAAATCGTTACCCCCACTGGTAATGAAAACGTAACCCTTGAGGGTAATGAAAACGTAACCCCATTAAATAAACATACTTTAAATAAAAATAGAAAAAATGATGTTTTTGAAGAAATGGGATACGGCGGTAAACCTACAAAGGCTTCAAAGAAATCTATTCAACAAGGTAAAAAGCGTACAGTGGATGGATTCGTTTATGATGATGAGGAAGGTGCATGGGTAGAAGAATCTTAGTGATAGGTCTTATATTGAGTTCTTTGTTTGGAGCTACAGCAAAAGCTGACCACAATAACCATCCCAATTTTATAGATTGGAAATTATTAGAACTGTGGACCTATGAGTACGAATACGAATGGCTAGAAGATTCGACAATGGTTGGATGGCTTCAGTATTGGTTGGGGGTTGAGCAAGATGGGGTCTATGGCAGACAGACTCATATTGCTCACAGACAAAAAGCGATGGAGTTAAATATACAGACCACCATATTTTGGGACATGGTGATAGAACAAGATTACGGACCTGAAGTTGAACAGTGGAGATCAACTGTTGAACAAGCGATAGTAGCATTCGGTGGACCTGTTGAAGATACAAATAGATTTCTGAGTGTTATGCGTTGTGAATCTGGAGGTAACCCTGAAGCATATAATCAAGCAAGTGGAGCTTCTGGACTGATGCAACATTTAGAGAATTATTGGCCTTGGAGGGCAAAGATGGCTGGCTTTGAAGGTGCAAGCCCTTTCGACCCTGTTGCAAATATCTACACAAGTGCTTGGCTGATCTATGCACATACTGCTGGAGGATGGAGACACTGGGTATGCCTATAAAAGTTCCGACAAAGCCGTTACTAAATTATCTTAATGATTCAGGCATGCCGAACAACACTATCAAAGCTAAAAGCATTGGAGTTAGTCTGCGACACTATTCTCGTTTAGTAAAAAAGCAAGAAATTTATTGGGCTACCGCTGACCGTTACGCAATTCGATTAGGATTGCACCCAGCAATCATTTGGAAAGATTGGTATTCATTGACGAAAGGAGTCGCTGCATGAAACGCACGCCATTAAAACGCAAAACACCGTTAAAGCGGACAGGTTCATTAGCTCCAGTTTCTAAAAAACGTGCGAAGACAAACCGTCAAAGAGCTAAATTCGTTGCAGAAGAATTAGGTAAACGCCGTTGGTGTGAAGCACATATTGCAAACGTCTGCACTCGCCACTCTACAGAAATTCATGAACCTATTTTGCGGTCTGCTGGCGGTTCAATACTTGATCGAGCTAATTCAGTTGCTATTTGTCGTATGTGCCATCGGTGGGTGCATGACAACATAGCGGAAGCAAAAAAATTAGGGTTAATTAAAACTGCGCCACCGTATAAGAGATTTCCATGAAAGTACAACCACGCTGGCTTTTAGAAGATTCGCAACGGCCTTGGACTATGAATGCTGAACGGTCATGGCATTGGAGTAAAAGAGCTTCCAGAACAAGAGAAACAAGGGAACGATTCGGCTGGTTAGCTTTGGAGAAAAAAATACCAAAATTAAAGTATGCGAGCATTGATATCATTCCAATAACTGAAACAGCTTCATCTTTAGCAGATGTTGCTGCTTGTTATCCTGCTGCCAAAGCTGCCATTGATGGAATAGTAGATGTTGGAATTATCCCTGATGACTCCGGCAAGTATCTTAAATCTATAACATTTTGGTCCCCGCAAGTACTTGGTTATGAAGGTTTAAGATTAGTAATTACAAAAGAAGAGAGGAAAGAATATGACCACGATCACCCAGCAATCAGATAAGGTTGAAACACTTAAAGAGGAAGCTAAAGAACTGACTCAATTAATGCGTTTCCATCAAGAAGAATTAGCTGCTAGAGGAACTGAAAGACGAAAGTTGTTTAAAGAGCTTTTTCTAGCTGGTGTAACGCAAGGCAACATAGCCAAAATCTGTGGGGTCAGTCGTCAGACTGTTGTCATGGAAATCAAGCGCTTTAATGATCAAAGTTAGACTGGCAGTTCAACTTCCACACGTTGCGCTTTTCCACCGATTGAATATCCACGCAACTGCCCTGATTTAACTAACTCCCAAGCCCAATCTTCCCAAATGACTCCCATAAATGGAGTGTTAGCAGGGAAAGAGTACTTTGTAACCCCTTCAGTAGGAACTATCAGACTTGTTTCTATGGGCATCGGCCAAGTAAGAATCTCAACCATTTCACCTGCCGGTTTCTCGCTGTGCTGAAGATAGATAGTTCGGTCACCTTTACGCACCCAATCCCAAATTGCTTTTTGAAGTTCACTAGCTTCAATAGTTTCTCCGTGTGCATCTTCAAGGTTAGGAACATAGACTGGACCCATCGTGTATCGCTGTTCAGCTTTCACGATTGTTGTCAA
>TARA_R110002012_G_scaffold26559_9_pt1 | contig 14094 bp, 12 predicted proteins | sample TARA_R110002012 | Tara Oceans TARA_R110002012 (sample SAMEA4396515) | marine metagenome | biome: Westerlies Biome; feature: [DCM] deep chlorophyll maximum layer (ENVO:01000326); material: water (ENVO:00002006), including particulate matter (ENVO:01000060) such as... | depth 40 m
TCTTCGAGTTCGTCCCTTCCTTCAAGCTCTTCACTAAGTCCTAGTCCTAGTTCTAGTTCTGTCCCAAGCTCTAGTTCTGCATCTAGTTCGTCTAGTTCTGTTCAATGGTACTTAGTAACAGCAGACGAGTGTTCCGATCCGTCGTCTCTTTCAAGCTCTTCTCCACTCTCTTCTAGCAGTGTCGTGAGTAGCAGCTCATCGCCATCTTTTAGCCCGTCGTCTTCCCCTAGCAGTAGTCCTTCATTCTCTCCGTCTAGTTCAGGTAGTCCTTCATTCTCTCCGTCTAGTTCAGGTATGCCTTCTTAAAATATGAAAAATTGGGATTTATTAACTCAAAAAGAAAAATGTGATGTCATGGACGGCATGGTCATTTCAAGACAAAGTTTGTCTAGGATAAACAAAAAAATGCTACTGCGTGCGGAAGACCCCGCTATTGAAAGCAGTAAATACGGCGTTTTTAATCCAACATGCTGTTACCACAACGGTATGGTGCATAGCTTAATACGGTCAGAGCCAAACGATAAAACTTGGCAGGGGCATTTTTTAGAGCACAAAGCAGTTCCGCTTTACGCAGAATCTGAAATACGGAACAAAACTATACAGCTCGACGGAATCCGCGCTATAGAGACAGGAATGCCCGCAGCGTGCAGACCTGAAGATTGGAGGCTGTTTAGCCACAACGGCACATTGTACACTAATTTTACAAATTATTTTTACTTCAACAAGGGATGGCCTCAAAAACAGACTATGAGTCGGACTGCGTTAGGCATGGTCTCTGACGATGGTATAATCTTTCTCCGAGAGCTAGACGCTAGTTCTCAATTAGAGATGCAAAGAGAAGAAAAGAATTGGGTGTTCTTTAGCGAGAACCGCGAACTTTTTTGCGTGTACTCTATAGAACCTTTCGTGGTTCTTAACTGCGATTCCACGGGTCGCGTAAAGCGGTCAATGACGCAAAACATCAAACTTCCGAGGTTAGGCAACAGGTATATCGCAAACTCCACGAATCCTATTTTAGTCAACCTAGCGGGCATGGGGAAAGTTTATTTAATGTTCGTTCATCAATTTTTTACTCCTTTAGGAAATGGTCAACGCAACAGAACTTACTATCAACACGCTTTAATTTTTTCTCAAAATGACCACCGCCCAATTGCGTGGACACCTAAACCGATAGCGGGTGGTGGCTCGCATTTAGAGGGAAGACACAACGGCGTTGTTTATTTTTCGGGCGCGCTAGAAGACAAAAACGACATCCTGGTTATGGCAGGTGAAGGCGACTCCCACAGTTCTCAATACACCATACCAAAACAAGAAATCATAAATAATTTACAGGCGATATGAGAAACTTTTTTATAGTAATGGGGCTACCGCGCAGTGGAACGACTGCGGTTAGAACAGCTTTAGACAGCCACTCTCAGATTACATGTGAGTATGAAATGTTTAATGAAAATTACAACCAAAGGGAGCCGTGGACTAACGAACAAATTGACGGTATTATAGCGCACTTAAAAACTGTAGACGGTCTGCACCATAACTACAACTTGCCTAGACTTGAGCATCGCAAAAAAGTTTGGGATTTTCTCCGCGAAACCACCACGCATGTTGTATTAGTAAACCGTCCTAATCTTCTAGATGTCTTTAAATCTGCCTATTTTGCTAAAGTGTACGATCAATGGCACAATTGGGAAGGGGAGGTTTATAATAAAAACAAGAAAGCCGTTCCCGACGCAGTGACAATTAAGGCAAGTGCCCTCAAAAAATTCCTTCGAGAAGAATGGGGCTCTATGTACGCTCCAATGCTTGAAGAAGTAAAGAAATTCAAAAGCCACATAGTCGTGGATTACGAAGAGTTTACGCGCTACACGGGTCGCGAGTTGCGGCGCATTCAGGAATATTTAGATGTTCCGTTTGAGCGAATCATTCCTCAAACAAAAAAATTTAATAGACAGACAAAAATCACCAATATTGACGAGCTCGAAGAGGTATACGCTCGACATACATTAGATACCACAATAAAGTAAAACAAAGGAGAACCGATGCCTAGCTATAAATCAACAGACCCTTTCGTTTTATCGTCGCATGTAACGATGATAAACGGTAAATGCCACTCAGTAAGCGGAAGAGAAGCCACGGCATCTGAAGTCAGTGGTTTAGACAATTTTACGCAAAACGGTAATTACGACGACTGTGACGAGTGTCTAGGAGTTTCTTCATCTACATCTACTTCTTCTCCTTCTCCTTCTCCTTCTCCTTCTCCTTCTCCTTCTCCTTCATCTTCACCGTCTTCTAGTAGTTCTAGTTCAACGTCACCTTCACCTTCACCGTCTTCTAGCAGTTCTAGTTCATCGTCTAGCTCTTGTGATTTCGTCAATGGCGATGAAGTGTGTTACAACGGTGAAATTTATACAATAGACTCATTCACGCAAGATGGGTGGATTGGTGATGTACAATACGCATGGATTTTAAACATAGTCGCCACCCAGCCCCCTCAAAATTCATTCTCTATACCGTGTTCTAGCGCACAAACACCGCCGTGCGGTTCGACTTCATCCCCATCTTCATCTCCATCTTCGACTAGCAGTAATAGCTCTAGCGCATCTTCGTCGTCTAGCAGTAATAGCTCCTGTGCTTCGGATTCTACTGATTATTGGTCTTACCCCGCGCCTAGCCCTTGCGATGGTTCAGCTCTTTCTATTGGAGGTGATTGGGCTAACGGTTTTATTTCAGATGCCGCAGTGGGTTTTCCTTTTGGCTCTACCGCAGCCGCTCTCGGCGGGCAGTGTGTCACAGTTGGACAGCCTTCCATTATAGACTGTGATGAGCGTCAAACTTTATTAAACAGCTCGAACCCTCCCGCAGAAGGAGGCGCGGGGGACTTTAGCTATGATTCTGCTAATTCCTCCTGTGACTGCTGTGAAAGGCAGTTTCAGTCGCAGTACACGAGTGTTTGCGATCAGTTGTATGACAGCAATTGTACTTATACAGGCACGGGTACCACAGGAATTTCGGGTCAGTATAGTTCAAGTACGACCTATACTGTAGGTGCAGAAGTGTGGATAATAGGAAACCAAACTGCTTGTCAGTATAAACTGACAGGAAGTGCTTCATCACCCGCTTATAACAGCTCTTCATCTTATGGAGTTGGGGATATTGTAAGCCTTGGAAATCAGCGTTATAAAGCAATTCGAGCCGTACCTAGTGGTAATTCCCCTCCGAGTGCTACTAACTTCAATGGACAATATTATTGGGAGAGCTATAGCGTCACTTCATTTAACAACAACCCTGCAACAGACAACCAAGGAGGCGTTTGGGAACAGGTAGGGTGCTGTTCATGTAACCACTCATGCTCTGCGGAGTACAGAACAAAATTTGGCTAATTTATGAGCGAAGAAAAAAGTAAAGGTCTCGGCGATACTATTAAAAAAGTTACAAACGCTATGGGGATTAAGCAGTGCGGTGCATGTAAAAAACGTCAGCAAAAACTAAATGCTTTGTTTCCCTACAAAAGTGACGAACATAAAAAAACTCACGAAGAGTTGGTCGCGGAAAACAAGAAAAAGCACGACGACATGTTAGCAGCTCTGCGCGATAAAGGAGGTCTTTAACGTGGACGCAGTTTACATGAACGGCTCCGAATCTAAATTAGATGATTGGGAGCTGCGCTATAGTCTTCGTTCTTTAGAGAAGAACTACAAAAATCTAGAACGAGTTTGGATAATTGGACACCTGCCCAAATGGGCTAAAGCTGTTACGCACATAGACCAAGGCGATCCGTACCGTAAAAATAAAGACGCAAATCTTATAGCTAAGATTGTAAGACTTGGGTACGAAAGTTCTTTGTCTGAGAAATTTATTATGATGAGCGATGATCACTATTTCCTACAACCTTCGTGGGACAGTGACATAAAGCCTTATTATAATAAAGACATGGCGGAAATGAAAAAAAGTGACTTTGCTAACAACAAATGGGCACAGCGTTTGTGGAGGACAAAAGACATTTTAGAAAAAAACGGGTACCCGCAAAGAGACTACGAAGGGCACATTCCTTACGTTTTAGAAAAGTCCAAACTACACACGTATCTAAACTTTGATTACGGCTACGATATCGGTTACTGCGTATTTTCATTGTACTTCAACACTATAGACACTCCTGAAATAGCGCACATTAATGAAGGCAAAGTTCGAGCGGGTTTCTATGGAAAATTTCCCAACACGGAATCTATGATTAAAAAAATACAAGAATGTCGGTATTTAAATTTTAACGACAACAGTTTTTCACCCGAAATGAAAGAAGCTGTTGAAAAAATGTTTCCTAAAAAAAGTAAGTACGAAAAGTGAAAGACTTGATACTCACCTTTGCGTGCGACCAACCACCTAAACTAGGTCACCGCTTGCAAGCCAAACTACTACACTCTTCAGCGAGGCGTAGCGGTTATAGAGGTGATTTTTTAGTGGTTCACAACCAAGGCGAAACTTTTTTCAACCACACAGAAACGCGAGCAAACGATTTAGAAATACACTACAACCCTAAATTAGGTAGAGACCGTCATCGTATCCAAGGCATTAAAATGCACTTAGATAAGTATGTAGATTTTTCTAAGTGGGAAAGAATCATGTTTTGTGACACTGATGTTTTGTTTCTCAGCAGCCCCGCACACTTCTTTAACGACTGCGAAGAAGATATAAGCTACGCTTTTGAAGGTGGAAACGCTTCGAGGCGAGCGTTTAACTCTTGTTGGACACCCGAACAAATGAAAATGCTTCGGAAAAAGCGCGTTCGAGGTATAAATAGCGGTCAGTTTGTGGTGCGCAATTACAAGGCGAATGAGGTGTGGGCGACTTGGAGAGAGACGCTCGAAAACGAGTGGTACAGAAACAGCAAGATACAAGACCAAAGCCCTTTTAACAAAATGATTCGTTTTGGTTCTTTCAGCAGTAAAGCGCTTCCCGAAGGGTTCGTAAAATTCCCCTATCAGTGCCGAAAAGTCAGTGCCTATTGGGACGCTAAACTGCTACACTTTTGCGGGTGGGGCGGTTCGCGAAAAATGCGGGTTATGTTACAGGAATACTTAGGGCATAACTTAGTCAAAAAAAGCGGTAACGAGAAACTCGCTTTGGAATTAATGTCTAAATGATTAATCACAAATTAAAGTGCATTTTTATACACATCCCTAGATGTGCGGGAACTTATGTAGAAAAAGTTTTAGACGGTCGTGATTGGTGGCGCGTAGACAAAGCTCAAAAACATTTGTCGGCGAAAGAAGCCAAAGCGCGCTACAGCGATGTGTGGGATTCTTATTACAAATTTAGCATGGTCAGAAACCCGTGGGCTTTAGAAGTTTCATGGTTTTTTTGGAAAAAAAGGCATAACTTAAACATAAGTTTTGAAGAGTTTGTAAATAACTCGCAATTAAACAGCACTGCTAAAATCAGTCAAAACTTAGACGACAAGCGTTTTGCTAAATTGTGGAGCGATCACGGTAGCTGTTACGAGTGGCTGTCTTGTGACGGACGTATTGAGTTAGATTTTGTTGGAAAAGTGGAAAACATAAAAGAAGACATCGCCCACGTTTGTGAATCCTTAAACACGCCCTTTGTGCAACGCCATCGTTGGAATCAAACTAAACATAAGCATTACTCGCGCTATTACGCCGAAAAAAGTAAACAAGCAGTCGAGGATAGGTACGCAAAAGACATTGAGTACTTTGGCTACAACTACCAAAACAAATGAGATACTTTAGAGTTAAAAATTTTAGCGGAGTACAAAACCAAGCCGAAGAGACCGACCAAGACCGAGGGTCTCTCACTATTTGCGAAAACGCAGTGCCCTACCCTAAAGGCAGTTTGCGAAGTGCTCCCGTTTGGAAGCGGGTGTACGAAAACCTTACACTGCCGTCAGACAGTCTAGCGTATTGTTTAGACGGCAACGGACATAAAGTAGTTGTAACTAAAAACGGCAATGATGTACATGGTCTAGCGTGGGTTTCAAATTCAGCTAGTGTTGATAAACTACCCGCGACTGCTTCAACGATAACCGCCACTGATAACACCTTAACAGGTGGGTTTATCAACAGAGTAGGCAGTGAGCTTTTTGTGGGAGATGGAGTTAACGCTAACCTTCGATGGGGAAAGGCGACTAATTACGCTTTTGACGCGCTACAACAACAACCCGATAAACTTTATGCGCAGGCAGCGGAAATTTTTCCCTCATGCACTTCTTTTGTTGTCGGGCCCGATAAAGCAATTTACGCAACGGGCAATTCCTCTGACCCAATGGCAGTTTATGTTTCAGAGCCCGCCACAATCGCGAACCCCGATGTAGAAGACGCTCTACAAGGTATCTATAGTGGAGTCATGTCTACTGTAAATATAATCATGTCAGAAGCTTCGCGGATCACGGCACTATCAACTTTCAGAAATTATGTAGTAGTTCACACTGATGTGGGAGTAGCTTTGCTTTACCGAACAGAAAAACAACAGGCGGGTACGGGATACCGTGTTCGTCAAACGGCTTCGCCGACGGTTAGTGGTGCTCTTAATCCTAATAGCGCGAGTGCTAACATGGGAGTGCGTCCTTTCTATTTGGGAACCGATGGGCAGATTTACAAAGACGAAGCCGCGCGTGCGGGACAGGATCACACCACAGAAGGTCGATTAAAAGAAATCATTTCGTGGAAGGCGGTAAACGCTTGGAATCGCCATGTGGATGTTAACTTAACAGGTTCTTTCACAGCATACGAACCTAGTGCAGAATTTTTTAGTGTCTGCGTGCCTCACCTTTCGACAGGAGTGAGCAAAGGCTATCCTATGTTTTTATATAACGGAGAAACATTTGCTCTAAGTGGGCCGAATCTATACCCCCGCTTCCAAGCCGTTACTAGAATCGATGGGACTAGTGCGCTATTAGGAATCGACCAAGACCAAAATTTCTGGATGACGGATTTTACAGACTTGAGAGAAACTTCAAGTTTTAACGATCCCTACCCCGCTCCACCCGCAAATGTTAAACCTAACGTCTATTTGAAGTATTCTAATACGCCGTCATCGACAAAAGTTTTAGCATCTAATAGCAACTTACCCATACAGACGAGACAGGGATTTGTGCAAATAGGGGGCAACTCGACTGAACAGTTAGACTTGTTCTATGAAGGCGAGGGCACGGTTAGTCCGATGAACTACGCAGGTGCTTTTAGTAGACCCGCAGAAACTGCCCTACCAACTAATTTATCTGATTATCAGATATACCCCCAATCAACAGTAAGCGTCATCGAAACTTCTTACGAAGACATGGGTGCTCCCGAATCTATGAAAAACTTCATGGAAGTGTTTTTGAAATTCAAAACAGGTTCGTTAGGATTTCTAGGTGTCTACGCACAGACCGAAGACGGTCTTGAGAGTGGGAAATGGGTAGGCGAAATCATGGACGATGAAATAAAAGTTTTTCTCAACATGAGAGGAAAACAGCTCAAAGTCCGTTTATACGTAATAGCGCCAACCAATGCTTCTTGGTTTCTGAAAGACTTTGAAGTTGGTTACCTTTTACAGAACACTCTCTAGGTTAACCTAGCGTCTCCGCGTAGCACCAAAGCGTTGCCAACTAAATACTGACCCGCAATTTGAGAAGCCTTGTCGTTGTGAGGCAACTTCAACGCCGTTCCGTCTTCGTTAACCAACAACTGACTTCCGTCCATTAGCGTTATCATCGCCACAGTCCCGCCCACAAAATCCTGACACCACTCAATCGTTGGCTCTTTGTCGGCTATTGTTTTTACTTTTGTTTCCATAATTAGGTATCCCACAGGGTTAAACAGTCCGCTGACAAAATAACGCCCGCGTAATGGTCGTATGTTGTCTTAGGGTCTTCGTGACGTAAATAGTTTTGTGCTTCGTATAAACCATGTTTGGTGGCGAAATAAGCCCCGCATATTTTCCGAAGTTCGTGTAAAGGTTTCTGAACCCGCAGTCCGCACACGTCTCTCAAAAACTCGGAAGCCTTTTTACTTATTGTTCTAGGGCTTTTATAGCGAACGACACAAGAACCATACGCGGTTTTGCGAGCTACAACTCTTTCCCACTGCGTTCTTTTCATAATAGTGTAGCCCTGTCTACCCTTCGCGACAAAGCCGTGTGCGTTGAGAACTTCGATTTTCACGTCATCGGGGCTTGAGGGTGATGTGTCATTAACCCAAAAAGTAGTTAAAGCTGATATCTCGGAACAACGCAACCCGCTGTAGAACGCCATAGCTAATATAGAATATATCTCACCGCCCGCTACGTTTTCAATGTTCCAATGTATTTGTTTAATAAGAGCTTCGGGTGGGCACTGCCATTTTACTTTTACTCTTTTAAACTGATCTGCTTCTTGAATGGCTTTTCTCACATCCGAAAAATCCCAAGTTGGTTCGTAGCCCTTGTACGCTGCAAGAGCTTCTTTCGTAAACATTGACTTTGTAGCGCGTAGCACGCTGTTAAAAGTTCTTTTACGAGCTAGGCAATCGTTACCATTTAAGTAATTCCGTTTAGCTTTCCAAACTAGACTTTCGTTCACAACCGCGATCCGTTCATTCAGAGCCTGTTGCTTTGTTACGCCAAACGCGAGTCGTATCATGCGAACCAAGCCTCTGCGATAATCCTTCGCGGTTCGCGGTTTAATCCCCAAAGAAGATGACACTGCTTCGTGAACCTTCAAGAGATTCTTAACTGATGTAGATTTTTTTGTTCCATTGCTCGCGGAATATTTAGGGTGAAACTTCTCACGAACATCTTCAATAGTATATACTTTTAAATGGTCTCGTATATCGTCTGCGCGCTTCATGGCTCGCGTAGCATCTACACCGAGTGGAAAATAGCATTGCCTTTTATCCACTGTGGCTCTATATCTATATCCCGTGGGGGTCTTGCTTATAAGTGTGCCTTTTTTGGTACGTAAAGTACGTTGTACGAATTGTCTTTTAGTTGATGACATTATTGTAACGGGTTTGGAGTGAACAGAACGGTGAGACTACATGCATAACCTAACATATGATATAACTTGTAACACAGGTGTGTACTATAGTCAAGGCCACATGGTGGCTAATGTACTACAGATTTCGAGTCGGGCACATTCGACCACTCTGCCACCTCTCCTTAACAGGGTTTCAAGTTATGTCATTCTTAACCGATAACAGAATGGTGACATTATGGGAAACGAAAAAGAATGGCTTGAAAACCAAATAGACTCAGAAGAACAACTATTGGCAGACTGCCAAGAACTATGCAACAACGCAGTTTCAAACATGTTGCCAAAAGTGAGAGAAAAAGCGCTAGAAAACGGTCTTATTAGCGATCTCAATATCACGCTAAAATTCGATCTCAAACGGAAACCTAAAATTTCAGCGGACACATTCGTGCCCCCTATTATTCAAAAATGTCGCAAGTTCTAAATAAAATCGGATTATCTGCGGGTCGCGTTCGCGCTTTATTGGGCACGCCACAGCCTTCAAATGTTGCTGAAGTGTCTAACACGTTCCCAAACTATTGGTACGGGCCTAGTCAAAAACAAATTTCCACTAGGCTTAGTTGTAACGAAAAGTGGATTGTGTCGCAGTACTTAATAAAGAAACGTAAACCCGAAGTGATTGCTAAACTTATTGGTGTTAGCGTAGAGTCGGTACGAAAACGTTTACGAAAGCTAAACTTATTTAACAGTAAGGGAAAGGCGGGACGACCTTTTACGCGGTCAGAAAAGGATTTTTAAGAATCCACCTACGTGATTTTTTCTCAAGCCAATCTACATTCTTGTTATTGTAGTGTGTCAGAGAAAGTCCGATACGCACCGCATCGACTCCTTTAAGAAATGAGTTACTGCCGTCTAGTGTTCCTAGCTCTTTTAAAAGTTCTGTGGAAGTGCCTTCCCAAGTCGGCACGCCTTCTTTAGAAAACATCAGATCATTAAACAATTCTACCAACTCTAACACATAAGCATGTGGCCCGTTGTCTAGTGAAAATGTTTCTAGTCCTTTGTGGATATAACTTTTGAAACCAAACCTTTGATCGAACTCCAGCTCAGTCGGGATTTTATAATCCATCAAATAGCGCGCTAGAAAAGGCGCCTCGCGTTCGCAGGTCTCCCGATTAACTTTACGATCTCCAAATTTTATAGAATGCTTTTTGGCTTTAAACAGTAAAATTTTATCACGCATGGACACATTCAATTCGGGTATCATTCTAATGTCTTCCGTCGTGTGGTTCGCGGTTACCGATAAGCGTCCGTTCCAAACAAGCTGTCCCGTCTTCATGTACTTTTCTTCAATGTTAAAAACTCCATTAGCCACAATGCTCTTAACTGTTGATGTGTAGTGCTGATGTTTCTTTCTGTCCGATGCGGGCACGCGGTCGTCGCAAGTCCACAAACCATAATCAAAAAGATGTGAGTTAAAGCCGTTGTCCTCGCCCATTAGAAATCTACCGCACGAAGCTGTTCCATTAAACAAAACATCTAAAACGTTTTCGTTAATCATGGTTTTACCAAGTCCCGTGTCGCCGATGAGAAAAACAGCGTGCCCTTGATTAGGCTCGCCCTTGTAGCACGCTTTGTAAAAACGCGAAGCCCAAGCTAACCAATATGGCAACTGTTCGTCTCCCAAAATGCCGTGCAAAAGACCGCCCATGAAAGGAAAGTTAGCGTCCCAAACTTGGGGATCGGCTGAAGGCTCGCACACTTTACGAGTGGATAAATTTAAATATCGTTTGCCTTGAAAAGGAACTATGACTCTTTTGTCGTACACGAAAGGCAGCGCCCCGTGTACAAGTTTCTCATTTAAAATTGTATTGTAAGCGTCTTCGATTTCAGAAGAAGTAGCGCCTCTCGGTGTTTTAGAACTAAGCTTGTGCCTTGTCTTTAAAACAATCTCTACGTCTTTGCGGTTTCTAGCAAAGTAATCGCCGTTGCTCAGACGCTCAAAATAGTTTTTGCCGTCATAGAAAATGTCCCGCACGGCAGAGCCGATTCGAGTGGTTTGAAACTTCTTTATAAAACCATTCCCTAAAATCTCAGCCCATGAGTAAAAACCTTTCTCCATGTTAAAAACTTGCATCCCCGTTTCCCGTACTATCGAACTGTTAGTCGATTGGTGCCCGCCATGAGGATCGAAAAATGTACAACCTCTACTGCCTTCGGCAAACTCCCCTACCCAACCATGCTTGGGAAACTTTTTTTCAATCTCAGTAAAAACGATGTCGAGAGGAACTTTGGTGCCGTATTCTTTGAAGGTGTTGCTGTTAGTAGCGCGGTGCATCCACGCATGGCTGACTGCGGAAGGTATGGTGTGACTGCTAACTGTCTGCCAATCGCGACCGTATAAATAATACTGTTCGGGTTGTTCGGCACATTTTTCGTCCCAACCTCTCATCAACTGTTTTAAGCCTAGTGCTTTGTTAGCTTCTTTTAAAAATTGACTAGCGCTTGTTTTGCCTAAACACGCTATAGGCTCTTCAAAGAACCACACCGCGTGAACGCCTCCTCTAAACGATTTGCTAAAATAAGCCATCGGATGATCACTGTTTAGTGACCGCGCTACAAAGTCCTGTAGCTCCTGATCGCTGAACGGAGCGTTGGTGTCGAAGTCTGCTACGATTCCAAAAATTCTTTTCGGATCGTTGTTCTCTCCTATCCGCTGTGTTGGAATTTCGCCCTCTACCAAAGAAAAAGCGCAGTACTTAGTTCCCCTAGAGCAAGCCCACTTCTTGTAATCGGCGGGAGCGCTGAACCCATTTGCAGGGTAATTAAAAGAAGTAGGAGGTAAGTCCCACGGTTTTTTTCTAGTTATCGCATGTTCTGATAAATTATCTAAGCAATAGGCTTCTCTCATTAATATATTCTCCCAATGTATCTGACAAGCGCGTGACCGAGCCTGTGTTCTCTATGTTTACATCAATGAGATCATCAGATACACCCGCCTCGCTTTTGTGGGTATCTGATTGTGTGTCACCTCTAACTATTTTAATTACTACTCCGTTAAAACTTTTTATAAGACGTGCTTCGTTGTCGAAACGAACATCGTCTATGCAGATTAAAAACTTCTTTTGTACAGCATCGACTAAGCGTTTTTCCATCATATCTAGCCATATCGTTTGAGATACCATGTCCCTGGCCCAATCCGTGCCGATTGTCTGCATGATGTACCTAGCACTTTTCTTTCCCAAGTGGGGAATGGGTGCGTCTTTGTCTTTATTGTAATACTTTTTGGTAATGCCTAACGCACGGCACAGCTTGCGGATCGGATCGGCAAAGCTGTATATTCTATAACCGTGGTGCTTGAGTGCTTTCGCGCTAGTAGTTTTACCCGACTGTTTCAGCCCTGCGAAACCCACGAGCGGAATTTTGTGTTTATAATCTTCGCTCATTTTTTGTAACATGATACAATTTGTGACTCCGCAGAGACAGGTAGTGTTGGAGCCCATTTCGGTGATTGCGACATGATGGACTCGACTTCTTTTGCGACTGTTTCTGCCTCGCTTGTAGGTACTTCTACGACCACTTCGTCGTGTATCTGAAGTACTACGTCGTAACCCTTCTTGTCTATCTCTAGTAGACATTCTCCGAACACTGATCTTGCCATTGCTTGACACGCATTCTCAACAATACGTGACCCATACATATAACGGAAGCGGTTGTATTCGGGAGAGTCTTTCTTCTGTGTAAAACATGTAAAAGAAAAACCTTTAGGCACTATGTTAAAGTAACGCATCTCCCTCCCACACGGCAGTGTGTAAATGAATCTAGACCCGTATCTTTTTTCTGAAGAAGCTTTAGCAAACATTTTGTCGAAGCCTCTCCACAGATTAGTAATTAATTTATTACTCTCACGGAAATCTTTGACTTGCAGCCAAGCGTTGACGGCTTCCTTCTGTTCTAGCGCGGAAAGATTGAAGAACCACCCTAATAAATTAAGATCGCTTTGCCTCTTGTCACGTTGTTTTAGCATCCACACAAACTTTTCGCGAGTGTCGTTATCAACATGAGTATGTAATATGTGACTAGCTCCGTAGGCTGACGCACTCTTCATGAAAGACTGAAAAGAAGCTCCGTAGCCGAGAGAAAGTACTCTGACTTTGGCTAGTAAATAGAGATCGGGTTCCTCTTTTTTCAAAGACCCTCCCGTCCAACCCATTGATGTGCGGGCGTGTACTTCGTAAGGACTCATGCCTTTCCGCACTCCGTCTAAGAACTCGTCATCTCCGCTAAGATAAGCCAAGCATCGCGGTTCAATTTGAGACAAGTCACATATAACAAATGAGTGATCTTTCTTAGGCACTATTAAATTACGAATATTAACGCCAAAACTCGCATCTCTAGGCATGTTCTGAGTGTTAAAACCGCTGTCGCCTGACCACCGTCCTGTTGCTTCTGCACCGTAATATTTAAGTCCGTATGGCATACGCCCGTCGATAAGGCGCTTCTTTATAGTGTGCAGTGTTTTTAAATGTTTGTTGGCTTTCCTAAAATTTGACATGTGCTCAATCCACGGAAACTTTTCGCCAAACTGAGACTCCCAAGAAACTCTTTCCTCTGAATTTTCTGCGGTGCTTGCGGGTGGGTCTATTCCGTGTTTAAGGCAAGTCACCGCTAACCCTCGCACTGAAGTCGGCGGGTACGTCGATTTATACTTAGAGTCGTATTCGTTTGTCCAAGGTAAAGAAGTTTCGGCTTCGTACACCGCTTTTTCTAAAGCATCTATGCCTTCATCTAATTTCTTTTCGTCTATGCAAACTCCTTTGTACCCCATCTTGCGAGTGACTGCACTTAAATCTCGCTCGTTTTCGTTCCATGTCGGTGACAACGCTTCCCACAATTTCCAACACCATATAGAGTCATCTAGCGCGTACTGTAGAACATCGTCTTTGGTGCCGTCTGCTAAAATGTCGTCCCAATTCTTACCTCGCAACCCGTCACGAACATCTTTGGAAAGTTCTTTACCAAACTGAGCGTACACCGCTCCTTTGAGTGAGCGTGGTAATTGGTGGTAAACGCACATATCAGCGGTACAATATACGCGGTACTTGAAGTCAGCTATAATCGACTCAACTATCAATTGTGCGATTACGGCTTCTTCA
>TARA_R110002012_G_scaffold20918_3_pt1 | contig 14088 bp, 9 predicted proteins | sample TARA_R110002012 | Tara Oceans TARA_R110002012 (sample SAMEA4396515) | marine metagenome | biome: Westerlies Biome; feature: [DCM] deep chlorophyll maximum layer (ENVO:01000326); material: water (ENVO:00002006), including particulate matter (ENVO:01000060) such as... | depth 40 m
TTTCGCCAAAGACATGTTTTTTGGAGCCACTGAGGTTCCATTGGTGCAGCTGGGATCCGCAGGAATCGTTATTATTGCAATAATGGTGGTATTGGCGAAAGTTTGGATACCTATTGTGTACGATGGCATTCAGCTAATGGGCTATGACAAAGAAGTGCCTGACAGTGTTGACAACGGAAGCTGGTTCCGATGGCTAGCGTATGGCGTGGTGACTTTTGCAGTTTTGCTCGGTGTCGGCTTCGCAGCCGGATTAGATATAACCAGTGCCGAGTCCTGGGCCTCGATAGACCTGGCGAAAATCATTCTACAGCATTTCATGGTGGCGGTTACGCTTATTGTGGTGGCAGTACCTGAAGGCCTTCCTATGAGCGTTACGCTAAGCCTTGCCATGAGCATGCGGCGTATGTTGAAAACCAACAACCTCGTGCGGAAAATGCACGCCACCGAAACTATGGGGGCCACTACAGTCATTTGCACTGATAAAACAGGTACGCTCACGCAAAATCAGATGACCATTTACCAAACTGATTTCTTCGGTTTAAAAGACCAGCAACCAAAGGAAAATAGTCATGCGGCCAATCTGATTAAAGAAAGTATTTCTGCCAACACAACCGCCCATCTTGACCACTCTAACCCTGATAAGAGCAAGTCACTAGGTAACCCCACAGAGGCAGCGCTGCTTTTCTGGTTGCACAAAAATGATATCGATTACCTTGAACTAAGAGAAAAGGTTGAAGTCATCGAACAACTGACGTTTTCTACAGAACGCAAGTACATGGCTACGCTGGTTGAGTCGCCAACGCTTGGGAAAAAGGTGCTGTATGTGAAAGGGGCTCCGGAAATTGTAATGTCGAAGTGTAAGAATGTCACCTCCGATGTAAAACCAAGATTGATTAAAGAGGTGAAGGAAGAGATCGACAACAAGCTCATTGAGTATCAGGGAAAGGCAATGCGAACACTCGGCTTTGCTTACAAAATAATAGAAGATGAAACACCAGGTAGTATCAAAGACCTGGCCGACTTCGACTTAACATTTCTTGGGATTGTAGCCATCTCTGATCCGGTGAGGGAGGAAGTGCCCAGTGCTGTGAAGGATTGCCACGATGCCGGTATTGATGTAAAAATTGTTACGGGAGACACACCCGGCACCGCCAAAGAAATTGGCAAGCAGATTGGCGTTTGGAAGGATGAGGACAGTGATTTACAGATAATCACGGGAGTGGAATTTGCTGCGCTTAGTGACGAAGAGGCACTAAAAAGGGTGCAGGGGCTGAAGATCATGTGTAGGGCAAGGCCCTCTGACAAGCAAAGGCTGGTGCAGTTGCTGCAACAAACTGGGTCGGTGGTGGCTGTTACCGGCGACGGTACCAACGATGCCCCGGCACTGAACTATGCCCACGTAGGGCTTTCCATGGGTTCCGGCACGTCCGTAGCCAAGGAAGCCAGCGACATTACCTTACTGGACGATTCGTTCAACAGCATTGCCACAGCGGTTATGTGGGGCCGGTCGCTTTACCAGAACATTCAGCGCTTCATCCTGTTTCAGCTCACTATCAATGTGGCTGCCTTATCCATCGTCTTCCTGGGCTCGCTTATGGGCTTTGAGCTGCCGCTAACCGTCACCCAAATGCTCTGGGTGAATCTGATCATGGACACCTTTGCGGCGGCGGCCCTGGCTTCTCTTCCGCCTGACCATAACGTAATGAAAAGCAAGCCCCGGCATCCGGATGACTTTATCATTACGCCAGTGATGAGCAAAAACATATTGTTCGTGGGCTTTACATTTGTCATTCTATTGGTAGGAATGCTTTTCTATTTCACAAAGACCGACGGCGAAATCACCGCCTACCACTTGTCTGTTTTTTTTACAGTATTTGTGATGCTGCAATTCTGGAACCTGTTCAACGCTAAGGCTTACGCAACTGGCAAGTCTGCCTTCCATGAACTGAATAAGGGGGTTGGCTTTATCATCGTCGGCATTTTGATCGTGGTGGGTCAGTTTATGATAGTCGAGTTTGGTGGAGAAGTTTTCAGAACAGTTCCGATATCTCTGAAAGACTGGGGAATAATTATTGCTGCCACCTCGCCAGTGCTTTGGATAGGAGAAATATCGAGGGCGTTGAAAAAATAGGTAGCCCCTACTTGATAAATAAAGAGGTCGCTCTCTGATGCAGCACAAAACGGCCTCTTTATTTCGACTGTTTTTCAGGCAGGCAGTGCCTCTCTGGCTGCTCTGTCCGGATCATTTTTCAATTCACAGGTGTCGTTGAGCACCATGGTCTCGCCGTTTTCTTTCGTATAAGCGGCCCATGTAGGTAAGGCGCCTGCGTTAGGATCGCCCGTCCGCATAAACGACAACAACGACGCCGACATCTTCTCTGACAGCTTTCTAGGACGGCTGCCCCCACCTGTGTGCGTGTACATCCTGTCGGTATTGGCATACCAGAAACAGATGTCGATGCAATGGAAGGCTCTCATGCGGCCATCGTACATTTTCGGCTCCCAACCAAACCAGGCAAGATATACAGGGGCTTTCTGCCCAGACTTGGCATTAGAAGTGTTGATGGCACCCTGACGGTTAGACGCAGCGAGGGCCCATATTTCGGCAGGTTTTGCATCAGGAAAATTCGCTTTGTAAGCGTTTACTACCTTTTCGGCATCGTCGCCAAATCGTGGCTTTAGCTTTTCAACGACACCGGCAAAGTCGATTGCCTCGAGCTCCGGGCTGGTACGTGTCGCCGACCATTCATGGAAGGTGGTACACACCATTAAAGGCATGTTGGAAGCCGCACCGTTCGGATCACTAAAAAACTCCTCCGCAGGCAAATGAACGCCATCGGCCACTGGCCCGAAGCCTCCTCTGCCACCCCCTGAGTTCAAGTTGTCTTTTCTCGCTTTGTCAATGGCTCTGTAAGCTATATCGAGGTACTCCCTCCAGGGAATGTCCTGTATGTTATCGAGGGTAGCTGGTGTAAGCCCTGCTTCTTTCATCACATATTCACCCAACTTCTGAGAGTAGCTCTGGTCGACGCCTTTGAGCATAGATCCGCTAAGTGCCACACCTTTGTGCACCAGCTGTTGGGCTGCCGGCATGGCCATTACCCCGGTAACTTTAGCACCGCCACCCGACTGTCCCATGATGGTGACATTGCCTGGGTCTCCTCCAAAATTAGCAATATTGTCACGCACCCATTCCAGCGAAGCAATGATGTCAAGCATGCCCACGTTGCCGGATGAGGCATATTTCTCTCCTCCTACTCCTGAAAAGTCAGTAAAGCCAATTGGCCCCAATCGGTGGTTGATCGAAACAAAAACGGCATCTCCTTTTTTACTAAAGTTTTCGCCGTGATAGCCGTCCTGTTCAATGGCATTACCGTTGGTAAAGCCTCCACCATGCAGCCACACCATCACAGGGCGCTTTTTGCCGTCAGTGGCCGGTGTCCAAACATTGAGGCGCAAACAATCCTCGCTTACGTCATCGTAGTTCCAATGATCTGCGAACGAGTAATGCACATTGGCGTAGCGGTTGTCCATGATCTGGGGAGCAGTATTTCCCCACCAGATGGTTGGCTTCACATCAGTCCACGGCTCAGGCTTCTGCGGTGGCATAAAACGGTTTTTGCCAGTCGTATCTGCTCCGTAAGGCACACCCAGGTAGGTATAGACGCCATTCAGTATATAGCCTCTTACTTTTCCTGATGTGGTATTTGCTATCGCAATATCGTCGCCGATAAATAAAAATTGTTCGTCGTCTTTCGGCTCCTCCGCCGTTGCCTTATTCGCATTGGCATCACAAGATGTAAGGGGAATAGCCGCAGCAAGACCAATTCCGGCTGTGCCCAAGCCCATTTTTTGGATAAAATCTCTTCTTTTAGTGTTCATCGTAGGTATGTTTTTGATATTAAAGTGCTTTTGAAACAAAAGATACCAATTCTTGTCGCTTATTTAATGTATTAGCCTGAAGTATTACTTGTGTGGATATTTTCTAAACCCCCAATCTACTACCAGTTATGCTCTTTGGTTTCTTGAACAAGTTGAATATCCGTAAAAGTGAAGGTTTCGTAGTCTATGATTCCGCGGTAAAAATTCACACAATCGTATTTCCTTACTCTCCACACTTTGATAATATGAATTAATATCCCCTCTTCGATTGGTTGAGCCTTAATTTCAATTTCCCCACCGGTCAAATCTACTGTGAGATGACATAGCTCAACAATTGGCAACGCAAAGCTTCGGGCTTCGCTTTGGTATATAATTGGGCCAAATTCTCTTAGATCATCAATCGATCTAGTGAGGAAATAATACTTTAAATTGACATGTCCAACTTCCCATTTAGGAAGAGGTAGGTATTTTTTCATTATCACTAAATCTACTGGAGGTAAGTTATTATCAATCCAGTCATACGAGTAATGACTAGATTTCCAACGAGTTACTTCGTTTTGGAACTTTTCCAGATGATCCCAAAAATAGTTATACAACCTAGGAGCTACTTCTGACGATGGATTACCAAAAAATTTCCAAGTCTGGTCGCTGCTCAACTTTTCAAATCCTGGTTGACCAATCGGGCCAAAAGTCGAACAGTGGACAAGACCCGTTCCATCAACAGCCAAAAGTTCGATATGAGGCTTGATTTTATCTTCAATTAATCTCCTGTAAATTGATAGCTGATTTCTCGAAGACAAAACCTGACTTGCGAAGTTGCATAGACCAGGCATTGTTTCATAAAAACCATGGGGCATAGCTCTTGCCAGATCTGCGTTAAGGCAATTATGCATTACTAAATACCTAAAGAAGTCACTACTGCTGCTATCAATCGGCTCAATTGAATTATGCGAAATCATATTAACTCAATTTTATGAAAATTTTGAATTGCAAAAACCAGCAAAATATTTGGACTCTATTATTTTTGTCAAAATCATTTACACTAATAAAAAATCATCGTAATTTCACGGAAATAAAAACAAACAATTATGATTCCACTGATTATGAAAATCAAATGGAATCAGAAAAAAAGAAAGTTAAGTTGTAAGATTTATTTCTTTATTTTCTGAGTCAAAGATCAGAGGTAAAGCGACAACAAGACATAGAATTTAGAAAAAAAAGATTACTACTCGTCCGACAGAAGGATATGAATTAAGATAAAAATAAAGTCGCAAATTTATCTCGGAAGCCTTCAGACTAGGTCTGAAGGCTTTCTTTTTGTTCTACCTCTCTCGTGGTTCGCCTTCGTTTGAAACAAGACTCATCACTTTGCCAAGGGATCAGGCCTCATTTGAAACTTAAACACCTTGCTTGTGGTACCCTTCCCACCTTCCATGTGAAAAGGGGTCCGGGTGCTGATGGTAGCCCACACTCCTCTTCCTTTCCACCCAGCTGCAGGGTCGTCGATTCTGCCATCCATCCATTTGGTAAAAAAGCCCAGTGGATAAGGCACTCTCAGGCGCACAAACTCACCATCTTTCAGCACCAACAAAGCCTCCGATTCATTACCCGTATTGATAGGTACATTTTCTCCCAGCCCAAGTGTGTTGAATTGGTCTACCCAGGTATAATAACTGGCTTCAGCACTCCCCGATGCATCTATGTTTGAGAATTGAGGTAGCGGTTCGGTATAAAACGTCCAACCCTCCCCACAGTGCTGGCCTGTGGCTTCAGGGCCATTGAGCGGCGCCTTACATTTGCGGCGGTCAAAGCTGGCCATATGACCGCTGGCCAAAGCTACCCAGGCCACACCATTTCTGTCCACGTCCATTCCCCTCGGAGAAAACCCCTCTATCGGTTCGCCCGATTCCTTCAAAGGAAGCTCGTAGTACTCCACCAGCGCTGTTTCAGGCGGGTTAGTACCAGGATCAAGCCTAACCACGCCGCCAGGGTAACCCAGCGATGAGCCCCACACTGACCCATCAGGAGCCGACGATACGGCATAAAGCCCTTTGGTGATGCGTTTGTCTTTTTTAGGGTCAACGGGTTGATCCGGTTCTACATAGTCATCCCGTTTGCCGTTGCCATTGGTATCCAGAATTAGGGCTGTCCAACCCTGAGAGGCTTGTTCATCTCCTGTCTCACGATATTTCTTTGTATTCAGCCACCCTATCACCTGCCCGCCTCCACTGGTCCAGAGCGTATTGTTGGCATCTTCGGCAAACATCAAATGGTGGGTGCTGAAGCAAGTCCGTATGGTACTGTATTTTTTAGTATCCGGATCATATAACCCCAGGTGGCGGTAAGACTGATCCACCGGGAATAATTTGGCTGACGGATGATCAGACCCTTTCTTGCAGAAATCAGGGTTCTCCGGCAGGCCGACGTTGGCCGTAATCCATACTTTCCCTATTTCGTCCATCATGGGATTGTGCACGTTGGTTTTGCTGTCCCAAATGGCTTCATCACCCCAGTAAACTGACGGCTCCAGCACTTCGCCGGAAACAGACTTTGTTTCCGGGTCTCTTACCGTAAGCGGCACCTGCCCCGTTGTGCTGGTCATGGGATCGAGCACAGGCAAATAGTCGGTACTCAACTCGGTGGCACCATAAAGCTTTCCGTTGGGGTTGACAGTTGGGTCACGGCGATCGGTCGACACCAGGTCATGCATGTAGGCTTTCGGATCCGCCCAATCCCATTGGCTGATCACCACGTTTCTCTCAATACCCTGCGGACGTGTAGGTGCTTCAGGCACCTCTCCAGCCGCAATGCGATCTGTCCAGTCAGCAAACATGCTTAATGTGCCATCAGCCCCAATTTGGTGAATACCTGAGACCATGCTCGGCCCCGCCTGCCCCGACCTGATGCGGCGCTCCCAAGCTTCCTTTGAAGAAGAAAAAGTGCCCAGTGTTGGACGAATCTCTCTGGTTCCTTTGCTACCAAGCTGATGACACGCCAGACAGGTGCCCGACTTTATCCGGGACAGAAACTGGGCTTGTGTCAGCATGCTTTCTGAAATACCGTTTCCTTTGGCACCAGTTCCCGGGAAATTGGTCTTGTCGGGTATATGAAGGAGGGAAAACCAATAGCCACCAGGATAGTAGGCTGCTGCAGCTTTGGCGTCAGGAGCTGAAACAGCCTCTAAATCAACTGAGGAACCTGGCTCCGCTTCCTTTTTTGGTGAATCGATGAGCCCGTAGCCCCTCACCCAAATGGAATAGGTAGCGTCGGGCAGGTCAGGCAGCAAATATCGTCCCTGGTCATCGGTGACGACAATTTTGGCAAACCGGGTGGGCAGATCAAAAGTTTCTGCAATCACCCAGACGCCGGCCTCCGGGCCGCCGGGGCCTGTAACAATGCCGCCGATATCGTCTGCGTCCACCTGTGCAGTCTCTTTCCTCGACTGACAGGCACTATAGATTCCGGAAATGAAAATGAGAACGGCTATTGTCCCGTAAATGGACTGCCTGCCGGGAAGCAATGTTTTGAGCTGGTTCATGGGTAAGTAGGTAGGTACCTACTAAAGATAACCAGCTGATTATTAAGGGCAAAGTGTTTGATTTAATTTGTGAAGAACGGGAAATTTGAAATTATATTTCCATTTCCAGCAAAGCACTGCTCAAGCTTTTCCCATGCGTGTCGAGGGCGAGAGAGGTGGTAACGCCACTGAGTAACGCCTTTTCACACACAAACAACAGGGCGCAAACATTGGGCATTTCGTATCGCCTGATTTCGCCCAATACAATGTCCTTCATATGCCTGCTCACAGCTTCCACCGTTACTTTCTCGCAAAGCATCGGGTAGTCCGTTTCATCGTAGGGTATCAGGGAAAGCGTGGAAGTGTTTCCTTTGTCGCCTGCCCGGCTGTGCGCTATGTCGTATAATTTCATATCTCTTTGACGGTTACTTGTGGAACAACCAAGCCTCTGCCCAATAAAACCGACACAATGCCCACAATCTCATTGACGTATTTTCTGGCACCCCCACCCCCTGCCGGGCCATTGGTGTACAAGGCTTCAACCTCCTCACCCACCAGCGAAGCCACTTCCATTTTCTGTGCTCTGCCAGCTACTCTCAACCTCACTTCAGCCGGCTCAATTTGTTGATCAAAAGCTCCTCTAAAAATAGCATTTACCCCGACAAGGTCTACCCTCAAATCATCCATTCTGTCTTTCAGCCGCTCTTCGATAATTTGTCCTGCCAGCTTAGCCTTTTGAAGCGCATTAGTGCCTGCGTACGAAATTTCTCCCTCTCCAAGGCAAAATGCCTGGTATCCTACACTCACCTTAAAAGTAGCGGGTTTCGCCTTGCCACCGCCACCAGAAACATGCACCATGTCCTTGCCAATTTCCTTTAGCCTCACACTGGTAAAGTCTGCAATCACATCAGGCGTGTAGTACTCATGAGGATTTACTACCTCGTAAAGTAGCTGCTCTTTACTTGTCATTAGGTTGATCACGCCACCAGTGCCGTTCACTTTACTGATGACCGCCGATCCGTCGGTCGACACCTCTGCGATTGGGAAGCCCAGCTGGGCGGGATTCGGTACATCTTTTTTACCCGGATCCATAAAATAGCCCCCGGTAATTTGTCCGGCGCATTCCATCAGGTGACCAATCACGGTGCCTTTTCCCAGAAAGTCGTAATCGTCCGTTTCCCAGCCAAATGCATATACCATAGGTGCCAGAAACAGCGACGGATCCGCCACTCTACCAGTAATGATAATATCGGCACCCGATTCCAAGGCAGGAAGAATGGCGTCTATGCCGATGTAAGCATTGGCAGAAAGGAGCTGCCCTGCTTCCTTAAGTGGGCGCCCCGTTTCCATTGCCTGCTGAGCGGGATCTATTTGCCCAAAAACGTCGTCGCCAGTTACGGCGGCTACCTTTACTGACAAGTGCAGCTCTTTGGCTATTTCCAGCACTTTGTCAACTGCAGCCAGGGGATTGGCTGCACCCATATTTGTGATCAGCCTTACTTTGTTTTTCACCAAATGTGGCAGTAGCGACCTTATCCTCCGCTCGAGTAGTGGGTCATATCCTTTGGACGGATCGGCTTGCTTTCGCTTCTGAGCCAGGGCTATTGTTCTCTCGGCCAGGCATTCCAATACAAGGTAATCGAGGTCGCCTTTTTCGGCAAGCACAACTGCCGGTTCCAACCTGTCGCCAGAAAAACCTGCCCCACCGCCGATTCTTATTTTTTTCTTCATGGTTTAGAAACTTATCGCACCAATGAGGATCGACATTGTCAGCATAATCATTGTGACTAAAAAAGCCCACGGAATGGTTTTCCGCTGATGATCACCTAAGTCCACCCCTGTGAGACCAATCAACAGAAAAGTAGCTCCTGTGAGCGGGCTTACAGGAAAGCCGGTGGTCATCTGACCTAAAATGGCTGCTCTGGCTACTTCTATGGCCTCACCATTGAAGTGATCAGCGGTTGTTCCCAGCAATGGTAGTACCCCGAAATAGAAGGAATCCGGATCGAACAGTAAACTGGCGGGCATGCTCACCACTCCCGTCATCAAGGCCAGATGATTACCAATACCCGACGGAATATAATTAACAGCCGTAGCCGCCATGGCTTCTATCATGCCCGAGCCTTTCAGAATGCCGGTAAAGCATCCGGCAGCAAACAAAATGCTAGCCATTAGCAAAGCTGCTTTTGCATGTGCATCAATCCTCTCTCTTTGCTCCTTAAGGTTGGGGTAATTCACCGTGATGGCTATGACAAAGGCGATCATGAAAATGACGTGTGGCGGTGCGAGGGCAGCAATGAGTGCAGTAATGGAAATAACGATCAACGCCGTATTCAGCCAAATTAATTTTGGCCGATGGAGGCTAATATCCTTTTCGATAGCCATAGTGGAATCAATGACCTGCCCTTGTTCATTCACCCAGCTTCTCTCCTTTTTTCCCAGATACCAGGCAATTCCCAGTACCGCCAGCAACCCGCAAATCACAGGGATTAAAATAGGATTGAATAGCTCGGTCACCGGCACTTCGAGCGCTGACGCAGCCCTGATGGTCGGCCCACCCCAGGGTAAAATATTCATGGTACCAGCTGCCAGGGCAACCACTGTAGCCAATGTAGTTCTTTTCATTCCGATGGCATCATAAAGTGGCAACATAGCTGGCACTGTGACCAGAAAGGTGACCGCACCGGAGCCATCGAGGTGGACGATCATGGCGAGAATGGCTGTAACGACAGTAATCCGTGCCGGGTCGTTACCAGCGGCTTTCAATAGGCGCTTGATAACAGGCTCAAAAGTGCCGGCATCCATCAGGATGCCGAAAAACAAAATAGCAAAGATGAACATCACCGCCGTGGTAGAAATGGTTTTCACTCCGTCGGTAATATAGGTGACGATCTCCGTTGTGAACCCGCCAATTAACGCAGTGGCAATGGGCACAATGATGAGCGCCACTACAGGAGACAGTTTTTTGCTCATTACCAAAACAAGCAAAAGCACTATGGTCAAAAGTCCGAGGAACGCCAGCATAAGCTATTTATTCGCAGATAAAATGGCCGTCATAGTATCCAATGCTTCGCCGTCGGCGATCGGCTTTGCTTCAGCTTTAGTTCCCAATAGCATCACTTGCTGGCTGTCCGGTTTGTAAATAGGCCATTCGGGCAAGCCCGTAGCGTTTGGATTTCCTGTTTTGACGAAATTAGCCCAGTAGGTAGACATCGTCGCTTCCAGTTTCCTGTCTACAGCTTCCCAGGGACGATCAACAAACTCCAGGTTGTCGTAGGCGTAGGGAACCTCTCCGGTATGAAATGCGCCATATTTGGCATACTCACCTGTGCCTGGCACCTTTCGGGTAAACCGGTACACATACACACTGGTTCTTCCCTGTTTTGCCTGCACATTGGCCCAGGCGTAATTTTGGAGTCCAAAGATCATGTCACGTGACAGATCAAGTTGTGATTGAGCGGCCTCAGCGTCGTCGGATGCCGGGTAGTAGGTCAGTACTTTTCCGGCATTGCTTCCGTACTGTTGATTGATCTGCGTTTCGAAGTCAGTGGCATTTTTTACAGGCCCAAAAAGCAAGCCTTCGTCCTGGTTCCAGCCGGTGAGCAAATCAACGGGGTTTTCTTTGCCCTCGGCGAAAATATCGGCAATGTGCTGAGGAAGTACAAAGCCATCTATGATCGGGCCTCTGATCCCCAGCTGACCCTTCATGAGCTCTTGTGGAGACAGTTTTCTTAGGTCTGCCAAGCCAGTAGCACCCAAAGATTTCGCAAAAGCAACGCCAGCCTCTTCCGATGGTGCGAGGGCCTGCTGATTTCTTCCAAAACTGGCTCCACTTTCGGCAATTGCCTTGTTGAACAGCCCCTTTGCCAGAGGAGTCGCCACCATGCAGTTGACACTCATAGAACCGGCGGATTGGCCGGCTATGGTTACATTGTCAGGATCACCGCCAAAAGCTGCGATGTTCTCTTTTACCCACTTCAAAGCTGCCACCTGATCCATCAACCCGTAGTTGCCGGAAGCGCTATTTGGTGACTCTTTCGTTAGTTCGGGGTGGGCCAGAAAGCCAAACACCCCCACCCGATAGTTGATGCTTACAAACACAATTCCCTTGCGGGCCATGGCTTCTCCGTCATAAATAGGCACGCCGCTGCCGCCGCTTTGGAAGCCTCCTCCATAGATCCACACTAATACCGAACGCTTTTCTTTGGGAGACTTTGCTCCAGTCCAGACGTTGAGGTACAGGCAATTTTCACTGATCGGTTCCTCCGGAATTAGAAATTCCTGGCTCCACATGCTAAACGGAGCGGGTTTGCCCTGCATCGGGCTTGGTCCAAATGCTGTGCACTCTTTTACCCCCTCCCACGGTTTTACGGGCTGAGGGGCTTTCCAACGCAAATCACCGACCGGCGGCGCAGCAAAAGGGATGCCTTTGTAGCTGACCACCTGACCATCGGGTGTAGCGATGCCAGCTACTTTTCCTGATTTGATCTGAACAACCTGTTTTGCTATTAGCATGGACGAGCCAAACAGCAGGGAACAAAGGATATAAAAAACCTTTTTCATATTACTTACTTGACGTACGAACCGTTTTGTTTCAAGACTTTGCTAAAAAATAGCACCTGGTAGGGAAGTGAGTTTTGCCAATATTCCCAAGAGTGTCCTCCTGGCCTTTCTGAGTAATCGTGTGGCGTTTGGTTGAAAACAAGTCTGCGATGCAGTTCCCGGTTAGGTTCAATAAGAAAGTCGTCGACACCACAATCGAAAACCAGGCTCACTCCATTGGTTTTCATTTTGTCAGCATAGCTAAGCACCGACGCCGTGATATATTCCTCGGTATTGGCTTCCAAAGGCCCTAATATCTCTGCAAAAGCCTTTTTCACCCCTTCGGTAGGCTCCGGCGGCAGCTTCCAGCTCACCATGTCAGGGTTCAACGCTCCGCTCATACTCCCGGCAGCACAATATAAATCGGGGTGTTTCGACGACAGGTATAATGCACCGTAGCCTCCCATTGATAAACCAGTGATTACACGGCCTTCCTTTTTCGCTATCGTTCGGTAAGTTTTGTCTATTTTCTCTATCACCTCCTTTGTCAAATACGTCTCAAACTGACTATCCGTCTTCACTTTACTGTCGAGGTAGTAGCTAAAGGCCTCTCCTTCAGGCATGGCAATGATCAAATTGTACTGATCCGCTAGCTGTTGAATCAGCCCCCTCTCAGGAGTTTTTAAAATCCAGTCATCAAAGTGACCAAAACCTCCGTGCAAAAGATACAAAACGGGATAGGCAACCTTGCTTTGCGTGTAGGACGCTGGAAGCGCAACAACTGCTTTGTATGACTTGCCCATCACAGCACTGGGAATCTCAAGGGTGTCTACTTTGGCGGCAAAAGTAAGGACCGGGCTAAGCAAAAAAGTTAAAACAGCAAATCTGAACATAGGATGAATGTCTAAAAGTTAAGTAACTAAACTTAGCTCAATTTTTTAATGTGTCAAAGAAACATAATGAATGCTTCAACTAAAAAGCCTCAAACCGGGAGGAATGAGGCTTTTATAAATAAGCTTGAAAGAGGCCTTACATTGCCGCTTCCAAAGGTGCTTTTTCTTCATTCAGAAATACAATTTCTGAAATCTGCACCAATACCTGATCGGGCGTTGCTTTGTCGCTTTTGAAAACAAAGTACACATCGTGTTTTCCTTCAGTCGGTTGAATTTTGGCCTGAGCTTGTGAGTTTCTCTTCCTTCTCCAGGTAACGATATCTTCGCCTTCCGCAGGTCTGCCAAACCCAACATTTTTCTGACCTACGGTGTTAGTAGTACCTAACAACGCACCGGTTGGCGAGTCAAGATGCACTTCTACATAACCCCCGGCTGCACTTACCCTTGGGGAAGCCACTACAAACAAATCAATTTGCTTGATGCCAGTGAGGTCGATGGCCTTATAGCCTATGTATGAGCCGCTACCTACCATGTTGAAAGTAGTGCCTGGAGTGGTTAGTAAATTCACGCCCTTTCTGATTTCTGCCAACTGAGGATCCAATGAAGGGTTTCTGAGCGCCACGAAATCGTCACCAGAAAGCGGGCCAACAGTGCCTGCACCTTTGTCAGCATAAGAGGCTCTGAGCAAGTAGCCGCCCTGTCCATCTTCGCCTTCGGGCACTTTAGGAGTTACTGTACCAGCCAGGGGAAGCGATTCCACTGTAGGCTTTGTCTCCAGCATATTGAGAATGAACATCACCATTCTTTTGGCATCAGCCTGGCTCAATTGCGGGTGAGCACTCATGGCATGTTCGCCCCACACGCCACTACCGCCGTTGATTACTTTGCCTACCAGCATATTAATATTGGCGTCAGTTTTAGGATACTTGGCCGCTACAGCATTGTAAGCGGGGCCAATTGATGCTTGCTCGTACTGGTGGCACGACTTACAATCGCTGGTTTCAATCAGGTTCTTGCCAATGTTCAAAGCAGCCATCGACTCTGCTCCTCTATGCTTTGACGCCATTTCGATTGGGTCATAGCCAGAGGGCACGTAGTCGAAAGTAACCGCTACTTCGTTAGGCTTGATAGTACCATCAGCACTACTTCCATCTTCCTTATCACTCACACTTACAGAATAAGCGAGCGACTTTTCGCCGAAATAGAAGCTCCGGTTGGGTACCTGGAAATCGATAGACACCACCGGCGGCTCAT
>TARA_R110002012_G_scaffold178370_1_pt1 | contig 14070 bp, 30 predicted proteins | sample TARA_R110002012 | Tara Oceans TARA_R110002012 (sample SAMEA4396515) | marine metagenome | biome: Westerlies Biome; feature: [DCM] deep chlorophyll maximum layer (ENVO:01000326); material: water (ENVO:00002006), including particulate matter (ENVO:01000060) such as... | depth 40 m
CGAAAGATGCCTCAAACTCTTGCCTAAAAACACTACCATCCATTGTTTTTTTTGCTCTCGCTATTTCTTCTGCTGGTACAAAACCCCCATCTATTGTTTTAAATTGCCATGACTTCCAATCTGATTCGCTTTGCCCCCTTGAATATAAATCATACATAATATCATAACCGCTTGGCGTACCTATAAATAAAACACTTCCTTGCGTTGTTGCTAACATAGGATAGACAATTTCTTCCCATACATGAGGTTTTATATATGCCATTTCATCCATTACAACTTTAGTTAATTCAACTCCACGCAATGCGTGTTCATTATCTGCTCCTTTAACTGCAAACTCTGCGCCATTCTCAAATCTAACAGACATCTCGGTCTCATTTAATTTAGCTCCATTGAACTGTGAGAACATTTGCCGAAGAATAGGAAACACAATGTTTCTTCCCATTCTGTAAGTAGGTGTTATAAACCACCTTCTTTCGTTTTCTTGAAATGGGTCTTTCAATAAATACATAAGAGATAGAATGGTCTTGCCCCATCTTCTCCCACATACTAAAACTTTGAACCTGCTCGGGTCGTTTAATATATCTCTTCTTGTTTGGTTTAATGTCCATTGAATCATTTTTTTATTTTTTTAATCTTGCCACTATTTGTTCTAGCAAATTTATGTGTTTTAGTTTCTCTTATTAAAGTTCCTGAATATCTTTTATTACCCCATTTCCAACTAACTTTTTTAGCCATTTAATCCTCTCCTATAACCATTACTTGTATTGGTTCATTCTTTGTTGTTCGCTCTTGCCTCTCTAATGCTTTGCCTTCCATACGCTCAACAATAAATTGTATCGCTCTTAAATCTCCACGCTCTGCTAACTGAAATAACTTATTTAATATTATCTCTCTTCTCTCTTTGCCATTTACTTCTTGAAAACTAAACTGCTTTATTAAATCAGTATAAGCATTACGCCTACCATTAGGGTTACCAGATTTACCTTTTTTCCACCGACTTTCTTTACCAATTTTATTACCTTTTTTAAAAGGCTTACCCCTGCTTTGCCCTTGTTTACTCATCTAACTGTACTAACCCCATTGAGATAGGTTTATTTAACATATCCATTAAATCTTTAACTTTATCATTGTCGATTTCAAAGACATCAAATTCAATTCGCCAGTTGTGAGTCATCTTTAGGTTTTTAATTCCAACTAACTCAACATTTAAAGCTGTTTTATTTTCTTTTTTTGCCAAATTTAGTTTTTTTAGATTTCATTGATTTAGATTTTTTAGGTGGTCTCCCACGCTTTGAACCATAAGTTCCTTTGCCTTTAGGCATAATACACCTCATTTTTTTTATCTATTAATTTAAAAAACCTTTTAAAATTATTGAAAGCGTTTATTTTATATAGCAGAACCCGCATTAAATAGTGTTTTAAAGCCCGTAACTTCCTTTTTTTAAGGGTTTATTTTTAAAAGGGAGGTTATCTTAGGTGTTATATTTACACATTCGTTATTTGGGTCATATAGGGCTAATGTTACTTTTGGGTTTCTACCTTTGTATTTGTTTAAAGCATATTTAATATCTTCTAAAAAGTCTTTTAGCTTCTCGCCCTTTGCATTTGTTAAAGATAAATAGGTTTGCTCATGCTCATATTCTATTTCAGCATGGTACATAAAATCATGATTTACATTGCTAGGTTTTTCCATATCCTTCCGTTGCCTCATATATTATTGCGTTTATTTGAGCGATTGCGTCTATTAATTCCATTGTAGTTAGCTCATCATTGCCTGTTTTTCTCATTAATTCTTGAAATTCTTCATAGCTTACTATTGTTACTACTTTTTCAGTTTTTTCCATATTGGATATTTTTCATCACATTTATTGCAAACCCAAATATAAAAACTTTTATTTTTATGTTTTTTGTATAATAAAGTAACATGTTCATAACAAATATCGCATATTATTTTAGTTTTAACATCTTTTTTACTCATTTTTTAAGTTATTATAATAGGTTATTATTCTTATTTTAAAAAAGGTTTTGCTGTTTTTGATTTATTTTTTTCCAAAAAATCTTAACATCAACTCTGCCGTCTTTTTTTATAATCTTTCTGCAAATATCAACTCCCCATTCTTCAATCATTCTTTCTACCGCTCTTTTTTCTTTTTCTCCATTGTTTTCTTTATATTCTTTACTTAAACCACCCTCATTAGAACCATTTTTTGGGCAAGAAAAAGCGTAAAGTGTGCTCCTAGCATTATTATAGCCATTTTTTATAAATTGCATTGCAAAGTCCCTGTCTTCTTTTAAATTAAGCCTAGGCCTGTATTTTATATTTTTTTTATATGCTTTTTCAGCGTCAATGCAAACACAACAATCCATATATGAATTTTCTACCTTTTCTTTATTGGCTGACCAAGCAAATTGTTGGTATTCTAAACCATATATCCCGTAATCACTATCCTTAAATTGTTTTTCAACTTTTTTAAGCACGTTTATATCATTCTTAACCATTTTCTTTTCTTCCCTGTGGTAAAAGTTTGTTAAATCATCATCTAAAGTCCAATATTTTTTTATATTATTAGTTTGTGCGTAATTTAAAATAAAATTTCTAACATACCCTATTCCCTGGTTATTTTTTAATATGTTAATGACATTTTTTTTAGGCAATATTTTATAATATTCAGTTAATTCACTAGGCTCAACAAAATAATAAAATTTTAAATTATTTTCAACTAATTGATTTATTAAAAAAGTTTTTTTTGCCCTGCTTTTACTTGGTATTAACACTATATTCATTTTTCACCCCTTAAATATTTTTGAGCCACAATTCTTTGGTTAGTTTGTATTCTTAATAATTCTTCTTTTGGCGGTAAGCACTTATACATATTATTCCTATAATACATAACAAAAGAAAGTCTAGTTGGCATCGGACCATTAGGAATAAATTCAGTGTTTCCATGTAATTCATGAACATCAACCAATAATAAATCATTCGTGTTTAAATGCACACCGATTCCGTAACGGGGTAAAACTAAATACATCGGTTCTATATCTCTACAATAAGCCACTAAATTCCCAAACCCTTTTGCATAATCTCCTGCGTCATAATGATAAGCAGTTCTATAATCTTTATTTATAGTAATTGTAGTAAATGCTGTATCACCTATCCTGTAATTTGGGTCAGTAGCTTTTATCATTCTTTTTTGTCTTTCATACCTCTTAGGCACATAATCCCTAAATCCTTTATCGACTTTTTTAATTAAAGGCATAGCGTCATTAAACTTATCAATATGTTTCTTATTAAAAGCGGTAGTTCTACAAAAATCATAATGTGCGTTTCTATCAAAGTATCCAGCAATACCGCTTAACACTTGCAACTTTTCTTCAGTTCCTGGTATATATGTTTGGCTGACCTTACCTTGTTTCCCGTTTTTTAAAATTCTGTTTTTGCGTTCCCCACCACTAGCAGAACCCCTGTTATTTGTTGGTGCTGCTGCTGTTTTCATTGATTTATACGCTTTTAACAAAACTTCTTTTTCTATATAATTTTTTATAAATATTAAAACAGGTTTTCCTAATTGGTTGTAAACTTCACAATCATAATCAATTATTGAATCATAATCTGCTTTTGTAGCAAATTTATTTATATATTTTTTAAGTTCATATTGGGTTAGTTTAAAATCAACTGTTATTTTCTTCATATTTTTCCTTTACTATTTTATATAAATAATCGGCATAAACTTTTATATGTTTTTTATCACATAAATATTCTAACATTTTAATCATTTGTTTTTTTTTATTTAAATCAAAAGCTATAACCAAGTATTCAATGTCGGTTTCTTGTATTTCGCCTCCTTTTTCAGGGGGGGAAATATCAAAAAGCAATAAATCATCTTCCATAATTATTTACCTTTTATAAACATTTTTTGAGTTTGCAACAAAACATCTAATAATTTTTCTATATTTTCAAGCGATATAATATTGTTTTTTTTATAACAATGAATATAATGATTTATTATCTCTATTAAAATATTAACCTCACTAACTGAATCAAATTTAATTACTTTCATTTTTATATCCTTCTATTTTTTGTTCCAATTCTTTTTCAGTTATTAATCCGTCTCTTAATTCTATTCCCCATTTCCATAAATTATTCACTAAACCATCAGGGGCTTCTTCTTTTTTTATAGCATTATGCTCTTTTATTGATTCAGCATATATATTATTAAATAATATTCTTTCAATAATTTGCATCTTTGGTAACCTCCCCGCCATTTGGCCATTCGGCAATTCACAAGAAAATACAATTTCTTTCCAAGATTTTTTAATAGTCTCTAAACTGTGTTTCATTAAAAGACTGCATAATTGATTAAATAATAACTGGTTATTTCCTTTTATGTCCAACGTTTCATATAAATCATTTACATAAAATTCAGCTTGTTTTGAACTGCATTTTTGTTCTTTCATTTACTTCCTTCTTGTTTTTTATTTTCCACTCTTTATTATTTTTAACCCAAGTTGCTAATCTTCTCGATATATCAAAAGTCTGTTGCAACTCGAACCTCATTTTTGTATTAGATGTATTTCTCTCTGTCCAAAACCCAACAAAATTATCGGTTTCCTCATTAGAGTATTTTTTTTCTTTAATAATAGTATTTACTTTATCTATAAACTTATCTTGTCTTTTTTCTATGTCTTTTTCTTTCTCTTTATCTTTAAGGGTTGCCATAACCCTTTGCAAATAATTATTTAAGCCTTTATCTTCTAACCTTTTAATAACAGATAAGTGTGGTTTAGAGTTAATTCTTAATTGACCATATTGATATTCAATAAATGATGGAATAAAAAATTGATTATCTTCTATTAATTGCATTTTTTCCCTTATGGCTATTGGAATATCTTTAAAATCTTCTAAAGCTGTACCAATGTAAAAATTCATTGCCTCATAATCTGCATCAAATATTCCTGCGTGGTCACATTTAGTTAATACATAAATCCATATTAATTTAGAATTTGTGTCTAACTTCCTAAACCATGCCTTATTCCATATATTTGTGTCTATAAATCGTTTAGCCATTATTATTAATCTCCCTTAGTTATTTTTGTTTTTTGTTTTCTTGTTTTTTCACATGATTTACACATTCCTGCATACCCATCTAAATGAGATTTGCTTTTATAAAACAAATCAAGTTTTTTTATTTGATTACATTTATAACATTCTTTTTTAGTTCTACCACTAACTTCTTTTAAAAACTTTTCTCTTCTTTTTTTTGCGTGTTCTTTATTCTTTTTTGATATTTTATCTTTTTGCTCTTGTGAAATTGGTTTACCATAATTAGGGTTTAATTTTCCTGTTTTTCCATACATAGGGTTGTCTTTTCCTTTTCGGCTAACACCATACATTGGGTTATTCTTGCCTGAAATGTCTCTTAATTCACGATTTGCCATTCTCATAATGACTTCAGGTTCTTGCCATCTTTTCTTCATTGTTGCGCTTGTTTTGTTTTTATGCTCTTTAGTTTTAACATAATCAGAATTTAATTGCCCTTGTCTGATATTTTCTCTAGCCTCTTCTGAGCGTTTTATTCCGTAGTGAGGATGTAATTCGCCAACTCTTTCTTTCATCATTTTTACAAAAGATTTTGGCATTTTCTTTCCTAAATTAGCTTTCCTCATTCTTTCAATGGTTTCAACATTATTTTTAAATGATTTATACCCGCCAGTTGTACAATTATATCCATATTTAGGATTCATAGTTTTATAAGTATCAATTAATTTTTCTTTATAATTATATGCTTGATGTATATTTTTGAATCTTTCTTCTATTTTATATTTAAAATTTTTCTCTCCATATTTATTTAATGATTTATGAAATGGTGGAATAGATTTTCTTAGACTTGGGTTTAATTTAAGTTTTCTTCTATAACTTTTAGATTTTGCCCTATGATAATATTTAGGTCTTTTTAAATCATTATAAATAGTTACGCAGAAATATTTTTTATTATTAATTTTATTTGTAATACTATAAACTACCATTTTCCCTCCTTACAATTTGGACATTTTTTCTTTTGTTTTCCTATTTTTGGTATGTGACTTGATGGATAAGATTCCCATTTTTTAGACATCATTTTTCTATTTTTCTGCCAAACCCTATTACAACCCTCACAATAAAAAAGCATATCATCAATTCTGTGGTGCAACCTTTCATATTTATTGCTTTTTCTTTGAACACCGATTGCTGTTTCAACTTTCCTACTTTCCGTCACATCTAATATCCATTCAATTATTGATTTTTCCATAAAATTAATCGTTGCAATTTTCCTGGTGCTTACCTAATTCTTTTTTTAAATAATCATAATGCCAACTGGACAATAAATCTTTTTTACTAGCCCTGTTATTTGACCTAAGGGTTAATCTATTAAATTTATTTTTACCAATTTTTTTAATTTTATGCTTTCTATGTTCTTCAGGGTGGCTCCCTAAATATTGATGACAACCATAACACAAAGCCTCTGCATTATCAAAATCAAACCTAGTTGAGTATTTAGCCCTACCGAAAAAATGAGAACAGTGTAATCCTTGTCTCCTTCCCTTTGGGTAATATTTATGGCATCTTTGACAAGTCCATTTGTCCCTAGTCCTAACTGCGTCGGAAAACACTTTATCCCACTTACTTCGTTTCACCAAATAGCTCCTCTTCATTTATTTTTTGATTGCAAATTTCTTTATGCATCTCTATAACAGAATGAGTGTTAATTTTTAATTCATCTATGTCTTTTGAAATAGCGGAAGCAACTTTCATCGCAGCCCATGTTTCTACTTTCACAGTTGTTTTGTTTACGCTGTTTTTCATTATTTCGTCTAGTGGTTTATCGCTACCGACAGAAGATACTGACCATTGCGCCCCATAAGGATTATCACCTTCATAACTATCAACTATTTGCAAGATATCACCCTTCGTGTAGCCTTTTAACATATTATTTAAACTATAATCAGCAAAAAAACTATACTCGATATTATTATATTCAACACCATATAAATACCAACTATATTCTTTTCCTTGCTTATTTACAGCTTTTCCAGTTTTTGCCTCAGGAAACAATAATTTTACTTGATATTTTTTATGTGTTTCAAATTCTAGTGTTGGTTTATGTTGTTTTTGTTCCATTATATTCCTCTTTTTATTATGTTAAAAATAAAACTTATGTAAATGTAAAGCCCAGCAATAACCATATAAATTATTGCAAACTTTTCAAAACCATCTAAAAACTTATCTATGAAATTCATTTTTTTCTCCTTGTTTAATTTTTTGGGCATGAAGTAAGCGAAATCCAACATAACATGACTTATATGGAAACCCCATGCCCAGTTTTTTATCTTATATCTCCCGTTTTTATTTTAGGCGGTTCATCTAACCATTTTCTAAAATTTTTAGGTTCGTTGCTAAACATACTTATTTGGTCTTTATTTCCTGGCGCACCTATCATTTTGTATTCTGCAAACCTACTTGTCTCTCCCTGCTGGTTTGTAGTGGACTTATCTATTGTTTCAATTTTCATGCCACTTTTTTTTAGGTCAAATATTATTGCAGATAACCTGTAAGCATTAAAAAGTTGTATAGCATCTCTTTGTGAAATAGTGTTTCCCATCTCTAAATGCTCTTTAATCTTCTGTTTTTTAGTTTTCTTCATTAATGTACTCCTCATATTCTAATTTATATTTATATGGCTTTTCTACCACATCTATTATTTGTTGCCTTGGAAAATCTTTTTCATAAGCCAACCACCTTAAAAAAGGCGTAAAATCGTCATCTGTTACTAACGGTATCATTATTTCATCCCCAAATCATTTTGCTCAAAAGCATCCATTTCTGTAATTACCTTACTTAACCTTTCACTAATTGCGTTCATTTCGCTCCTCAATATCTCTAAATCGCCCAAATCAGGCGCATCGGTATGAATGTGTAGACTTCTTATAAAACTGCTTAATTTAAGATACTGTTCTTTTAATTCCATATATTCTATAACTTGCGGTAATGCTATCATGTTAGGCCTCCTCAATCCAAACAGTGTATTTATCAGTTTCATACATATCCCCATACTTATAAGTCAAAACCTTTACACCTTTTTTAAACTCTCTTAAAAGTTCTTTTTGTAAAACAGTGTTGGCATAAAGCTGAGCAATGTTTTTCTTTATACATTTATTGCCAAAACCTTTTTTCCAAATTTTATAAATAGAATATTTTATTCTCATATTAAAACTCCTCTACTTTTTTATATCGCTTACAAAGAATATCTAATTCCTCATTAAATAAAATTATTTGCATTCTTGTTTTTTCTCTTTTCTCATGCCATAGTTGATATTCAACTTCATAATCATTATCAAAACAATGCCTAGCCATATTATTAATATGTTTACGCTTCGATTCTAACCTTCTTATTTCTTTTTCAACCAGTTTTATTGTTTTACCCATTAAGCCTATCATCCTACTTACCCCCTTTTTCTAAATTAATTAATCTGTAACCCGTATCACTTATTAATTCTTTTTCTTCTTCTGTATATTTTGACAAATTATCAGTAGGTGTTATTTTTTCTTGAAAATCAGGTGAGATACTAGCCCAAATATTTGTATATTTAAATTCACTACCCAGGCCTTTATCTTCATCAAAAAATGCAACTTTCTTTTTAATGAGTGAAGACATTACCCCTCTACAAATATTCATGTCAAAATCTCTAGTATCAAGCCAACCGCCTAACCCATGACCATCTGTGCTATGCTCTAGGTAAGCAATATATTCTACTAATCCCATTTCTAATTCTGTTAATTTCATTTTTAACTCCTTGTTGTTTTTTTGTTTAATCATCACAACTAAATTAAACCCTTTAAAATTAAAAACAAAGAGTTATTTTATTTTGTTTCTAATTCGTTGTTAGCTGGGTTAAAATATCTTAAAGTTGTTCCACCCCAACTATCGGCCAATATTCTGTATCTTCCGTCAGGCATTTTTTTAACCTTAAAATCTTTTAAAGTTTGTTTAAAAAACTTCATAGTTTCTCTACTAAAAAAGTATGGTGCTGTTTTTTTAGTAAGTTCTTTTATTTCATATATGTTCATATCGTTTACCCCTGTTCTATTTCTTCGTTTACATTTACAAACTCAATCCGTGCGCTTCTATGGTCAAAAAATGAGCAACCCCTGACGCCTCTTTTTGTGTGCAAATTAAAGGAGTCACCATTCAAAATATCTCTTTTAATTTTAGGCAAAGACTTTACAGGAATGTCTAAAAATTCTTTTGCAACACTCCTAGCTTTCTTTAGGTTGTTAAACACACCTAAAACCTCTTCATGCCATACGCCATCACTTTTCATTTTGCCGAACAATATAAAAAGTTCTTTTTCTAACCAATCTTTTCTTATCCCAGTATTGTTAGGTATGCCAAAGTGACTAATCACTTCGTTTGTTTTTCCTGCAAGTTTAACCTGTTTTTTTGTTTCCATTTTAATTACCCCTAAACTCTTTTTTTAATTCATTTAATAACCTTTTACTAGCTAAGTGAAGTTCTTCAGGGTTATACCACTCATCAAAATATCTGCTGTACAAACAACACTCAGAAAAAATTTTCGGTAATTTGTATAAATTAGCTTTCAACCATTTTCCTTTGTGTTCTATTTTGCAAACTTCGCCCCAATGAACTAAATCACCATTATCTCTTACATAAACAAAGCCGTAATCAGAAAAAAGCATTTCACTGCCCTTCAACTTTTCAATTATTTCTGTTTTACTCATCCTACTTACCTCCCTTAACCCAATGACCGCACTTTTGAAACCTCTTAGAAAGACTGCTAAAAGGTTTCTTGCTTCCATATTTTTTATTATGTCCATTAGAGCAACTCGCTTCCTGTATATAATTGCTGGTTTTTTCTCCTTTAATGTTTATGGCCATCACTAGTTTTTGCTCACCTGTTAAACTTACTTTTTTATTGCACTTCATCCTACTTACCCCCTTGATTTACAATTCTAAATTCAATTTTTACTTGACCATCTGGTTTTTCAAAATTCTTATAATTTCTAATGATATTAGATTTATCAAATAAACCACCAATACCAAGACTCCAACCATTAAGGACAGGAACAACAAAGCCTTTTTCTAATTTACTTTGTATTATTCCGCATTGTTTTCTTGCTTTTTTAATTGCCCTATCTGTTAATTTCCTTGAGTTCATCCTACTTACCCCCCAAATGTTTAGCAACAACATATTTTGCTTGGTTTATCCATTCATTTCTTTGAATCGGGTCTGATGTTTCTTGTGCGTCTGACAATATACTTAATACATAAGTTCCCGTATCGTATAGTGCATCCCCTTTTGATTTTATTTTATTAACATAATCGTCAATTTTATTTTGTGTTTCTGTTGTCATTTTTAACTCCTTGTTGTTTTTTTGTTTAATCATCAATACAAAACTAAAACTCTTTTTTTTAAAAACAAAGGGTTATTTTATTTTTTTATAGGGTTTAAAAAGGGTTTAAACGAAAGAGGGGTGGGTGATGATTATAAACAAGAAGTTGCTATGGGAACATAGCGAGTGTAGATAAAACCACCCCTCAAACTAAGGAATCTCTGTTTTTGAGAATACTAAATATAAATATAATTTTCTATTATAAAAACTAAAATTCTTCTATAAATGATAAACTTGTAGAATATTGCCTATAAGCTACTTGGTCAAATGAGGGAGATTTAGCTAGTCTACACCATAAAAACCCGTCAGAGGCATCACCATTACCAGTATCTAATTGTAGTAATAATGGGTGCATTCCTCCGTTAGTCATCATAATTATTCTGTTTAATAAAGCGTCATCATTGGTTGTTTCATCTACACCATATAACTTTTCATGAAAGACTTCAGATTCAGACATAAAACTAAAACTCATATCTATTTTTTTTCTTCCACTTTTAAAACTTGTTAGCCCTGCGGTGGTTGTATTATTCCATGGTTCTGTGGTAGAAGTCCAACGACCATTTGTTAAGTGTGTGGCGTGTCCGTATTTCTGACCACCTAAAGATTGATTTATTTTTAAACCGCCATAATCAAAACTTTGTTTTACGTTTAAGTCTGCACTAACTGGAAAGTTATATATCATTCCCCATAAAATACAGCCTATTTGAATGTTTTGCGCATAATTACTAATATCATCTATTACTATTCTTTGGTATCTGTTATCAGTCGCTTGTGAATAAGTTATTAAGCTCCAACCATTTTCATCAGGAGTTGCGAACCCACCGCTAATATCTGAATTACAAATTTCAGTCATTGTAGGGGTTTGGGCAGAGCCAAAATCTGATGCATCATCAGTCTCGATTTTAAATTTAGCAGTAGAACTTTTTAAATTATGACCCAAAATAGCCACAAACATTGTTTCGCCTAGCAATGTAGCATCTGCATCTATACCAAAGTCAACTGTAATATATTGAATTGTACTTGCTGTTTTGCCTCCTAAATTAACTGTATTTGTAGGTTTATTATCAAATAACTGTATTATAGTGTTTGCGTCACTTACTAACCCTGAACCACTAATTTCACTCGTTGCACTTATTTGTCCATTTACTAATGATGGTTGTATAATGTCTATATATGCTCTTGGTTTTGCTACTCTTTGATAACTCATAATTTTATCCTATTTCTACTAGTTTAATTTTTACTTTATTTAATAACCTTGTTAAAGCAATTACCATATAATAATCATTCCAATTATCTGCGTATGGGTTGATGTGCATTTCTGCGGTAGTGTTGTCAAACTTAATTACATCACCAACTTCTAATGTATAACCTTTTGCATGATTAACCACATCGCAATCAATTATTTTTTTTACATCTGCGTTTATTTGACTATAATATGAAAAAAAATCTGACTGCTTATCTGTTTGAACAGTTGTATTTGGTGCTAATGTTAAAGCATCTAAGTTAATTGTTGTTGTGTTTTCTCTTGATTTTATATTGTATTTTGTTCTAGGCGTTGAATTTGTGACTGTTGTTTCTGTTAAATAATTTCCTTTTGCTGGGTGTTTAATAGTATTTATTTTTGCCTTAGTAACTATGTTTTTAACTGGGGTTGTTTTCATTGAAAGTTTGTCTATATCATTTTTATCTAAAGTTACTGTAACATCTTCAGCCCTTAATGCGTTATTTGTGCCTGTTCCATGCACCCATATATATTTTGATTTTCCCGATGCATCAATAATATGCACAAAGCCAAATTCATATTGTATTTTTTCTAAATATTTAATTAATGAAACTTCTTTATTTTGCCAATGTCTAATAGTCCAAGAACCCCTATCACCATGTAAAGTTGAATAATTTACTGGCTCAATAGTTGGCATACCCGAAAACCTTATTAAAGCATCTCTATGTGCTTGATGCCCTAATGTAATAGCTGAATTATCCCAACTAGAAGTCAAACCATCTGCACCACTATATAATTTTTTAACCTCTCTTAATCTTTTCATTCCTTCAGCAGATGTGTTAAATGTCGGAACTTTTAAACTTGTCTTTAGCCTTATGTCATAAACTTTTAAAACTCCTTTTATACCTATATTTTGTCCACCACTAGCATCTCCTGGTCTTGATGCAGACCTTTCAAATCTAATCCAAAACCCATTAGGATAACCATCTCCTGTATTTAATTGAGTTAACATATTGCGACTTGCAGTTCTCTCTGATATGTTTTCTACTGTTGCGTCTGAATTTGCATCTATGTTACTATGGCTTCCGTTTGTGGAAAATGTAGTTCCATTAGAAATACTTTCTGCGTTACCCCTTGATGTATCTCCACCATGTTCACCATTATCAATAATCTTAAAAGTATTAGATGCTAAGCCTGTGTCGTTATTATGAACCCCAACAAACCCAGTCATCAACCATCTTACTTCACAAGTTAATTCATTTGAATTACCAGCCCCCATTGTACTTACATCATAAAATATATCATCAAATGCTGGTATGTCAAATTGAGTATCTGCTCTATATCTATTTATTGTTGTAGATGATTGTGTTTCTGCCACTAAATCTTCAAAATCAAATTGAGCAAATGTTGAGGGTGTTGTTGTACTGTCCTCATCTGCCGTTCCATCAAAAGCAAATTTTACCTGATTTGTACTATCCCAGCCAGGTGACCTTGTTACTGTATCTATTGGTTTAAATTTAAAGTGCCTTAATAAATCCCACTTAGTTTTTACAATGTAGCCATTACTATATTCTTCCGCATCATTTGAGTTTGCTAAAGGTAAAAACGAGTCTAAACTTTCTTCATAATAATGTAAGGTTTTATCAGTTGAACCTATGTCTTTATGGAATAAGCATTTATAATGGAAACCCCATACATCAACCTCAACTGGAAAAACTGATTGCCCTAATGCTTCTGCATAAGCCTCGCTACCATAACTACTAGAATTTGGAGCGTAAGCACCATAGACTACTGGAAAAAATCTACCAGTAGATGATTTTACATCAGGAATAAATTTATTATCCCAAGGTGATTTTGTAACTAAAGACAAACCGACTTGATTATCATCGTGAGTTATATTTGTTAATCTTCCATGATATAATTGCAAACAATCTGCAATATCACTTGTTTCATTTAACTGTGAATAAACTTTTACAGTTCTATTATAATAATGACTTGTGCCTAAAAACAATTCAGCAGATATATCAGTTCCTTGATATTTAAAATTAACTAAGTTTAAAGTTAAATTACTTGTTTTTGATGTTGATTTAGCAAGGTCAATGCTTTGCCTTATGCTAGGAGCAGATTTAATTGCGCCATGATAAAAAATATCATCTATTTTAGTGTCTCTCATGGCAATAGGTAAAAAACCACCATATTTAGCACCAGTAATTGTACCAGTAATTACATTATCAGATAAGTCTTGAGCAAAGTTTTCTCCGTTATTAAACTCAAAATACCCTTTTAAGCTCGAAGAAGTGCTGTAATTGCCCGAATCTTCTTCTAGGCTTAGAAAGTTACCACTATTATAGATTGCAGTCAAATTAGTAGCATTCAGCTCTCCCGTAAATATAGCAAAATT
>TARA_R110002012_G_scaffold3323_1_pt1 | contig 14050 bp, 33 predicted proteins | sample TARA_R110002012 | Tara Oceans TARA_R110002012 (sample SAMEA4396515) | marine metagenome | biome: Westerlies Biome; feature: [DCM] deep chlorophyll maximum layer (ENVO:01000326); material: water (ENVO:00002006), including particulate matter (ENVO:01000060) such as... | depth 40 m
CGTCCCGCGGCCGCCTGGACCGGGCCCGAGTCCACCGTATAGCTGGCCATCCAGGGCAATTGCCATTCTAGTAGATTGCTTGTGTTGGCAGTCCAGTTAACTGTTACAGTTCCCTCTTCATAGATTTGGGTTACAATGCCCAACACGCTTCCTTCGAAACCAATTACATTCTTATCATCTCTACCATACTCTTCTACTGTGACAAGATCTCCTGGCAAGATTTTTGCTACGAATTTCTGAGACTTTTTTGCTACGGTTTTCTTTGACTTTTTCTGCGGAGGATTTCCTGCTACGATTTTCTGAGACTTTTTCTTTGTGTTGTTCTCGGACTTTTTCTTACCGGACCAGTTACTCCAGCAAGCGTTGGCACAAACTACGTTACCACTCTTTGCTGTGAACTTCTTAGCCTTGCAGTGCTTACAAGTCTTTACAAACTTTTCTGCTGCTTCCTGTGTCTTGATTGTCTTGACAAGTCCGGTGTTGGTTGTGAACATTTGTGTTGTTATCGCGCGCCAAGACTTCTGGCGATTTACGAAGCAGAGCTTTACTCCAACCTTTCCAACAACTTTTCCTGTCTTGCTGTCAATGCCGGAATCTACAACCACGCGCACGAACTGTGCGGAGGGATGCTTGCGGCTGTAAATGATGGTTGTGCCTACAGGGTTCTTCTTGTGCGGGAAGAAACCTTCTGCCTTCAACATTGCTTTTCGTTGTACCATCATTTTACACCTCGCTCACAATCTTCAAATCGCTGACGTATTCTTCTGACGTTGCGCTGTCGTTCCACACAAACCATTTAACGGCCACAATGTAAGCGCCGTTTGCGTTTGACTGAATAACCCTTGTAACTGTTCCTGGGTCGCCGGAGAGGCCTGACTGAAAATTGGACCTCACAATGTCGCCAACCTTCAAGATGGGCTGGGCCCATGCATCTTGCTTTCTCATTCTTCGTTCTCCTTTGTAAGCAGCCAAATTTTATACTCTTCTTCGTTAAGCCACAGAGAGTCGCGCTCTACGGAGAAGAGGCTTTTTATGCTTGGAGCCGTTCTTGCAAAAGAAAACTCTTGCATCTCAAGTCTTTCAACTAATGTTGCCTTTTCGATAAAAAGATAAACCCTATCCGCGCACGTTCCATCGCCAGAGCAATCAACTTCAGATTCAACCAAGCATTTGGGGCAAGAAACATACCTAACAACGGGACTCATTCTTCGTTCCTTTGCAGGAGTTCATAATGAGACCTCAACTGCTTAATGAATTGCCGAGCGACGACGTAGTGCATGGCGTCGTCACCGCTCGGCTCCGTGCCCGGCGAGACTCCATCGAAGAACTCCGGAACGTCCAACATGAACCGCCAGACCTCGCCCAGAAATCTGCTCGACGCCATAATCTTGAAGCGAACATCCACGAAGTCCTTAAGTTGATCTCGCACATGTGAACCGACTTTCCAATGCAGTTCTTCGAAGTCCATGAGCACCCCGTGCTCGTCGGGCGGGTCGCGCTCGTCGCCCAGCGCGAGGTCCACTGCTGCCTCACTGAGGCGATCGAGGGCCTCAATTCCCTCTGATGCGAGGATCTTCTCGGCCCAATGAGCGATGCGGGCCTCGTCCTCTCCATTCATGGCCGGATCTTCTTTCACCATATGGTCGCTAATCATACGGTGCAGGTCTAGGCACCAGGCCAATTCTTCGTCGTCGAGGGTCGTTGACTCTTTCTTCCCCGAGGTCGCGACGTGGAACAGTTTCGTGACCGCGCGCCCCTTTGCAGCAAGGATCTCCTCGGCCCATTCTTCTTTGCTTTTCATTTCTTCCTCTTGCATTTTGATTCCCATTGTTATCGAACCACCAGATCAGACGGTACGGATCCCGTACGGTACTTTTCACCATATCTTTTGCTGCTAAACACATGATCAGCAAACCTCTTGAGGTACTTTAGCGACATTCGGCGCCGTACGTCATCGGCATCGTACTCTGCGGGGACTTGTTCGATCGAGAAGCCGTGGAAATCCTTGAGCATCCGAATGAACTCAATCTTGCCGAACCGGGGATCGTCCTTTTCATGGAACGAATCATCGTATTCAGCAAGAAGATGCCGCATGATCTTCATGCTGGCCTTCTGACCCCTTAGATCTTCTGTGTCGAAGACAACAACCATTTTCATTCTCTTACCTCATCTTTCAGTTCGATCGGATCGTTGAGAACGAAAAGCCATTCGCCGGCCATTGGCTCGCCGTCCGACCTCGTCCCCACCGGGAAGAGTTGGCCGTTTACCTTGAGGGCAAACCTCTTTCTCGGTTTGGCCTCCCATGAGGGCTTCTTCGGTGCGTTTCGTGCTGCCTCTTCCCGGGTCGTGTAGATGTCACCTCTTCCCACGGCCCAAACAATTACGATTTCCATTATTACTTGCTCTCCCGGCATCGAATAATGTCCGCTTCGGTCAAACCAAGAAGCCTCATAGCCTCTTCCCGCTTGTTATCCTTGCGGGGTGCGAGAATCTTTGCTTTGAGGATCAGGTTTCGCGGACCATCCCTGAACTCTCGCTTGAGTCGTTCATTGATCGGATGCGGCGCCGGTTGATTTCGGTTCCTGATTTTGGCGAACTTGAGCCGCCGAGCAGCGCCGGGAAGGCTACCACTTCCGTTCGTCACATTGCGGGAAACGATGTTCCCTCCGCAGTCGTCACAGTTCCAATGTCCCACCCAGGCAGACGGGACATTCGGGTCATGCTCTCCACACCGGGCACAACGCTTTCCTTCATCGTGGGAACCCTCGATGCGAGCGTTGAATTGTGCAGAAGAGTTGCGCGCACGCTGGCGGCGCTTTCCAAGATTTGCTTTTGGGTTGGTGAATACTGCTGCCATTCTTGACTTTTCCTTCGTCCGGTGTCGTTGCGTGGGTGCCTCGACTGTCCTTATAGTAGCACAGGAGGCGGCTCGAGTCAAGCAAAATAATGCCCTCTTATGAGAGGGCTCTACAACCAGAGATAGAGGGTGGCACACTTTAACCGGTGTGCCAGCGGCTATCAAAACTCCGGACCCTATGTTGGTAGTGAGCTTTTAAGCGCGGCGGACACTAATTCAAGATCATCCCCACGTTCCGACGTTGACGAGCCTCCCGAGAACGTTCTCCACACAAGCCAATCAACTTCCAAATTTTCATCTTCGTTGATAGCATACACAATACCCGGATCGTTCGGGTCGGTGGTCGTGACAACAAGGTCGCCCACTCCTATTTCCTCGCCGTCGTGCCCTCTAATCGTTAGTCTGTCGCGGTCGCGTCGTTGCATTTTAGAAAAATTACCGCGAACTGCGCTGTTCGCGCTTTGTGATCTCCGCGACCTTCAACATGGCCTCGTTACGGAGCTTCTCGAAATCAGCATGCTGGTAGCCGTATTGAGACTCCGGTGTCTTGCAGGTCGCGATTTTGAGTGCAAGGTTGAGCGGGCAATTCCTGTGCTCAACGAACCGGCGCAAAGTCCAAGCGCGGCTGTGCTCAGATTTGGGCAAATCCCCGTAAATCTCTTCAAGCAGTTCGCCGGGAGTGTTGTTGAGATTTCTATCTTTACGCCAGGAGTAGCGGTAGCGGGTACCCATGAATGCCTCCATCATGCGCCAATGGGACCGTCGGTTGTTCTTGAAATACTTACGGTAGACTTCCGTGTATTCCTCTTTGTTCAAAGTGATGGAACCGTTTCCAAGCAGCGTTGCCTTGAGAACGTAGCCTCGATGATTCCAGAGTTCCTTTGCGGCTTCCGGCGTGACGTTCGGATTCCCGGCAAGATACTCCCTTCCGAGGCGATAGTAATGCTTCGAAATCGCTAGCATCGTTTCTGAATCAGTAAATCGGTTCTTTGCTAGCGAAACAACTTCGCTGTTATTCATCTTGCCAATGTTGTTCGCGTAAGGCGATTGATAAATCGTCACTTTAGTATTCCAATCCTCTAAGATCAAAAGGGTCTACGGCTTTTTCGCCGGCAGGAAGGTTCGCCATTGCATTTCTGAAGTCATTACGAATCCCTTCGAGTTTTTGCCAGCACCATACGGCGGAACCGTGGGCATCCTTTGAAGCCTCTGGTTGAGCGGAGCAAGCCAACTCATTGAAGAGATGGTCAATATGTGTCTCAAGTGCATACTGAATCGTGGTGATCTCTCCCAGAGTCAAAAGGATACTAAGTTCCCGATTTTCCAACTCTTCCAATTCTTTTTCCAATTCTTCGAATTCTTCTTCCAAGTCCTTCATCGCTTGAACTCCGAGTTCTCAAAGACAGTCGGATGCATCACATGATCTGCGCTGCGGCAGGCGAGACCAACGTGACAAGAGGTAGTTTGACTGTAATACCTCCCCCCGGGCGAAGTAAAATCGCCCACGACGGTAGCGCCGGAATCCGCCCTGTAACCGATCCGAACATTGTAGGAATACAAACCCTTACCGTCAGTGTTCAGGGCTCCGCTGTAGGATACTGCGGGCCTTCCGCCCCTCCACATTGAAACAACTTCCTCGTTTCTCATTTTCTAACTCCAAAGGGTTGCTGTAGCAGCAACGACAAGGTTGGCAAAAGCAAAAGTAATCATCACTATTCTTCTTCCTCTTCATCTTCATCATCGAAGGGAGAGTCGTAACTCTCGTCAAAGCCATATCGGAGTGACTCAATCGTCAAATTCCAACTCTTTTCATTATCAGTATCGCTCATACAGTTCCCTTTCGTAGAGCCACAACCCTCCGAGATACCAGAGAGCACACCAGAGTACAAGTTCAAACATTACCAGCTCTTTCTATTCTTATGTTTTGGTTTGCGGGACCGTCCCTTGTTTACGTCCCGGTTGCGATTGTGGTGCTTTCCGGCACCATTTCTTTGGAAGGCAGCGACTGCGATCCAATTTCGAGTTTTACCTTTCGTGACCACCTGGGTGCTCCTTCCCTCACTGTTCATATAGTATACAGGAAGGAGCACCCGTTGTCAAGAGAAAAATAGTTAGCTTTCGGTTGGAATGATTACCATGCGTTCCGGCTTCGGGTTGAAGTAGGGGCGGCTGCCGTTGCGTTCATCAGTAATCCACATACGCTGGACACTGCACCGTACAGGCTTCGGAGCCATCATATCAGTGCAGATGATAAGACCATCGAACCCCCCGGTTTCATTGACAAACTTCGTAGGAGCATCGAAGCAGGTTCCACCGTGCATCGTGCGCTCGGTCTTGCGGCTTTGCCCCTTCTTCCAAACCCAATTCAGATCAGCATCCACGCGCGTATCGAATGGAATCACCGTGAACTCTGCGATCTTTGCCAAGCTGTTCAGTTCACCAAAGAAAGCTGTCAGCATAGCCTCGGAAACGGATCCGGACTGGTCAATAGCAATAGCAATCTTTGCAGTTCGCGTGGACTTCTTGCCGGGATGCTGGTAAGGATACCGCTTGTTAATCTTGCGAACCGTGCTCCGCTTGTTGGCCTTCTGGCTCTGCTTCACAAAGTAACGAAGCACCTTGCGCCAGTCAACCTTCGTTGAGATAGAAGCAATGATTTCCTTGCGGCAGTCAGCCGGAACACTTCCCCACCCACGGCTGGAAGAGTTTGCTTCTTCCACCGCATCCTTAATAAACTCCTTTACTCGCTCCTCGGCAATCTGCTTTGTTTGCTCGTCAACATCGTCCCAACCGGAGTGGTCATCGAAAGAGTCCATTCCGTCCAGAGGGTTTCCCTGACCCTGGTCGGTACCCTGACCACCACCTTCGCCTGGAGTTCCCCCTTCGCCTTCGCCTTCACCCTCGCCATCGGGCGGCGGGTCCTTCTGCATCTTACGCAACTCCTTCAAGTAATACTCGGCAGACTTGTAAGCTGGAAGGTGAAGAAACGGTCCCTTCCCTGGGAAACAACCTAGTTCGGGCAGATTCGACAAGTGTCCATTGATAGACAGATCCATCGCGATGTTGTGAATCTTACGCTCATTCGGATCCATATCTCGGAAAGATAGAAACCGACCGCCGGTCACATGCTGAAACACAATATGATAGAACTCATGCTTTAGAACGTCCTTGCGTTGCAAATCCGACATGCCGGCAAAAAACTTTGGATTGTAAAGCATCTTGAGCTTACCCTCCTCGGTCACGGTCACACCGGCGGTTGGGATCGCATTCGTTGCACTCTTGTCCATCCGCCGCGAAAGCGCAGCAAAGAAGGGTTCGTCCATTAGAAGACGGTGAACGTGAATGTTCAGATCGAAAGCGGACACATCCACTTCTTCGGGTTCAGGGGTTTCGCTTTTCATCGGCTCGGTCACTTCATTTACCTCCATCGTTATCTATATTATACCAGTTCCAAACGCCCCCGTCAAGCAAAAAAAACTCCACTTAACGGGGCGCCTGATTAATTAGATCTTGTCGCCCGTCAGAATCTCAACAAGGTAGGTTCCCACATTACGACCGTCTCGGCCCGCAGTAGCATGGAAAGCGATCGCATTGTCCTGATTCGCTTGCCCAAGTGCGGTCCAGAGCTTCATAGCAGCCTCAGACGGAAGCGACATGAAATAGCCCGCAAGGTTACTCAGTTCATTCTCGTTGAGAGCATTCTTGAATCGGTCACTCGCACCCATCTTATCAATGAGAGCACAGTGCTGGTTCATGTCAACGTCGATGGTCTTACCCTTGTCGAGCACATCAGAAACAGTAACAACCTTGCTGTAATTCGCAACGAAGTCGTTGAACGACACGGCGGCTTCAAATCCGAGATAGGCAGAAGCCAGAGCAAACACGGTCGGGTTCGACTGTCCCGCCTCAAGCAGCGCGGCTTCCGAAACAGTGTCGGAAAAGCGAGCCCAGGAGCGCCGAGAAGGATAAACCTTGTTCGGCTCGGGATCGTCGTTGTGCTCAAGATGCTCCGTGTTGTTCCGAATGAAGTCGGTCACAAGAGCATCGCAGTTGTCTGCGGCCCACGCAATCCAATCATCAATGGACGGCTCAACATCGAACACGGTGTAACGGTCAAGTTCCGCCGGGTCCATCTCACCCACCTGATAGGAAGCCGCGCCGGCGTGGGTTCCACCATTCACCGCAGCGAAAATCAGGGTGTCGGGGTGAAGTGCATGACCGGCGAGCTTGCGCGAGTCGCACAACTCAAAGATGCCCTGTCGAACTTCCAGGGTTGCGCGGTCAACCTCATCGAGGAAGAGGACCACGCCAGCAGAACAAGCAGCCGCGAACCAGTCGGGCGGGCAGAAGGAAGTCACTCCTTCATCCACAGTCGGCAGACCCAAAAGGTCGCCTTCGGTCATCTGCGAAGCACGACGCTCCACAACGGGCAGACCGATGGATTCCGCGTACTGGTAAACCACAGAAGACTTACCGATGCCGTGGCGACCACGAAGCAGGACAGGGTGATTCGCACTTGTAACGTGCGGAAGGACGAGGAGAAGATTCTTGAAGTCGATTGCCATGTTTTGTTCCTAATTGTGGGGCTTACTCGCCCCGTCCACTATCAGTATAATACCACAGGGAGACGCTGCTGTCAACCCTAAAAATCATTACTTTCTTTACTAAATATCATTGCGGGGAAGTTCAGGGTCTTTCATTTCAGAAAGCTCAACCTCTCCATTGACATATTGCTCGAGCTGCTTCCTTTGAAAGTCCCCGAACGTCCGAAATGTACCGACGGTATTGTGGGCCGCGGCAACGAAATGTCTTTTAAGAATCGTCTTTCTGGTCGTCGGTGAAAAGACCTCACCGTGATCCGGCTTTGCGGCTGGAGTCGAAACCACACTCCAATCCGTGTTATCTGTTCTGGTTTTTCGATCTAGTTCATGACCCCACGAGTCCACTGCGCGGCGAGGAATAATACCCGGAATGCAAGGATACGACACCGTTACATTCCGACGGTAAGCCGGTTCCTTCAAATCAATGCCAAGCGGCTCGTAAGCAAAAACTCCACAAGTGGTGCGTGATCTCCATTCCTCGGCTCCAGGGATCCCGAGAAAGTGGCTGGGCAAGTAGTGACAACCATGAAATCCGCCTTCGCCCGTGGTCGCGCCCAAAACAAGGCCCACAGCCGGAATGTAATCCGGATCCGTCGGATTGACCCACTTGTCATGGCGGCGTACAGTTACATCCTTGCTCTGGACTAGTGCGCCGACACCCAGGCCAATGTCTTCCATCCATTTTGTCATCGCTCGACCCCACAGATTTAGGTCGATCTGGAACTGTGCCTTGTGCTTCTTTGCAATCCCGCAACCTGCGCGAGTGTGTCCGGTTTCATCGCAATAGCCACAAACCTTCGGCTTTGCCTTGCGGGCCATGATTTTCTGCCACTGCCTGCCAAGGTGACTTGTCGGATCTTCCTCCCAGGCTTTTCGTAGTTTGGGGCAAGTGGTCTTGTTGTGCCCCTCCTTATAACAATTTCCACATCTTACGGTGCCTGACCAACTCATCTTTTTACTCTCTCTTTGGAGGGTTAATCTCTATTTTCTATACATATTATAGCAGCTTTGGGGGCTGCTGTCAAGTACTATTCACGAATGAACGGCTCGGGGGGCAGCATCTTTTCAGGTGCTGCGGCCTAGACAACTTTCAACGTATTTCGCGCCTTGCTTTCCGCCGCAGCTCCGCAACTGACACAGGGATTCAGGATTGTCATTGAATACCATGTTTTATCTCACTTCACCCTTTGCCGAAATCTTTTAACGCCTCTTTCTAGCCTTTTTCAAGTGTCGGACTTCCGTCCATACGGGCTCGGGTTCTCCGATCGGCGCTACCAATACAGGAATAGCATTCTTTGCGTGGGAGTGGACTTTTGAAACATCGCCATATTTCAAAACAATGCAGGGACGGCCTCGCAAAGTTCGGTTTGTCGTATAAGCATTCCGAAATTCTACATGGGTGCCGATCGGAAATGGCTTTTCCGCCAAGAGATTGGAAATCACCCCAGCTGCATACTTATTGTTTACAAGTTTGTTGTACTCTTTGTGGGATGGGATTCCTTCGAGGCGTTGGCGGCTAGCATTCAAGTATCTATAAACGATACTGCCATAATATCCGGTCTTAGCATAATACTGAAGGGCGATGGAGAACTTTACTTCCTTCTCCTCATCCCAATCCTTACTCCATGTTGCGCGGGAGGCCAATGCTTCCGCCGAGAAGCGTCCTTCAATTTTTTGCAAGATTCGCTCCTGCGATGGACTCAAAGTCCGACCTTTCCCGAGTTGTTCAGCGATTGACTCAAGAAATCCGTGATCCCAGGACTTCTCTTCCCCGGCAATCATGACGCGGCCCAAAGTTTTGTTCACTCGTTCTAACATGCCGTCCTCTTTGCTCATTGTTCCCACAGTATAGCACACAGAGCCGATTTGTCAAGACTCTTTTTCTTTTCTCAAGTTTTGGATATGCTTACAATCTCTACGGAATTGGTAGCCTCGACATTCACAATTCCATACGTTCCCGCGCTGCGTAACCGTATACATATTCCCCTTTGAGCCCTTGACTTGATAGGTTCCGTTGGCTTCGGAGTGCTTAGGATCCCAATATTTGCGACCCTCTTCCCCCCAGCAAAACAGCTCCTGCGCTTCCTCCAATGTGGTACCCGCAGCAACTTCAATCCAAACACATCCAGAAACAGCAAATGTTTGATTGTTTTGGTTCTGTATTAGTCCCGGAGGATACAAAACAACAGGTCGTCCGTCAGGCGTCTGTTGGCGTTGCATACTCCGCTGCCAATCGATCAAAGGTTTCCCTCTGGAAAGCTTCCACGTTGAAATACTCCTTATTCAGAGAATCCCAATACACGCCGACTGCGGTAAGCATTTCTTCAACTTCGGTGCCTAGTGATCCAGACGCCAATCTATCTTCGGTCAGCCGCTGCAAAGCAGCTTTTTCCAAGCTCATAATTCCTGGCAACATTTCGTTTTCCTCCGGGGGTTGATCGCTCATTGTGGCTTCACTATAGCACCCGGCGAGGGTTCTGTCAAGGACATAGTTTCATTCTCGGAGTCTAGATCATCGATAAAAGCAATTGCAACATCGAGAACATGCTCAATGGAATTCGGACCTAGGGCATACAAGGATTCTGTATGGGGAGTAACTACTGGATCTGTCAGATCATAAATATAAATACTCCAGTTGCCGTGCCAAACTACCAAATAGTTCCCCATTCTTGTGATGTATTCGGCTTCCTGAACGACGTTCAGAACATCCCCGGCGCTCCAGAGGCAGTTTTCGTAGATTTCAGACATTACAACTTACCTTTGTGGTTGGAGTTCCCAAAGTTCTCTCCAACTTGACGAAAGCTCATTCCGCTCATAGCCGTGTTGGATCCCGACAAGGCGGCAACCTTTCCGATATTCATCCCGTTGTTGTTGTTCCAGGCTTTCCGATACATCTCGCGGTCTTCGTCGGATTCAAAGGCAAGAATGGAGATCCCCCCCATTTTGCCGTCTGCCGACGCACACCCAAGATACTTTACGGCTGTCTCGGTTCCTAGTTCTTCTACGCAGTCGGCACATTCATTAATCTTGCCTCCAGCGGTACGCTTTCTTGTTCCTCGGGGATTAAAATCATATTCACAGTGTACACAAATCATTCTTATTCTCCATCACCATAAATTACCTCAAAACTATCCTTCTTCACAAACCAGTGACGTTCTACTTTTGTGTCCCCTAGCATCCTAACGCGGCAACCTTCCTCAAAGAGGTCTTCCACCAAAAAGGTTCGATCACTATAGAACTCCATCCACTCACACGGCACCGGGTTAACCAACTTTACAGTGTCACCCACCTTCATGCGATTGAGCTACGATCTGCACGTTGTCTTTGCCAATAATCCAAATCCATTCCGGTACCCCTCCTATCATTTTAAGTTCTACCCCATTTTCCGAGGGAAAGTTAAGAATCCGGAACTTTTTGTCCAAATACTCTTCCATCCAGTCCAGACGCGGTTCGGGAACCAACTTTACAATATCACCGATTTTCATTGATTACCTCCGCTTCTTTGGGATAATAGTTTTCTATGTCTTCAATAGTTCCATCGTCAAGCCACTGTACGAGCGTTGCCCATTCCGTGACCTCAACAATAATCCCCACAGATTCAGTAAGTTTCACCAAGTCACCGACTTTCATCTTACAATCTGTATTAGACACTGATGCAAGGTCGAGTCGACCATACCCGGAGTGAAGTTGGTGGGCTTGCTTATAGTCCAGGCTATACGATAGTACCCGCTATTTGGAAAGTCTTCCGGCGGCAATTGAATTACAATCCCGAGTTTAGGAATGTCGTGGGAGCCGGCCCAATCGATAGCATCCGGCACCCAGCGAACTAGCGTTCCAATCTTTAAGCTATTGTGCGTTTGCACGAGAGATTACCTCCACCTGAGTACGTTCGCACCAGCTCCCGTATCTCACGGCAGCCGCGTCCTCAAAATAGCACACCTCTATTCGAATACCCATAACTCCTACGATATAACCAACCGGTCGCATCCAGGATCCGCCACCGGCTCGCTTGAATCGCACTAGGTCACCAATTCTCGGTTTCTGGCGCGGTATACCTTTATCGTGTCGTCTGTTTCCCATGACATCAACTCCTCAACATAGTAATGCAAAAGCCCGGATCTCTGTTTGTGACAAAACTGCAACAATACCGCAGGTATATCGGTAACATCATTATCATCGTACTTAACGATAAGAGCCAGTTTTTCACCGGATCGTTCGAACAAGAACTCCACCAGATCCCCAGGCCGGAAACACAAAGCCGGATTCATGGTCGCTGTCTCCATCATGCTAGCATTATAGCACACAGGGCGCGAAAGTCAATAACTAATCTGGAATCCGCAGGTCGGATACATGTTCCCAACTGTGCTTGTTGTCCGCAGTATAAACTTTGTATTCTGCTGTGCCGAGGCGGTGGGGTCGGGCATCGGTTATGACTCCCAGGTGGTCTGCCCAAGCCCAGGACGATTTTCCGGCGATCCCCCGGCCATTAAAGTCGTAGTGGCCTTTTCTCACTATTACTAAATCACCGATTTTCACTGATTGCCTCCAAGCTCTGGAGTGGGTTCCATGTTCGAATACTGCCCTCTTCAAGCCACTGAACACAGATTTCACTGTGTCCGGTGTTTACGCCACTAGTGTAGAACTCGGAGAACTGGACAATTATTCCCAGGCTTCCGACGAAGAAAGGATGCTTCGCTCTTACCAAGTCACCGACTTTCATTATACTAGTTTAATACTATGATGGTTTGCCCGATAGTGCCCCGAATGGTCCGGTTCGACTAGCCACTGGACATTCAATCGGGCCGCGGCTTCGGGAAATAGGGCCGGAAGGATCCCTATAACTATACCCAAGTCAGAGTTAGTAAGATGGGTCCACCTCACTAGATCGCCAACTTTTGCTTCCTCAGGATCCCTCCACTTGTCGAACGGCACAGAACTTCCACATCGCAATTCCGGACAATCATACTGTCTCGTATACTCCGAGTGTCCACAACTTCTACAATACCAAATCTCAATCTCAATCTCATTTTTCATTTTTTGTATACGCGTTTCAAAAATTCCCAACGCGCTTGTTGAACTCGCCCATCCAGCCAAGCAACAGTGGGCGTCGAAATTCCGGAAAAAGGATCCACGCTGATTGCGACAATGATACCCAAGACACCAATCTCAGAAAAAATATTAGTTACGAGATCGCCGGTCTTCACTTCTACTTACCACTTTCCAATGTTCGGGGACCGCCCATTCGGGTCGGGACTCGCCGGCGAAGTGAATCAGCATCTTATCAAGTCTCGGTACAGACGCGGTGCTTGTCACAATAGCAAGCGGAGCACCGGGATAGTCTTTTAGTGTAACCAAGTCACCGACCTTCACTTACAACCTCCAAGTTTTTCTGACTAACCCAATATGGGTGCGCGACGGCGAACCATTTAACGCGCCGCATCCCCCGGAAGACGACCCGATTGCCGGGGCCGTAGATCTCTTCGTTGGCGATTTCAACGACGAGGCCGATGTTGATCTTGGCGTAGGCCCGGTACTTTACTAAGTCACCGACTTTCATTTGCTCTCCATCGAAAGGATTTCATATTCACCCAAAGGCCACCACATCGTAGGACCGTCGCCGGCGAACTGGACATACTCGCCTTTACCGTCGCACTTGTATCCTGTAACAATCTTCATAATCATTGAGCAGTCGCGAACCAGTGCGCCGATCATTGTCATTCCACGAAGTTTCATAGTATCCCCTAGTAGATGATTGAAGTGTGAGGGTAAATAATGTCCCAGAAGCCGTCGCCATGCATTTCAATGTCGGTAGAATCTTCACCTACACGAACGAACCTGATGTATTCACTAGAGTTTTGCTTCTTGCCGTCTTTCATAATCTCATACTCATCGAAGCAAGCAGCGTGCATAAACTTCTCAATAGCATTAATGCCCTCGCAACTATCATACCACTTGATATCGTCCCAACGGAGCAACCATCCCTCGTAGTAATCGCGGTCAAAGTGATCATGCTCTTTAAAGACAAGTGCCTCTGCCTGCTTACATCGCGATGTCGCGAGCAGCAGAAAGGGTGTAAGTTCTTTTCCAATAGCCAAAACAACCTGCGATCGATAGCCCATTTATGCCTCCATTGTGACTACAGTATACCACCGAATGCGGCTGGTGTCAAGCACTAATCAGCAATGTTGAGACTGTATGGCTCGTGTGGTATGATGCTCAGGGCATCTCTTCGTTCCCAAGAATCCTTGTACGAAGACAAGTCACCTTCCCACTGAACACACATCTGTTGAAAGGGAGTTTCCGCTTCATAGCTGCTATCGATCACGGTTCCAACCGAACCGGTACCAAAGTGTTGTACTTTATCACCAATATCCATTTCTAGTTTCCTTCTGTTACTAGTGTTAATTCTTCTTCATAAGCCCACGCGGTCTCACCGGTATCTAGATATTGAACCCAAGCGATCTCGGGAAATGGCCTGCGATCCGGACGGCCGTGGGGCAGCGTCACCACCATCTCCACGAGGAGCGCGGGTCGGGAGAAGTACATTACCAAATCACCGATTTTCATTTACCAACGCCAAGTCTCTCGCACG
>TARA_R110002012_G_scaffold116881_2_pt1 | contig 14049 bp, 12 predicted proteins | sample TARA_R110002012 | Tara Oceans TARA_R110002012 (sample SAMEA4396515) | marine metagenome | biome: Westerlies Biome; feature: [DCM] deep chlorophyll maximum layer (ENVO:01000326); material: water (ENVO:00002006), including particulate matter (ENVO:01000060) such as... | depth 40 m
TTGTTCATTGCTTTTCAAATGTTCATTCAGGGCCTTGACCAAGGTCGCCCCATCATCGGCATCCATTTCTTGATCTGCGATGGTATATATGATTTGGTCTTTTTTATAGATTGCTATCATCGTCGTATTCTTTTGATGTTATTGGCCTTTAAGGCTACTCCAAATTGCCACTGCATTTATTGCATACTCCCGTTACGACCAGATTGATATCGTCTGCCATATATCCTTGAGGCAGGTTTACCTGTGGGATTTTACGATCGGTCAAACAAACGGTCTCGTTACACTGGGTGCAGTGAAAATGTAGGTGCAGGTCGCTGCCCACCTCACATCCACAGTTTTCCTCACAGAGTGCATATTTCATAATCCCTGTACCGTCCGCTATCTGATGTACAATATTTTTTTCCTCAAATGTTTTCATCGTCCGGAAAAGGGTGCTCCTTTCCGATTTCTCGAAAAAATTCTCTAGCTCTCCCAAACTGATGGCTACCTCGCTTTGCAGTAACTTTTTATAGGTCAACAGTCGCATCGGTGTGGGCCGTATTCCCTTGCTTTCCAGTTTTTTGACAATTCTTTCCATTTTAAAAGGGGTTAAAGATCGTAGCGTTTAAGGGATTTTCCTGTTTTGATCTGAAAGGCATCCTCAATATAGGATAGATAAATGATTCCATCCCCAGGTTCGGGCGTTTTACCATTTTCTAATATGATATCTATGGCTGATTGCGCCTCCTCATTTTGACATACCAACTCCACTTTTACCACCGGGCTATCGGTTATATTAAAATCAAGGGAGGGTCTTGCTCCTTTTGCTTTGAACGCCCCGGTACCCTCCGCCTGTGAAAGCGTCATACTTTTAAAACCGTTATCGCTAAGGGCTTCGATGACCCTTTGTATCCTGTTCGGTTTAACAAATGCTTTTATTTCTTTCATTTTTAAAATGTTTAAATTTTTAATCGATTTTGAACCGGGCATGTTTTCTAATTTTTAACTAACTAATTAAGATGATAAACAAACCCGGAATCAAAATCCTTGATTTTTTAGAGAATTAATGTCCGTGCTCCAATTCGCCTTTCACCATTTCTGAAGAAAGGGTATAGGCCCCATTGATAACCACTTTTGAACCATATTGAAGGGGTTCCATGGGATTTATGGAAACAAAGCCCAAATCGATAACCCCTACCGATACCTGCACCATTTTAAATTTGAGCTTGCCTTCTTCCTGGGCATCGCCATCGTCAAGTACAAAAATGAACGACTTTTCACCCTCTTTGATGACCGCTTCCTCGGGTACTGCCAGAGTGTTTTTTTCATCCTGTACAATCCTGCCCTCTACATACATACCAGGCAATAAATCCCTTTCGGGATTTTCTATATGGGCGTGGATATGCACGGCCTTGGGATCTTCCTCGAAGGTCTTGCCTATGGAATGTACCTCAGCGGTAAGCAGCTCGTCTGGTCTCGAGGCAACACTGAAAAAAATCTTTTGCCCTTCTTTGACCCTCGGGATGTCCTTTTCATATACCTTTAGATCCACGTGTATCTTAGAATTGTCGCTTACGGCAAACATCTTGGATTGTGGTGCCACATAATCGCCAAGGCTTATCAACACCTCATCGACAAAACCGCTAATGGGACTTATAACGGGTACACCCTGATATATTTTACCATTGGCGATTTCGTCAACATTAAAGCCCAATAGCCGTAGTTTTGCCCGCATTGCATTGACCGAAGAGGTCGTGGAACGATATTTGGATTGTGCCATCTGAAATTCCTTGCCGGATGAGACCCCTTTGTCATAGAGGGTTTTTTTTCGTTCGTAGTCCTGATCCAAAAAGACCAGTTCGTCATTTTTCTCCTGAAATTCCTGTTGCATCGTTATGATATCGGGGTGTTCCAAATAGGCGAGAACCTGTCCCTTGCGCACCTTATCACCCTCTATAACAAGTACCGAGCTTATATTGCCGCCCACAAAGGGGCTTATATTGGCCCTGTCCTGTGGGAAAAGTTCGAGTCTGCCCGTTACCTTGATGTTGTTGCCCAGGCTACGTTCTTCCAAAGGTTTCATTTCGAGGCCGATGGTTTCCGCCTGCTGTTGGGTAATTTCAACGGAACCTTCTTCTTCCTCATGGCCGCCCTCTTCTGCATGGGCCTCATTACCATGCCCTTCTTCCCCTTCCTGTAACGTCTCTTTAGTGGTCGCTTTGCCCTCATCATGGCCTAATTCTCCCTTTTGCCTACCGTTGCAGGAAACAAGGAACGCTGTCAAGGCCAGGATTGATGTCAATGTAATTGCTATATTTTTCATTTCTTTTTCTTTTAAATTATAGGTTGCCCAGTTGATATTGAATTTCAATGGCCTGCTGGTTATACTGATTTATAAATTGTAAGTGGTTCTGTTTTATGCGTATGGCACTATTAAGGATAGTGATATAGTTTACATAGTCTATCTCGCCTTCCCGGGATGCCAGTTCTGCCGTGGCAATTTGTTCATCGGCCAACCGCAGTGCCCCTTTTTCGTAATACTCAAGACTTTTTTGGGTTTTTTCCAGAGCCTTAACCAATTGGGCCAACGTGCTTTCGGTCATCGCCTTCTGTTCAAGGTATTGGCTCTCGGCCAAAATCGCATCGGCCTTTGCCGCTTTCACCCTGTTCTTTTGCGGTAAGAACCACAGGGGAATACTTATTCCCACTTGATAGGTGTTAAAGCCTGAAACGTCGTCAACTGTTTGCCTTCCATAGGTTAGGTTGAACTTGGGCAGGAACTGTGATCTCTCTACCTCTACATTGGCTTCGCTTACGGCCACATTCTGTTCGGCAAACTGTAACAAAGGGTTCTTATTTATATTCTCCGAGGGTGAATCCAGAAACCTTTCCGCCCAAGCGGTAAAAGGTTCGTCAGCTATGTCGATGGGGTCATTAATGCCCAGATATTGCTTCAGCTGCCTTTTGGCAATCTCGATATCATCGTAGGCCTGTTGCCTGAGTACCTGTATCTGCTGGTATTCCGAAGAGGCCGCAATGTATTCCAATTTTCCCGTCTCACCGGTATCGTACCGCAGCTTTGCGGCCGATTCAAAGTCTGTATAGACGCTGTCAAGGCGCTCGGCAAAGCGCAGCTGGGCGGTATTGTACTGTATCTGGTTGTAGGCCAGCATCACATTGCGTACCAATTGCTGTTCGCTGAGCTCATACAGTTTTTCTCCCAAGGCTACCCTTTCCTTGAAAAACTTGGATTTGGAAAAGCCCGACAGTAGATCGATATTTCCCTGTTGAACACCAATCACGGTCTGAACGCCGGGCACACCGCTGCCCGTTTCTTCCTTACCGGTAAATACTTGGGTGTTCCCCAAATCGAAGCTTGTGCCCCTTAAGGCCTTCTCCCGTGCAATGAAGGCCTCGCCCTGTTTTAAGGTTGGGTAATACTCCCTGGCTTTGTCAACGGCCTGTTGCAGGGTAAGGGTCTGGACAGGATCAGGTTCTTGGGCAACCACCGTACCCGATGACAAAAAACCACTTACGGCAAGTAGAATCCCGAGCATAGGCAGACTGTTCTTTACATATCCGGTATCTCCGTTGTCGGATTGTTTGCGCTGCTTTCTGCTCTCGAGCCAGTTGTAGAGGACGGGCACCACCACAAGTGTCAACAAGGTGGCCGTAATCAAACCGCCAATTACCACAGTGGCCAACGGTCTTTGTACTTCAGCACCCCCCGACGTGGAGACCGCCATTGGCACAAAACCCATAATGGCTGCCGTAGCCGTAAGCAATATTGGCCTCAATCTCTCGTGGGTGGCCTCTTCGATGCGTTTTTTGATATTTGTCATTCCTTCTTCTTTTAAATCGTTGAATTTGTTGATGAGCACTAGTCCATTGAGGACGGCCACGCCAAAGAGTACGATGAATCCCACTCCGGCCGAGATACTGAAGGGCATACCACGTAACCAAAGGGCAAAGACCCCACCAATAGCTGCCAACGGTACTGCCATATATATCATCACCGATTGTGAAAATGATTTCAAGGCAAAGTACAGTAGGATAAAAATCAATACCAGGGCAATGGGTACCACCACCATAAGACGGTCTGTTGCACGCTGTAAATTCTCAAATGAACCACCATAGGTAATATAGTACCCAGGAGGCAGTTCCAGTTGTTCATCAAGTTTTGCCTGTATTTCCTCGACCATTGACTTAACGTCCCTGCCCCTAACGTTTACACCAACATAAATCCTTCTATAGGTATTATCACGCGATATCTGCATCGGCCCCGGTTTATAACTAATATCCGCAACCTCTTTTAATGGAACTTGGTTGCCATTGGGTAAATCGATGTACAGGTTTTTAAGATTGTCAATGTTCTTACGATAGGCTTCCGCCAATCGTATTACCACTTCAAACCGTTTTTCCCCTTCAAAGATGACACTGGCCGCTTCACCGGCAAAGGCCGCGCTCACGTAATCATTGAGCTTTTCAATTGTAACTCCGTACTGTGCCATTTTCGCACGATTATAGACAACGGTCATTTGAGGCAAACCGCTAGTGGCCTCTGCCCTTACATCACCGGCACCCGGCACGGTCTGAATTATGGATGCCATTTCGTTGGCTTTTTCAGCCAGAATGTCCAAATCTTCTCCATAGAGTTTTATGGCTACATCTTCCCTTACTCCGGTTAGCAACTCGTTGAACCGCAGCTCGACCGGTTGGGTGAACACGAAGTTCACCCCCGGGATGACCGATATTTTCTCCTTTATCTTTTCTATCAATTCTTCTTTACTATCGGCACTCGTCCATTTACTTTTATCCTTTTCTAGGATAACATAGCTATCGGCGATATCCATTGGCATCGGATCCGTAGGGATTTCGGCAACTCCAATCCTTGAAATCATTGTCTTGACCTCTGGAAATTCATTTACCAGGTTTTGTAGTTTTTTGGAAGCTTCAATGGATTCCGTTAGGCTGCTTCCAGGTTTTATAAGGGCCTGCATCGCTATATCGCCCTCATCGAGTTTAGGAATAAACTCACCCCCCATACCACTGAATATAAATACCGCAATGGCAAATAGGGCGACGGCGCCCAACACTACACCAGCCTTGAACCGTAGAGCAAAATTCAACAGCGGTTGATACCCCTTGTGCAAGGTTGCCATAATTTTATCGCTGAAACCTTCAATCTTATGTTCAAACTTGGCGAACCAGTGGTCTGGGTTTTTGGCGGGACGTAGGAACAGGGCGGAAATCATCGGCACGTAGGTGAGGCACAATATAATTGCCCCCAAAACGGCAAAACCGAAGGTGAAGGCCATTGGACGGAACATTTTGCCTTCTATTCCAGTAAGGAAGAGGATAGGGGTAAAAACAATCAGGATAATCAATTGACCGAAAAAGGCCGAGTTCATCATTGTACTGCCCGATTCATAGGCCAGTTCGTCCATCTCTACTTGCGTAAATACGGCCTTGGATTTTTTCAGCCGCATCTGTATATGGTGCACCATACCTTCCACAATGATGACGGCCCCGTCTACAATGATACCGAAGTCGATGGCACCAAGGCTCATCAGATTTGCCCAAACGCCGAACTGCCTCATCAATATGAATGCAAACAACAATGAAAGCGGGATGACCGATGCCGTAATAAGGCCCCCACGAAAACTACCCAATAGCAGGACAAGTACAAAAATCACGATCAACGCGCCTTCCACGAGGTTCTTCTTTACGGTACTGGTAGTTCGCGCTATAAGTTCACTTCGTGAAAGAAAAGGTTCTATAGTAACGCCTTCGGGAAGTGATTTTTGTATTTCAGCGATTCGCCCTTCCACATTTTCGATGACATTGCTCGGGCTCTCGCCCTTGAGCATCAAAATCTGCCCGCCCACGCTTTCGTGCCCGTCCTGTGTAAAGGCGCCATAGCGCACCTGGTTGCCATAGCCTACTTTTTCTGCAACATCGCTTACCAGTATGGGGGTCCCGTTTTGAGTCGTGACCACGGTATTTTTTAGGTCTTCAAGACTTCTTGCGAGTCCTTCGCCCCGAATAAAATTGGCTTGATGATTTTTTTCAATATAGGCACCTCCGGTATTTGCATTATTTTTTTGAAGTGCCTCGAATACCTGGCCCATCGTGATGCCAAAGCTCTTTAGCTTATCGGGATTTAGGGCAACTTCATACTGTTTGACATACCCACCAAACGCGTTTACTTCCACTACGCCGGGCACTAGGGCCATTTGCCTTTTTACCAGCCAGTCCTGAATGGTACGAAGCTCCATAGCATCGTATTTGTCTTCGTAGCCCTCCTCGACTTTTAAGGTATATTGAAAGATTTCTCCCAAACCTGTAGTTATGGGTGCCATAAATGGTGTACCAAAACCTTCGGGAATTTCTTCAGCAACTTCAGCTAATTTCTCCTGCACCAATTGCCGGGGCAGATAGGTACCTGCTTCATCCTTAAAGACAATGGTAACAACTGACAATCCAAAACGGGATACCGAACGCAGCTCGATAACGTCAGGAAGGTTTGCCATTGCCAATTCTACGGGATAGGTCACGAATTGCTCAATATCTTCAGTACCTAAATTTGGGGCAACGGTAATAACCTGTACTTGGTTGTTGGTAATATCAGGTACAGAACCCAGATTTATAGTGGCCATAGACCATATTCCGGTGCCTATTAGGGCAACCATAAACAAACCGATTATAAATTTGTTGTTTATGGAAAATGAAATGATTTTGTTAATCATAGAAAAAGTATTAATTCAGTTTAAACATCGCAATGCAATGAGATGCAATGCATTTAGAATGTGATGCTTACGTTGAAAGCATCACGATAGGATAGAGCTATCCTTAAAAAAACTGAATTATACTTGAGGGGGTTGGTAAAGGGAAAGGGCAAAATCTTTGCCAAGGCTATCAAAATGGGCAAAGTTTTCTTGAGAAATCACGGATTGAAGCGGTTGAAATTCGGCTATATCAAAATCAATTGTATGCACGTGGCAACAATGGCACTGGCAGAATGGTGAACACAGCTCACAATCTTGGTCGTGATTGCCATCATAGTCCATTACCGAAACGACCTGGGCGTCATCTTTAGCTTTGCCCGAATCGCCACAGGGCACTACATTGAGCGCCAAAAAGTAAAAGGACAATATGATTGTTAAAAATTTCACGGTACAAAAATATAAAAAAATCGATGCAACGCCTATGCAAAAACTGGAAAGACTGAAGAATTGGTAGTCTACGCTTTTGCGTCAAAACTTAAGAAATAACCTTTTTACCAATTCCAACTACCATACGGATTCATCATTTTTCAATTCAGGATAAAGGGTATTGAGCAATGGTCTTCTCAATTGGAAAAGTCCAATCCTTTTCCCATATCCTTATTATTCTTGTTTGATTGAACACTGGCAATATTTTGTGGTTTTACATTTGATTCCTGATGTTGGACATTTCCTTTATGTAGATTTTTATTTAGTTCGTTACTGTATTGCATCATTCCTGCTTGCACAGCATTCATGTGATCGTCGGTCGGCACGACACTTTTGAACATCGGAGTTTTTAGATTCAACTCTTTCGCCAATTCATATCCAAGATTGAATGCCTTTTTATACTCCTCATCAATTTTTATATTTTCTTCCATGGCTAAAAAGTTTCACGAACGTGTGCCTCGATATATTCATTAATAGAATCCCGATCGTACAGAATTACTTTCTTTTGAGGTTGGGAAAACCTGATTTTACCCTCGTCCCGCAGTTTTTGCAAAGTGGTGGTGGATTTTATTTTGAGATGAAACATTGCTTCCTCGCCGTCAATCCATTTTTCTGGCTTATCAGCTCTTTTTTGCTCTAAATATTCCACTACCTTGTCAAACAAGGCATAGAAAGCTTCTTCTTGTAGGCAAACTACTTGCATCGAATACAATTATAGAAAAGTACAAGGTACCCTAATAATCCAATTGTATTCAAATCTTTCGACAAAATACCCGAACTACTGGATGTTCTTAAAAGTTTACTACCTTTTCTAAGGCATCATCGGTTTCTTTGTGCATGAAATTCGATTGATAGTTAACCGTTGTTGTAATCGAAGAATGACGATACAGTTTTTGAAGCATTTGAATAGGTATTTTATCGCCAGAAATGTTTCCAAAGCTATGACGGGCTATATGCATAGATAGTTTTTTCTCAATACCCAGTTTTTCTCCAACGATTTGCAATCGCCGGTTTAAATTTCGGGTTACGGTTTTAACCCTAGTTGCTACTCTTTTGTCATCTTTCAAATTGGTGCCTTTTAAAAAAGGAAAAACCAAATCATCCTTCCCCCTCTTTTGAGCCTCAAAATACTTAAGAATTTCTTTGGTCTTATCGGGAACGACCAATGAGACAAGTTTCCTGTTCTTCCCCATACGATAATATAAGCGATTATCTTTAAAGTCGGACCATTTTAGTTTTATGACATCAGCAACCCGAACACCCGCAAAGTAAAAGCTCGTTAGCCATACGTACACCGCATGAAGCTGTGCTTTTGTCAAATTGTCTGCGGTTTCAAGTAATTGAACCTCTTCCTTGTTCAATCCGATTTTTTCGCTTTCAGGAAACTTAATCTGTATTTTACCTTTTCCAAATGGGTAGTTCCTATCATCAACATGATATTCCTTTCGGGCAAAATTATAAATGGTGCGGATAAGCATTAAATAGTTTATCGCCGTTCTTGGAGCGACTTTTCGTTCATAAAGAAGATATGCCTCGAACCTTTTCAATAAGGTGACGTCCAAATCGGTAAAGGAAAGCTCTTTTCGCCCTAAATAAGTTTTAAAAATCTCCAACCTCTTTTCTTGATTGTATTGTTGATTGAACTTTTTTCTTTTTAGGAGATTCGCCAAAAAAACCTCACTTACTTTGAAAAAATCATATTTATCCTCTCCCACAATCTTTTTAGTGATTGTAGCTACAGATTGCTTTTTTTCGCTTGATTCAATTTCCAAAGCCATGTCATGCGCTTCAGTAATCTTTTTCAAAAGCATGTTATTAAGGCGTGAAGAATTAGGATGACTTTTTTTAGCCAACCCCTTTGTTTGGTCCCAATCCTTTTCAAGAATGTACTCACCTGTAAAAAGGAACTTGGACTTTCTATCTTTTGTTATTCGTAGGGCAATTGGGAAAGTCCCGTCCTTCTTCTGATAATTCTTGCGTAATACTATCTTTACAGTCGCCATAGTGTTATTTTTTGCCTTATAAAGATACGAAATCTATGTACAACATATGTACAACAAATCATGTTTTAATATGAATTTTTATGGCTTTGAATAAAAATTGAACATCCTTAAATATCTTATAAACAATTGATTATCAAATCAAATAAGCCCAAATGGATTCAAAAGACTCAGGATTCATAACCCGGAGGCCGGGGGTTCAAGTCCCCCTCTCGCTACTAAAAACAAAGTCATTTAACTGGATTTCAGTTGGGTGACTTTTTTGTTTTCTCCCAAGTCTTTTTTTCATAACTTAAGGCTTTAAACCAACCTTCGAATGAATTATTTCAAAAAGTTAGGAACTGCCAATATATTGATGCTGATTCTATGTGCGTTGATCATTCTTGTGGCAGAGTACCTGTTTCTAAATGGTAACCCCGAACATGGTATATTTATAGGTCTTTGGGCACCCACTCTTTTAGGTGTCATGATTTACTTAAAGCTTGTGGACAATGACAGCAAATGATATCGTTTTATGGTTTTCCATTCTTGTTGTTGTACTGGTTGCTATTTGGGCCATACTTATGATACGAGCTTACAATAAGGCAAATGAAGGAAAATGAATTAAGTGAGTATTCCTACGGTGGGTTGAGGCAGTATTTTGAAAAGTGGTTATATTATTTTTGAGAAATTCTTTTTATCTACTAAAAGTAGATTTGAGTTGATGGAAGAACCGCTCAATCAACCTTAAGTCCTCTGTAATGATCTCAGCTGAACCTCTCATTTCCCGCTTAAAGTCTATTTCCTTATTGTAAGAGGTAAGAAGTTTTTCAGGTAGTGCTACATCGATATAATAAAATCCTTCTTCATCAGGAATTTGGGAAATACTTTTGACTTGACCGTATATGAAATACCCCCTTTTGTTAGGACAGCTTAGCTGCTAAATTAAGTTCTAATTTTTGGGGGATGATTATTCTTCAAGCGTTTTCAATTTTGGCATAATGTTTAAATTTAAGATTAATGTTAATTCTTGTATTTCTTCATGAGTAAAGACATTGTTTTATTGTGATCTTTCAAAGATCGTAAGCCGATGGATTTCCTTCTTGAATCCAAATTGGGAAAATCTTTGATTTCTGTAGAATCTACAGTGCTGTATATTCCATAGGTGTACATTTTGTCCCTGCGGTCATTGCTGTCGACCATATTAGCCAATGTATAAGGGGAACACTCTCCTTTTTTTATGAAATCCAACAATTTGGGTTTAAAATAATTCAGGTCATCAAAGTGCATCAACATAAAGGAAATATCAACATTTTCATTTCTGTTACTATACCCAATAAGTTTCTCGTTGGGGTATCCGTAGGTTTCAAAAATTTCTTTCATCCTTTTTTGATTGGAGTCATCAACCTTTTTCATCCTTTCATAATCCAAAGTACCACCATTGCGAACCTCCTGATCCAACTTCAGCATGGTCAAAATTTCATTTCTCAACTCCCAATTAAAAAAGTCATTTTGCCGGTCATTTACTTCAACGGAAAGTTGTTTTAATTTTTTCCAATCTTGAGTTTTTTTTAACTCCTCAAGAGATTCGTTATATTCCAAATATTCAAATGGAAATCCAGTAAGAATAATATTCTCAAGTGATTCAAATGCAAGATTGTAATTTTGTCTTTTAATTTGAATCTCAGCATATATCACCCTTTCTAGAATATCTCGGGTATTAAGAAAACCACACTTGTTTTTGACAATGTTTAGATAGTAAAATGCTGAATCCAAATCTTTTTCAAGATACTTCAATTGGGCTTTATAAACCATGGGATAGTAATCCACAATAAAATTGCACTCCTTGCCCTCGCTTGATATGTTCGACTGGGAAAGAGCAAGCTTCATGAAAAGAAGAAATGTTAAAAACAATAAGATATGTTTCATGCAAAATACATTGACAATTAATGGTTTACTTGCTCGCTGTATGTCCGTGAACAAACTCTGTTATAAATAAAGTAAAATATCCTGTGCCATATTTATCCCAATTGACGGATGCCCCCTATGAATTGACAAAACCCCTTTCCGATCTGACGGATGGAAGATTTCCATAAAAAGTGACCCTCAAAAATGCGGCTCAAAGCTTACTTTTGTGATATGAAGAACACCATCTCCGAACGCATTGCCGACTTTCTAAAAAACTATCCGCCATTTAACGCTATGGAATCGGCTCAACTGGAGCAACTGTCGCTTGAGGTGGTAATTATCCACAAGGATACCAACAACATTGTTTTTTCCCAGAACGAAAGCCCGCACGCCCATTTTTATGTGGTGAACAAAGGAGCTGTTGCCCTTTCCAAAACAGGGTCCAGTCAAATTTTGGATATCTGCGACGAAGGTGATGTTTTTGGACTCCGCCCTTTGTTGGCCAACGAGAGCTATAAATTGGAGACCAAGGCTTACGAAGAGACCATACTCTATGCCATCCCCATAAAAGATTTTAAACCTTTGGCCCTGGAGAACAAGCGTATCGGTAATTTTTTGATAGAAAGCTTTGCTTCCAATACCGGGAACCCCTACTCTATCAAACACCGCGGCAAGCTGTATGGAGACAGCAGTGATTCCAATCAATATTCCAGTGATAAAATATTGGACTTACAGCCCATAAAATATTCCACAAACCTCATCACTTGCAAAAAAGGCACAAAGATCAAGACCATTGCCAACAAAATGACCAAGCATAATGTAAGCAGCATATTGGTGGAAAAAGACAATTTACCGGTTGGAATCATTACCGATAAGGATATCAGAAAAAAAGTGGCCACGGGGCTGTTTCCCATCACGGCAACAGCCAAAACCATTATGTCCTCCCCCATTATCACCTACCCAAAAGGGCTTACGTTGGCACAAGCACAAATGGCCATGATGAAGAGCAACATCAGTCACCTTGTTCTTACCGAGGATGGTACTACGGATACCAAATCAGTAGGTATTCTGTCCAAACACGATATAATGTTAGCGGTCGGCAACAATCCAGCCGTATTGCTCCGAGCTATCAAAAGAGCGACCAGCGCCAAAAGATTAAGAGGCATTCGACATGGTATCATGAACTTGTTGCAGGGGTATTTGGATCAAAACATCCCTTTGGGATTGGTTTCCAAGATAATTTCAGAACTCAATGATGCATCGACCAAACAAGTCATACAAATTGCATTGTCCAAAATGGAGGAAGAACCCCCCGTAAAATTTACTTGGCTCAGTATGGGAAGCCAAGGTCGTGGGGAACAATTGTTGAATACAGATCAAGACAATGCCATTATTTTTGAAGACGTTCCCAAAGAACAATTGGAAACAACTCGAACTTATTTTTTAAAACTGGGAGAACGCATTGCCAAAATGCTCAACACCATAGGTTTTGAGTATTGCCCGGCAGATATGATGGCCTCGAACCCTTCTTGGTGCCATAGTTTAAGTGAGTGGAAAGACGTCACCGCACAATGGATCCACAATCCGGGGACCGATGAAATATTGTTGTCTTCCATTTTCTTTGATTACAATGTGACCTACGGTGACAAATCACTTGCCGATGAGCTTTCCCTCAGTATTTTTGATCATGTGAACCACTATCCTCAATTCTTTACCCATTTGGCCAGTGGAGCATTGCAAAACCCCTCACCATCAGGCTTTTTTAGAGACTTTTTGGTAGAACAAGATGGAGAGCATAAGGATTTCTTCGATTTAAAATTGCGTGCTCTTATGCCCATAATCGATGCTGCGAGAGTGCTTATTTTGTCCCATTCCATCAAGTCCATCAACAACACTGCGGAGCGTTATGAAAAATTGGCCGAACTGGAACCCAACAATAAAGAACTATACCTGGCTTGTTCCTATGCCAGTAAGGCGTTGTTGAAGTTCAGGACAAGACAAGGTTTACTGCACAACGATTCCGGGAGATATATAAAACTCGACAAATTGAACAAGGAAGAGAAAATCAAACTAAAGCGAACCTTTAAAACGGTCAAGGAAATTCAATCTTTGATCGAGATAAGGTTCCAAGTAAAAAATATGTTGCGCTGATGTGGCCCTTTGCCAAGAAAAAACCTTTGGAACTTCCCGATTTTTGGTGGGAGTACGAGGAGCATTTCAAAGAAAAGCTTCCAGAAGACATCCACGCGAATACATTTGTGGTGCTGGACAGCGAAACAACAGGTTTCAGTTTGACCAAGGACCGAATGTTGTGCATCGGTGCCTTAAAATTATCGGATAACAATATTGTGGTGAAGGATAGTTTTGAAGTGTACATTCAGCAAGAACACTATAATTCTGATAGTGCTGAAATCCATGGTATCCTGAAGAAAAGCAAAAAGGACTGCTTAACCGAGTTGGAGGCCTTGAAACAATTTTTGCGGTATGTCAAAAATTATATTTTGGTAGGACACCATATAATGTTCGATATCAACATGATCAACGCTGCCTTAAAAAGAAATGGATTGCCCAAATTAAAAAACAAGACCTTGGATACCGAGTCACTTTATGTCAGAACCTTATTAATATCAACCGTCGTCCAAAAAAAAGAACGCTATTCTTTGGATGATTTGGCAAAAAGGTTCAGTATTTCCTGTAAGGACAGACACACAGCTTTGGGTGATGCCTTTATCACCGCTATTGCCTTTTTAAGAATCATTGAAAAGTTAAAGCCCAAAAAAATAAAGGACCTCCTTAAGAAATAAGAAAGTCCTTCAAAAGTTTTAAAACAAATGAGTTGTACATTTTGACTGAAATTTGTCAGTTCGAGTGGTTTTTCAAAAGAAAAATTGTACCTGCCGGCAGGCAGGGCGAGAACACGAATTTCAAGACCAAAACCGATTCTCGATAAAAAATTCCTAAGGAATTTC
>TARA_R110002012_G_scaffold271721_1_pt1 | contig 14041 bp, 10 predicted proteins | sample TARA_R110002012 | Tara Oceans TARA_R110002012 (sample SAMEA4396515) | marine metagenome | biome: Westerlies Biome; feature: [DCM] deep chlorophyll maximum layer (ENVO:01000326); material: water (ENVO:00002006), including particulate matter (ENVO:01000060) such as... | depth 40 m
GGGTGGCAAAGATACACCGAAGTTCTAATCTGACAAGAATATTCTTAAGAAAATTTTAAGGAAATATGCAACTCACTGTAAATACAAGAAGTAGCTTTTAAAATATTTTCATTGACACCTCAACCAACCCAAAAGAACTCTATTTTACAGTCCATAAACTCAGAGAAACTAGCAGTTCCTACCTCAGCAACCATCAAATAGCTGCAAAAACCACCCTAGATATTTTCGCGAAAGCGTAAACTATCTATAAGAAGAAGTTCCACACGATACCAAAACGTATATTAAAGTCTCTATATGGGTATCCAGGTGCACTATAAAAGTCGCTTCCAGTAAAACTACTATTGAAATGTTCTGCTTTTATAAAAATTCGTGTTTGGCGGACTTTCATATTAATAAAGAAATCCAATAATGGAAAGTTACCTAGCTCCTCTGTGTTTTGCACATAAAACTCGGCTAAGATAGGATCATAGCCATTGAGGTTATACTTAGTAAAGTAGTTTGCTGTGATACCCGTCTGTAGAAACAATGCTTTCTTAAAGAGACGGTCTGTAAAGTAAAAACTACCTCTCCCTACGACATCCGGAACATTGAGCACACCCTCTGCCCCTGTTACATTTTGATAGGTAGCCGTGAGATCAAGGTTAAACTTACCTAACTTGATATCTCTATTTGCACTTATCTTTAAATGATTTACCGCTTCTCCAGATTGAAGTGAGGTTACAAGTCCGTCTTCCCCAAGTCCAAAATATGCGAAGTCCTTTATAGTAGACGCAGACGCCTCAAGATTTACGAGACTCTTTGCATCTAGTTGTGCTGCTAGCGTATTTGTTTTTACAGTAGCATAGTTGTCTTGATTAGACCAGTTATAGTTTAAATAATTACTTTGAAACAGTAAGTGATTAAAACTAGCTTGTCTTGCATTACTGAGAATACTCACAGAGAATCGCTTATCATCTGCTATCGAATATCCCGCTTCTCCATATATATTGTACCCATCAAAATCACCCACCACATTTACCTGTGCCTCTCCTTCTATATCAAATCCTCCAATCCTATTTTTGTAAGCTCCACCCACAGCAATATTTGTACCCTGTAATCTGTTAGGCACACGCTCAGAAACACCATCCCCATCTGCATCTTGAATAAGTACTGCGTTATATCCATAATCATAATACAAAGCGTTTGCTTGAAACTTGAGCTGCCCTAGCTTTTTATCTTCATAAACAGCATTGATCTCATTATAGGTTTCTTCGTGATCTGTTCTATCTGAAAAACTGGTCTGACTAAACGCCTCACCAAAAATTGCATTTGCCGCGTCTTGTCTATAAGTATAGAACTTATTCTCACTATTAAAAATATGCCCGACTCTAAGACTATAATCCTTGAGGCTATCTTTTTTCTGTACAAGATTATAATGATGGTTAACATATATGCGTGTCCCATCAAGTATACTTTCTGCATCCTCAAAGTTTACAGGTAATCTTGACCTATCACTAAAGTCTCCTTCGCCGCTATTAAACTGCTCTATACCTTGCTCTGTAAGTCCGCCGTTTTCTTGATTTAATAAATCTTGTGCAACCCAGTGTCCTCTTATATGATATCTATCGTTTTTAGTACGATAGCTACTTGCAAATCTAAAGTTACCAGAACTCGTTAAGGCATTTTGATATTTACCTAAACTACGCACTCCTTTATATGCAATAGACATATTAAGTCGTGGATGTATATTTAAGGTAAAGAATGCATCTAGCTGCTGCCCTTGCTCAAAGGCACTTCTGTAAAACAATTCTGTAAGCGGCGTAGGTAGATGATAGTAATTAATATCTTCTACCTCCATATATGCAAAATGTCTAGCCTGCGCTATATATCCCGGTGTAGTACGTCTATTATTAAAGTCATAGATGAGCGTGTTATTAGTTTGCCCAGTGTTTGCAAATGGCAATAAGCCATATCTATCTTTACGCAGGTAATTAAATTTGTAGTCCTTCTTTATGTTAAGTGTAGTATCTACATGCGTAGTATCTCTAGCAATTGATATGATTTTATAATCCTCGACTGGAGGTCTTTCAAACTTCTTGATATTAGTAGAAGAAACCTCTCTGGCATTAAGAGGATCACTATTATTGTCTTGCTGTATAATACCCGTAGATGACCCTTTAGTAGGAATTCGAGAAATTTGTGCAAAAAGCATGGTTTGCAACAGGCAAAAAAATAAAATCAAAACTCCTCTCATACAAAAAAATTATAGCGTCAAAATTACATTTTTATCCTCGAACCTCGTATTTTCAGCTCCACAAAGATGCTTAAACTCAAATATCATACTCATCTCATAGAATGTGGCACGGACGAAGCTGGCCGTGGCTGCCTCGCAGGCCCTGTTACTGCTGCTGCCGTAATGCTTCCAGACAACTTCATTAACGAGATCCTTACAGATTCTAAACTTCTCACAGAGAAGAAACGTGAATTACTCAAACCTATTATAGAAGAAGAAGCAATTGCTTATGGATTTGCTCATGTTATGATGAGTGAGATAGACGATATTAATATTCTTAACGCTTCTATATTAGGAATGCATCGCAGTATTGAAAGTATGATAGGTACGCTTTCGCGAAAGCAAAAAAAACCTCAACACATTCTTGTAGATGGTAATCGGTTTAAACCTTTTCCCAAGATTGACCATACTACAGTTATAAAAGGCGACGGAAAATACTTGCCTATTGCTGCTGCGTCTATTATTGCAAAAACTGCTCGTGATGAATATATGAATCTCATACACGAAGAGTTTCCCATGTACAACTGGAAGAAAAACAAAGGATACCCTACCAAGGAACATCGTGAGGCTATACGTAAATATGGTATTACAAAGTATCATCGCAAGAGCTTTAAGTTACTTCCGGAACAATACGAACTCGATTTTACGTTTAAGAATAACAGCTAACCCCTTGTTTAAAAAGTAGTCAATAACAATATGTGGTTCTCAAGAAGTTCTCCAGACTGAGGTTGTATTTTTGAACCCACCTTAAGCGCACTTATGAAACCTTTCTTATATATACTATTTAGCCTTGTTATTCTCGCTAGTTGCGATACTACACCAAAGGCATCATCTTCTCTTACTAAATATATACCTCGCAAAGCGGCGGTTGTCATAAAGACTAATGACTTTAAGGATCTTAAAAGTGCACTTGTAAATAATGACCTAATACAAGAGCTAGCTCCTACGGCACTTTATAAAACCCTAGTTAAAGGGCAGACATTGTTTAAAGACATACAGCCAGATGGCGAGACCCTATTATGTTATACAAAACTAGGTCGTAATGACTATGACATTAGTATGATCACAAAAGCGCATGCTTCGCTTTTTAAAGGAGACTCGTTACTAATGAAAGAAGCAGCACTTAAGGATCCTACTATTAAAACATTAGGCGGAACTGCGCATTATCTTATATATAAGGACGTGCTCATTGCTAGTACATCAAAAATCCTTTTAGAAAATGTATTAAGAGAGGATAACACAGAGATCTATGAAGATGACCTTTTTGAAAAAGCATACACCTCATCTAGCAATAGTGCTACGGCTTCAATATTTGTAAGAGGATCAGAAGGTGCTAGCTTGTATAAGAGTCTATTTCCTAATGCAACAGCAAATGCGCTCAAAAATTCGTTTTCTTGGACTGCCGCAGATGTTGACTTGGATAATAATGACATCAGACTGAGTGGTGTTGCCCTTGTACAAGATTCTACATCACAAAGATTGAGTTTACTTAAAGACACACAACCAGTAGTGAATAGAATTGCATCTATTACTCCTACCGCTGCAATTGCTGTAGAGGCTATCACCTATGACGACTGGCAGCAGTTTAAATCTAGTAAAGCAGATTTTTTAAAACTAGATCTCTCTAAATACACGCTTGCAAGAGAGGATCTTTTTGCTAGTTTCTCAGAGGTAGGAATGATTCATCTGCCTAAAGGGAAAGTAATCGTGGGAGTTTCTACAGATATTACGGTTACCGGCAATGAACTTGCGAGCGCTTCAGAAAAAACCGAGTTTAGAAAGGTTTCCATCTATGAGATTAATATGGGTTCTGCTTTCGCGAAAGCGTACTCACCGCTACTCAATCTTTCATCTCCTACCTTGTACGCATCGATAGATGACTTCTATCTTTTTGCCGAAAATCAAGAAGCGCTAGAAACTGTAATTGCCAACTACCAGAATAAAGCAACCTTATCTAACAGCGCTACCTTCCAGAACACGGAAAGTACTTTAAGTCGTGCCTCTAGTTATTTACACATTTCAAGCCTAGGCAGTAATGCATATAAAGAGCTCGCCTCAGAAGATGGTCAGAAAGTTTTAAAAGATATCACTCTGGATGGCTATGATTATAGCGCGCTACAGCTCATACAAGAAAAGGACTACTTGCTACTAAATATGGCAATTCTCAAGAACGACGAGGCCACTACAGATGCAAATATTGCTCAAATTGCCAATGTGAAACTAAGTGCAGACATCACAATGACGCCGCAGCTAGTAACAAATCATCGTACTAATGGAAAGGATGTAGTGGTTCAAGACATAAACAACACGCTATATCTAATAAGTAATGCAGGAAAAGTATTGTGGCAAAAAGACCTAGATGGTCAAATACTAGGTAACGTGCAGCAGATTGATTTATATCGTAATGGCAGATTGCAACTCGCTTTTACCACGCCGTCTTCATTTTATGTGTTGGATCGTAATGGTAAAGAAGTGAGTCCTTATCCGCTTTCTTTTAAAGACAACATCACACAACCGCTTTCTATATTTGACTACGACAATAATAGTAATTACCGCTTTGTCATTGTTCAAAACGATAAGGTGTTGATGTATGATAAAAAAGCAAAGGCTGTTTCTGGTTTTACCTTCAGAGAAGCAGGAAGTGCAATTTTATATCCTCCAGCACATATGCGCATAGGTAACAAAGATTATATCACAATTGCCGAAAATAGCGGGAAGCTGCATATCTTAAATCGCACAGGAAAAACGCGAATTGATGTAAAAGAAAAAATCAACTTTGGAGATACTCCTATATATAAGTATGGCAACAATTTTGAAACCTTTACAGTTAATGGTGAGAAAGTGAGCATTAATACCTCTGGGAAGCTTACCCAGAGTATTTCAGATTTTCAATCGGATTCAAAAATCGCTATTGAGGGTAAACTGAAAGTAGGTTTGAGAGAAAACAATCTTGTGGTAAATGGTAAGAAGAGAGAGATTGCCTTTGGCACCTATACTTCACCTAGCATCTCAAGCACTGGAAAATCACAATACATTGCTATCACCAATACAGAATCTAGCGAAGTCTATATCTATGATAATAAAGGCGTATTACTACCTAACTTTCCTATCTATGGAACTTCTAAGGCAGATGTTGGCTTTTTACGAAGCAATAAGTCTCTAGGTTTTGTAACTCAGGGAGGTAGTAACTCGGTATTGATTTACAAGATTAACTAGCGCGTCGTCCTTATATATATTCTGCGCCCGCTTCTGGAGTTATAAAGTTGGCTTCAAAGAGCGCTGTAAAGTGTTTGAGTAATTTCTCTTTCACTTCGGCTTCGTTTACGGTTGCTTTACCTAGCTCTACATTGAGAGAAGTCACTGCTTTGTCTTTTATCCCGCAAGGAATCATCAGGTCAAAGTAGCCTAAGTCTGCATTTACGTTTAATGCAAATCCGTGCATGGTTACCCAGCGGCTAGCGCGCACACCCATAGCACAAATTTTACGTGCAAACGGAGTTCCCACATCAAACCACACACCTGTTTCTCCTGGAGAACGTTCGGCTTTTAATCCGTATTCGGCTAGGGTGAGAATTACCATCTCTTCTAGCAATCTCAAGTACTTGTGAATATCTCTAAAAAAGCTATCAAGATCAAGAATAGGATATCCTACGATTTGTCCGGGACCGTGATACGTGATATCTCCGCCGCGGTTAATCTTATAAAAACTAGCTTTTTTCTCGGCAAGCTCCTTTTCGCTGACAAGCAAATTAGAAAGATCACCACTCTTGCCTAATGTAAAGACATGAGGATGCTCTACAAACAAGAAATGATTAGGAGTTACCAGTCCGGCGTTTTGTCTGCGATTGGCGATTTTCATATCCACCGTTTTCTTAAAAAGCGTCTCTTGGTAGTCCCAAGTTTCCTTATAATCTCGATTTCCGAGGTCCTGTAAAATGATATTTTTATTCACGGCGCAAAGGTACGCAGAAACATAAAAAAATATCTCAACTTTTAAAATCCCTTTTTCTTAAGAAGTGAATACAACGATTTTTCTTTCCCCCGCCCTAAAGGGTGGAAAAATCTTTATTTGACAAGAGCTGATTCTAAAAATCTACTCTAGCTTTCGTAGGTGTGCGTGATTACTCTTATGAAACATCTCCCCTAGCCCCTCTTCAAAGAGGGGAACACTCTTGTGAAAAAAGTACCCCTTTAGGGTTGGGGGAACTTCTTTAGTAGTGCTCAGATTTTTCTTTTCCCCGACCCTGAAGGGTGGAAAAATCTATTCAATAATGTCTGATTGGAAAAATTTCTTCTAATCTTAAAAAGTGTGCGTGATTACTCTTATGAAACATCTCCCCTAGCCCCTCTTCAAAGAGGGAAACACTCGCATGAGAATTGCAACGAAGTTGCTAAAATTGAAGCCCCACTTCGAAGAGGGGTTGGGGAGATGTTCGCAAGTTGTGAGAGATAAAAAAACCACCCTTCAGGGACGGGGAAGGCTTTTTGGAAAACAACGATTTTTCTTTTCCCCGCCCTAAAGGGTGGAAAAATCTTTGTTCAATAAAATCTGTTTGGAATCATCTACTCTGTTCTTAGTAGGTGTATGTGATTACTCTTATGAAACATCTCCCCTAGCCCCTCTTCAAAGAGGGGAACAATCTTGTAAAAAAAGCCACCCTTTAGGGTTGGGAAGGCTTTTTGAAAATTATCTATTCAAAGACAGGAACACTCACATGAAAATTGCAACGAAGTTGCAAAAAATGAAAGCCCCTCTTCGAAGAGGGGTTGGGGAGATGTTCGCGAGTTGTGAAAAAAGTCTCCCTTCAGGGATGGGCAAAGCTTTTAAAACAAAAAAAACCTCCTACCATATAGCAGAAGGTCTCTTATAAAAATTACTGTTATTTATTCATCTTCAAGAACCACCTCAAAGTTTTCTAAGGTCTTGTCTGTTCCTTCTAGTAGGGTTTTATAGTCTATCGAGAAGGTTACTGTTTTGCCATCTTCTGAGATTATTGCGCCTTCTTGAGATACGGAGATTACTTTTCTTGGGAATACGTATTCTAATTTCATGGTAGATTGATCTAGTACTTCGTCCATACCTAGCACCATCTCTTTCATCATATTGTTCTCGGCTTCTCCATTCTCATCTTTAAAGAAGGCACCCTCTAAATCTAACCTTGTCTTTTCAGATAATTCGCTGCTGCCTTCTAGGTGTCTTGATAACGCTTTAGGATCTGTCCTTCTAAAGGTGTTATCTATAAAAGTATAGATCACCTTGTTTGTACTCAGCATACTATTTGCTGGGCTACTACCCGCTTGCTCTCCGCCTGGTGTGGTTTTCTTTGCGCTTTCAAATACTTTATCTACATCATATGCAATGCGCTCTATCTCCTTAAACTCTTTGAAGTCTTTTATGACCGTGAGTACCATTACGCCATTCTCCTCGTCTATATTCATATTCATAGCAAAGTCTTTAAGTGCTTTCACATTCTCCTGCTGTGCAGCTGGTAATGTGGCGATGCTATCCTTGTAGATTTCTAGAAAGTCATTAAACACCATCGTGGTATCCATTTTCTCCTTTTTCTTTTCTGGGTTACTCGCTCCACTTTGAGCAGCGATTGCCATGATTTGTGATAGGTCAAATTTAGATTCATAACGACCTCCCATGTCTTCATTAAAAACAATACGCTCATGCATACTACAACTTACTAGTAACACTAATAGCACTACTAGCAGTCCATAAACCTTTTTACTCATTCCTATTTTTTTGGATTATTTAATATTACGAGTGCTGCAATTACGCCAGGCACCCAGCCACAGAGCCAAAGTAAGAAAACTATTAATACAGACCCACATCCTTTGCCTATTACAGCTAGTGGTGGAAAAAAGATGGCAAGTAAGACGCGCCAGATACTCATAAGTGAAGTTTTTTTGATCCTCTCCTTCGGTTGGAAAGGTTGATTGATGTACTTAATAAGACGACATAATTTTCAGATTGTTACAATGTTGATTTCTGAGCGGGCTATTACTATCTTTGCGCCGCTCTACCGCTATTTATGTGTAGCGCTTATTTGCAAAAAATATAAAAGAATTATTACTGTATGCAACTGTCAGAACAAGAACAAGTACGCCGTCAAAAATTATCTCGCTTGCGCGAAATAGGAATCAATCCTTATCCAGCAGCACAATACCACGTTACTCATAGCTCTAAGAAAGCAATCGCAGATTATAAAGAGGGTGAGAAGGTAGTGATGGCAGGTCGCTTGATGCGAAAGAAGATTCAAGGTTCTGCATCTTTTGGAGAGATCCAAGATGGTGAAGGTCGCATACAATTATACTTTAACCGTGACGAGATTTGCCCGGGAGAAGATAAGTCTCACTATAACGAAGTGTTTAAAAAGCTTCTTGACCTTGGTGATTTCATTGGTGTAGAAGGAACGTTATTTACTACACAAGTAGGTGAGATTACGGTATCACTTACTGGCTTTACCCTATTAAGTAAAGCACTTAAACCATTACCATTACCTAAAACAGATGCAGATGGTAACACCTATGATGAGTTTATAGATCCAGAAATGCGTTACCGCCAGCGTTATGCAGATCTTGCTGTAAACCCACACGTAAAAGAAGTATTTGTAAAACGTACCAAGCTTTTTAATGCGATGCGTAACTTCTTTAACGACGCAGGATATTTTGAAGTAGAGACTCCTATCCTACAGCCTATTGCTGGAGGAGCCGCAGCACGACCATTTGTGACGCACCACAACTCACTAGACATGCCATTATATATGCGTATTGCAAATGAGCTATACTTAAAGCGTCTTATTGTTGGCGGATTTGAAGGTGTGTATGAGTTCTCAAAGAACTTCCGTAATGAAGGGATGGACCGCACGCACAATCCAGAGTTTACCGCAATGGAAATCTATGTAGCTTATAAAGACTACAACTGGATGATGGAGTTTTGTGAGCAGTTACTAGAACACTGTGCGATTGCTGTAAACGGAACTACAAAGGCAACCTTTGGTGAGCACGAAGTAGATTTTAAAGCTCCGTATGCTAGAGTAACCATGGCAGATAGTATCAAGCACTTTACAGGTTTTGATATTCTTGATAAAACAGAAGATGAGATACGCGCTGCCGCACAAGGCATGGGTATCGAGGTAGATGAGACTATGGGTAAAGGAAAACTCATCGATGAGATTTTTGGTGAGAAGTGTGAGGGTAACTACATACAGCCTACCTACATCACAGACTATCCTAAAGAGATGAGCCCGCTATGTAAAGAGCACCGTGATAACCCAGAACTTACAGAACGTTTTGAGTTGATGGTTTGTGGTAAAGAGATTGCAAATGCATACTCAGAGCTTAACGACCCTATCGACCAGCGTGAGCGTTTTGAGGCACAGCTAGAACTTGCAAAGCGTGGTGATGACGAGGCAACAGCATCTATAGATTATGACTTCTTGCGTTCATTAGAGTACGGGATGCCTCCTACCTCAGGAATGGGGATTGGGATGGACCGTTTGATTATGTTCTTGACTAATAACCAGTCTATACAAGAAGTACTGTTCTTCCCACAGATGAAACCAGAAAAGAAAGCACTTGATCTTAACGAGAACGAAAAAGCAATTTACGACCTCCTTAAAAAGGAAAGCCCACAAGAACTTGGCGCACTTAAAACGGCAGCAGGTTTAAGCAACAAAGGATGGGACAAAGGCCTTAAAGGTCTCACCAAACTAGGCGCTGCCAAAGTTTCTAAAACAGACGAAGGTTTGTTTGTAACCATTGCAGACTAACCCCACCGTCTTACTATAAAAGACAACCTAAAAACCGACTATCAAATCCCTGCTTTTTTAAGTGGGGATTTTTTATGCGCTTTCGCGAAAATTTGAATTGGTTACTTCGAGGCTGTTAATTATATATATTCTTTAAATTAATTAACCCAGAGTAAGGTAAACCGTAAAGAAAATGTCCTTTGATGTTGTATTTTCGTCAAAACCTTTTTAAGGTTGAAGCAATTATTATCTAACATTCATCAATCAAAAATTACAAAATGAAATACAATGCCTTTTATTATCTGTTCCTAGTATTACTTAGCTTGGGCTGTTCTACAGACGATTCAAACACTGAAGAAGAAACTGTTGAGTATGCAATGACTGCTGTTATCAATGGAGAATTATATGAAATGAATAGTGCTTTTGGCGCAAATCAGGCAACTAACAGCATATTTACCTATTATCCAGATGACGAATATATCTTTATACAAGGTAGATATAGTGGACCTCTAGGTGCTCTAGAATTAAACATGGGGATTAATAGAGATGATTTAGTTGTTGGCACTTATCCAGTAAATTTAAGTACAGATGGTTTTGACACTCACATTGACTTGATTGACCTCACAAACGACACTTTTGGAAATCCTGTTTACGAGAACACCGTTTCTGGATTTATAGCAATTACCTTCGTAGATGAAAGCGCAAAAGTAGTTAAAGGCACTTTTGAGTTTGACACAATAGCCGATCAAGATGAAACAAGTCCTGTAAATTTCTCCATTACAGAAGGAACGTTCAACTATAGATATGATGTTGATTAGAAATGTCTAAAAATTAATTATTTACCTCTCATGTATTATGAGAAATAGAACTACAAAAATCCCTGCTTTTTAAGTGGGGATTTTTTATGCGCTTTCGCGACAATTTGAATTGGTTAGCTCAATGCTGTTCTTAGAACAATTGTTCATATAATTTACACCAATTGTGGCTAGCCTCAAATATTGAATGTTAGGAAGTTGTATTTTAGTGGATTAGAAAAATAAATGAATCTATGATTACTAAAAAATCACAAGTAAATCTATTAAACCACTCTGAGGCAAAAGTTCAATTATTTGGAGATTATATTCAAAAATACTTGAATATAATTTGTAATGATGGCTATACAAAATCAATTCATATAATTGATTTATTTTGTGGGCCTGGAGTATATGATGATGGAGGAGAGGGTAGTCCTGTGATTGCCTTAAAGAAAATAAAACAAACATTCTATCAATTTATTAAAAGACGACAAACCAAGTCTCCCAAAATTCATTGTCACTTTAATGATATAGACCAATCAAGAATAGAAATATTAGATAAACATATAAAAGAAAATAAACTCCATAATAGCAATTATGGAACTCTCAATTTGATCAATAAAGATTACACTGAGATAATCAATGAATTACCTGTCAGATTTAAAGGCTTTAAAGAATCAAAAGCATTTGTCTTTATTGATCCTTTTGGTTACAAAGATGTAAAAGCTGAACATATACTGAACCTTTTGGACTGCAATAAAAAATCTGAAGTATTATTATGGTTACCGATACAATTTATGTATCGATTTTCTAAAAATGGAACACCAGACGTCCTAGAAAGTTTCAACTCACAATTAGGAATTAAAAAAGAAGAATTAAAAAACGAATGGGAGTATATAAGTACATTGAAAGAAGGTTTTCAAAATTTTATTGGGAACAACTATTTTGTTGATAGCTTCTCTCTAAAGAAAGAAGAAAACACTATATTTTGTTTGTTTTTTTTTAGTTCTCATATAAGAGGGTACGAAAAAATGTTAGAGACCAAATGGGAAATTGACAGTGAGCAAGGTAGAGGATGGAAATATAATAGCCATCAATCTTCTTTGTTTTCGGATTTAGAAACGAATAAATTGGAAGATTTTTTACTGGATTTCTTAAAGATTAATAGAACCAATGGGGAAGTTTTTGAATTTACCTTAAGAAAAGGCTTCCTACCAAAGCATTCAACCCAAATATTAAAAAATCTTCAAACAGAAAATAGGCTAGAAGTGAAGAAAGAAGATAATTCTAAAATAAGAAGAGGTGCTTTTTATTTGAACTATAAAGATTATAAAAACGACTTTAGTAAACTAATTATAAAATTAAAATAATGGCTCAATCAAGTATAGAGTGGACAGAAATGACTTGGAACCCTACAACTGGTTGCACGAAGGTCTCGCAAGGTTGCAAGTTTTGTTACGCAGAGGTTATGTCTAAAAGACTTAAGGCTATGGGGGTTGAGAAATACAAAGATAATTTTCAAGTCCGAACACATGATGATGCCTTGAAAGCCCCGTATACATGGAAGAAATCTAAAGTCGTTTTTGTTAACTCGATGAGTGATTTATTCCATGAAGAAATACCTTTAGATTTTATTAAAAAGGTATTTAAAGTTATGAATGAAAACCCACAACATGTATTTCAAGTTCTAACAAAAAGAGCAGAGAGATTATTAGAATTAAACAAAGATTTGAAATGGTCACACAATATATGGATGGGAGTTTCAGTAGAGAATGACAAAGTAGAAAACAGAATAGACTTTTTAAGAAAAACTGACGCTAGAGTGAAATTTCTTTCATTGGAACCATTGATTGGGCCATTGCCAAATTTAAATTTGAAAAACATGGATTGGGTGATTGTAGGAGGAGAAAGTGGACACAACCCTCGAATAATGGATACTGATTGGGTTCTAGACATTCAAGAACAATGCGAAGAAGCTGATGTAGCATTCTTTTTTAAACAATGGGGTGGTAAGAATAAAAAAAGAAATGGACGTACTTTAAATGGACGTACTTATGATGAAATGCCTGAATTAGAATTACAGCAAAGCGTATAGATTGATGTATGAAATTAAGTAAAATTAGAAAAGCATCTAAACACGCTCTATAGTAGAAATCATTCCTATGAAACTTTTTTTTATAGAAAGTGATTTTAGCTCAATTTAATTTATACAAATTTATCCCTGTAAATATCACGTAATAATGCGCCCACCTTACTCCTACCTCACCATCTTCCTCGTACTCCTAAGCACTCACATCACTAGCGCTCAAGAAAACGAAATAGTTGAGTATTTCAATACAGGTGAGAAAAAAAGTGTGGGTCTTAAAAATGCTGCTGGCTTTCCTACGGGTGAGTGGGTTTATTATAGAAAGGATGGAGCGATAGATACTAAGCTCACTTTTAATGGTTCAGATAATCCAGTAGGCCCTTTTGAAATGTATTACCGCAACGGGCAGTTGCAAACTAAAGGTTCTTATGCGAGTGAAGGTTTCTATAGTATGGATGGGCCTTACGAAGATTATTACAGTAATGGCCAACTAAGATCTAAAGGAGTTTATAAGGAGAATCGAAGTGTTGGCAGTTGGATGGGGTATTGGGAAAATGGCCAACTCAAATCAAAAACTACCTATAGCAGCGAAGGTGTGATTATAAGTAATACAGAATATCACAACAATGGCAACTTGAGACTAGATGCTACTTATACAGATAAAGGCGACTTTACCGGCAACCTCAACATTTATTATGAAGATGGAACGCTATTTACCTCTCAAGAATTTGATGCGCTAGGTAACAAGAAAGGCGTGTACACTTCTTTCTACAAGAACGGCAGTATCAAGGAGCAAGGTGAATATGCAGGCATCGATTACTTTAAGAAAAAAGGCGCCTGGAAATCTTTCTACAAAGATGGTACACTACAAATGATGGTTACCTATGATAATGAAGGCAACCGTCTAGAGATTAAACGCTATGACACCAACGGTAATTTGATTCCTGAGAAGGAATGATATAAAAGCTATTTTCGCGAAAGCGTTATTAGTATCTACCTACTAGTTGAACAATAATTAAAAAAGTAGTCGACTAATTATTCTTTATCCTTCTAGATACTACGTGGGATCTTCTAGAATTAATCTGAAAAGTAAAAAAGCTGAACAATCAGTTGACTGTTCAGCTTTTATTTA
>TARA_R110002012_G_scaffold54189_14_pt1 | contig 14031 bp, 12 predicted proteins | sample TARA_R110002012 | Tara Oceans TARA_R110002012 (sample SAMEA4396515) | marine metagenome | biome: Westerlies Biome; feature: [DCM] deep chlorophyll maximum layer (ENVO:01000326); material: water (ENVO:00002006), including particulate matter (ENVO:01000060) such as... | depth 40 m
TAATTCACGATCCCATCTTTCGGCAACCAATTCTTTTGTGGGTCTATTTGGCTTGTAAACAAATCCATTTTTATCAATATTCTAGCTGGAAAGTCTTTCTTGACTTTTTGTCAATATTTCAGCTACACGCTCCTTTAAAATATCGGGTTCCATAATTTTGGCATAGTCTGCGAACATCAGGTACCATCGTGCAAAACCATTTTTCCAATCGGTGGTCATAAAGGTCATTTCCACTTCCTTTCCCTTCACTTCTTCAGAAATTAATCCGTAATACTTACTCTGACCACGTATATATTTTGCCGCGGACTTTTCTACTAAAATCTTCACTTTGGTTTTACTGACCTCATCCCTTTTCTTCCGATGCTCGTCAATGGTACCGTGTTCCAGCAAAAAATCCAGCGACGTTCTTGCTATTTTGTGAATTCTATCCGTTCGAAAGTGACGATAATCCGTCCGAAGGTGGCAATAGCCTAAAATATACCAAAATCCATTTTCATGGAAAAGGCCAACAGGCTCTATTCTTCGTTCTGATGGTGTCTCTTCCCGCAATGATTCGTACCGTAAAAAAACCTGTTTGCGTTCTGCGATGCTCTCGAACAATATCTCCAGGGCATTTGGGACTTCTTCATTGAACAAAACTTGCCCCGGTACTATGGATACTTGGGATTCCAAAGCTTCCACCCAGTCCTTTTCGCTACCTCGAAGTACGGATTTAAGTTTGAACATGGCCGACTCGTAATAAGCACCAAGGGATTTATCCGTAAATTTTTGCATCAGCTTTTCCGCTGCCACAAAACTTCCCGCCTCTTCGCGGGTAAACATTACCGGGGGCAATCGATAGCCTTCCATAATGGAATAGCCTACACCGGCTTCGCTCACTATGGGCACACCTGAAGCTTCCAGAGTTCTAATATCCCTATAAATAGTCCGTAGGCTCACCTCAAATCGGTCCGCGAGTTCTTGTGCCTTTACAATTCGCTTGGTCTGTAACTGTATTAAAATGGCAACTATCCTATCAAAACGTTTTACGGTATCCATTCCCATAATTGCTTGAGCTATCTCCCAAAGATAGGATTTCAATCCATGGATGAGAGGTCTTTTCCAGCTCATATGTAATCATTTATATATTGACAAAGCTATGCTTGCCCTGTGACAACTGTTTGTCAACACTATTTTTTTTGGTTCTAATTTTTACTGCTGACACAAGGCTGTCACACCCGCCCCCTACTTTTGATTCCCGAAACAATAAACCATTAAATCACAATTTCATGGAAAACACCATTAAAAAACAAACAACGGCCCAAGTGATAACTCCAGAACAGTTTTTGGAACATTACCAAGGGCACAGAAGACTTACCAGAAAAGTCATTGAAGCTTTCCCGGAAAAAGAGTTCTTTAATTATACCATTGGAGGTATGCGCCCTTTTTCGGAGATAGTAAAGGAGCTTTTGGCCATTGCCGTTCCCGGACTTACCGAAATTATATCGGAAAACTCCTCTGAATTCGACGAGCACAGAGACTATGGAAATACAAAAGGCCAGTTTTTGGAAAAATGGGACCAAGACACGGAGGAAATCAACAAACTATGGAAACAACTTAGTCCCGAACGTTTTCAAGAAAACATCAAGCTTTTTGGTCAGTATGAAGGTACTGTCCAATCTTCCATCCTCTATTTTATAGATAATGAGATCCACCATCGTGGCCAAGGCTACGTGTATTTGCGCGCGTTGGATATTGAACCACCATTTTTTTACGAGCGTAGCTAACTAAAAGATGATGACTGTTCACGTATTTAAAACTTCGGTAAAACGAGAAAGTGAAGTTAAGAAGCTTAGCCCTACATTGAACAAGTTGGTAGACAAAAATGACTGTTGGAATTTTGACCTTGAAGATTGCGATAATATCCTACGGGTAGAAACCCAAAACCTGAATGCGCTCGTGATTTCTTCGCTTTTGGAAAACAAAGGCTTCCATTGTGAAGAACTACCCTAAAAATTTCTATTAAAAAGAATAGCAGCTATCCATACTGTCAAGTTAAGCGCAGTCGAAACCGAACTATTTTGGTTCTCGACTGCGCTCGAACTGACATGTTTAACTTTTGTTCTGTCTTATATTTTTAAAAGTTGAGACCTTGTTTGAGTTCATTGAACTGGGTCAACAACTCTTGATAACTGTCTTTTTCTTCTTGTCCCGGTTCCTTGTCGGAGCCGCTTACGATATAGTACAAATATGAAATCTGCGATACCATCACCACTTCCGGATAGGCACCTTCATCATTTTTGAGCTGTTTTAAGGCATCCTTGTAAGGCTTCAACCTTGCTTCGCTCGCGTTGTTTTTTTCAAGTTCCTTGATTTTGTCTTCAACCTTATCCTGAAGCTTTCTAGCATCGGACAATAAATCGATTACTTTAAACTGAAGCTCTTGTTGCTCTTCCATATCGGCCAAAGAAACTCCGTCTCCTTCAAGTTTTGGATCCATAAGGACTTCAAAAGATTTTTCGAAGGATTGATCGCCCACCGTTAGCTTTGCAGTGTATTTGCCAGGTAACACCATCGGTCCGTTTCTATAACGTCTTCTTTCGTTCTTGGCCCAGGCTCCTTTTTGTTGCAAGTTCCACTCAAACCTATTGATTCCTTTTTTGGTCTCCAATTTTTCGTCCATATAAACAAAGGTCATGCTCAGGCTCATATCCTCTACTGTTTCGGTTGTGGATTTCAACTTCGTGGAATCGCTCACAATGGTTGCCACTTCCTTACCTTGGGCGTCCATAATTTGAAGGCTCACCCCATCTTTTATATCAGAAGGCAAATAATAGTCAATAATCACGCTGGTTGATGGGTATTCGGGAAAATCGCCCCCGCCCCATGGTGTCTGATATCTGTAAGTATTATCAGGCTTGAACAACACGGGCGTATCGCCCAATTGTGTAATATTTTCATCTTGAAGCGTGGTAACCTTGTCCAAAATCCAAAAACCTCGGCCCATGGTGCTCAAAATTAAATCTCCACGGAACAAGGTAATATCCGTAATTGGAGTCACGGGAAGATTTTGTTGAAATTTTTTCCAAGTTGCACCATCGTCAAAAGACACAAACATACCGTACTCTGTACCGGCATACAGTAAACCTTCTCTCACAGGGTCTTCCCGTAAAACCCTTGTGGTATAGTCAGATGGTATCCCGTTGGATTCGTTACTGATCAATTCCCAACTTTCGCCATAGTTATCGGTTTTGTAGAGATAGGGTGTTTCATCGCCCAATAAATGACGATCCACCGCAATGTAAGCCTTGGCGGGATTGAACTGTGATGGTTCCACAGACTCTACCCTACCTCCCTTGGGGAGTTTTTTCGGCGTTACATTTTTCCAGGTTTCCCCACCATCCTTGGTGATAGAAATCACACCGTCGTTGGAACCTACCCAGATCACTCCTTTACTAATTGTTGATTCCCTGATGGAATATAGGGTGCTGTAATATTCCTCCCCGGTGATGTCCCTAGTGATCGGATTTCCGGAGATTACCTGTTTGTCCGGTTCATTGGCCGTTAGGTCTGGGGAAATTGTTTCCCAATTTTTACCTCCATTGCTGGTTTTGTGCACATATTGCGACCCCATATAGACCACTTCTGGGTCAAAAGGCGACACATGAATGGGCGCTACGCGCTGAAACCTATATTTTAAATCCTTTGGATTGTGTCCATAAATATTGGACGCACCAATGGAATACTCGCGGCTTTGTCCTGTTTTTTTACTGTATACGCTAAATCGGCCCTTACAGTTGTTGTAAACGATGTAGTGGTTGCCCGGCATGGGAATTACTGGTCCTGTTTCGCAACCTCCAACACTCATCATAACACTTCCGTTTGCTGGCGATGATGCTTTAGGCGCCATACTGGGGATGGCCAATGTAGTGTTGTCCTGTTGAGCACCATAAACCCAATAGGGGTATTGATCATCCACCGCCACTTGATAAATTTCTGCCGTAGGCTGATTGTATTGTGTGGACCACGTTTTCCCTCCGTTATGGGAAACATTGGCACCCCCATCATTACATTGGATCAATAAATCGGGATTATCGGGATTTAGCCAGATATCGTGGTTGTCGCCATGGGGAACGCTCATCCGTTTCCATGTTTTTCCACCATCCATGGATTTGATCAAAGGGTTGGCATTGGAATACACAATTTCGGGATTGGTCGGGTCCAACTCTATGTTCGTATAATAGAACGGTCTGTTTACCAATCGTATATCATCAGAAACATGCGTAAAAGATTTTCCTTGATCTACAGACTTGTACAACCCTCTATCGGCATCGGGAGCCTCAATAACAGCATACAATATTTTGGAATCTACCGGGGACACTGCCAAATCAATTTTACCAATCAATCCTTTTGGCAGCCCTTTTTCCAGTTTTTCCCAGTCTTTTCCTCCATTGATGGATTTATAAATGCCTCCTTCGCTGTTCTCCCCACCTGAGTCTATCGTCCAAGGTGTACGGCGCGCCTTCCAAGCGGCAGCATAGACAATATTCGGGTTTCCAGGGAGCAATTCTAGGTCGGCAAACCCAGTTTCTTCGGAAACATAAAGTACCTTTTCCCATGTTTTCCCACCATCGGTGGTTTTAAAAATGCCTCGTTCCTTATTGGATTTAAAAGCGTTGCCAATGGCAGCTACCCAAACAATGTTGCTGTTGGTCGGGTCTATTTCCACAGCACCGATTTGGCCTACATTTTCCAAACCGATATGCTCCCATGTTTTTCCGGCATCGATGGACTTGTACATCCCCTTACCTGAGATAATGTTACTGCGGATACCATCGGAACCAGTGCCCACATATACAATGTTAGGGTCGTTAGCAGCAATTTCAATCGCACCGATAGAAGGTGTATTGAAAAATCCGTCCGACACATTGTGCCATGAAGTACCATAATCTTCGGTCTTCCAGACACCCCCACCGGTGGCACCAAAATAAAACGTTCCCGGAAGCATTGCTGTTCCCGTAACGGAGGTTACACGACCTCCCCTTGCCGGGCCAATAGTACGGTATTGTAGGGCTTCGAAGTCCTGTGCGAAGGTTGCACAGCTCAATAAAAATGAAAAAATAAAATAAAAAGATCGTTGCTTTAATCTCATGAGTTAGTTGAATAGTTGGTTTCGTCTCAAATCTACTAAATACCTAGCCAATCTGAAACGGTCGGGGATAGAATTGCCCTCTTTTTGATAGAGAATATTGGATTCGCACCATCTTTTTGATGCTTAGCACAAATGGAAGCATTATATTTTATGCGGTGTTGATTAGGTCTAGCTCTACAAAAATGATTTCTTTAAAAATGGATTTTCATACCTTCATGGCTGGCTTTGAACCCAAGAGATTCATAAAAACGGATGGCATCTGGACGTTGTTTGTCGGTGGTCAACTGTAATAGATGCGCATTGCGTTCCTTTGCTCTTTGGATAGCCCATTGAAAAATGGTTTTTCCAATACCAAGACTCCAAGGTTTCTTATGAGTGCGGTTTTCTTCTCTTTTCTCAGTTAAAAATAAACACGCTTAAACCAGACATTACGTGTACGTCCATTAGACATGGTTAAACCCAACACCTTATTGTTTTTATTTTTTTTCATTTCTAGAATGCCAATTGGTTCTTCCGTTGAAAAAATAGTGTTATAAAGTTGTTTAAGTTTCATTTTACCATGTCTTGCATGTTCGATGTAAATAGCATCGCCTTCGTTAAAGATTGAATAGGTTGTTTTTAGCTCTGGGCTGTAATAATGACCGACAAACAGGCTTAAATCCTTCATATTTGTTTCTAAATCCTTTTGAAGAAAAGTAAAAACCCCTGGTAAATCATCACCTGTCTTTATGGTCATTTGATGCGTATTATCATCAAAGGTAACTACTGGTTTAATTGAAGGATGCATCATAACAAATGTATGTTCATCTGTAGGTACTAAAGCCCATTCGTTTTCTGCCGAGCTTGAATATCTCAATGTGTCATTGTTGACATATATTTTACGTCCTGATTTTTCAGAATCGCTCCAGTAAATGCCTTCAAAGGTTTTTAGTTTCTTTTTTGGAAGCCTAATAAAATCAAAGTCAGGGGTCGTCAATTCATTAGTTCCTACTTTGGACTGCACATCTTTTCTTGGATCTAAAAGCAAATTCGAAATCGAATTAATTTTAGAACCAATACCACTTCTTGAATAATTTGACAACATTACAATGTGCAGTTGCTCTTCAGGAAACACCCTTGCTATAGCCCTAAATCCACCTACAGAACCTCCATGCTGAATCACTTTATGCCCTTCATAATCTTCTATACGAACTCCGAAACCAAAAGGCGTTTTAAAACCATTGTTTAGCGGTGTTCTTGTAAGTAACGTATTGAAGGCGGATGCCCATTCTTTTTTTGGCGTACTAAAATTTTGTAGCCAGATGTTCAAATCTTCTGTTGTTGAATGCATGTTTCCCGAACCAAAGTAGCCCCAATATGCTATGGCCCGTTTAAAGTCATCGCTTTGGTAATAAGATGTGGCATTATTAGCAACAATTCTGTCATGCTGAGTTTCTACATAAGTGTTTTTCATTCCAAGGGGATCAAAAACAGATTGTTTCATCCATTCCTCGAAAGTTAAACCACTTACATTCTCAATAATTTTTGCTAAAAATATATAGCCTGTATTGCTATAGGACACTTCATCTCCAGGCTTAAAATTAAGGTCTTTTTGGTTTTTAAATATGCGATACACATCTTCGTTCGTTTCCAAATCTGCTCTTCTCCAGCCAGCTAATCCCAATAAACCATGAATGTCTCTTATGCCACTGGTATGGTGCAAAAGATGACGAATGGTTATGGTTGTACCATAAGGGGCGAGTTCAGGAATATATTCACGTATATCATCATCAAAAGAAAGTTTGCCTTGTTCTTCCAGTAAAACTATCCCCATGGCTGTGAACTGTTTCGACAAAGAGCCTATGTTAAATCGTGTGTTAAGGGTGTTTGGTATGTTGTATTCCAAACTTGCTAAGCCATAGGCTCTAGAAAAAATTGTTTCACCTTTTTGATAAATCAAAACAGTACCTCCCGGGTGATTTTCGGTATTCCAAGGGGCGAAAAGACTATCTATTTGTTTAACCTTTTCTTGGTTTAATTGACTAAAGCCATTTAAGGTTAAAAAAATAGCTGCTAAAAACGTTATGTAATGAATTTTTGTTTTCATTTTTATCACGGTGTATAAAATTAATAGTGTGTGGTATTTAATTTCTAAAAATGCATTTTCATGCCTTCATGGCTGGCTTTGAATCCCAGAGATTCATAAAAACGAATAGCATCTGGACGTTTTTTGTCGGTGGTCAACTGTAGTAGATGCGCATTGCGTTCCTTTGCTCTTTGTATAGCCCATTGAAATATGGTTTTTCCAACACCTTGATTGCGACACGTTTTGTGTACACGCACCCCTTCGATCTGGGCGCGAACACCACCTTGGTAGGTGAGATAGGGAATGAACGTCATCTGGAAAACTCCAATCACCTCTCCAACTTCGTTTTCAACCACGGTGAGTTCTTGGTTGGAATCCAAATCGATTCGTTCAAAAGCATCATAATAGGTTTGTGGCAAAGGGATGGTATACTTTTCCCGTGTACTTCCCAAAGCATCATCGGCGATCATTTGAACAATGTTAGGTACGTCTTTGATGCTAGCTTTTCTGAATTTCATAATTATTACCGGTCCTAATTTTTATCAACTCCTTTTCAATTATCATTTTTAAAAATTTCATCGGAATTTACCCAGTATACTTCTCCTTTTGTAACCCCGTTCCAACCACTGTTTGGAGGGGAACTATATCTTTTTGAGAAGAAAAAATAGTTATTATCTGGTGACATATAGGGGCAGTAATACACCCAATTTTCATCAATATTCTCACCAAGATCAAAAAAAGCAGGTCTTTGCCATTTGCCATTTTTTTTAAATGAAACCGCAAATCCTTTTTCATCAGTATAGGTATTGGCAGTGATTAGAAAACTTTCATCGGGAGAAACATAAGTGCTTCTTTCTCCTTTTTCAGAGTTGACCTCTGGGCCAATATTCACTGGTGTATCAAACTTTCCATTTCCTAAATATTGAGCGCGATAGATATCTCCCTTCCCTAAGCCACCTGACCTATCGGATGTAAAGTATAAACTGCCATCTGCAACCACTACAGGGTACGATTCTGTATGTTCCTGTGTGGATACGGGGTAGTGAACCTTTGTCGCTAATTGCCAATTACCATCTATTTTCTGGCTTTTGTAAATGTCAGGTTTAGATTTTTTGGAGTGGTCTTCTGGACTTATACCAAGAAAATACATGGTGTTTCCATCTTGACCAATGGAAGGGTCTATGGCAACGGATTCTTTATCTTGATCTTTAAACATTTGTAGGGGTTTTGGTTCACTCCATTTGCCATTAATGAATTCAGCATGATGAATGACAAATTTTTTATCGATTATTCTTGTAAAAAACAGTTCCGTGAATGAAGGGTTAAATACTGTATTGATTTCAATGCTGTCCGTATTCACGATTGCCGGAGCAAATAATTTAGGAATACCTTGGGGCGGCTCTTGATCTAAATACGATTGATTCGTATTGGTTTGGCTATAGCCAATCAACATTAAATGGAATCCAATTACGTATAATACTTTTTTTACTATATACATTTTGATGTGATTAATTAATTTGAGCTATTCAATGCGTTTAAAAAAGACATCTAGCGTTCGCTCTGAATTTGTATTAAAACCGTCTATTTTCCCTTCTTTATTACGATTGAATTTCACATAAAAATCTTTGTTTGATTGAAAAAAATCTTTGCTTATTGGTTGAAGTTTCACTATTCCTAGCCATCTATTTTGAATGATAATTTCGCCTTTTTCGAAATGTAAATTATAAGCTATTTCTAATTCATTACTCCAATAGTGACCTTCATATAATTTCAAGCTCTCAGCATCCTCACTCCATTTCTTAACTTTGAAATAGGTTGCTTTTTGCCCATCAATGACGTGTAAAAATGTTGAGTCAGATGAGTGTTCGATTTCAATTTCTCCACTCCACCCTCGTATTCTAAAAGTGTTGTCAGATGTTGGTATTAGTGTATTTCTGCCATTTAAGGCAAGTGATTCATCTACCATCGAAAGATTTAGGGTTCCATTTAAAGTCGTGGCCACATAGATTCCTTCCAGTTGCTCTAACTTATTTTTCTTTATACTAATTTGCTTTATTTCTTTTTGGGGTGAATGGGTCATTTCTGACTCTAGCATTAGTTCCGCAATTTTGGAAGCAGAAAGCCATCCATTTCTTCCGAAATTTGTTAGAACAATTATTCCCAAATCAGAATCAGGATAATAGCGGAGTTGAGATATAAAACTTTCATGCCCTCCTGTATGATGATAGACTTTTAACCCCTTATGCGTTTCGGTTCTAATTCCTAAGGCGTATTCAGAATTCGTACCATCTTCTAAAATAAATGGCTCTAAGAATAGGTTTCGAACCTCTTTTCCAGCTAATGCATCTGAACCAAAGACTGTAAACCATTTTGCTAAATCTTCAATACTGGAATAGACATCAGCTGCCCCAAAAATTGCCCGATTGCTTTTTTCATTGGTATATCCTTTTTCTGGATTGTGAGAATACGACTCAGCAGCATTGGTAATTAGTTCACCAACATAACTTTCAATCTGCGTATTGTTCATTTTTAGTGGTCTAAAAATGTTTGTTTCTATCCACTCATCAGCTGGTGTATCCGTTACCTTTTCCAATATCTCACTTAAAACCACATAAGTTGTGCTGTTGTAAGTATGGCGGGTTCCTGGAATAAATTCCAGCTTTGGTTGATTTCGAATGACCTCTAAACATTCATTTCGTGATAGACGGTCAACGTCTATTGCTCTTCCCGCCAATTCGGACATCGTGTAGGCCTCTCTGTAACCGCTAGTGTGCGTAAGTAGATGCCTTAGGGTAACGGGATGGTTAAATGTTGGCCAATTATCTAAATACATAGTTACTGAATCATCGAGATCCAGTTTGCCTTGTGTATGTAGCATCGCAAATGCATATCCTAAAAACTGCTTACTGACTGAACCCAGATTATAAAGCATTTTTGAATCGTTAGGAATGTTATAAGCCATATTTCCAAGACCGTAAGCTTTTGTAAAAATGAGTTTTCCGTCTTTAACGATTCCTACTACAAGACCTGGAGTAGAATCTTTGATTTGAGAAGGAACCAAGGCATTTATTTTTGCTTCTATTTGCGAGGTTTGTATCTCCTGTGCTACCGTTCTTAATGATACGATTAGAAGAATAGCTAATAATAGGTAATGTCTTTTTTTCATTGCTTTTATCATAAGATTTGATTCTTTACTTCAATTTTTTCTATGATCAATTTGAAATCTACCCAATACATATTGCCCTCATTTCCATTTCCTCTATGAAAAAATAAATACTTGCCATCGGGCGAGACACTAGCTGCCATTTCAGTTTGGTCAGTGTTTATTTTAGGGCCTAGATTGTATGGTTTGGTCCATGTTCCATTTTTGTTAAAACTGATATACAAATCACTTTCCCCAAAGCCTGAATCACTCTTAAAATCATAAATCATATAGCTTTCATCCGGGGCAATGAAGGAATGTGCTACCCATTTGCCGGGGCCATTTATTTCGTTACCCATTCTGTCAATTTTTTTGTGTTGCCCATCTTCTTTAATCGACTTGTAAATGACCCAGTCTTCGGGTTTATCTCCGTTTTCTCCAGTCGTGAAATATAGATTTCCATTTTCTGACGAGGTTAAATACATGATGATTGATTTATCCATAAACGGACGTTCTAATGGAACTGGATTACTCCATCCATTCTCAGTTCTGGAGCTATACCATTGATGCAACCCATTTGATTTTAAAAAATCAGGCAGTGGTCTAGTGCTTCCAAAATAGAGTTTATCGCCATTTGGACTGATATGCGGTTCAAAATCCCAGCCTTCAGTGGCTGTAAAAAATGCCGGCTCTGGGTTTGACCAGTTATCATCAACTAATTTCATAGTATAAATTTCATTGTCCCCTCCGGGTTTTCTACGTGTAAAATAGAGTTCGTCCATTTCTGGGCTAAAGGTTATGGCAAACTCGTAGCTGTCAGTTGAAATAATTCCTTCCGCAAATACCAAGGGTATATCTGTTGGAATATTCGCATCCAATAGCATCAAATTTGATGAGGTCTCTTTGGTACAAGAAAATGAAAGGAATGCGAAGAATAAAAATATAAAGTATGGTGTTTTCATGATTTCAATTTTAGGAATGATACATTTTTGGGGTATTATTTACTCCGCTAGTTATTCCGTATATCGTTAATAATCCACTCCATCATATTGTCAACTCCTTTTGAGTAACTTGCCCAATCATATGCAATCAAAACATCGGGTTGAACGCCTTGCGTTATGTTATCTTGAAATCGAAATAGTCGTTTTGAATACGTGACAATCATTCCAGAATTAGGTAGTGTAAACTGTCCCATATCCTGATATCCGGTCGGATTCGAACCTGTAGGCTCTCCAATAATTTTGGCATTTAATATTTGTCTAAATTGTGAAGCATTACTTGCGCCAGCAGAGAAAGTTACCTTGTCTGTTAATACATAAACGCCAGATTTCCAGTCAATACTATCAGCCAAATTGAGATAGTATGCCAAAAAAATTCCGACGAAAAAATCGCCACCTCCATTGTTTCGTAAATCTATGACGACTTGTTTAATTTTATTTTCATTGATATAATTAAGAACTGAATCTCCAAAACTCTCCATGTTTTCAAACGATGGATAACTCTCAAATTTGATATAGATTCCTTCGGTCTCTTTTATAGCACTAAACCATAGATAATCGTGTATGGAATTAGCTGGTTTTTGAATTTCTGGAATTATGATATTAAATGTTTGGAAGTCGGTATTCTCATAATAATTTTTACTGTTAATAGCGTTTAGCCACACCTTTGACTCCCTTTTATTGTCGTCTAAAAACGTAAATTCTGCATTAAATTGATTGTGTGTTAACTGTAAACCAAACAGTAATTCCGATATCATCAAATATTCGCCTGTTCTAATGACTTCAGATTGTTCATTTTCTACATACTGTGCAATTTCACTTACCTCCCTGGCTATTTTATGTATTGATTTACCATCAATTTTAGTTACTATTTTACCCAAAAGGCTTTTATGATTGATAGTAGTTTTTATGACTCTCCATTGTCCATCTATTTTATAGATTTCAATAGGAAATAAATGTGTTTCAACACCTCTTAACGAAAATGCAGTATGACCATCTCCAATTTTTCGAGTCAATCGCATTAAGTCTATAATAACTTCTGCATCACTTTTTTGGTGTAAAGTGGATTTGATTTCCTGTATTTCCCTTTCAAATTCCTTTTTGCTTATCGTATTGTATAAATCAATGTGATTTTGTTCAAGATTAGTTTTATAAAAATCAATGTCTTCAGACCATTTTTTAATAGCTATGGTTTGCGAAAATGCGTGCGCGCTTATGAATAAAATTGCTATTGCAATTAAAAATCTTTTCATAATTTTATTTATTGTAGTTCCGTTTCCTTGTAGCTATCAACAGGATAAAAGCCAAACCAAAACCCAAAACACCAATATTGATTCCTAAAAGAGTTTTTTCGCTTCCATCCAAATATTTCATTGAGCCACCATATAAATTTTGCAAGGAGTAAGCCAGTAAAAATCCCCCAGTCACCAACATACTCAATAGTGCGCTTAACCTAAAATCCTTCTTAACCCACACCAACCATAGACACAATACACCTATAGCAGAATTGGTAACGAGTTGCCAAACCTCATGAATGCGTACATGTGGCGTCCAGTCTGGGTTGAAAACGTGGGTGTCATTGATCTCCAAAAATGGGACAACAATGGCATATAGCACAATACTAAAGGTAATTATGGTTTTCTTCATTTTAGTAGTCTTCTCATAATAGTTATTTGATTTTATATAGATCTGCCGTCGCTCTTTTTAAATCTGCATCAGGTAAAAACTGGTCTGAAATAGTCAAAATCGCATGCAAGTTGTCCCGTAATCGATCCAACTTAATCTCTTCGGGGTTTATCGAAGTTTGTAAAAGATGAAGGGCCATATCGGCAAGAAGCAAACGCTGTTTTTCCAACCAGGCTTCATCATTTTTTTGGGCAGGGTGCTGTAAATAGGCAGTTTCTATTTGATTGTGCAGCTCCCAGCTAACTTTTATCATTGCAATTCGTTCCTCTTTGGTCATAAATTTGTGTTTAGCACGTACCAAACTAGTTTGGTACGTGCGTGATTAATTCCAACGGTTAAGTCGAGTTGCTATTTTAAACATTACCCTCACTTAAACGGTATGTGAGAGGTCTTGATTCCAAATCCCCGTGGCCACTGTCTTTTCCACATAAGTATTAAAATCAGTGGCAGGCCGCCCCAAAACCTTTTCAACATCATGCGATATTTCTTGATTGTCCGGATTACCCAGTACTTCTTGGAACAAGTATCCGAAGAGCCAAACATAGGAGTCGGGCAATCCAGCCTGCTTCATTCCCGCTTTAAACTCCTCAATGGTGATGGGATGAAAATGGATATCCTTTCCAATCCCTGCGGCCATGGCCTCCACAGCCTCCCCAAAGGTCATTTTTCGGGGTCCGGTCACGGTGATGGTCTGTCCGTTGTAGCGATCATCCACTAACACTTTGACCACTACATCCGCAATGTCGTCGGCATCTACAAAGGGAATCTCTGCCTCTGGCATCGGCAGGGCTACTTGACCATTCAATACGAATTCCAAAAAAGCGCCCTCACTAAAGTTTTGATTGAACCACGAGGCTCGAACCAAGGTGTAGTTTAACCCTGAGTTTGCGACAATGTCCTCGCAAGCCTCGGCCTCGGTTTCTCCTTTACCTGATAGCAAGACCACTTTTTCTAAGCCTGCTTGCAACGCTTTTTCAGTCAATGTTGTTATAGCGTCTCTTGAACCTGG
>TARA_R110002012_G_scaffold4404_1_pt1 | contig 14030 bp, 19 predicted proteins | sample TARA_R110002012 | Tara Oceans TARA_R110002012 (sample SAMEA4396515) | marine metagenome | biome: Westerlies Biome; feature: [DCM] deep chlorophyll maximum layer (ENVO:01000326); material: water (ENVO:00002006), including particulate matter (ENVO:01000060) such as... | depth 40 m
GGTCGCCTTCAGCTTTTAATGTTTTTGAATTTTTTCCAAATCCAGAAACTCTTCCAGAACCTGGTCCTGTTTTTGGTGCAGCTGATTTTTTTGTTTCAAATTCTTTAGGTGGTTTTGGTACAAACTTACCAAATAATTCATCGTCTGTTACATCCATGTAACTAAACGCTTTATTTCTTTGTTCTATTTCAAATGCTTTTCTTTCTGCAGGAGACATTGCATTAATTTTTTTTCTTAATTCTATACCTGCTTTTGTTCTGTCATATACGCCATAACCAGCAGCACCAATAATAGCGCTTGGTAATGCTCCTATACCTGCTAAAGCAGGCAATGCTCTAGATGCCACAGCACCTCCAGCCATACCAAAAGGCATTTGCATTAATGGATCTTTAATACCTAAACCTTCTGCAACTTTTTCTCCACCATAATAACCACCAGCAAAAGGAATATTAAATATACCTTTACCTAAATTTTTTGCTAATCTTACTGGACCACTTACTTTTAATTTTTCAAAAGTAGTAGGTGGTTTTCTAATTGCTGGAACGGGTGCTCCACCAAAGGGTTGTCCAACCATAATACCTGTATTTGCATTAATAGTTTTAAGCACACCTTTTTTAAGTGCTTCTTTTCTAAACATGGGTCTGTTTAAAATCTTGTTAAGTGACATTAACGCTCCTATGCCTGTTTATTCTGGTTAGCACCTTGGAAAGCTGCAAATGCTCCTATACCAGTACCAACAGCTTGTGCAAAAGGACTAGTGGTTGGATTAGTTGACATAGTTACACCTGATTGTGTTTTAGGTCCTGCTGCATACAAGTTAGCCAAGAACTCAGCTCTTTGATATGGTTCGTATTGTTGTTGTAAAATATTTTGTTTTTGAGCATCTAACGTTTGTTGAGCTAATTGTCTTTGTAATCCTCCAGCAGCCATCAATTGATTTATATCACCTTGTGCCATTTGTTGTTGTAATCCACCCATTTGACCTAACTGTTGTCCTGCAGCAAGACCAACTTTTTGTTGATTCTGAGCAGCACCTAATGCAGTTTGAAATCCTGAAGCTAAAGACTGACCTACTTTACCTAATGTTTCTCCTTGTAGTACTGCCTGTTGAACTCCTTCTCTTCCACCACCAAAAGCACCTGCGCCTATAGCTTTAGCACCTAATTGGTTTTGCATCATTTGTCCTTGTTTTGTAATTTCATCAGTTACATATGATTGATAAGGATTTAAGTATTGATTAATTTGTTGTTGTCCAATAGGAGTTGCTGCACCTATAATTGATCCAATTCCTGCGCCAACAGTAGGTGCTCCTATACCTGTTTGACCTGCTTGATTGATACCAGCTTGTTCCATTTGACTAAGACCCGCAATTTGAGTCCCTGGTAAATTAATTGGAACATTAGCAATATCTCTAGCTATGTCCATTAACTCCAGTTTACGTTCTTCTATACCAGGTGCTTCTCTTTGATAGTAAGTCTGTGAAGTTGGTGTAGGCGATGATTTAGGTGATAAAAATCCCATTATGCTATATCCATTTCTCTAGTTGTACGTGTTTCTTTTTCCAGCCCCATTTTTTGGAAACTTTTTCCCAACCAGGTCTGGCCATAATATTTAATTTTTTACAATCATTAAGTTTTGCAAACGTTGTTATTTCATTCACAATATTATCTTCCCATAATTCTCTTCTTTTTCCTGTACAAATTATTATCTCATATTGTTTGTAATTAGGTTGTTCTTGTATTTGTCCAACACAAATACCAAAAACTTTATTTTCTTCAAATTCATCAGAACCAAACATTACCCAAAGTTGCATTGTGTTTGCTTTTAATTCTTTTAAAAAATATGATGAATCAGCAAATTTACCTGAAAAGGCCAAAGCTTCAGTTACCATAAATTCTGCTAAGGGCCAAAACCTTTCTACTTCTTTTGACTCTATTGGTAATACACTTACAAGTGGTTTAATTTGTTTTTTGGTTGCTGTTGCCATTTGCCTCCTTTAATAAATCAAATACTCTTTTATATCTTTTTTGTTGTTCATAAAAGTAGGTAGCACCTTTTTCTCTCATGTCCTTCATGCTATTTGGATTAGCTCCTGCAATGATTCCCGCACCTAGCACACCATCAGCTCTTGTTACAAACTCTCCGTCTGCTAATTGAGCTAACATTGTGTCTTCGTCTTTATCACCTACTCCTGCTCCGTCCTCAACATACCCTGATGCTCTAACATAATTGTTAGCATCGTCTTCATCGTGAGAAGTTTTTGATGGAAGATAGTTTATACCACCTTCATTAAATTTTTTAATTTCTGCTAAGCCTCCAATTTTAAATGCAATTTTATCCATTCCTGATCCTGGATTATTAGGATTTTGTTCAGGTACATAAACTTTTTCATATTGTTTTTCTTCTCCTGTTACAGGATCAATATATGAAAAACTTCTTTCAGCTCTTGTTTTTAAATAATTTTCATTGTAGCCAGGAGTGTAAATATCAGTAGGTCCATCTTGATTAAACGCACCAAGTGCTAAAGGTATACCTCCTGCTGCAAATGCAATTTTTAATGGATCATAATCTTGATTAGGATCACCTTGTTTTCTAAGTAAGTCTAATAAGCTACCTGATTTGTTTTGTTCTACGTTAGATGGAAATTTTTTAATCATATCTGAAGCAAAAGTTGCTTCACCCGTTGCGTTCATACCTGGAATTCCAGGTGCTTGAATTTGTGAAATTCCTGGAAGTTTTGATAAGCTTTGTGTCAAAGGCATTGCTGCAAATTTTCCAGTTGCTGCTGATCCAGGGAACATTCCCAGTCCTGCGGAACCCATGCTATATCCACCATATGCTCCTAGAGCACCATGGACAAGTGAACCTAATCCACCTACACCTGCTTGTTTTGCGCTTTTGTACCCTTGTAGTCCTCCATAAGCAGCTAGTGCGTAAGGTAAAAGATGTAACATTAATTAATTCTCCTATTTAAGATCTTAAGTTTTCAATATTACCATTTTACTCAGGTATTATCAACTCATCGGCAAAACGTCCCTTATATTGATGCTCTCCAACATGCATGATTGGGTCGTCAATAAAGGCATGACACTTACCGCCTATGTCTTTCCATAGTTTACAAAAGCTAAAATCTTCACCTAAATATGTCTTAGTTTCAGGGTCATGTGTACAATCAAAAAAGTTCCACAGATGAGGTCTGTTTACATACTCTCCGTTTATGACTGTCTTTTGAACTATACCTTTGTCTGGATAATGTTTAATCATTTTATCAAACACTTTTTTTTTAATGAGCATACATCCTGTTGGACTATGTGTTACTTCTATAACACCTTCTGTAACCACAATATCATTAGTGTTCTTTACTCTCATTGGATAACTGTTAGTCCATTTATGAATATCAGATGGTTTTTTAATTCGACCTTTTTTAATTGCATCAAAAGCTTTATCCCAGTTGAATGTTTTAAGTGGGTAGGGAATTGAAATAATGTCCTTATCTCTGTCGATCATCTTAAAAATAGATTCTGCATTCATTAATATGTCTGAATCAACAAATAACATGTGAGTCATTCCAGATTCTATAAACCCTGACACACACAAATTTCTTCCTTGTGTAACCAATGATGATTTTAATAGCTGAAATTGTATATCTATTTTTTTTTCCATACACATTTTTTGTAATTCTAATAAACCTTGCGCGTAATGTATGGAACAATCACTGTGTACAGGTGTTGCAACAAACAAAGATATTTTACTTTTCCGTTGTCCGGTGTTGTTTATCCATATTGGTTTAATACGTTTTTCGTATTCTGTAAGTTCAATTTCTTTATTATCTGACGGTGTTACTTTAACATCTTTTAAAGTTTGATAAGTGTCTTCGTTTATATATGTTTTATTTTCTTGCACTCAAAGCTCCACGTAAAAAGCTTTCCCATTCCAATCCTTTTTTAGTCCAATTATAAAATCTTTTATAAAACTTTTGTTGTTCTTCAAGATGTTCTTGTATGAATGGTTCATGTAAATATGTTGCAGCAACTTCAATAGCTGCAGATGTATCTTTAGCCATTCTTTCGTTGTCTGAATCATAATTAACGTAAACAGGCCATTCAGCACAAGTTTCATATAAGGCACCAAAGTTATTTGTTATTACATGAACACCGGCAGCTAAAGCTTCCAATGCTGAAGCACAAAATGTTTCTTCAAAATTACTAGGGTAAACATATAAATCATAATCTGTTATATGTTCTAAAATATATTCATTTGGTTTGTATCCAATATAATTTACATTTGGCATTTGTTTTGCTTGGTCATACAAAGGTTCAAAATCTTTTTCGTTTTTACTAGAGAAAGCATCACCATATACTTGAGCAGAACTGTAAACATCTAAAGTAATATTGGGGTTTTTAATTAATTGCATAGCAGCTAATAACACATTCAATCCTCTCCAAGGAGTATTGTGGTGTAATATTTTTATTGGGTCACCCTTTTTGTAAACTTTTCTTACAGGAAAATTATTAATACCGTTTTTAATGACTACACATTTTTCAGTAGGTATACGAAAAAAGTATCTAAATTTTTCATAATTCCAGTGACTATTAAAAACATACCAATCATACTGCTTGTGATTATTTGGGTCAGCAAACCAATTATGAAGATTTGATTGATCGTAAGAGTTTTTTTGCCAAAGAATATTTAACTTGTTTGAATCAATAGGAACTTTTCCTGGAATGGAAGTACATATTTGTACTTGATCAAGCAGATCTTTTGGAACATGCTTGTGTAGCATTTCCATTTGTAGCTCTGTGGCTCCTCGGGGTTGCATTATTCTTTTGTTTTAGCACCCATAGAAACTTTTGTCACCTTTATTTCAAGATCTTGTCTGAAATCATCCACAGTAGTATCAGTATTGGTATCAGCAACATCAGCATCAAAATCAGCTTTAGTAGCATATACTTGTCCTGTTCTTTTGTGTTTGATAATCTCTTTTGCTTCCGCAGGTATTTTTACGAGATCGCTCATTGTTTTCTTCCTTGTTTGTTGTATGGTTTATAATCTCTTTTTTCATTTTTGTTAAGACTTTTTTTATGACGACCGGGCCTTTTTCTAGGCTGATCTCTTTCTACGTAATCTTTAAATTTTCTAGCCATTCTCCTGCGATCTATCTATTAGTGCATAACTTATAGCACCTTGTATTTTATTACTTCCCGTGGCTGCTGTTACTGTGATTGCATCACCTGCTTCAAGATTCAAACCTTGTGGTGTAGCGTTAACCTGTGATTTTGCGGCTACATCATCTCTAAAAAATTCATATTCTGTGCTTGAGTCAGAAGAGTCTACAAGATTCATGTTTACTAAAATAGCAGAAGAAGCATCATTGTTTGCACAGTATACACTTTTTACTATTATAGTTGCATTAACAGGACATGTAAGTGCTGTAGTCTTACCTGTGCTTGCTTGTTTGAATCCTTGATTTTGATATCGTATAGTCATGATAAAAAATAATTAAAAGTATCTTGCTCGTTTTTAATTTCTTGTTGATAAGATGTATTTAACTTATCTTGCATAGTTCGTAAAGACTGAGTTACTTGTCTCTGGTTTTCCTCTGTGTACTGAGGAGTTGGTTCGGGTATTATTATATCAACTCTAGCCATTAAAAATTTGAATGTACTCCACTTACTCCACCGCTGTAAGGATTTGTACCTGTATATGATTTTGTTGGTTTTTTAGGAGGTCCTGTAAGTTTTCCTCCATCTCCCATAGCAATATCTTGAGGCGTAGGTTGCATGTTCATTGTTTTCATATTGATGGTTTTAATGTCACCTTGGCTGTCTTTAAGAATATTTCTAGCGATTGCTTTTTCAGCTCTCTTACCTCTTAATAAACCTGAAAGTCCTTTTACTGAATCTGGTAATAAAGAACCTGCTGTGAAAGCTAGAGAAACAGGATTGCTAAAACCCATAAGATTTGTCCCTAATGCTCCTTTTAATAAATTACCTTTAAATGTATTTAGTCCTAATTCTTTTATAGCATAATCTGTCACTAATTTTTTACCTATATTAAGTGCTGCTCCTTTAAGATCTACTGGTTTTTTTTCTGGTAAATACGTATCTTGCAACAAATTATTTTCATTTACAGGAGCGACCTGAGAAGCTTTTATAGCTGCAAGTCCATTTGGAACAGTTTGCATATTCATAATATCTTGATCTAAATTAGAAGGCGATGCTATATAACCACTAAAATTAGGATCTTGTGTTATCGCTCTTCGTTGCTCTAGTATTCTTTGTGTAATTGGATCCATTATCCTCTCATTCCATCTGGTTGTACATCAGCTCTAAAAGTACCATATCTCCAACTTTGATCTGTTGAAAGGTTAGCTACTTTCACACTAGCAAATCTTGATCTAGCACGTGTATCTACTTTATCAGTAGAGCTCGTAATTGTAAATGGTCCTAAAGGTGAGCTTGCTGCAGTGCTTGTTGGGTAATTTCTTAGATTAATTGTAATTTGCGCATTCCCTACAAGTCTTTTAAAATCAGGTATAAATCTTCTCATACTCATAAAAAATTCTCCATCACCACCTACAGATAAATCAAAATCTCCTGATTGAATAAACGCTGGTATTGCTGTTTTGTTTCCAACACTGTCAACCTGATCTACTCCAACTTCATGAGCATAATATGTAGAAGCACCATTAATATTTGTAACACCTTGAATAGTTGGAAATGTTGGAACTGCTGTTTCAGCAAACTCAGTAGCGTAAGGGTTGTCAAATAAAGTTGCATCATGGAAAGAAGTTCTAGACAAAGAACCTGTAGTCCAGGCGTTTTCAGTATAATTATAAGTCACTAACCTATCTACTTGTTCAGAACCACTTTTAGGATAAAACCAATTAATTTCCTCATATAAATGATTAAGACCCGCATATACTTGTTCTCCTGCGCTATAATTAATTCCTAAATTACTTCCAGTATTTGTAAATACAAAATCTTCAACCAAACAAGGAACTGATTTAACCGTACCATCGAATACAAAAAAGCCTCCTGCTTGACCCATCCACCAGACTCTACCATTAACATAATGTAAAGCATGCTGACCAATTAACCCACAGTTACTTCCAACTTGTCTTATAGAAAAAGTAAAGGGTGGTCCAACAAACTGCATAACATACGCAGAGGTATCTGTTAAAATTAAAATGTAATCTTTACCTTTTGCAGCTCCCACAATTTTTACTCCTGAATCTAATCTAAAAGTACCTGCAGTGTTGACTGAAGTTGGTGTGTATTCAGATAAATTTTCTTGATCAGAAAATCTAATAAACATTTTATCTTGAGTAGTACCACTTCCTACTGTTGTTTCTGTTCCAAGTAATACTAAGTGTCTATCCCTATCAGAAACAATAGACATAATTGATCGTGTTGGTGCTCCAGTAACAACAACAGCCCTTGTATCCAAAGCATTAGAATCGGCATTTATAGGATTCCAAGAAAAAGTTTTTCCGTTTTTAACAGTTGCAATCATAACTTGACCAAAATTGTCTATTGACCAAGAAGCAGGATCGATAATTAAATTACTAGCTGTTGAAGCAGATCCCCAAGTTCCTCTTCCCCACGTTCCAGTTCCCCAACCATAACCCGCTGTTGCACTTACTGGACCTGGTTTTATATATGGATTAACAGTGGCTGCACCACTTGCAGAAGACGCTCCAGATGCGGCAGAAGCCATAGTAATTGTAAAACTGTTTACTGCTGCAGTTACGACTTGAAATGTATTTGTTGTAAAATCAGCTGCCACATAACCTGCGCCACTAGGTGGAGTCACAGATGTAAAAGTAAATAAATCTCCGGCTACTAAACCATGTGTTGTTTTGTTTACGGTTACGGTTGCTGAAGTATTTGTTGTATCAAAAGTACATCCAGTAATAGCAGTATCCAATGGAGTGATATCATAAAAAGCACTTTCATAATAAATTAATAAAACTTTGTTTGTTCCTAAAGCCGCATATCTTCTTCCATCTAAATCAGCCCAAACTAGTTGTTCTCTAACAGCTCCGACCAAAGTATCAGATGTAATTTGTTCCCAACCACCAATTTTTTCAGGAGATCCATACCTAAACCTTACAAAATCTCCATCAGTCCATTGACCTTCTGCTCCGGTCTCCGTTACTTGTTTATTGAATCCTGGTGCTATTTGTATGTTTGCTAATGGCATGCCGTATTATAACACAAATATGTATTTTGTTAAATATCACCATCTTTTTTAGGCTTTTCTACTTCAATTTCAGTACCATAAGGAGTTTCCATATTTTTTAATTCTTCAGGAAAATCTCTTTGAAACCTAGCAAACAAAGATCCAAATACGTTAACAAAATGTTTCAAAAAATATTTACTTAAAATTAATTTTTTATGTTTATTTAATATAGTAATCTCTTCATCTGAAAAAATAATTTCTCCTGAACCATCTTCTTTTTGTCTTATCTGCATTTTTTTGTACCCCAAAATTGTCTTTGATCTAAATAATAATCTTTATTTTTACCATCAGCATCAACATAATGCAAGAAACATTGAAACTGGTGATCTCCTTGAAATTCTTCTCTCCAATGTTCTAATTCGCATCCTAAGTAAATAGCAGCGTCTCCTTTATCTAAATGACAGGCTTTACCATCAATGTATATAGGCCATTCTGTTTCATCACTATTAATTTTTATTGTAACACTTATTTCACACGAGGCTCTGTCCTTATGTTTTTTAAGATCAGCAAACTGTGTGTAAACTCTCCAAAAACTGTAAGTAGGTAATAATTTTTTACCAGTCTCTTGTTCCATTAATTTTTTCTTTCTTAAAAGCAAAGCTTCCATTATGGGGTCTCCGTAAAAAGAATTTCTTGAATGATCATTTATTTCTAAATCAAAATCAATATTTGTCTTATGTTTGATTTCACAGTAAGTAGATAATAAATCTACTTCTTCTTTAGAAAGAAAATTTTTTATTATTTTATATTTAAAATCTTTACCTATAGTGCCCATGCTACAACTGAATACCTTTCTCCTTTTGTTACAGGTAAAACTGTATGTGGATATAAAAAATTACTAGGAAAAATAATTAATCTATTTTTTTTCTTTTCGACTTTTAAAATTTCGTCTGATTTAGGGTATTTAAATGCTAACTCTCCCCCCTCATAATCATCGTTAATTAAAAAAACACAACTATAAATTCTATGCATAGCTAAGGTGTCATCTGTATGAAATATGTAATGACCTCCTAAAGTGTATTTTAATAGTTGAATATCAAATATTGAACGTAAATTTTGTTTTAGATTATTTAGTTTTATATAGTCTTTTATAAAAATACAAAAAATTTTGTTTAAATAGTTAGACCAATGAACATCAGTCATACTTTTTGATTGTAAAGCAGATAAAGATATATTTTCTGTTTTTCTAATTTTTTCATTTAATATTTTTTTTTCACCCCCTGTATAAATAGTAGCTTTTTCAAATTCTTTTTTTTTACATATTTTTATTAAACAATCTAAAGCTTCTTGTTCTAAAATATTATCAAACGTAGTAATATAGCTGTGTAGGTCCTTATTTACTTCCATGATTTTTTTGACCATACATTGGTTTTATAGTCATTTATTATATTTATATGTTGAAAAAAATTATTTTCTTGTTTTTCTAATTTACATTGTTCTTCAATTTTCATCTTCCACCTGTCTCTCTTAAAAGGAATACACTGCACATATGGAGTACCTCTTTTTATTATTGTCTTTAATGTTTCATATTTATCACCGTTAATAATAATTGGAAAATTAATTTCAGATTTAAATATATCTGTGTCAACAATACCTGACATAATTTCAAATCTATCATCTCTATTATTAAGAGGTGAAACAAATAATGTGGAATATCCTGGAGGTGTTTCTATAACCCAAGGATTTAATATTTTGTGCACAGGTAAATTTTTATTTTTTTCTAAAAGAGGATTATTATTTCCTAATTGTTGTATATGATGATACTGACCATCGCCAGAAATATTAACATTTACGGTTGATGCAAGAGCATTTCGTGGCATTTGTGAAGAATCGGATACAGTATTTTTTATACCTTCAGTTTCTATGTTATGTTCTATAAAATAATCTACTGGCATTTTTAAAATATATCCAGCTGTTAATGAATCTAAAAAAGGCATGCAACCTTTGACAGTTTTATTATTTACTGCGTGTTCTAATTTTTTAAACCAATCAGGTGTGTTTAATTTTGCAGGTACCGGTAAATTATCTTGATTATGTTTTATAAATTTATCGTTTGCTTTAAATTTAATTAAATTTTCAAACATATTTTACGTATACACAAATCTTACTTTAAAACAAGAAATTATCTTAAGGTATTTGTAATACGTTTAAATATTGAATTGAATTATCTTCGCAATGTTGTTCCCATGTTTTTTGGTAAGGAAATGTAATTGTTGAAAAATCTACAGAATTTAAAACATTTAAATAATTGACTGCTGCTGTGTGTAAAATTTTTGAACTATTAGTTTTAACTTTTGTAAATTGTTTTAATTTGTCTTTTATTGGTTCAATATGTCCTTTTAATAATTCTTCATTTTTAAAACCAGGATTTGGGTCTGTTGTAAAACTTACACTATCACCAGTTATTTCAAAAAAAACTAAACTTTTTTTAATATTATTAAAGTCGTCTGATGAAATTTCAATAGAAGTGCAAGAAGAAAAATCTAAATTTAAATCATTTTTTTCGTTTTCGTTTTCAGCAATATTAAGAACACTATTATTAGTATGTAAAATGTAAGCCATATTTAAATTCCTCCATCATCGTAAAATAATAAGTGACCACCTTTGCCCGCACTACCTGATCCTGGACTTCCTCCACTACCACCTTGACCCGCGTTTGCACTTAGGTAAGGGACAGGTAAAGCAAAATTTGAACCGGGTTCACTTCCAGCTGATCCTGTATTTCCATTAGCACTATTTGAGTTTCCACTTCCATTTCCGCCAGAACCTCCGTTAGCAGTAAGTAAATTGGTTACGCTTGTTGCTCCACCAGCACCACCAGCACTGCCAACATTAGCAGGACCTGGTCCTGGATTTCCTGCAGCACCAACGGCATAAGCAAAAGCTGTACTAGCTGCAACTGGTCCTGAGAAAAAACCAGCGCCACCTTCTCCACCAGTGCCACCGTTTCTACCGCCTCCTCTATCTGAAGCTCCACCGCCACCGCCACCACCTCCTGCGATCGCGAAGGCATAAAAATTAGATGCATTACTTCCTGTAGTAACATTTCCAGATGCGGGTCCCGAAGCAATAAGTTTCACAAAGTAAGATCCGTCTCCACCAGCGCCACTTGCAGCAGCCGTTAATCGTCCTTGAGCATCTACAGTTATGTTAGCCGTTGTGTAAGAACCTGCAGTTACAGCAGTGTTTGCAAGTCTCGCTGCGTCTACTGCATCATCGGCAATTTGAGCTGTATCAACTTTATCATCTCCGATTGCACCATTGTCTATTATTGTAGTTCCATTTGAAATAATACCCATTGTATCTCCTTTAAATTTTTTCTAGCTTCAATCTAAATTTTTCATTAGATTTGTTATTGATTAAGTATATATCTTCAGCACCCTCCTGTAAAGTCCAGCTACCCTTTGAACCATCAACGATATTACCTTCAGTTTTATGTTCATTATTAAGGTGTAAATCCCCAGTGTATATATTTTGCCAAACATTACCAGAAGCTCCTAAATCATAAGTGTCATTAGCACCAGGTAATATGTTTCCTGTAGCCGTAATTTGACCCGTTGCAATAGTTCCTAAGTTTGCAGTTACGTCAATAATATTAGTTCCATTACTATAAACAATTTTTATTCCTTTATTCGTAGTTGAAAAGGTAGGCCCCGTTCCACTAGCTGTTTTAAATTGCACAGTATGTGCTCCAGATGTATTGTTAAAAACAATATAAGATTTTTCAATACTATTAGGCACCGTAACAATTTGATTTCCTGAAATTGATCCTGACAATTCTATAATTAAATTTCTTGCGTCTGAAGAAGATGTTGCACCGTCAGCTATTAGTAAATCAGTTGTTTGAGCACCACCTGCAATCGATTTATTAACATAACCTTGTATTTGATTTATAATTTGTAAATTTGTATTTGTTTTAGTTCCCCAAGTACCATCGTTGGCACCTGTAACCATTAGTTCTATTCCAAGATCAGTAAATGTTGATGACATGTCGTTATTATATCCTCTCTAAGCTGCTAGATCAACCTCAGTCCAAACGTTTGCTACACCTGGATCTATTTCAGCCCAAGCTGTTATATTTGGATTTCCTGTATTTGATTGTAATTGTATACCTGTTGGAGTAACATTCGCATTACCTGTAGGGGTTTCTTCACCCATAGACATTGTCATAGATATTCCTGTTACAGGATATGTACTACTTTGTTCTGCTGTACCTATTGAGCTTGTTAGTGAAATTCCAGATAAAGTTACATTTGCGTCTGCAGTAATTGATTCATCTCCTATAGACGTTGTAAGCTGTTGACCAGTCACGACAGCAGTAAAGTCTGCAGAAGCATCTTCCGAACCTAATGACATCGCCATTTGAGTTCCTGTAACTGAAACGTTTGCTAAACCTGTAATGCTTACATCTCCAACAGATGAGTTTATTGTGTGCTCAGTAACTACTACAGAAATATTTGCTCCCGCTTGAACAGAAAATGTTCCTAAAGTAGATTGAAGTAAGAAACTTGGAAGAGTTCCACCACCTGTTGTTGCTTCAACTTCAACGCTTGGTATATTAAAAGTGCTTGCACTTAATGTTGCAAAAGGAGACTCTCCAAAAGCATTTAAAGTATCTTGCGTAGAAGTTTTATTTGTAATAGATAATTCAATACCTGTAATAGGTACACCTACATCTATATCTTCTTCTCCTATAGATGATGCTAATTGAGACCCAGTCACAGATACTTGAACAGAAGTACCTCCAACAGCTCCTGCATTAGTTAATGTCGCTTGAATTCCTGTAACATCTACGTTAGCATTTCCAACATTAGATTCTTCTCCCGTTGAAAAAGTAAGAGAAATACCTGTAGCAAAAGCTACAACGTCATTTGGTTCAGTAGAAAAAGCGGCTTCAGAAAATGCCGATACACCTAGAGCCATAGATTAAGCTCCTTTTTGTTCTTGATCGAATCCTTCTTGTAACATTTCTTTCAATTCAAATCTATATTTTTTACCATTTTTATTATTTAAAATAAATAAATGTTCTTCACCCTCTTGAATAGTCCAATTACCTTTTGTACCATCAACAGCATTACCTTCTTCTTTTGCTTCGTTAGATAAATGTAAGTCACCAGTGTATACGTTTCTCCAAACATTATCTGATGCACCCAAATCAAAAGTATCGTTTGCTGTAGGTAAAACGTGATCTGTAGTAATATTTCCAGTAGTTGTTATAGCTCCATCTACGTTTAGTGTTGAGCCATCAAAAGTTAAATTAGCTTCACCATTTAAAGCAGTTGAAGAACTATAAGTTGCAATTCTATTATCTGCTCCATTAGCAGTTCCAGTAATTGGGACTGATAAAGTTTCAAAAGCTGGAGGTGATCCAGCACCCGTAGAAGTTAAAACTTGTCCATCATTACCAGTAGCAACTGCAACTGGGTCTCCTGAAGCATCATAAGAAATAAGATTACCATCCGTACCACCAGCCATTTTAGCTAATGTTATTGCATTGTCTTGAATTTCTGCCGTAGCTACTCCAGCGTCTTTAATTGTTATTGCACCAGAACTAGCTGCAAAGTTATCTGAACTAAATGATGCAGCCCCTTTAGCAGATGTAGAAGCATCGGCTAAATTTAGTGTAACATCGCCTGATGTTCCACCTCCTGATAAGTTTGTTCCTGCTACAACTGAAGTTATGTCTCCAACTGTGGGTGTTTGAAAAGATGGTTGTGCTCCAGCCCCTGCACTTGTTAGTACTTGGCCTGAACTTCCTGTTGCTATTGCTACAGGATTACCTGAAG
>TARA_R110002012_G_scaffold11597_3_pt1 | contig 14028 bp, 13 predicted proteins | sample TARA_R110002012 | Tara Oceans TARA_R110002012 (sample SAMEA4396515) | marine metagenome | biome: Westerlies Biome; feature: [DCM] deep chlorophyll maximum layer (ENVO:01000326); material: water (ENVO:00002006), including particulate matter (ENVO:01000060) such as... | depth 40 m
AATAGTTTTTTCATGGTAAGGATGTTGTATACCAAAAGTACTGTTTTGCACTAAACTGGTAAAAACAAAAAAAGCGACCCCATTTCTGGAGTCGCTTTGTATTATGGGCGTATTGTTTTGCCGTCCTTGTCCTTAAAACGATATTCAAGATATTTGTAGGCATCCCTAGGTTGTATCTTAATCCATTTCTTATAGGTTTTGAACCATTTGGAACGGATAGAAGGGAATCCTTTGGTAAGGTAGGCCGCAATAAACGGATGAATGTTCAATACAATTCCGTTGTTCTTGCGTTCCGGCTTAAGGATTCGCTCTAAATCTGACTGAATTTTGTCGATCAATACAATTGGAGCTTCAACTTCGGCCCCTGTACCATTTGGGTTTTCCTCACTGGTTTTGATATTCATTTCCGGACGAACCCTTTGCCTTGTAATTTGTACAAGACCGAATTTACTGGGTGGCAAAATCTTGTGTTTTGCCCTATCGTCCTTCATTTCGTCCCGAAGGTGGTCAAACAATTTTCGTCTGTGGTCACCTTTGGTCATATCAATAAAATCTACCACAATGATTCCGCCCATATCGCGCAAACGCAATTGTCTTGCAATTTCGGTTGCGGCCAATAGGTTTACTTCAAGTGCGGTATCTTCTTGGTTTTTCGCCTTGTTGGAGCGGTTGCCACTGTTTACATCTATTACGTGCAAAGCCTCGGTATGCTCTATGACAAGATAAGCCCCGCGGCTCATGGAAGCTGTTCGGCCAAATGAAGTCTTGATTTGACGTTCTATCCCGAATTTTTCAAAAATCGGGGCCGAACCGGTGTACAACTTTACAATGGATTCTTTTTGAGGTGCAATTTCATGCAAATAATCCTTGATCTGGTTGTAGAGTGTTTCTTCATCAACATGAATTCCGGTAAAGGAATCGTTGAAGACATCCCTAAGGATGGATGACGCCCTGTTCAGTTCCACCAAAACTTTGGATGGATGTGACGCCCGCTGCAATTTCTTGCACATGTTTGTCCATTTGGAAAACAAGTTCTGAAGATCTTTATCCAGCTCTGCAACCTTTTTGCCTTCTGCTACGGTACGTATGATTACTCCAAATCCCTTGGGCTTAATACTTTTTACAAGTCTAATAAGTCTGTCCTTTTCTTCCTTGCTCGCTATTTTTTGGGATACCGAGACTCTATCGGAAAAAGGCACCATGACCAAAAAACGCCCGGCTATGGAAAGCTCAGAGCTTATTCTTGGTCCCTTTGTTGATATGGGTTCTTTTACTATTTGTACCAGTAGTGACTGATTGGCTTTTAGCACATCGTTAATGCTGCCATTCTTGTCAATGTCTTTTTCAAACGGAAAATTTTTCAGGGAATAATCTTTTAGTTTCCCTGTTCTAGCTTGTTTAATGAATTTCAACATGGAAGACAGTTGCGGGCCCAGGTCGTGGTAGTGCAGGAACGCATCTTTTTCATAACCTACATTGACAAATGCTGCATTTAGGCCTGTAACGGGTTTTCTGATCTTGGCTAGGAAGATATCCCCTACGGAAAAGTTGTTGTTGTCTTCTTCTTTGTGTAATTCTACTAATTTTCCATCCTTTAGTAAGGCAAAATCGACTGCATCTGGCGTAGATCTTACTATTAATTCTCTATTCACCTGAATCGATTTTTATTTATCCCACATGAATTTTGGGATAAATGATTAAACAATATATAGTATCGGTTATTTTTCGAACCGATTGAAATTCGTTTCTTGAATCTCTATGTCAAAGAACGTAATTGGGTAAAACGAAAAAGTAGTTGAAACAACTACTTTTTCTTGTGTCGGTTAGCTCTTCTGCGCTTCTTGCGCTTGTGCGTAGCTACCTTATGTCTTTTTCTTTTCTTTCCACTCGGCATATGGCTCTTGCTTTAGTGTGTTATTATATTATTTTACTTGTACATTAGTCTTTACGCCTTCCACAAAAACTTTGGCTGGCTTAAATGCAGGAATATTGTGTGCAGGAATTTTAATGGTAGTGTTCTTGGAAATATTTCTACCTGTTTTCTCCGCTCTGGTCTTGATGATAAAACTACCAAAACCTCTTAAATAAACATTATCACCATTCTCCAAGGATGATTTCACCTCTTCCATAAAGGATTCTACTGTCGCTTGCACATCTCCTTTTTCAATACCTAGTTTTTCTGAGATCCTAGTTACAATATCTGCTTTCGTCATTTCGTCTTATTAATTTTCTAATTTTTTTCGGCTTGCAAATATAAACATTAAAATTAATCTTTCCCTTTAACCCTTTAATTTTAAGTATATAAACTAATACATTTGAACTTTATTACTTTCTCTAATGACTTTTGCCCGAAAAATACTGGATTGGTATCTTCAATTTCAACGTGATCTTCCTTGGAGACAAACACGTGAACCTTATAAAGTTTGGTTGTCGGAAATTATACTTCAACAAACACGGGTAGCGCAGGGAATGCCCTATTATTACAGGTTCGTGGAAACTTTCCCAACGGTTTTTCATCTTGCGAGGGCACCAGAGGAACAGGTATTGAAACTATGGCAGGGACTGGGTTATTACTCTCGTGCGCGCAATTTGCACGCCACGGCCAAAATGGTCGTGGAGGATTTTAACGGGGAATTCCCGAAGACTTATAAAGAGTTAAAATCCTTAAAGGGAGTTGGGGATTATACCGCTAGTGCTATTGCATCTTTTTGTTTCGATGTACCGGAACCCGTTGTTGATGGCAATGTGTATCGGGTGTTGTCCCGATATTTTGGGGTTGAAATACCTATCAATAGCACCCAAGGCATCCAATATTTTAAAGAACTTGCCCGCGAAGTAATGGATGCAGCTAACATTCGAGACTATAATCAAGGGATAATGGAGTTTGGTGCCATACAATGTGCGCCCAAAAAACCTTACTGCTTGTTGTGCCCGCTTCAAGACAGTTGTGTTGCCCTGAAAGAAGATAAAGTTAACCTTTTGCCAGTAAAACAGAACAAAACCAAGGTTAGAAATCGCTACTTTAACTATTTGGTATTGTTGGATCAAAACGAAAACACCATCTTAGAGCAACGAAAGGGAAAGGGAATTTGGCAGAATTTATATCAGTTTCCATTGATCGAGTCGGAGAAAAAGCTTCAGCCTGGCGCATTGCAGCCGTTGATCAAGGAGAAGGATGATGTTCCGGCAGTGGAATCCCTATCATTATATAATACTGAACCCATTGTGCACAAACTATCACATCAACATTTGCACACACAATTTTGGATCCTAAAAACTTCTCATATATTAAAGGAAGGAACACCATGGAAACAAATAGGTGATTTTCCAGTACCAGTTTTGATAGCAGATTTCATCAAGACATTGAAAATTTAGTACTTTTGATGAACTGGTCTTGAGTTGTTGGATTCAAGCGAAAATGTAAAGTTTTGTGCCCATTTGAAGGCTTTTTTGAGTTGCATAGCAGAGCTACGGAAAGATAAAAAGGTAAAAAATGGGTGCAAAAGATAAATTTGCAGCGGATTCGGATAACTTAAGACGAGTTCGTTAATTAAGAGAGATATGAGCGGAACATTGAACAAAGTAATGCTGATCGGGCATTTGGGAGACGAAGTAAAAATGCACTATTTTGAAGGCGGAAACTGTATCGGCAGATTCCCTTTGGCCACCAACGAGACCTATACCAATAGGCAAACCGGCGAAAGAGTGACCAATACGGATTGGCACAATATTGTTGTGCGCAACAAGGCCGCTGAAATTTGTGAAAAGTACCTTAGCAAGGGTGATAAGGTTTATGTGGAGGGCCGTTTAAAAAACAGGCAATGGCAAGGTGAGGACGGTAATACCCGATACACCACCGAAGTGCACGTACAGGACTTTACTTTTTTGACCACCAAAAAGGAAAGCATGGCCAATGCACAATCATCAGGTTCGTCCGCTAACTACCAAGAGCCATCGAAGGCTGAAAGCCCTGCTGCACCTGTCGATAATTCGGAGGAAGAGGATGATGACCTACCATTCTAAATAAAACACTAAAAAGCAATATTAAATTGGATCCCGAGCCCTATTGTTTGGCATTTTACTTTACCGCGTTAAGTGGAATATTCACTTTAAAAATTATTTTGCTTGTATTGCTCTTGGCTGGCTCAGCTTTCATCTCGGCCGCAGAAGTTGCTCTTTTTGGTCTGTCACAGACCGATATCAACGAAATGCAGGAGAGCAATTCTTCCCGAGGCAAATTGATCGTGCAATTGTTGACAAAGCCCAAAAAGTTGTTGGCCACGATTCTTATCACCAACAATGCCATCAATATCGGAATTGTATTGCTGTTCAGTTCCATTGGGGATACCATTTTTGAAGGAATCGACGGAACCTTCCGATTTTTGCTGGAAGTGGTAGTGGCCACTTTTCTGATCTTGATGTTCGGGGAAATCCTGCCAAAAATATATGCCAACCGTAATCGAGTGCAGTTTTCGCATTTTATGGCAGTCCCATTAAAAGGATTGAATTATATTTTTACGCCCTTAAGCTCCCCGATGCGGTCCGTAACCCTTTTTATGGAGGATAAGTTGGGTAAGAAAAAATCCAATTTGAGCATTAACCATCTTTCCCAAGCCCTCGAACTGGCCTCTGAAGGCGACACCACCAAGGAAGAACAAAAAATACTTGAGGGAATTGTAACCTTTGGAAATACCGATACCAAACAGGTAATGCGACCGCGAATTGATATATTCGCTCTGAACGAAAAAATGAAGTTCCTTGAAGTGCTGGAGGAAATTAAAAAGAACGGATATTCCAGGATTCCTGTTTTTGCGGAAAATATGGACAACGTTATGGGCGTTCTTTATGTAAAGGATCTTTTGCCTTACATAGAAAGGAAGAACTTTAACTGGATGACGCTTATCCGTGAACCCTACTTTGTGCCAGAGAACAAGAAGTTGGACGATTTGTTGTTGGAGTTTCAGGATAAGAAGAATCACTTGGCCGTTGTGGTGGATGAATACGGAGGAACATCTGGCATTGTAACCTTGGAAGATATTATTGAAGAAATTGTGGGCGATATCAGTGATGAATTTGATGATGAGGATCTGGTATTCTCAAAATTGGATGACCACAACTATGTGTTTGATGGTAAAACGGCTCTTAAGGACTTTTACCGTGTTGTAAAAATCGAAGAGGAAGAGGAGTTCGAGAATAAAAAAGGCGAATCCGAAACCATAGCAGGGTTTGTATTGGAAATATCGGGTAGTTTCCCAAAAATAGGAGAGAAGGTTTTGTTCAAAGACTACAAGTTTATTGTGGAAAGTATGGACAAAAAGAGATTGAAACGTATAAAAGTAACATTGCCCCATGAAGCATAGCATATTGTTTTTTGTAATTGCAGCAACACTTTTGGTAAGTTGTAAAGACGAGGTGTTGCCCAAGCCCAACGCTATGCTTCGATTGGATTATCCGGCAGCGGAATATGCTTTGGCCAACTCGGATTGCGTATACACTTTTGAGCAGAACACCTTATCCAACATTAAAGAAAACAAAGATTGCTCCTTGGTTCTGGATTACCCTATGATGAATGGCTCCATATTTTTAACATATAAAAAAGTAGACGGTAATATACGAGAGTTGCTCATTGATGCACAGAAACTCACGTATGAACATGTAGTAAAAGCGGATAATATTGCGCCTAAAGAGTATATCAATCCTAGTGAGAATGTCTACGGAATGTTCTACGAAGTAAGTGGAAATGCGGCATCCCAATCGCAATTTTACGTAACCGATAGCATCAATCACTTTGTGACGGGCTCGCTATATTTCTACGCAAAACCCAATTACGATTCCATTCTTCCCGCAGCAATGTATTTACAGAACGATATCAGAAAAATTATGGAAAGCTTGCGGTGGAAAAAATAATTACTGAACTGTGTCCTTGGCCAAAAGGGCTTCGGCACGGGCGATACTGCCGTTGATTTTTTCCTTGACCACTTTTACCTTTTCTTCTTCCTCATCCAGCCATTGCTGTTTTTCTACGGAGAGTTCTTTACCTTCCAGTATTTCTTCGTGATCAAAACGGTCACCAAATTCTTTCATCCAATCCATCATGGCTGTATTGGCTGCTTGAAGCTCTTTCATAGCTACTTCGTACTGCTTTCCGGTTTCAGTGGAATCCACTTTTGGTTTTAGCTCTCCCACTAATTTTCCAATGGTGCCCATTTTAGGCATTACCTCATCATGAATGGCCATCACTTTTTTCATTTGAGTGGAACCATCAGGGGCTTTTTTCTCCTCTTTACAGGAGAAACTCAACAACAAAACAGTACAGATAAGGATTGAAAAAAGTTTTTTCATGGTGTCTAAAATTATGTATTCAAATTTAACTATTTGCGATAGTAAAAATGAGGGATTAAAGCTAAATATTCAAATAAACAATAAAAGTGACTTTGGTCACATAATAGAATTTTAGGTATTCTTAAATTCGCTTGTTGTTTTGATTAAGAAGTAAGAGAGTATTGGATAAATCTTCACATACTGTACCTAGGCGGATTGGATTTTCATCGCTTTTCATTCTTTTGATAATGATCAGTAATCTGCGCTTTTCATCCATGTATGTTTATTACAGCTTGGATAGGGAAGGGTTTATAGAACAACTTTGCGAAAACAAGGACAAACCTGAACTTAACTGTGATGGTAAATGTATGTTGGCACAAATGCTGCGTGCTCAAGCGGAGGACGAGGAGCCATTGCCAGTAATAGGCTGGGAAGAAGTCTTGGTGTTTTTTATGGAGATACCTGGTTACAATTTACCAAGTAGCAACGAGAATGAGATGAACCCATGCTATTACACAAATTCCTATTCGTATCACTTTAGTGATACCCTTATAAAGCCACCCATGATTTAAGGTTTACAATAAAAGCGGCAGATACCCATTGCCGAACATGTATAATCTTAAACATAACATCAAAAATGAATAAAAGTGCACTGGCAAAACTTTGTGTTTTGCTTTTAGGGACTACCATGTCCTACGCGCAAGTTTCAAATGCGCAAGATTCCCTAACAAAAAAACCGGTACAATTGGATGAGGTTCTAGTAGAGGGGAAAAGGAAAATAGACCCGGTTTTTTCTACCTTCAAAAGTGAGCCGGAGAAGAAAATTGTTCAATCTAAAAATGTGGCCGATCTTTTTAAAGATATCAATGGATTTAGCCTGATCAAACGCGGTAATTATGCCATAGATCCCTCTTTTCGGGCTTCTCAATATGAACAGCTCAATGTTCAGTTTAATGGAGGAACCAAGGTGATGCACGCCTGTCCCAATAGGATGGACCCCATTACCACTCATGTTACCCCAGAGGAGATAGAACGGGTAGAAGTGGTTAAAGGACCATATACCTTTAGATACGGGCCCACCTTTGGCGGTATTGTAAATTTGGTGACTCAAGAAGTTGAAAAACAAGAAAAAGGATATCATGGTAAGGTGAATTTTGGAGGTGAGAACAACGGAAATGCCATTACAAGTTTTGCCAACCTAAAGTATGTTGGGGAGCAGTTTGATGCGAACCTCAATTTCGGATTTCGTGATTTTGGAAATTATGAAGATGGTGATGGAAATGAAGTTCCTTCCTCGTTCAAGAGTACCGATTATGGGGTTCAGGTAGGCTATAACCCAACAGAGGACCAAAGAATCCAACTTGGGTTTCGACAATCTTTTGGAAGGGATGTATTGCATGCCGGATTACCCATGGATACAGAAATAGATGATAGCAATGTGCTTTCTGTAGATTATAAGTTGGATAATATTTCTGATGGTTTAAAAGCATTGAGCGCAAAGGTGTATCGTTCCAAAGTGGACCATGTAATGACCAACGAATTAAGACCATCTTTTATGATGACGGAGTCCGTATCAGAAGTTGATGCCCTTACTGTTGGTGGTAGGGTCGAACTCGAATGGAGACCTATTGACGACTTAAAACTCTATACTGGGTTGGATGCATTTTCGGTAGGAAGAACTGGAAATAGAACACGTTTGGTGAAAAGGAATATGAACGGTGATTTGCTGCCCACTCCCATGGAGTTTGTAGATGAGGTGTGGCAAGATTCCCAAATTGATGACTATGGTGCCTTTGTGGAAGGGAAATACCCCTTATCAGAAAAGTTTTTGTTGAATGTTGGGGCGAGGTATGACATGGTGCGATCGAAAACGGATGCGCCAGCGGATGATTTTGTTGCCGAATATCCCGATTTGGATACACGAACGGAGCATAACTTTAGTACAACAGCATCATTTAAATATATGGCCACATCCAATCTTTTATTGGAATTGGCCTACGGTAGAGGAGTGCGTTCCGCAAATATGATCGAGCGCTTTATCAACCATTTTTCGGTTGGGCAAGATCCTTACGAATATGTGGGTAATCCCTATTTGGATGCCGAGGTGAACAATCAATTTGAGTTGGGCGTTAAAGCGAATTCCAGTTTTAAGGGATATGCTTTCAACCGATTGGATTATGGGGCTTCTGTGTATTATGCTATCTATGACAATTATATTGTTCCTGTGATAGACCCATCATTGGATAAAAAGTATATGCCGATGGCAGAGCCTACAGAGGTAAAAAGATTCACCAATTTGAATGATGCCTACAAAACAGGATTTGAAGTTTTTGGAGAATTGGCCTTTTTGGAAGATTTTGCCTTTAAAACAGAACTATCCTATGTGTACGCAAAGAATCAAGATTTGGATGAATCCTTGCCATTGACTCCACCTTTGGTGACCCGTTTTAATCTAAGTTTTGAAAAGGAAACTTTGTGGGCTAGGGCAACCTATACGATTACCTCCAAACAATCCAATATTGCGAATTCTTTTGGCGAGCAAACTACCGATGGTTATGGGGTTATGGATTTGCGTTTTGGGGCAAAACCCTTTGAACATTTAACGGTTGGAGTCGCAGCGTCCAATATTTTTGATGAGACCTACAATAACCATTTGAATTTCTCTTTTGTGAACCAAGCGGATTATGGCAGGGTGCCCATCAATGATCCTGGAAGAAACCTCTCTGCTTTTATACAGTACAGTTTTTAGCAAATTGATGAACAATAAAAAAGAGGTCTAAAAAGTCTTCATAATTTGATTTGTCAGGTTGAGCCTGTCGAAACCGGTATTGATTATCAGTTAGTTGAAAATATTTCGACAAGCTCAATATGACATCGCCTTACTTTTTAGACCTCTTTTATGTCATTTAAAAATCTTTTTATTTAAAGTCTGACGCCTCTACCCCTTCGTTTACCTTAATTTCTTTTACGATAAACTCCATGTTCTGAGGTCCCATGCTTTGCATTAACTTAAATGGGAACTTAATACCGGATACTTCTTGGTAATCACCATAGCCCATAGTGCTGGTCATTTGTTGACCTTGAACCTCTTGGGTGTTGATTTCCTGTACCTTAAGTCCAGTCTCCACATCATAGAAAGCAGTTTTACCATCACTGATCTTCAATTTGTAGGCTTTTTTGTCACCCACGGGCTCAATGCCTTCTAATGAAACATCTCCTGCTGCCAAGTAATTCAATTCCGGAAAAGCGGCAGATTCTTCTTTGATTTTTGCAATCTCTTCTGGAGAAAGGTCTTTACGTTGACCTTGCATCACCATATATCCAGTATCACCATCCAAAACTTGCTTTTGCATGGAGTTGCCCTGTACCTTGATGTTTTGCAAAAATTGATCTTGGGATGTCTTTTTCATCTCAAGTTCCAGTTTCATGCCCTGCATTTCGGCTTCGGCCATCATGGAGTAAGAATCCACACCTTCCAGTTTTGATTTGCCACCAATGGCTTCAATATAGTTTTCCAAAACCCTATTGGCATCTACACCTTCGGGAATCTCAGCTTCATAGTTTGGCTTTTCCGTTTTATTGGCATACTTGTCATAAAAGAGTACAGGGATAGTTTTACCATTAAAGTTGACTTTTTCCAGATTTTCCAAAACATCGGTTCCTTTTCCCGTTACAACTACACGGGCGTTGGAAGTTGAAAAATGTTTTTGGGCAGCTTTTAGTACGTCCTCCTTTGTTATGGCATCCAATCGTTCCAAATAGGTTTCATAAAAATCTTTTGGAAGATCTTCGGTTTCTATATTCAAAGCATAATTTGCGACCGTTTCTGGTTTTTCCAGCGCCATTACAAAGCTACCTGCATATTTGGCCTTTGCGTTTGCCAATTCTTCATCGGATACGGGCTCCGAAGTAATTTTATCTATCTCTTTCAAGATTTCGACCACCGAGCTATCGGTAACGGCATTTCTGACCTGTGCGTAGGCGTTGAATCGCATTGGGCTGAATTTATTGGCCCTTAGACCAGAATAGGAACCGTAGGTATACCCTTTGTCTTCCCTTAGATTTTGGAATAAACGAGCTTGTCCACCACCACCCAGGATTCTATTGGCCAAGAGTGCATCCAGATAGTCTTCGTCTTTCATTTTAAGGTTTGTGATGTTTTCAACCGCTACTTCGGATTGCACGGCGTTGGGTACATCAACAAAGTTGATCTGTGTGTACTGTACATCTTTTGGATCGGAGTACGAAAGCGATGGTGGTACGGCCTTGGACCAAGGTGTAAATGCTTTGGTCGCCAACTCTTTTACGGTTTCGAACTCAACATCACCGATTACGACCAAATAAGCATTGGCGGGAACAAAATAGGACCGATAGAACTGCTCAACATCGAGTAGGGTCACATTGTTAACCGTCTCCTCGGTCATAAATTCGCCAAAGGGGTGGTTTTTGCCGTAGGCCAAAGCTGTTTGTACCCTATCCGAAATGGCAGAAACATCTTTTTCCTCGGATTTGATTCCTGTTATGATTTTCTCTTTTTCTTTCTCAAACTCTTCTTGCAAAAAGTCTGGATTGAGTGCGGCATCGGCCATTAACTCGAGAATACGAGGAAAATATTTGGAGAGGGAACTTGCAAAGGCACTTTGCTCACCAATATAGATATTGGCACCCAAGAAATCTACTTCTTCGTAGAATTCGTCCTTGGGAATGTTTTTGGACCCTTTGCCCAACATACTTCCGGTAAGCGCTGCTACCCCAGCTTTGTCACCCTCCAAAATGGGGGGGTTGTCTATGGATAGCTGAATACGAACCCTGGGCAATTTGTGGTTTTCCACAACAAGCACCTTCAAACCGTTTTTAAGTTCAAAACGGGCCGGCTCTTTTAAGTTGATTTTTGGAGCAGGGCCAGCTTCTGGTGGTGTACTCCTGTCTATTTGTGCGTATGAGGCCGTCATAAACAGTGACAGCGCAGCTAAAACTAAATACTTTTTCATTTTAATTAGCGTCTTTTTGTTCTGGTAAATATTCCAACTCCAATCGTTGGTTTACCTTCAAATATTTTTTTGCTACCTCCATGATCTCCTCACGGGTGATGGAACGGTAAATATCTATTTCTGTATTGATGAGGTTGGTGTCATCCTTCAGCATATAGTTTTCGGCCAATGAATTGGCGATACCTTCAACGCTGCTGTTGGCATTTACAAATTGGTTTTCGAACTTGTTTTGAAGCTTTTGATAATCTTTTTCTGAAATCAATTCCATCTGAAGTTTTAAGATTTCTTCGTCGATTTCTTTTTTGATATCCTGAATGGAATTGTCACCAACTGGAAGTCCACCGACAATGTAAGAGCTATAATCCTCGGCATCAACGGGTACGGACAGTATTTGCAGTGCCATTTTTTTCTCGTCGACCAATTTTTTATAGAGTTTGGAGCTTTCCCCACTGCTCAAATAAGTAGAAATCATATTGATGACATAGGCATCTCTTTGCCCTTGCCCCGGCGTTCTATAGGCCAAAAGAATTGCTGGAATTTGAATGTTAGGGTCGTAGTATTTCGCAAATTTGGTTTCCGTAATGGGCTCCTCTTTTACGTTTGGGCGCTTTATTTCGGTACCTCTTGGAATAGGGCCAAAATAATCTTCAATCATTTTTTTGGTCTCATCCATATCAAAATCGCCAGCTACGACCAAAACCCCGTTGTTGGGTACATAATAGGTTTGATTGAATTTTTTAAAGTCATCCAAGGTGGCGCTAGCCAAATGGTCTAAAGATCCGATCACGCCCCAGCGGTACGGGTGGTCGGTGTAAAGATTCTTCAAGATTTGCTCAAAAAATGCACCGTACGGGGCATTGTCCGTTCTGAGTCTTCTTTCTTCTTGTACCACTTCTTTCTGGGTATCTACGCCAACTTGTCCGATGATTGGGTGCATCAAACGTTCAGATTCCAGCCAAAGGCCAACTTCCAAACTGTTGGAGGGGAATACCTCATAATAATAAGTACGATCCAAGAAGGTGTTCGCATTGTTTCTTCCTCCGTTGGAAGCTACAATTTGATCCCACTCACCTCGTTCAATGTTTTTGGTTCCCTCGAACAATAGATGTTCAAAGAAGTGGGCAAAACCGGTTTTTTCGGGGTCTTCATCCTTAGATCCCACATGGTACATAACCGATGTGGTAACTACAGGGGCTCCGTTGTCCTGGTGCAGGATCACATGGAGACCGTTGTCCAGATCATACTCTTCAAAAACTACCTCCTGTGCCGAAAGCAGCGCCACTCCAAAGAGCATAGTAAATGCGGAAAACAAATGTTTTTTCATTGTAAATAGTTAGTATTTATAAATTGATGTTGCTAAGAGGTTGGTATCGATTTCTCGAATGATGTTACGCAAAATATAGAATATTTTCTAAACATCTGCTTTTTTATAAAAGTCTTAGGGCTTTAAACTTGGGATAATTCGCAAACATTCAGTAAATTATACAATAAATCCAAAAATTGAAATATGAAAAATTTAACCCTTCCCATCCGTTTCGGAATAGTTACCAGTGCTGTACTGATCGCCTATTTTTTGATCCTGGCCCTAATGGGAAAGCACACCAATGTTTTTTATAGCCTTTTCAATGGCCTGATCACGGGCTTTGGTATTTACGAGACAATTAAGTACACCAAAATAAGGCAAGGCAAAAGCTTTAGCTATGGAAAAGGGTTCACGGCCGGCATTACCACTGGTTTTGTGGCCACGCTGCTATTTACCATTTTCTTTGCGTTTTATGCGACGGAATTGGATAATACCTTCTTGGATAAACTCTCCGCAGCCTGGTCCGGAGATTACAAGAATTTTCAGGGAATTGTCTTTTTTACGGTGGCCGTTATGGGCTTTGCCACTACTTTGGTTTTGACCTTGTCTTTTATGCAACTCTTTAAAACAAGCAATAATTCTAAAAAAATTATGGGCTAAATCAAGTAAGAATACTTGTAGATTAATGATTTAGCAGTATATTTGCACCCGCTAATTTTGATAAAGCGCAGTAATTTTAATCTAATTAACGCATTATGTACGCAATTGTAGAGATGGCAGGGCAGCAATTTAAAGTTGCAAAAGACCAAAAAGTGTACGTGCACCGTTTGCAAGAAGAAGAAGGTAAAAAAGTTACTTTCGACAAAGTACTTCTTTTGGAAGATGGTGATAACGTAACCATTGGCGCCCCGGTCATAGAAGGTGCGGCTGTTGAAGCCAAAGTTGTAAAACACCTTAAAGGAGATAAGGTAATCGTCTTTAAAAAGAAAAGACGTAAAGGTTACCAGAAGAAAAACGGTCACAGGCAATATTTGACCGAAATCGTTGTTGAAGGTATTGTAGCAAAAGGTGCCAAAAAAGCTGCTCCTGCAAAAGCTAAGGCTGAGGCAAAACCAGCAGCCGAACCCAAAAAGGCAGAGAAAAAAGCTGATGCCCCAAAGAAGGAAGCTCCGAAAAAGGCAGCTCCGAAAGCAGCTGAGGACTTGAGTTCCAAAACAGTTGCTGAATTGAAGGAAATGGCAAAAGCCAAAGAAATTACCGGTTACTCTTCCATGAAGAAAGCCGAGTTGATCGAAGCGTTAAGCAAATAAAAGAAAAGAACTAAAATTTATATATCATGGCTCACAAGAAAGGTGTAGGTAGTTCAAAAAACGGTAGAGAATCAGAATCGAAACGCTTAGGTGTTAAGATTTT
>TARA_R110002012_G_scaffold264859_2_pt1 | contig 14028 bp, 9 predicted proteins | sample TARA_R110002012 | Tara Oceans TARA_R110002012 (sample SAMEA4396515) | marine metagenome | biome: Westerlies Biome; feature: [DCM] deep chlorophyll maximum layer (ENVO:01000326); material: water (ENVO:00002006), including particulate matter (ENVO:01000060) such as... | depth 40 m
GCGGGCAGCGCGCTGTCAAAATCCATCCAAGATGCATTAGAAGGCGATATAGAGCGAGAGGGTGGGTCGTTGCTCATTGAGTTGGGGCAGTTATCAGGGCTGGCTGACGCAGCTCTTAGTATTCCGCCGGAGAAATTATTTGGACGTCATTGCGGGGTGTTTGGTGCGACCGGCGGCGGTAAGAGCTGGACGGTGTCCCACCTTGTAAATGAGATTGTGCGTATCGGCGGAAAATGTATCCTATTTGATCCAACCGGCGAATTTTCCGGAAAAGTTGCGGGAGCACAGCAGCTCGCCTTTAATGTCTCGGATGCAGTCGGAACGAACCAAGTCCATTTCCCTCATAAGAACCTTTCGGAGATCGACCTATATTCCTTATTGACGCCCTCACCACAAGTACAAGGCCCCACGTTGAGAAGCGCGATAAAAAGTCTTCGTTTGGCTAAGGCTCTGTTGGCTGGACGCGGCGGCTATCGCTATGAAGAGGATAGTGGACGGAAAAAGTTTGATATTGGCGGAAAAGGATTTGTAGAGGTCTTGGAGAATGGCGCAATCCGGAAAGCTGGCAATAGTCGCCATGCGTTTTCGGTAGCACAAATATCTCTGGCTGACGAAATCAACAGCGAACTTTGCGACTTTGACCTGGGCATCCTTGCCGAACAAGTCCGATATGAATGTGTCAGGCAGGGCAGCAACAGCGACCATGGTGTCCTGGGGAGTTTTGGTGCGCCAGATGACTTTGCTCTTGGAGCCTGCAATCATCTGAATGTCCGCATAGAGACGTATCTTAGCGCTCCCGAACTCGCATGTATGTTCAAATCTGATGGCCAAGACATTGCGAGCGTCATAGAAAAATTTATCTTCGATGATACCCAAAGGGCGTTGGTCATTTCTTTTCGGGATGTCTCCTTCAAATACCATGCGCGCGAGTTATTACTGAATACACTTGGAAGGTATTTGCTTGAAAGTGCGCGAAGCAGCAAGTTTGTCGCGAACCCGCTGGTTTGCGTTCTGGATGAAGCTCACCAGTTCATTGGGCGCTCAATCGGAGACGAGCAGAATAGTGTTACCCTGGACGCTTTCGGCCTCATCGCCAAGGAAGGCAGAAAATACGGTTTGACCACCGTAATCGCGACGCAGCGCCCCAGAGATGTTCCGGAGGATGTTCTTAGCCAGCTTGGAACCCTCTTCGTTCACCGGCTTACCAATGACCGGGATCGGGAAACCATTGAAAGAGCATGTGGAGACCTCGATCGCAGCGCCGCTGCTTTCATTCCATCTCTCTCACAGGGGGAGGCGATCATCGTTGGGCCCGATCTGCCCGCACCGTTACCAATCATGATGACGAAGCCCGAAAAGGGTCAACAGCCTGAAAGCCACGGTCCGAGGTACCAGCACTTTTGGGGTAAGAGCGAAACTGTCCTTTTGACCGACGATTCATGATAATATTTGCAGGAAGCATTTATGTTTGAATTCTACTCAGCTGACTATCGACGCACGCTTTTTCCGATGTCGACAAACCGCTATCTGATCGAAAATGGTCAAGACGAAATCGCCGAGTTCCTGAGCCGTTGCCTTGATCCCGACCAAGAGGCTTTTTCTTTCCGTTCGCAGACAAGGGTATATGCCGGCAAACCCGGGTTTCACTTGAGGCGAACCGTCAAGCTGGACCCCGTGGCGGAGTACTTCATCTACGATCTTGTCTTGAGGAACAGATCCCGCTTCAGAGCGCCCTTTCATGAGCACAAAAAACATTTCGGCTACCGTTTTCAAGAAGGTGAGCCTCTGAATCCGTCTGGTTCGTTTCGAGGATATAAGGGAGCCATCGCTGCTTATCGAAACGAATTCAGATATAGTTTGAGCTTCGATGTTGCTGCCTATTTCAACTCTATTTACCATCATGATCTCGTATCTTGGCTATCCAGAGCTGAGGCATCGGAAAGGGATTACCAATCTTTTGGGCAGTTTCTCCGAGAAATAAATTCAGGGCGTTCAGTCGATTGTCTTCCTCAAGGAATTTACCCGACCAAAATGATAGGAAACGATTTCCTTCGCTTTATCGAGCAATTTCACGGATTGCGCAGCAATGCAGTGGTCCGATTTATGGATGATTTCGTTCTGTTCTCTGACTCGCGCCGAGATCTTCGTCATGACTTCATTACGATTCAACGGTTATTGGGTGAGAAGGGCTTGTCGCTAAATCCGAATAAGACAAGCGATGGGGTGCGGGAAAACGTTGAACTTGAAGATGCAATTGAAGATGTAAGGATACAGCTGCTTCAAAGAAGGCGAGTTGTTGTCACCGACTACGATGGCGTGCCGGATGAAGAGGTCGAAGTCGAACAGGATCTATCAGAGGAAGAGATGGACTTCCTTAGAGGGCTGCTACAACAGGATGATATCGAAGAAGAGGATGCCGAACTGGTTCTGGCGTTAATGGCCGAGCACGCGGAGGAAGCGATTGATCGTCTTGCAGACATCGCGCGCCGCTTTCCACATCTATTTAAGAACATTCACTCTTTCTGCCTTGAGGCTGGAGACGAAGAAGCTGTAGCTGAATTTGTCTTGGAGCTACTTCGTGACAATGATGCAATGATCTACGAATTTCAGCTTTTTTGGTTGACCCATATTCTTGAGGATCGACTTCTCAACACCACTTCAGCGGCCGAGATCATTGATAGGCTGAACAACCACCCACACGCTACCTCTATCTCAAGAGCCAAACTTCTCGAAATACCCGACTTGAGATATGGTCTGGTAGAACTGCGAGATACCCATTTGGGAGCTGGTCAATCTGATTGGTTGTCTTGGTCAAGCGCGGTGGGCCACAGGGGGTTGAATATGATCGATCGCCGTCACAGATTGGGCTACTTCGCCAAAGCATCAAACTACAACAAGCTCGTATTCGATATAGTATCGAAGGGTTGAGCGCGGATTTAGAGCTCGCAGACGTTCTTGAACTGGTCCGCATTGCCAAGATAAAACGGAGCGTCCACTTTGGGGAAATTGCACGCCAGGGTAATCCCGCTCTTTTGCTGGGGGGACGTAGAATTTACGTGGCCATCCTCAGGTTTCATGCAGGTGTCATCCCGCCGGTGCCCATGTTAGGGGGCTCGTGGATGTTGGAGCGGACCCGGTTGTGACCGTACTCAGGCCTCTTCATTGCTCAGTTCATGATCGGCTGCGTAGGCTTTGTTTATCGCTTCAATCAACTCGTCAACGGTCGGGTATACATCGCCGAAATCATGCCAAAGGCTGTCAAAAGCACCCTCCGCTACTTCAGCACGGTTGCCGATAGTTTTGGCGTCGATGCGTGTTTCTTCTTCCTGGTACATTTCGATGAGTAAGTCTTTTTCTCAATCACGGGAAATGATGTTGCGTTTTTTCATGTTTGAAGGCTCCATTGTTAAATTTGATCGTTTCGAAATCGCGTCCACCCGAAAAAAAAGAAGGTAGGAACGAATTGGAGTCCGGAAAATCAATTTCCGTGAGACTCCCTAAAATGTCACGCAGATGTCAGTCGAGGTATTCGTAGGCGTAATATGGACGGCCCAGAGAGCTGCAGTTATTCACTGCCTTTCGCATACCGTCGATTCTCAGAGCTCCTGGTGATTATCAGTGCCTGTGAACAAAATGCATTTGCCGAATTGGTCACTCGAATTCGCCATCATTCCCGATTGCTAACCACCTGTTGCGCCGCTACAAAAATAACAGCGGTGCGGGGCCCGCTGGCGCTTGAGCAATGGCCGGTGTCCATCAGCCGTTAACGCCAACCTATGACCCGCCCCAGCCAGCCCACGACCCGTGGAAAGACAGACAGAGGTCCGGTATCGGATCTTATGCGGGCACCCTCATCATTGAGGTGTCGCCGCGAGAGGAGATGTAAATGAACCCGGTTGAGATCGAACAGGCCATCTCTGAGCTTGCTGAGGCCCCCTTCGACGCGGCTGAATTCCCCTTTGCCTTTCTCGAAGCCTTCGGGCGCAAAGCCACCGAGATCAAGAAGCTGCGCAAGGGCGAAACGAACAAATCCGATCTTGGCGGGGTCCTGCAACGCAACAACATCCATATCGCCACCTGCGCCCTTGGCGCGGTCTCCGACACCCTCGCGGCACTCAAAGATAGCGCGGCCACCACCAAGTTCAAAGCCAAGTTCATCCTCGCTACCGATGGTCAGGAGTTCGAGGCCGAGGACCTGATCGGCGGCGAAACCGTCGCCTGTACCTTTCAGCAGTTCCCCGATCATTTTGGCCTCTTCCTGCCCCTCGCGGGCATCTCTACTGTCAAACAGATCCGCGAGAGCGCCTTTGACATCAAGGCCACGGGCCGGCTGAATCGCCTTTATATCGAACTGCTGAAGGACAACCCCGACTGGGGCACTGCCGAGCGCCGCCATGACATGAACCACTTCGTGGCGCGGCTCATCTTCTGTTTTTTTGCCGAGGATACAGACATCCTGAATGGGGAAGACCTGTTCACCGCCACCGTGGACCAGATGTCAAACCGCGACGGCTCCAACACGCACGAGGTCATCTCGGAAATCTTCCGTGCGATGAACACTGCTATCCCAAAACGCGCCGCCGCCAATCTGCCCCGCTGGGCGGATGCCTTTCCCTATGTGAACGGCGGGCTGTTTTCGGGCAGCACCGAGGTGCCGCACTTTTCCAAGATCGCACAGCGCTACCTGAGCCATATCGGCGGGCTGGACTGGACCAAGATCAACCCTGACATCTTCGGCTCCATGATTCAGGCCGTCGCGGATGAGGACGAACGCTCTGTCCTTGGAATGCACTACACCTCTGTGCCGAACATCCTGAAGGTGCTGAACCCGCTGTTTCTGGATGATCTGAACGCCGCGCTGGAGGAGGCAGGCGACAACCGCCGCAAGCTGGCCAACCTGCGCGCCCGCATTGCCAAGATCCGTGTGTTCGACCCGGCCTGTGGGTCGGGCAACTTCCTCGTCATCGCCTATAAGGAACTGCGTGCGATCGAGGCGGTGATCAACGAAAGACGAGGGGAGGCGGACCGCAAGACGGACATCCCCCTGACCAATTACCGCGGGATCGAGCTGCGCGATTTCTCGGCCGAGATTGCGCGGCTGGCGCTGATCATCGCGGAATACCAATGCGATGTGACGTATAGGGGGCAGAAAGAGGCACTGGCCGAATTCCTGCCCCTGGACAGCCAGAACTGGATCACCTGCGGCAACGCCCTGCGGCTCGACTGGCTTTCGATCTGCCCGCCTACGGGGACGGGAGTAAAGTTCCAATCCGAGGACCTGTTTCAAAGCCCGCTGGATCAAGCGCAGATTGATTTCGAGAATGAAGGGGGAGAGACGTATATCTGCGGCAACCCGCCTTATCTCGGCGCAAAGAAGAAATCGAAAGAGCAATCGGAGGACATGGTGCATGTAGGCCTTGGGAAATCACAACTCCTGGACTACGTTTGCGCGTTTATTGTTAAAGGCCTTGAGGTAGTAGAGAAAACCAATTGCAGCATGGCGTTGGTCTCCACAAGTTCGATCTGTCAAGGTGAGCAGGTGTCTCTGCTGTGGCCTGATGTGCTAAAGCGAGCATGCCTGAATTTTGCATTCGTACCCTTCAAATGGGCTAATTCCGCTGCGAATAATGCGGGCGTCTGGTGCACGATACTCGGCTTCGGTGCAGCCGGAAAAAAGCAGAGGAAGCTTTTTGATGGGGGGAAAGTAAGAATTTGTGACAATATTTCTCCATACCTCGTGCCTGGACCGGATACCATTTGTATGCCGAGTGACCACCCTGTTTCAGACCTTCCAAAAATGAGAATGGGTAGCAATTCAGTTGACGGAAGGCGATTAATATTGGAGCCAGGTGATGTTATGGAAATCGTCAAATCCTACGCAGACGCCGAGCCCTTTATGCGAAAATATGGCGGCACTAAAGAAATGCTGTCAGGTAAACACAGATGGTGTGTTTGGATCGAAGAGGACAGAGTCCCTGCTGCTTTGTCGATCCTTCCAATCGCCCGAATAGTAGATGAATGCAGGAAGTATCGGCTTGGAGCAGGCCGCGACGCCAGAAAAGCTGCTATCCGACCTCATGCCTTTTGTTATTCAACATATGAAGATCGAAATTTTATTCACGTTGGGAATACAATTGGCAACTCATTAGACTACGTCCCTGCGGATTTGCGTAGATCTGGTTATGTTTCCAATCATAATGCTTTCACGATTTACGAAGCTGAGAACTGGGTATTTGGTGTGATTGTATCAGTAATGCATCGCGTGTGGGCTGAAGCAATTTCTGGGAGGCTCGGTAATGGTACAAGATACGGCAATACCGTGGTCTATAACACCTTCCCCGTCCCCAAACTCACCGAAAAGAACCGCGAGGATCTGACCCGCTGCGCGGAAGATATCCTTCTGGCCCGCGAGGCGCACTTCCCCGCCACCATCGCCGATCTTTACAACCCCGAAACCATGCCCGAAAACCTCCGCGCCGCCCACGACCGCAACGACGAAACCCTCGAACGCATCTACATCGGCCGCCGCTTCAAAAACGACACCGAACGGCTGGAAAAACTGTTCGACATGTACACTAAGTTGACCACGAAGGTGATGGCGTGAGCCTTAAAAATAACGACGCCCATTTGCCGACACTGGATGATCTGGAAATCCTGTTCGTCAACAATGCTGATCTGGACAATATCCGCGCCCACCTCAGCCGCTTTAACCCCATCAAGACCATGGGCATGGAGCGGATGGAAATCCGACACTCTGCCATCCTTGGCTGGCTGCTGAACCCCCAAGAAACCCATGGACTGGGAGATACCTTCCTCAAGGCGTTTCTGGCCCAAGCTATTCGCGACGATAACAGCAAAGCACGTCCAACAGCGCTGGATGTCTCGCAAGCGGATATGATGGATGCAGAAATCAGGCGTGAGTGGCGCAACATTGATCTGCTTGTTCTAAGTCCCCGCAATGGCTGGGTCTTTGTGATCGAGAACAAATTCGATAGCGGTCAGCATAGCAACCAGTTGAAACGATATATGGACGTAGTGAATGCGACTTTCATTGGGTCGGACAGCTTTCACTTGGTGCGCGGGATATTTGTGACCCTTTGGGAAGAAAAGCCCGAAGACGATCGATACGCGGCAATTGAATATGGCACTATCTGCGAGTTGTTACGTCAGACCGCGTTGTCGGGTCGGCAGCCGTTGACGCCGGAAGTCCAAACATTTTTGAAGCATTATTTAGACGTTATTCGAGAGGCGACAGGCATGAGCGATGAGCAAGCCGAAATGGAGAAACTGGCACGGCAACTCTACCGTGATAACAGGCGTGCGCTTGATTTTATCGTGGAGCATGGAAAGAGCACGGACTTCTCTTTTGCGTGTGATGCGGTGTTTGGTGAAGACCTTGAAGACGAAGCAGTAATCAAAGTTGGAAAACGGGAGTTTATTTTTAATCACTCGGATGCTCAGTCATTCAGTTTTGTACCGAAGGCTTGGTATGATGCGTTTGGGGGTGATGAATACTGGTGGCATGGCTGCGAGAACTGGTGGGCAGGCTTTCCCCTCATTACCTGGATCCAGCTTACAAGTGATGCGAATGGAGCCAGTGGTCAGGTTCGCCTGTACGCGGAGGTTGGCCCTCTCAGCGATCATGACTTTAGGCGCGACTTGATCGCTGCCATTACGGATGTGGCAAAGAAGAAATCATTGACGACTATTGGTTTTCAACGTGGCGCGGCCGACGAGGGCAAAAAGTATTCAAAGTTCTTCAAGAAAAACTTCTTTGCAGTCGATGACATCCATGATCACGACAAGATCTCAAATGCCATCAAGAAGGCCCTGAAGTCTTTTGAGGCCGAGATGGACGTTGTTGCTAAGGTTTTGCCTCAGTTCGTATCGCACGGCCAGGAAGAGAGTTCGGAATGATTGGGTGTTCCCAACGCGATGCGGGGCTTTTCAAAAACGACAATGGACGGGTGGAGAAGTTGTTCGACATGTACATCATGGTGACTATGAAGGTGTCGTCATGACGGATTTTAACAGTATGACTTTGATGGCTGCTGGCGAGATGATTGCTGAAATGTCTACCAAAGCTGCATTCTCATCGTTGGTTTTGAGTTGGGACGTCGATGAGTTCTGTGGTTCTGGGTCTGTTGCCTCGAAGGCAAATGATCTTGTGAAGTTCGCGAAGAGCGACATGGGAGGCCAGAGATCTGTTCCAACGGCCAACGGCCGATGCGAGCTTCCAAGAGCCATGATCGAACATGCCATAACAGCTCCGGAACAATCGAAGCGTAACTGTCCTGATGCTTGGTCGCGGCTTGTTGCGGGCCTGAAGATGGACGGTTTCGAGATCGGAGAAGAGAAGCTTCCTGATCCCTCTGGCCGGCAATCCATTTTTGAAGACGGTCCTATCAAGATCGCAAGGCCAACTCTGAGACGGATGCTGCCTCAGTCCGTGCCGGGCTTGAATTTGCGAGCAGCCGACGACGAAATAACGACCTTGCTGAAGAAGCATGGTTTTCCCACGGCTTTGGGACACCTGCAGCAAGCGACGGCCACGTTTCAAGGTGGCCACTGGTCCAGCGCCAACGCGATGATACGAGATTTCTACCAAGAACTTTTAGATAAAATCGCCGAACGCTTTGGATGTGATCCAAAGGTCAGTGATGATCAGAAACGCCAATATCTTGCTCAAGAAGCCTCCGGCCCGTTTCTCTATCACGAATACAATGAGTGGGAGAACGATAGAGGTAAGCCAGCTTATGTATTGGGGCTGTGGGCAAGGCTTCATCCTCACGGTAGTCACCCAGGTCTTTCTGATGAAGATGATTGCGCTTTTAGATTTCAGATAATTTTGATTACCGCACGAGTTTTCCTAAGGCGTTTTGATAAGAGAGTTAGCCCCAAATGACCAAATCCGTCCCCTCTGTCTGTGTTTCTTATCCTGCCAATGGCAGTTCAACCACGTCCAACGAAATGGGCATGCGCGCCATGCAGGAACGCGCCTACGAGAAGCGGGGGGAGCAGTACCTGCTGATCAAATCGCCGCCCGCTTCGGGGAAAAGCCGTGCGTTGATGTTCATCGCGCTCGACAAGCTTCACAATCAGGGCCTCAAACAGGCGATCATCGTGGTGCCCGAGAAATCAATCGGGTCAAGCTTTGCCGATGAACCGCTGACCAAATTTGGCTTCTGGGCCGATTGGACCGTCGCGCCGCGTTGGAACCTGTGCAATGCGCCGGGGGGCGATGACGGCAAGGTCGGGTCAGTGCGCTCATTCCTCGATAGCGATGATCAGATCCTTGTTTGCACCCACGCCACCTTCCGTTTTGCGGTGGATAAATTCGGGATCGAGGCCTTTGACGATCGGCTGATCGCGGTGGACGAGTTCCACCATGTCTCGGCCAACCCTGATAACAAGCTGGGCGCGCATCTGGGGGAGATGATCGCCCGCGATAAACTGCATGTGGTCGCCATGACCGGTTCCTACTTTCGCGGCGATACAGAGGCTGTGCTGGGCCCAGAGGACGAAGCCAAGTTCGAGACAGTCACCTATACCTACTATGAACAGCTCAGCGGCTATACCTACCTCAAGACGCTGGACATCGGGTACTTCTTCTACAGCGGTTCCTATGCGGATGACCTGTTGAAGGTCTTGGACCCTGATGAGAAGACAATCCTGCACATCCCCAATGTGAACTCCCGCGAGAGCACCAAAGACAAGCATCGTGAGGTTGAACATATCCTGGATGCTTTGGGAGAATGGCAGGGGACCGATGCTGAAACTGGGTTTCAGCAGATCAAACGGCCCGATGGGCGTGTGCTGCGGGTCGCGGATTTGGTGGATGATGAAGCCGCCAAGCGCGAGCGGGTTTCTGCGGCGTTGAAAGATCCCAAGCAGAAGAACAACCGCGACCACGTAGACATCATCATCGCGCTTGGCATGGCCAAGGAGGGGTTCGACTGGATCTGGTGTGAACATGCGCTGACGGTCGGCTACCGGTCCAGTCTGACCGAGATCGTGCAGATCATCGGGCGTGCAACACGGGATGCCAAGGGCAAGACCCATTCCCGCTTCACCAACCTGATTGCCGAGCCTGATGCCTCTGAGGAAGCCGTCAAGGAGGCTGTGAACGATACCCTCAAGGCCATCGCCGCCAGCCTGTTGATGGAGCAGGTGCTGACACCCAAGTTCGAGTTCAAGCCCAAGGTTGCCACCAATACGGCGCAGGAGGGTTTTGACTACGGTGAGGGGGGCTTCGATCCGGAAAAGTGCAATGTCGGTTTCAACGAGGACAGCGGCAAGTTCCAGATAGAGATCAAGGGTCTGACCCAACCCAAGAGCCCGGAGGCCAGCCGGATCTGCGAGAACGATCTGAACGAGGTCATCACGGCCTTTGTCCAGGATAAGACCACCATAGAGCGCGGGCTGTTTGATGAAGAGCTTGTACCGGAAGAACTCACCCAAGTCCGGATGGGCAAAATCGTGCAATCCAAATTTCCCGAACTTGATGCGGAGGATCAAGAGGCCGTGCGGCAACATGCTGTCGCGGCGCTGAATTTCACGCAACAAGCCAAAAAGACCTTGCTGGGTGATGACACAGAAGCGCAGGCCAGCACCGCCTTTGTGACTGGGGTCCGGCAGTTCGCAATGAATGTCCGCGATCTTGATATCGACCTCATCGATCGTATCAACCCCTTCAGCGAGGCCTATGCGATCCTGGCTAAGACCATGAGTGAAGATAGCCTCAAACAGGTCGCTGCTGTTATCGAGGCCAAGAAGATCAAGCTTACCCCAGAGGAGGCCCGGGATCTCGCCAAGCGGGCCTTGAAGTTTAAGCAAGAACGGGGCGTTTTGCCGTCAATGACCTCTTCGGACGCGTGGGAAAAGAAAATGGCTGAAGGTGTCGCATATCTGGCGCGGATGAAGCAGGAGGCGATGAATGCCCAGTGATTTCACAGATGACGATGATGCTCTTCTTGCTGAGCTCGGCGTTGAGATCGAGCAGAAGAAACGGGTCAAAAGAACGCCGCGTGAAGAGCGCATCATCGCGGGGTTTGAGGATGTCCAGAAGTTCGTCACAGATCATGAGCGCTTGCCTGGGCATTCACCAGGTGGGGATATCTTCGAGCGACTATACGCAGTCAGGTTAGACCGCCTGCGTGAGTTGTCGGAAGCACGTGATCTCCTTGAACCTCTTGATCATCAGGGGCTGCTGAGCGCGCCCCCTGCTATGGACCAGAGCGATGATATGGACGACGACGCCTTGCTCGCGGAACTTGGTGTGGACATCGCCCCATCAACAATAACCGAGCTCAAGCATGTCCGCTCCGCGTCGGAAAAGAAGGCTGCAGAGAATGTTGCCAATCGTGCGGAATGCAAAGATTTTGACGAGTTCCAGCCTTTATTCGAAATGGTTCAGCGTGATTTGGACAGTGGTCAAAGGGAGACCCGCCCATTTGAGCTGAAAGCTGAAATCGAGCCCGGACGGTTCTTCATTGTCCACGGACAGAAAGCCTATGTTGCCGACATGGGCGAGGTGACCCTCACCGATCAAGGTCGAACGGATGCCCGGCTACGGGTTGTCTTTGACAATGGTACCGAAAGCAAAATGCTTATGCGTTCTTTGCAACGTGCGTTGAACAGCGATGAAGCAGGCCGGCGCATCACAGAACCCCTGGCTGGCCCCCTGTTCTCTGACGCTCCCGAGGAAGGGGACGATACCACCGGCGCAATCTACGTGCTGCGCAGTAGGTCAAACAATCCGACCGTTGCTGCGAACCGTGATTTAGTGCACAAGATTGGCGTCACGACAATGAGCGTCGAAAAACGGATCGCGGGAGCACATTTGCAGCCAACATTTCTGATGGCACCGGTCGACATCGTGGCAACATACGAGCTTTACAACATCAACCAAACCAGGCTCGAAAACCTGATCCACCGGATATTTGACAGTGCACGGCTCGACATTCAAATCGAAGACCGATTTGGCCGCCCTGTTGTTCCACGAGAATGGTTCCTGGTGCCACTCTTCGCAATCGATGAAGCCGTTCAGAAGATCAAGGACGGTACGATCACCCAGTTTGTGTATGACCCTCAGCAAGCAAAGCTTGTACTACGGCCCTCGTGAGCGGTCCCTTGGAACAGTAGAGAGCATGACCTGGGGACCTTGGACCGAAGACCAAAGTTACAGAAAAAAATTCAGATTTGTCTGTAACTGAGTAGGAAATCACCCAAGTCCGCTGCTGGTAGTCTGACATCCGATCTATTTTAGAGTTTATTCTGTTGCCTGCTCCTGACCTTTAAGGAAATCAGTCATGGTAAAACAGCCTTGTGACTTTATAGGTGTGGCAGGGGAAACCTGCATTCAGTGCGCGCCCTAAACGCTTGTTTCCCCCGAAAGCCTCCGGCCGGTTCGACTTCGCCACGGTATGAGGCACGAGGCCCCGAACTTGCTTCGCCCCGAAAGGGAAAAAGCACTCGCATGGTCGCAAAAAGCGACATTGGTGTTTTCAAGCAAGATCCCGAGTTGTCACACTGCTGCGCGCCGCAACGCTTCAACCCAGATTCCCGCCTGGCGGATGCATCTGCTGAACACAAAAAGTATATGAAGTTCTTTTCCAAAAAGCCAAAATGGTGAGCGCAATTTTTATTCAGCCGCCTCTTTCTAATAGATTCATGATTCCTCTTGATTCAGGGGCTGAATAGGTATTTGAAATCATAACCTTACAGGGGACGCGACGCAGAAATTCCCCGTTGCGACGCAGAAACCCCCCACAATGACGCAAAAAACCCCCGATTCGACGCAGAAATTCCCCGCAATGACGCAAAAACTCCCCGGTGTCTTTGCGTGAGAAGCTTTGAAATTGTTTTAGGGTATTTCTTAATGCGGCTGTAAGGCACTATATCATTCAGATGAATGGGGGCTCGAAACGCAGCGGAACTGAGTATCATCGATCGGACAGAGGGATTCAATACGTCGGCAGTTCCCGGATCTGTGCTTTATTCATTTGCAAGTTGTTTGGTCCCTTGCCTTCGAGTGTCAGTATGCCCCGGTATGCTGCGTTCCATACTGGTATAGAGCCGAGAATACTGAAGAATACCGCGTTTGGCCACGACTGCGCCAAGCCAACCATGATCGGTTTTTCAAGACAAGGGGGAACCGCTGCCAAGCTTTTATACCGTGTGAAGACCCCATCGGCCGGCAGCTCCTGGAAACACTGACTATTGCGCGCTGAGTGTCAGGCGCTGAAGCCTGTCTGAAACGATTGGGAAGCTCTGTCTTCGCATCCGTAAATCCCATTTCCATCCAAAGTCTTTCGACACCATTTACCTGTGAAACAAGCGAATGCACTCCGAGCCATTCACACGACGTCTGTTGAATGGATGGAGCGGCATGACCCGATCAGGACAATAGATTTTCCCAATTATCCACCAAACGAAGCCGGGGCCAAACGCGCTGACCGCATGTGACATCCTGTAAAGGACCGCAATGCGGACCTTCCTGCCGTTCGCTGCAATCGCTCGATCTGTTCCGCAGGAGCGAGAGGTCTTGTTGTAAGGGCGGATTGCCGACATTCGCTGCACCTACGCGGTAAGATTAGGTCAAAGGCGACAGCCGACATTCAAGCGGTAATGGATCGGAGATCCTTTCTGCGGTGCGTAAGGCAGCTCCGAGCCCAAATTTCTACATGCTGCAGAACACTTAAATGGCAGCTTTCGAGGTCAGTGAGTGAAACTGGCAGTCACCGCAATTTTAGTTCCAGCTTTCAATACGAAGCTTTCTGATCAGTTGAATCGTTAAGCCAGGTAAGTAGACAAGTTGGCGCAGTGTTTGAATCTGCTTAAGTTGCCACAGGAGAATCCTCACATACTGCGCGGAGCCCAAAGGATTACGCTTGCACCGGCAAGGCAAATGATGGCTCCTATGACGTCCCACTGGTCAGGCCTATGACCCTCGACAACCCAGAGCCAGAGCAGGGACGAAACAATGTATACCCCACCATAAATGGCATAGGCGCGTCCTGCCTGATC
>TARA_R110002012_G_scaffold86061_2_pt1 | contig 14026 bp, 12 predicted proteins | sample TARA_R110002012 | Tara Oceans TARA_R110002012 (sample SAMEA4396515) | marine metagenome | biome: Westerlies Biome; feature: [DCM] deep chlorophyll maximum layer (ENVO:01000326); material: water (ENVO:00002006), including particulate matter (ENVO:01000060) such as... | depth 40 m
ATCGACGACAAACCCTTGAGACAGCGCGCTATTTATCGCGTGGTCTTGTGCGTTCGGTAGGTCTGACATCTCCCGACGTTCTAGCTCGTCTTCGAAGCTCCAGACTACGGGCGTAATTACCGCGCGGTCTTGCGCGTTCTTGACGAAGATTGCTAGTTCCGGTTGGCGGTAGAGCTCTTCATACGCGAGAAGAGCTTGCTCTTCCGTAGGCGTGGGATAATCAGCGCGTACTGTCCCGGCTTGGGTATTTACGTCGTTTGGTGCAACAACTTCGTTGTTGCTTTCGGGTGTATAGTATCCTATCATGGTGTCTCCTTCGCGAAGGGTGTCCTTCGCGTGTTATTAATAGCGCGTGAAACGCTAGTTATCAAATCCTTTGGCATTGTGCCGTCGGTGATGGTCAAACTTACCCATGAAACAGGGCAAAACCTAGACAATTCCCTATTACCGACGGCAATACGTCACAAGCTAGCTCAAAGGGAGCTAGAAAAGTAATGATTGCGGGCGGATAGAGAGAGACCGAACGCGTAACGCGTACTCAACGAAAACGCCGAGAGCCGAACGCGTAAGGACGGGGGTGTCCATACGTAAGGTACGACCCATCCATTTTTTGCACAGTTTTTAGCTTGAAAGGGTATTGTTTGTCCTTCTGTCCTTATAATTTCAATCGAATCTTCATATTTCACACTCTTACTGGGGGTATTTTCAATATTTACAGTATTTTCTGTATTTACTATATTGTTAGTGTACCGTTTGCTATTCTTCTGCTGTACCGTTTGTTTTCCGTTTGCAGTATCGTTTGCATTATCATTTTTTACCCAATGAAGTAATGTTATAGTCGAAGAAACATTTGTTTTTTGCAGTGCTATATGTCCTATCATTTCAAGGTGTCCTAATAATCTGCCTATCCTTTTGTTCACAGTTCGTTCACCGAACTCACCGAACTGGTAATAAACATGTTTATTTTATGTTCATTATCGGTGTTTTTATGTTCATCCCTATATTTACGTCAATATATCTCTAACAATAGCTAGACTTAATGGCAGTGCCATTAAAGTGCCAATGGCAAACGTATGGCAAAAGTATGGCAGTGCCATTCATATAGAAGTAGAAGTATACCTAAGGTATAGATATATTATTTATATATATATATATACCTAAGGTATATAAACCTTAGGTTGCGAAATCAACCTTTTTACTTTTGTTTACTGTAACATTGTCGTTATATTCGTTACGGGGATTTAAATATTATTTTAACCATAATCAGGAGTTATGAATGCCGTACGAAATCAAAGACAACACTTTCACTATGTTTACCAACGACAACAAGACAAAAGAGAATCAGCCCGATTATACAGGTCAGGGCAAATTCCTAGGCAAAGAAGTAAAGATTGCTGGCTGGAAAAAGGTCTCTGCCGCCGGGAAAGGTTATGTTTCTTATAAAATAGAAGAGAAAGACGCTCCATTCTAAATGAAAGTCGAATGCAGGGGTAAGACATTTGATGTCTATACGGAAGAGAAAGCCAGAGAACTTGGCATCGAACCTATTAAGGATTGGCGTCAGGCTGAAGTCGGAGAATGGATACAAACCCAAGACGGGAAAATTCTCCAAGTTACTGGCAAGCGCAAAGCAAACCCTTCAAATGTTAAAAAATCTTATATTTTCATTCGTACTGGTTACGGTGAGTGTGGGGTTCATAAAAAACATGTTTATGCTCAAAAGCAACCAGATTACTACCGCGATAGGTACTATTTTGGAAAGGACTTGATTAAGAATGTTCGTCCTACCGCAAAGCAAAGAACATTTGTAGATGCCTTATTTTTAAATGGTAAAACAGACAAAATGGGAATGTGGGATGCAGAATCTATCATTCTTGCCTACCAAACTATCTACAGGGACAATAATCCAGAACAGGCGCTCAGGCGCGGAATGGGGATTCTCAAAAGAAAGCACATCAGGGAGTATATTGCTATGAATATGAGAGACAAATTAGGCGCCTTAGGTTTGGATGACGATTATGTTGCCAACAAGTACAGGGAAATGATTGAAGATATAGAAATTCCTGCCGCTACGAAATTAAATGCCCTGAATAGGGTTAGTGATATGCTTGGACATCTTGCCAAGGAGAAAAGAGAAGAACATGTTGAAGGGGTATTCGCATTATCTGATGGCGATATAAAAAAATTATCTTCTGTACGAAAATCTATTGCTAAAACTACTTATGGCGCGCAAAACAATAAAGACGAAGAATTATACGAATCACCCGCAGTCCAAGAGTGAAGAAGTTGACGTTACTCAGCCGGGAGTCATTCATATTGACGATGAAGCATATTTTGTTGATGGTGTAGTCGCTAAATTCGTTTTAGAGCTCTTAGATGAAGTAGATTCTTATAAAGGGCAGTTAAAAGCAATGGAAAACCTTACTGGTGCATATGGGGAAAGCTGAAGAAAAACAAAAAATGCTGGAAGCGATGTATCTGGATATTTTTACATTCGCTGAAATTCTTTTCGGAGACCCGGATAATCCCATGCACTATCATTGTCGTGATAAGTCTCCTGATTTCCACAGAGAAATAGCAAAAACCCTTATAGCTATGAAAAGTGGTAATAAATTAGCCATAGTAGCTCCAAGAGACCATGCTAAATCGACATTTATTAACTTAATATACCCACTTCATCGCATTTTATTCGGCGAAGAGCGTTTTTTACTGCTTATTTCTGAATCTGAGATGCAGTCTAAGTACAATTTAGAAGCTATTGGTAGCGAAATTGAGTTTAACCCTAAAATTAATTATTTTTTTGGCGACAGAAAGGGTTCCGTGTGGGGCAAGGAAGAAAAAGAGGTAATCGGAGGCTTTGATAAGTACGGAAAGCCCAATGTAATGTGTAAATGCCTTATTCGTGGAACCGGACAGAAAGTTCGTGGTCTAAAATATGGCGCATATCGTCCAACTCTAACAATTATTGACGATGGAGAAGGCGAATCTAATAGTAACACCCCTATGGCAAGAGATAAATTCAGAAGATGGTTAAATGCGGCTGTAATTCCCGGTTCTGGAGACGCAAAACTTGTATTTATTGGCACTATTGTAGACACAGAAGCCTATTTAAACAGAATTGCTGGTCCTCTAGCTTACGATAAGGAAGGAAATTATAAAGTTAAGGGTTGGAAGTCCATGTTTTTTCAAGCTGTTCCTCAGGATTTGCCAGAAGGTCGTTTTAGTACGTCTGGAAATGAGTTTTTGGATGAAAAAGGGAACGTAAAAGTGCTTTGGGACGAGCGTAGACCCTATTCTTGGCTTATGTCTGAAAAAGAAAGGCTAAAATCTGAAGGAGACATAGCATATTTCTACCAAGAATACCAAAATATACCAGTTGATGATAGTTTTCGTATTTTTAAAGAGCGAGATATGCGATATTGGGAAGGTCGGTATATGTACGAAGACAATCAGAGCTTTATTATGCGAAATGATGAAGGTAGGCGGGAAAAATTGCCTGTAAATATATTTATTGGTGTTGACCCGGCGTCAAGTGAGAATGTAAAAGCTGATTATACTGTAATTATGGTTATAGCGGTAGACAAAGAATATAATATTTATATTCTTGATTACTTCAGGGGTCAGGTAGCCCCTATGGATGGAGCCGATAGAATATTTGACATGGCAGATATGTATCATCCAAAAGATATTAAGATTGAAGAAACTGGTCATGTTATGCTTGCTGATTATGTCAGGAGACATTCTAAAGAAACTGGTCGGTTTTATAATATTAATACCCGTCAGGCTATAAAAACTAAATATTACCGCATTAAGCAGATGCAACCGCACTTTGCATCCCATTCGGTGTTTTTAAAAGAGTCTCACGAAGAGCTAGAGATGGAATTATTAAACTTTAAAGAGCATGGAACATTTAAAAAAGACACTCTGGATGCACTAAGATGGGCTATTGATGACATTTGGGCGCCAGATGTTGAGCAGAACGAAAAGGGTGAATGGTTACCGCCACCAGCAATAATGGAAGTAGATTGGGAAACTGGTCAAATGTTTAGTGCCGCTGATTTTGTTGAAGCTTAAAATAGTTTCCGACCCGGAAACCCCGGTTTACGTAGCGGAAACCCTAGTTTCCGTAGCGGAAACCTCGTTAATGTTACGGAAACCCCACAAAGTAAAGTAAAGTAAATGGGAAATTTTGATATAGACCTAGATTTTGGTCAAATATATGAAAAAAAAATCAAAGAGCTTTTTGAAGGTGACGGCTCAATAGAAGTCAAGACGGAGCGAGATATTTGGGCAGATACTGGAAACATGTTCGTAGAAGTTCGTTCTCGCGGCAAACCGTCTGGAATATCGACCACAGATGCTAAATGGTGGATTCAGGTATTTACGATTGACGGAGACGTTAAATTTACTATAATGTTTCGTGTTGATAAATTAAGAAAAGCAGTTAAGTATATGTATTTAAACGACTTAGCGAGCATGGTGAAGGGTGGTGACGACAATACTTCCGATGGAATATTGGCTCCTATAAATACATTAATTTTATTAAATAAAAAATTTTGATACTATTGTAGCATGTTTGTAACATTAAGCATATAAAAATGTTAAACTTACGTAAGCTTGATACAAAGAAAATTACAGCGGAGGAAGTGCGTTCTGATTATTTATTATTTGAAAGCTCTTCTAGTGAATACCGCTTTCAAATGGCAGAAGACCATGAGTTTTATTTAGGCTCGCAACTAACCAAGACGCAAAAAAATTACTTGCTCAGCGTGGGGCAACCCCCCGAAGCAAATAACAAGATACGCCCGTCGGTTGAGCAGGTACTGGCGAATATTGCCGCGTCTGCTCCTGAATGGGACGTCCACGCTGTGGGCAAAACTGATAATGATGCGGCATTCGTCTTTGACCAGTTGCTTGATAAAATATGGTACGAGTCTGATGCGGATGTTCATTTTCGTCAGGCATGTAAGGATTTTATCGTAAAAGGGATTGCCTATATGTATATATACCCGAATTGGAAAGGAGATGGCGGTCTTGGAACGATAAATGTAAAAAGAATGCCTCCAGAGTCTATATTTGTTGACCCAAATAGCTCTATGCCAGATTTTTCTGATGCCAGTTCGATAATATATTCAGATTTACATACAAAAGAGCATCTTAAAATTTTATTCCCCCAATATGCCAAAGAAATAGATAAGGCTGAAGAGAACCATCAACGGAATGAGATGGAATCTGGAAAATATTCCAGAGACCACATTGAGACTCGCGGAAGTTCTGAACTTGACCATCAAAGTAGAGTTCGTAAGTATTGTTATTTTACAAAAGTTAATGTTCCACATGCTTTGATTCTTGATACAAATACTGGGAAATCACAGCTTTACACAAAAGACGAATACAAAGAATTAATAAAAGACGATAAATATGAAAGTTTTCTGAATGAAGGTGTTATTACAGAACAACTTGCTTATCAAACTAAAGTTAGGGAAGTCTTTGTGGTTGGGGATACGGTTCTTTATGATGAAATATTGCCAATTTCTGAATATCCTATAGCGGTAGCATGTAACGAGCATGCGGGAAATCCATTTCCGAGCGGAGATGTCAGGCACGCAAAAACTCCACAGCGAATGCTAAATAGGACAGAAGCTCTTATTATTTCACATACAAATGCCACTACAAATTTTAAATTGCTTTATGAGGACGGAGCTATTGATGCTAGCGAAATACAAAAATGGCATATTCCAAATGCTATTATCAGAGCGAACCCGGGAGCCCTTGCATCTGGAAAAATAAAAGAATTTGCACCACCAGCGGTGTCATCACAGCTATATACTGAAAAATCTCGATATGAGGTAGATATAGAAACGGTCTTTGGTGCGTATAAGTTTTTACAGGGTAATTCTCAAGGAGCACCGGGAACTGTTGGAGAAGCCCAAATTATGGATGAATCGTCGTCTAGAAAGCAAAATTGGAAAATTTTACCTATTTACGATATGCTTACAAGGTCGGCAAAAATAGTGGTAGAGTGGATGCCTAGTGTTTATGACCAGCAAAGAACCTTAAGAATTGTAAGCCCAACTGGAGATGAAAGTGAAGTAAACTTGAATATTCCAGTTATAGACGACAAAACAGGTGCGGTTAAGAAACTATACGATATGACAACATCGCAATTCGACGTTAGGGTTGTAGTAGGGTCTACTCGTTCTAAATCGCCAATGGCGGAACTACAAAAAGATTTAACTCTCTTAAATGCTGGTATTTATGACAAAACTCAGGTCATTATGAATATGAAAGGCGACATAGATAAAGCATCGTTAATGCAACGTATGGGAGAGATAGCAAATTTACAGGCGCAGTTGCAACAAGCGCAGGAAGAACTCAAGAAAATGCAAGGTGACTTGCAAACTAGAGAGCGTGAAGTGTTCCATGCTAACATGAGGGCTGAAATAAGTGAGGCTACCAAACCAGTATCTGAGGCGGTAAGCAACATTAAGTCCGGTGCTAAGCTGGAACAAGCGCGACAAAGGGATAAAACTCGCATGGTCAGTGAAGATTTATCTCTTGCAAAACAAGCGATTAACTCAGGAACAAAAGCTCCGCAAGCTTAACGCGGATAACTTTAAAGGAGCATCGAATGACAAATGAAGACCAGAAAAACCAGAATGAAGAAATGAGCGAAGATAACCTTATGGCTGAACTCGACGAGTTCAATGCAGGCTCTTCATCAGAAGTTGAAGAAAAGGAGCAAGTAGAAACAGCCCCTGTCGAAGAAACTAAAGAAGCTCAGGAAACTCAATCTGATGAGAAGGTTAGTGAAGAACAACCAGAAACAGAATCCGAGATTGAGCAATGGCTCATTGAGAATAAATTCAAAAATGACGACGAAGGCAGACAAAAGCTGGCAGACGCCTATAAGCAACTCCAATCAAAATCCGATAAGGAAAGGAATGAATGGAGCGGTGAAAAAGGTAAGTATGAAAAGCTAGCTCAGTTGGATGACTTCCTCGCCAGTAACCCAGATGTGGTTCAAAAACTGACAGAATCAGTTCAAGAAAAACAGAAGGATTTGAATGCGCCGCCGACTAAGCCCGATGATTATGACATTCTCGATGAAAGTATTGATAACTCTAGCTCCGCACAATGGAGAACAGCTCAAGACGAATGGCTTATTCGTCAAGGAGCGGTTCAAGCCATGCAGGAGGTTGAAAAGTTAAAGTCTGAACTCTCTGAGTCACAGGCTTTTGACGCGGAAACCGTAGAGTTACAGAAAATGGGGTTAAATGATACAGATATTGTCGAATACCGGCAATTTATGGCTGACCCAAATCATGTGTCTCAGGAGAACTTGGTTCAAATCTGGAAAACTTTAGCTAATCATGGGAATAGTCCCCAACAAAAATCAACCGGGCAAGCTCCTAAGGTTAAAAATAAGCAGAATAGTGCCGCCGCTGTAAGCGGTAACGCTCCTCAAGCTGTTGAACCAGAAGAGAAAGCAGTAGATGATTTTTGGAAAGGGATTATGGAATTCAATAATACAAATACATAGTGTTATAGTCCCCTATTTTTTAAGTGGATTGTAGCGCTATTGTAACATAAATAGGAGGTATAATATGCCTACAAGTTATGGTACTGGTACTGCCCTTCAGTTCTCAGACGCGACGCAACGTCAAGTTCTTGAACTGGGGTCAAAAATCCATTACTACAATCCTAATGCTACTCCCATTTTCTCTATGTTCGGAATGAAGTCAGTGGTGACTCCAGTCCCTATCTTTGAGTGGATGGAAGACGAGTACATGATTAAAAAGAGTGAGAAGTTCAATGTAACTTCTTCAGATGTTGCGGATACAGCATCTGGTGGCGTAAATGGTCATCACACAATTCTAATAGCTGAAAGACAAGCCCAAATGGAAATGTTTGAAGTTGGCGGTATTTATGCCGCTAGTATCGCAGGTGGTTCCGCGGCTTTACAAACTGCTGTTACTCATTTTATTTGTATTGCAGTTGGCAAAGATGTAAATCATGCCAGTGCAACAGATAAAATGGCTCAGTTTATCGGAGCACATGTTCATGGGAGTCTCGATGCTTATCTTGCTGAAGCGTGTGCCGACGGTTCTGATTTAATAACAGCAGACGCATCTGGTGTTTTAACCTTAGAATATGTTGCAAATGCAGGTCTTTTTTATGACAATGCTGTTGCAACATCATATTATGGTTACCAAACACATAGTGGAAGTAGCGGTTTCGGTGAAGCTAATTTTGCTGATGCTGATTACTTTATGCGTGAAAATGGAGTTGCTGGTATTGCTGAAGGTTCTGCTGTTGGTGTAGAAACTCGTAAAAAAGTTCGTAGGTTGAAAAACTGTACGCAAATTTTTCGCGAGCCATACACAGTAACTGGCACTGCAAAAGCTTCGAAGCACTACGGTGGCTCAGAGCTGGCAAGGTTGCAAGCTAGAAAACTAGCAAAAATCAAAGGTGATGTTGAATGGGCTATTATAACAAATGGCGCAATATCTCTTGATGCAACTGCTGAAAACCCAAAAAGGACTTTTCAGGGATTTGATGTTAGTAGCACCGCTGGTGCAGTTTCATCCTTGAATGGTGCTAGCAACTCAAGTATGCAATGGGACTACAGCGCTGGTCTTTCTAATTTAGATGGTGTTTCAGAGTATCTATTCCATGATATGGTCTCAGGTTCAATGAGAAAAACAGTATTTTGTTCGAATAAGTGGCTTGTGCAACTTGTTGCGGCTACAAGAACTGCCGATACTGGTTTTTACGATACTGGTGAAAAAACACCAACTGGTCTAAGAGTACGCTCTTACATGGGTCCAGTTGGTCAGTTAGATTTTATCCCACATCCTTATCTAAATGGCTCTTTAGAAGATTATGCAGTTGCGATTGACCCGGCGAACTTCGCGGTTCGTCCGTTGGCTGGTCGTAATATGCAACTTCGTAAAGACATCGTTAAGGACGGTCGTGACGGTCAAACTGACGAATGGCTAATGGAAGTTGGTGTTGAAATTCGTAATGAACAAACACACGCTATCTTAAAGCTAGTCTAAAACCTAATAATCGCTTGGGGGCGGGCAACCGCCCTCAAGTTAGGAAAAGATATGAAAGAAACAACATACGGAACGGGAGCAATAAAATTCAGCGATGGCTCGTCAAGAATGACAACTACGCTAGGAAAGAAAAAATCTCGTGTTCGTAAAAAACGTAAAAAAAGAAAGAGGTTTGGTTATGCCTAATGTTGGTGGAGTAGAATTTCCTTATACACCTGAAGGTGTAAAAAAGGCAAGTAGGGCTAGAAAAAAATACCGCAAAAAGAAGGGTAAATAATGCGTTATCAAGAAGCTTATGAATTAATTGATACTGGAGTAATTGCGGGAGGCGTTGAAATCCCTGTTTCTCATAATTTAATGGGAATATACTTTGACCAAGCCGTCAACGATATTGCTATGCGTTCAGTTCAAAAAAGAGACTATCAGTCTTTTTCCTCTAGCGGAAAGGAATATACTTTTACTAAAAGCAATTATTCTGGACAAATATACAAAGTTGAGCTCGACCAGACAGATGTTCCATTTGTTGATGAGTCATCAATTATATCCAACGTAGAAGACGATGATGTATCAAAAATTGGTTATTATATCAAAACAGATACATCTACTGGTTCTATTACTGCGATAACGGGAGCATCTCCTAGCGTTGTGACATCCGCATCTCATGGGTTAGCAACTGGAGATTATGTTGTTTTTAGTGAAATTGCCGGACACTACACAACAGCAACAAAAATTTCGCATTTAAACAGTAAAAGACTCGCAATTACTAAAGTAGATGCAAATAGTTTTTCAGTAGCCGTTGACTCTTCTGGTGGAACAACTGGATATTCTAGCGGTGGATTTTGGCAGGAAGATACACATAAACTCTATTTAACAAAAAACCCAGATAGCGGTGATACGCTAAAAGTCTATTATTACGCTAAGCCAGAGCCGAAAGCTAGCATATCCAGCAGAGTAGACCTTCCTGCTCAGTTGATTCCGGCGGCAATTCATAATACTTTAGGTCATTTTCTAAATCTTGGGGGAAATCTTCAAGTTGGTAGCGGGCACATGGGGTTAGCTAGAAAGCTAGAACAGGAATATATTGACACATCACGCGCAAAAGAACCTATGCCACACATGGTTCCAAATCCAATGCAGTCATTTGTTACTACAAGAAATGGCTCTATTGGTAATTTAACTGGAGCTGACGACTGATGGCTACGTTTCAAGTAAGAATAGAAGATATTATTGGAGCAACGTCTACTTTAGGCTCAGATAATACTGCCGCAAACGAGCAAGCCATACAAGATGCCTTACAAGATACTGCAAATGATATACTTGGTAAAATAAGCCCAGACCTCTTGTTGCCGTTCGCTGTGGCTAGTGGTTCAGCTACAAGCAATCCTATCGCCTCAAATATTGAGACAGTTCGAGTATTGAGCGTAGAAAGAAATAGCGAAAATGATTTAATTGGTGATTTTATATCTTGTGTTTTTATAGACAGTGGACTAACGAACAAAGTTCAGGTTCCAGAAAGTATATATTTTGCCACAGAACAAGCGCCCAGATGGACATTTCATAATAAAAATTTATATGTTTATCCAGCCCCAGCCGCAAATAATGCGGCTCGCTATTTATCAGTGGCAATACCAACAATAGAGCATGACGCTTCTGCTGTGACCGCTTTTCCTGATGAGCTAGAACATGCCCTAGTCCTTGGTGCTAGCGCAAGGTTAAAACAAAGAACTATCACATTTTATAACGAAGATGAAGATGCTGAAATAGTTGCTCTTCATCGCGCTCAATGGGCAGAGTTAGAACAAAAATATAAAGATGCCTTAGCTCCATATCTAGCGACAAGTGAATAATGCCCAAACAGACCTACATTATTAATGAATTTCATGGTGGGGTAAATTCTAATGCTGACCCTAGGGATATTGATAAATCAGAATCTCCAGACATTTCAGCATCCATAGACAATTTTGGGAAGATTCGTACAGTAGGCGGATTTGACAAGGGAGACGCAAGTAATAATGCTACAACCGCTATCGACGATAAACACGGTTTATTTGTTATGGGTAGCGACACTCAGATTGATAATTCAGCCGCTGACGAGACTTTGATATTTCATTATGATTTTGGAACAAGAATAGATGTTTATGATAGCGATGGTTGGCATGAAGGCGAAATAATTACAGCGTCAAATGCTAAACCAGTTTATTTTTCCGCTGATGGAATCTTAAGAGTTGGCGATGCTAACTTAGGCGGATTGACACGTTGGTACGGACATATAAGTAGGACAGTTTTTGATGGACTTACCGCAGATACTGTAATTAATGATTGGGTTGATAGTAATGCCTACCCAGCAACACCATCTGCCGGAAAATGCCTCATTAGCACTCCGTTTAAAGCAAATGACACAAGCGGTGTAAATTCTAGTACAGCAGAATATATAAGCACTGGAGGCGGGGCAGTAATGGAGGCATCAGCTTTAAATCTAAGGGTTGGTCTTTCTGGAATAACATCTGTAAAAACATCTGGGGATGCTATAACTGCCGCTAGTGATGCTAATAAATTACCTAATGAAGGGACTAATTTATTTACTGATTATAAGAATTATGGCGGCGGAAGTTCCGATACCTATCTTAATACAGAAGATGTATATCCGTTATTTTTAGATAATAACATAAATATTGGAGCGACTCCAAATACGACTAGAACAGCTGATGGTGGAGTTGATGATGATATATATAACTCTATTAACATTGATACTTCTTCTGCATCAAACCTTAGTTATACAGTCAGTGAAGAAAAATCGGTTGCTGTGGGAGTTTATTTAGCTGAAGCAGAGTTGATTAAGGTAGATTATATTTATATAGACCTAGGTACTGATTCAAGTAATTATAGAAGATGGCAGGTTCCAGTTGGTAAGTGCACAATAGGTTGGAATGTAATTGTATGTGAACAGGGAATGCACACGCTAGAAACTGGGACTCCTCCAGCATATGGAGCTACTCATGCTTATATAAATATATACATAAGACAGTTATCCGGTAATGTCGGAAACGATGTTCCAAGGGTGTATATTAGTGGTCCTGTTGTTATAGATAAGGTTGGTAGTGTCGGATTTACAGAGGGTACATATTCTTTTGGGTACTCTTGGCTTTACGACGATGAGAAGCAAGAGTCTATAATTTATAAGCTAGAAGACCTAGATACTGGCACTATCCCCCATGAATTAAATCAGATTACAATAATAGGTGCACCTATTTTATTTAATTTTGATATTTATTTAACTCCTCACCCGACGACAGATTATACTTTGAATGAAAGAATCATTGGCTCTCGAATTTATTATAAAAAAACAAGTGATGATAATCACTATTTAATTGGAGAATTAAATTTTGTAGATAAAGGTTTTAAGTTTTTTCCAGAATCAGAAACCTATGATTATAATATAGTCGCCCCCACCAATATAATGTCTCCACTGTCTGTGCTTACACAGGCTATTACACCAGCATCGGCAAATGTGGTTGATACGTGGAAAAGTCTAAATGGATTTTATCAGAAAGTGGATACTTTGGAGGCGGCTTGGAAAACGGGAACTGTACAGGGTAGGAAAGCTTACATCGGTAATGTAAAGCAAGATGGTGTAACATATCCAGATAGGATGTTAAAAAGTATGGTTAATCGCTTTGACTCATTCCCCAATAAGGAAAGTATTGTAGACGTTGCCGTTAGAGACGGTGAAAACATCGTCAAACTCGAGTCTTTTGCAGATAGGGTACTACAGTTTAAGGAAAAAACTCTTTATATTATAAACGTGGCTCAGGGTTCAGAGTTTTTAGAGAGCGTACACCCATTTATGGGAATTAATTATGAATATCATAGCGTAAAAACAGAAAGAGGCATAGCATTTTTTAATGAATATGGTGCATACTTATATAATGGAAACGAAATAATAGATTTATTAGAAAAAAACGGAAAAGTCTTGATAAGCGAAGATACTTGGAGGGATTTTATCACGGAAGGTAGTATAGCAGAAAGTTCCATTGGGTATGCGCCAAAAAAACACCAAATAATATTTATGGAGCGATTAGGTGATGTTTATTTTTATAATTTAAAAACCGGGGCTTGGACAACATGTCAAGATATGCTTGATTATAATGACGCTAACCCTGCGGCAATGACAAATTTTGCTTTAAATGGCGATAATGATATGTTTTTTATTGGAGGAACAAAATCTCAAATATATAAATATGACCATACTCCATCACCCACTCACGATTTTAATTATGTAACAAGAGATATTGATTTTGGAGACCCTTCTGTCCGTAAGAAGGTGTATAAGGTTTATATAACATATAAAACAGGGGCAAGTAATTTGCCAAATATTGTATGTAAGTTTGATATAAACGGAGCAGGTGCTTATGATAAATTATTTGCGTCTAGCACTAACTATTCTGAATATGTGACTGGTGAGACAGGTGCTTATTATTCTTTGGCTCCAGCGACTAATTGGACTACGGTTGAATTAAAGCCAGCAACAAGTTCTGAGGCTAATAATATTTATTCATTTGCTTTAAGCGTTTCAACTGGAAGTGTCCACTCTGGTACACTTGCGAGTGCCGCTAGCACAACAGTCATTACACTAGACTCGGGCGCATCTGCTGTAGACGATTTTTATAACAATATGACATTTACTACGTGGAGCGGCTTAAGAAAGGGAGAAACAGTTCGAGTAACAGACTATGTTGGCAGTACAAAAGTAGCTACGGTTTCACCCGCTTTTAGTGGCACCGTTGACAATACAACAAAATTTATAGTGGGTTTAGTCCCATCTTCGTTTCAAATAAACGACATAACAATAGTTTACAGAATTAAGAGTGTAAAATAATGGCTTTTAATAGATATGAACGAATATTGAGCGCTAAGAAATCAAGTGCTCCGTTGTTTAGAAAAGGCGTACCTGACAATAAGGAAGG
>TARA_R110002012_G_scaffold56081_1_pt1 | contig 14001 bp, 11 predicted proteins | sample TARA_R110002012 | Tara Oceans TARA_R110002012 (sample SAMEA4396515) | marine metagenome | biome: Westerlies Biome; feature: [DCM] deep chlorophyll maximum layer (ENVO:01000326); material: water (ENVO:00002006), including particulate matter (ENVO:01000060) such as... | depth 40 m
ATCTCTATCTTCTATTGCAGGATATCTATCTGGAGCTGTTAGTACTGGAGAAGTTACGCCTTTAGCCTCTCCAAATAAAATTAATTATTTTAATTGTAATCAATGTTTTCAGTCTGGGGTAACAGTTGTTGGTCAATTAAGCGGGACATCTAATTTAGTTATCGGGTGTGAAGTTACTATAGCATGTACCGCTGTATTAAACAGTGTAGGAGGAGGCTGTCAACATGAAATTTGTAATGGATCGCATAATGTAATAGGAGGTGGTATATGCAATTTTATCACAAGTAATACTAGTGTAATTGGTGGTGGTAAATGTAATGCATCGAAATCGCTAAGTACAACTATAGCCGGTGGTATAAAAAACAACATTAATAATTTGGGAGCGGGAACAGCTATCGGTGGTGGTTATTGTAATGTAATAACATTGGGAACTAACTCTACTATAGGTGGAGGTTCGGGCAATGGTGTTCATGGCGAGTTTAGTACTGTAGCGGGAGGAAAAAATTTAAGTGCTATAAGCACTTATTCTTTTTTAGGAGGTGGTCTAAGTAGTCGTACGTTAGGTAATCATTCAGGTATAGCATCTGGCCGATGTAATGTAACACATGGTTCCCTTTCTTTTATAGGTGGTGGTTGCTTTAACCAGGCTGAAAAAGATTATGATATTGTTGTTGGAGGACTTAATAACCTTGCATGTGGATTAAGTTCATTTGTAGGTGGTGGTGATGGCAATAGGGTAACTAACTTAGGTGGGGCTATTGTTGGAGGACGTAGTAACTGTGCTACTGGCACTAAAAGCTTTATAGGTGGAGGTGAAAATAATTACGTCGCAAACGGATGTACTGCAGTTGCTGGAGGGAGTAATAACAATGCTCTAGGTCGTTGTGGATTTATTGGAGGCGGAGTTAGCAATAGTATTGCTAGTGGAGAGGGAGCTGCTATAGGAGGAGGTTCAGCAAATTTGGTGGACAGTGGTAATTATAGCTTTGTAGGAGGAGGTATAGCTAACAATGTATGTGGTCATTGCAGCGTTCTTGTAGGTGGATTTTGTAGCAGTGTAACTACTACACATTCAACTCTTGTCGGTGGTCAAGCTAACTACGTCATAGGTAGTGCTAATTATAGTTCCGTGGTAGGAGGTAGATCAAATTGTTTGCAATCAAATGCCAGTGATTCTTTTATTGGAGGAGGATGTGGTAATCAGGGTACTGTTTGCTATGTAACTATAGCGGGTGGCGAAGACAATTGCTTAACCAATACACATGGATTTGTAGGTGGAGGAGAGTCAAATTGTATTATGGGAGGGTGTTATGGTACTATTGTAGCCGGTAAGAATAATTGTATCCATTGCGGAGGTGAGTGTTTTGGATTCATAGCAGGAGGCAAAAATAACCAAGTATTGCACTGCGGTTCTGCTGTTGTAGGAAGCGATATTAATTCAGTAGCTACAGACATGCTTCATGCAAAGTGTTTATACCTTAGTGCAGGAGCTCTTCCAACTAGTGACCCAGGTGTTTCTGGAGTTGTATGGAGAAGTGGAACTGATTTAAAAATATCCGTTGGATAACGTTGATTTATACAGTATACTATATAAATTAAATATATGGCATCAACCGTTTTTCATATCGAAGGAGGCATAGGTAAAAACATCGCAGCTACTGCAGTAGTTGCTACCTATAAAAAAGCTAAACCAAAGCGCGATATTATTATAGTATCTGCTTGGCCAGAAGTTTGGACCCGTAATCCTGATGTTACGCGTTTTTATCGAATTGGTAATACGCCTTATTTTTATCAGGATGTAATTAAGGATAAAGATGTTGAAATCTATATGCAAGATCCATATAAGCAAACTTTTCATATTACTAAAAAGAAACATCTTATTAGCAGTTGGTGTGACTTGGTAGGTGTAAAATACAAAGACGAGAGTTTAAAGCTCAACTTTAATATAAGAGAAATTGAAGAAGGTGCAGCTTACATGAATCAATTTAATAATGGTGAGAAGCCTATGTTGTTGTTTCAGCCGTATGGAGGACCTGGACCAGAACATCAAGTGCATCCATACTCATGGACAAGAGATATGCACCCCACGCAAGCGCAGGCTGTTGTAGATAAATTAGCAGATAAATTTAATATTGTCCATGTGTGTTATGAATTTCATCCGCAGTTAAATAACGTGCATAGATTTGATAAGATGATTGGTAAAAAAGCTCTATTTAGCATGGTAGCACATTCTCAAAAGCGTATCTTTATCGACTCGTCATTGCAGCATGCTGCAGCAGCATTAAATTTACCCTCAACTGTTGCTTGGGTGGCAACTCAACCAAAGATCTTTGGATATAAGTTACATAACAACTTCGCACCTAAAGCAGAGTATACTGATGGTACTGTCGATTCGTACTTATACGACTACGACTTTACCGGTGTTGTACATCAATGCCCTTACAGCAGCTTAGAAGAGTTACATGATGTTGATGCTATTGTAGATAGTGTTCTTACTTAGTAATAAGAACCATAGATATCAGTATCATTAATGTCCATATCCATCACTTGTTCTTTTGATACATCATCTATATTGTATGGATCATCCGGATTCGGATATGTCTTACTGTCAGAAGATACTTGATCAACAAGAGTTGTAGATAATATACCACTAAACGAATTATCGTAAATCTGCTCATTAACAGGCTCGCTGCATAATCCGCTCTGGAAAGAATAATCAAATCTCTTACCCCTCAACCGGTATACATAATGACCAAGTATAGGATTAAGAGCTGACATATCTTGTTCCATTCTCTCTGTAATTTGATACATTACTGTACCTCTACCATTAGGTCTATCACAGCCTAAAACTTTTAAGCTAATAACATCTCCTGCTTTAGGCTCTATAGATTGACCAACAGCATCATAATCAAAGTAAGCTGATGCTGCAGAATGAAATGTACTAATATGTACATAGCCTGTAAATTCATCACCGGGGTCAAATCCAAACTTAGATAATTGTAACGCATCATCTGAAAGCTCAACATACATTTGCATCTGAAGAGCGCCTTTAAATTCGCCAAAGCTAGTACCATCTGTAAGACCAACAATATCACCCCAATCAGTACCATAGAGAAGATCAGCAGCTGAGAGGTTAAATGTATTAATATAATAATCTATAGGTATACCATAGTTGTTAATTAGATCATTAAACGCTTGATCATATACTAATTGCTCTGCTTGTAAGTTAGATGGATTAACAAACTTACCACATTGTGGTATAGCTGTTGCTGCTAGAACCCCTTCTGGTGTGCAGTTAATCCTATTTTCATTACATACAGACATATCATTAATTCTTTCTCTTTAGCATACCACAATGATTACCTTCCTCATCTTCAAACATGTCTACTTGAACTCCTGAATTACCTAAACTTTTAATTGCTCCTGGAGCATAATCAACTTGATATACATTTAATGTATCATGAAGAGGCGCGCCCATTAGCTTAATTTGATGAGCGCCTCCGTTGAGTAAATTTCTTACATGAGGGCATTCATGATTATATTGCTTTGGAACAGTATTAAGATGCTTTTTATTTAAGCCGACTCTATTAATATTTTTTCCAACTCTCATATGAGGATTAAGTAATTCTTCTCCTTGATAATATTCAAAGAATGTTTTAAAGTTTTCTGTATAGATTCTGTCATAGGACGATGAAATTATATCTATTAGATCACCAATAACTTCCGTATTACGTAATACCTTAAACGCTAAATTTTCAACACTAAACTCACCTTCACGAGCTAGACCACGCTTACGCATGTTAGATATCTTTTTCTTTAATCGGTTCGCCCTTTCGTGTAACTCCCTAGCTTCTTCTCCTCTAGCATCTAATATTTTTTCCTTTAATATTTTAACATCAGTTTCAATTGAATTAGCTTTTTTAAATACATCCTTAATATCTATAGAAGGTGGATCGTATGATGGCTCGATAATCCATTTATTATCTTTTAAGGAGTAGAGACCGGATGCAATATGAGGTTCATCCTTATCTTGCATATACATTTCAACATCGTGACCTCTAAGATTTACATTATGTCTAAGATTCCATACAAACCGAGGGCCGTCTAAAGCCTTCTTGACCAGCGCCTCGTCTTCATTAATATCTTTAAAGTCAATTAATACATGAACGTCTAGGTCGGAATATTCATTATAATTATAATTACTATTGCTACCAGTAAGGGTAATATCAGATATATCTACCCCTTCTAAATCCAAGTTGTGAATAAAATCATCAGTTATAGACAAAAGTTTCTCTCTTACGTCTGGGTCAAATTTATTGTCCTCAGACCAAAATTTTTGATTTAGAGTGTTATTGTAGAACCTCACACTTATATTTATTAAAAAAGCCCGAAGAGGTGTACTCAACGGGCTCTTTTTAATTAGTTAATATTTGAGCAATTAAGCGCCTGGAATAGATCCAAGCTTTGTGTTTCCTACCTTATTGTTTTTAAGGGCATGATCAACTGTATGATTTAAAGTTGATCCAGCGTCAACACCATACCCACCGCCAGTCTTTTGAACAGCACCGCCAGCTGGGTGAAGCTTACCTACTTTGTTTTTCTTACCGTAGTTAACCTCTTTAGAAAGAGTCGATCCAGCATCAACACCGTAACCACCTCCATCTTTCATTTGTGCCTCTTCGTCCTCTTCGAACTCAGTGTCAGTAACATCTGTAACGTCAACGTCAACTTCAACTTCAGTCTCTTGTTGCGCTAAGGCTGTTTGTAAGATATCACAAAGGGATTGTGCTAATTCACCGGGAATGGCAACTGTGATTTCCTCAGGAACCTCATCAACTTCAACATCAGTTTCAGTTTCAATTCCTAAAGCTTCAAGTTCAGTAACATCTTCAGCGTCTTCGCCAAAGTTTTCGTTAACCATTACCTTATTATAAAGTTTATCAAATACGGAAGTCTTGCTCATAAAATTATTTAGGCCATCGCGTGCAATTTTCTCGTGTTCTCCCAAAATTTCTTCATCTTCTTCAGGTCTATCAAACCATCCATGCTCTTCTGCTTTCTTATATACACAGTTTTTAATACCTTCGGGGTTTGGAGCATTGTGTGCATATGATAATGCCGCTCTTGCTCTTTTTTCTGAGTTAACAGGGTAGCTACCTTCTGGCGCACCTCCAGCTGGCCCACAAAAATCATCTTTACTCACATTATCATAGTCACCTACGTTAGAACCACCAGGCTTTTTCCTGTCTCTTGCTTCTCTTTTCTCTTCTTCTGTCTCTTCATCCTCTTCCGGACCTACAACACCCGAGTAAGGTACTTGATCAAATTCTGGACCTGTAGGATCTGGTTGATCTGTACCAAATCCTGGAGCGTTACCATCACCATAAGTATATCCTTTTATATTGTAGATATTATCTTTTTTATCTTTATCTGACATTTTTGTAATATCTACTAGGGGTGGTCTAAAGCCGCCTTTTTCTTCAGGGCCACCATTAACAAGCGGAGCTGATCCGACTTCTCCAGACGGTACCGAGTCTTCAGTAATTACTTTATTGAGTACATCTGCATATGCCTCACCTAAATTAAACAAGTCTTTCTTTTTTGACATGTAATTATTTATGCTCTCTATTAAATATTTTCGTGGCTGCTAAAGATAATATGTTTTATATGGGTAATAAAAACTTACCCAATGTAAACTGGAAGGGCGAATATACTAAACAACAAGTAAAAGATCTAAAGAAAGCTAGTTCAAATATATTATATTTTGCAGAAAACTTCTTTCATATTGTTAATCTAGATAGAGGTAAAGAAAAGATTCAATTATATAAGCCACAGAAAAGAGCGCTTAGAAAGATGAGAGATAATCGATTCTTTTGTCTGTTAGCATCTAGGCAGATTGGTAAATCAACCATGATGACGATTTATATCTTATGGCAGGCTTGCTTTAATAATGATCAACGCATACTTCTAGTAGCAAACAAAGAGGCTACTGCTATTGAAATCTTTCAAAGAGTTCGGATGGCTTATGAGGAACTTCCTAACTGGTTAAAGCCACCGGTTAAGGAATATGCTAAAACTTCTATGACATTAGAAAATGGAAGTAGAATAGGTATTACAACTACTACCGGTACAGCTGCTCGTGGTCAATCTGTTAACTGTCTTGTTATTGATGAGATGGCGTTTATTGAACCACACCTAGTAGATGAGTTTTGGAAGTCGGTCTTCCCTATTATTACTTCTTCAAAAAAATCTAAAGTGTTTGTATGTTCAACATCTAATGGTACGGATAACTTATTCTATAAATTATACCATGGTGCAATAGAAGGTGAAAATGGATGGGCGCATGATAAGATAAAGTGGGATGAAATACCTGGTAGAGATCAAGCTTGGGCGCAAGCTACTAAAACTGCTATTGGTTCAGCAGATGCTTGGTTACAAGAGTTTGAATGTGAGTTTATTCATTCTGGAGAATCTACTTTAGATGATGAGTTATTTGAAGAGATGATGGCAAAGGTATCTGAACCTAAAATTATTTTAGATGAAGGTCATTATAAAATTTGGGAAGAGCCTGATGATAGTCGCTTATATGTAGCTGGTGTAGATATAGCTGAAGGTGTAGGTGTAGACTCATCTGTTGTTCAAATTTTAGATATTACAGATATTAGAGATATTAAACAAGTTGCTATATATAGAAACAATGAGATCCCGCCTTTAGAGTTTACTAATAGATTATATAAACTTTTACGTAACTGGGGGTCTCCCTTAGCTCTCATAGAGAGAAACAATTGTGGCGCACAGGTGGTGGACAGGTTGTCAGAAGATTTAGGATACGAAAAATTAGTTTCATATGGAAACAAAAATGCCCATAGAAGAAATGTAATGAGAGGTATGATAGCTCATACTAATACAAAATATAAAGGAGTGCTTAATATGCGATACTTTATGAACGAAGTAAGAGTAGTAAACATAAATGAAAAAGAAACTGTAGAGGAGCTTAGAAACTTTGTAAGATACCCGAACGGTACTTGGAAAGCACGAGGTGGGTTTCATGATGACAGAGTTATGGCTATGCTATATGCATTGTTTATTTTAGAAAAAGAAATTACAGAACGCTTTTTTGAAATAGTTGAAGTTGATGATATGGGTAAGCCCCTAGTTATTGAACCTATGGATTTTGGTATACAATATTTCGAAGACTCAACATCTATATATCTAGATGATGAAATTGTTGGTTCTAGTAATCATCAAATGAATGCACTTGTTTGGGGTATGGGCGACGAACAAAGTTCAGATATAGATGAGCTTGAAGCGTTCGGCTTTCAATTGATAGGTGAAAAGCCACCTCCTAATTGGACTGGTGAACGTGTACGGTAAATAAATATATTATATGGCTAATAATAAATTAAAGCAGGCTGTTTTAAACAAATCAAGAGCAGATAAGTTTCTCTTAGTATTTGATCTTCCGCCTATACTAAAGAATATTGATAAGCCTTGGATTGCAGAAGATAATAATAAAACATTAATAAGCGACTCAGTTCAATTTTCAATTTTTGGAACAGCTGTACCAGAAATAACAGTACCTGCTGTAGAAAATAGATTCGCAGGGAGTACTTTATATGTATCCTCACATTCTAAAAATTCATACCCACCTGTTACCGTATCATTTAATATCGATAATCAGTATAGAAACTATTGGGTATTGTATCAATGGTTAAATTTACTTCATAGTCAATATGAAGGTCGCTTTAATGAAAGAGAGTTACCAGCTGATCCAGATTTTAATGAATATCAAACCGATCTTACAATATACGGTAAGGATGAATTTAATAACAATAAAATAAAATTTACTTATAAAAAAGCGTTTCCTACAACTTTAGAAGCAATTGCCTACAATTATCAAACCGCTGAAGAAATTCAATCCGGATTTACCTTCGTTTATTCTCAGTTACATACAGAAATTATCGATTTTTGAATATTTTTTACTGAAATAGGATAAATAATTTTATGGCAATAGACTTTACTCCAACGATAGCTTCACCCGGTGTTGAAATAAGAGAATGGGATCTTTCTAATATAGCTTTACCAAATGTAGGTACCAATGTGTATGTTACTGGTTTTGCTGCTCAGGGTCCATACGATGAGGTAATACAAATTACTACATCACAAGATTTAGATCAAATTTATGGACCACCTACTAACTCTGCAGAAAGATACTTTTACCATACTGCAAAGGAGGTTTTAAACTCACCAGCAAACCTCTACACTAGTAGATTGCCATATGGAGCTGGTAACGGTGATGGATTTGGTTCACAATTTTCTGCGTTAGTTTATGCAGGATCAGCTTTATCTGACTATACCGGCACGGACGGCCTTGGTCTAGACGCTACTTACAGTATTGTTGCTTCTGGTGGAACAATTGCTATTGGAGAGCCTACACATGTTGAATTAACTGAATCAGAATATCTTAGCGCTGTTGATGGTACATTATTTGATTGGAATGACGTTGGTGGAATAACTAAAAATTATATAACCGCCGGCACTGCAACTCAGAGAAATACTAGAATGGGAGATTCACCTCTTGTTATTTTAAACAAATCAACTAGTACTATTAATCAAAACTACGAAGGTTATTACATAGGTCTAATTGATAATGCTGATATTAACCCAGCTAATAATTTTGTTGGGTTAAGAAGCACGGCAACAATAACTGCATCTGCTTTCAAACAAGATTCATATACTATACTCGGGGACAATACTTTAGATTTTCCTCTTTCTGCCAATGCTACTACGGGACCTGATGGAAGTCTTTCACAGGTGATGGAAAACTTAGTGGATTATGATTTAGAGGGTAGAGACAGTGCTGATGTATTAAGCATGGGAGTGTTTAAATTAAGAAGAACACAAAACGCTGCTCAGGCATTCCAACTTGGTTATAATTTAGAAGATAAATTAGTTGGATCTATTAATGCATTCCGAAAGATTGATGATCAAAAGGGTGGAAGACAGCTTAATTACTTTATTGGTAATCAAGATGCTAATTCACGTAATGTAAAGGTATTAGTTAACGAAAATATTACACAGCGTAATACTGGTGATGATGGTTTAAATACTGATAATAATCCGAAGTTAAGAATAAGAGTAATAAGCGATGCCTTATTGGGTCAAACTGAAGACTCTCTAGGATTTGATCCTGATACACAGTTTACAAGACTCGAGTCAAGGTTAGGTTATGGTGGTAAATTATTCCCACTTGGTGCTTTTTCAAATACTAAAGTAACTAATAAAGATCTAGGTGATATACCAACTAAACTAGATAGAGCATTAGACGGTATTAAAAACGATGAAATTTACGATATTGATGTTATTCCTGAAGCTGGTTTAGGTACCATCTGGGCAATGGCTAAATCTAGAGGAATCGCCGGTGGAGCTCCATTATATTATGATGAATTCTACTACGGTGGTACAACTGCAACAGCAGTTAAAGCACTAAGAACTTCTAAAGCTTTAGCAGGTGCTGGGTTGACTCTTAGAAGTAATTATAATACTATTTTTGATAAGTTTGAAAGGTTTGTTAAGCCACCATATCTTGGAGGAACAAGAGGAGATGCAATATTCATTGCTGATACATTTAGACAGATCGTAGCTATTGGAAACGGTGATACAAGAATATTAGATGATAAGTCTAGAAACTTCTCAACGGATGTGTTCTGGCCAATGAAGCATCAGTTCTCTTCACAGAATACTTCATATGCTACAGTGTATGGTAACTGGGCACAAACATATGACCAAGGATTAGGTGAGCTTGTATGGGTTCCATTCTCTGGATATGCTGCATCTACTATGGCTAAGAGTGACGCTGCAACGTTCCCATGGTTTGCACCAGCAGGATTTAACAGAGGTTTACTTACAACTGCAACTGATATTGCGGTTAATCCGAATCAGAAGCAAAGAGATGAGCTGTATAAGTCAGCTATTAACCCAGTAGCATTCTTCCCATCACAGGGTAATGTAATATTTGGACAGAAGACCTTACAGAAGAAACCAAGTGCATTCGATAGAATTAATGTTAGAAGGTTGTTCTTAGCATTAGAGAGACCTACTAAGAAAGCAGCTCAGTTCTTCGTATTTGAACCTAACACAGAGTTCACTAGAATTAGACTGGTTAACGTCTTAACACCTTTATTTGAGAGGGCTAAACAAAACCAAGGAGTTTATGACTACTTGATTGTTTGCGATGAAAGAAACAATACTCCACAAGTTATTGATGAAAATAAGCTTAGGGTTGATATATACCTTAAGCCAGTTAGAACAGCGGAGTTTATCTTAATAACCTTCTACGCGACTAGAACAGATGCTAATTTCCAAGAAATAGTTGACGGACCTGGTCTTTTATATGAGGGTTCTGGAGTTAGTTAATAAATAATTATATGGCAACAACGATACAAAACTTTTTTGCAGCCGCAGCTAATAAACAATTCTCTAGAGACTTTCTCTTTAGAGTAATGCAAATTAATTTAGCTGGAGGGGTTAACTTCAATGGACAAGATGATCTTCTTTATGCACGCTCCGGAGCATTACCTGGTAGAACAATTGATAATAAAGAGGTTAATTATATGGGACTAACTTTTAATGTTCCAGGTAGAGCTACTTATAATAACTCTGCTGCTTATTCAATTGAGTTTTATGCCGATGGACAAAACTCATTAAGAGATAAGCTAGAGAAAGCTTCGAGAGCAGTATTTGATGATGTAGATTCAAAGGGAGATTATGGCATGCCAGGTGAAGGTGATGTAATTAACTTAAGAGTGTTAAATAAAGACCTTGGTAAAGTTAAAGACATTCAGCTAGTAGGAGCTTCAATTAGAGAAATTGGAGATATATCATATCAAATAGCGGATGGTACTGGTGAAGTTGTTACATTTCCTACCACATTCTCATATCATTTTTATAGAGACTTCAGTTAAAGCGAGGTTAGCTACTAAATATTAGTAGTGCCTATTAGCCCTCCACCAGATTTTTTAGATGCCTTTGCTGAGGACAAGGGATATTATCTTTCTCTACCATTTCTTTGGTCAGTTCAATTTACTAATGCATCAGGATTAAATGGTGAAATTAGTAAAGCGTGTGGAAAAATAGCAACTGGAGGTGGTGCCTGGAGCGCAAAAGGAAATATCGAAGAAAATCACCTTTTAGCTGCACGACAAGTTACAATACCTCCAGAACAGTCAACATTTTTTGAAGCTGGTCAAAATAATAGAGGTGGGTTTATGCCCGGGTATGGATTACAGCAAAGAGAGAGTTTTTTAACTAGAACAATTTCTATAAATTTTATAGAAACTATTGATGATATAGTTCATAACCTTTTTACACCGTGGGGTATAGCTTTAGGTGTAGATGGAATGGTAAACTTTGGATTAAGAGCTGATATAATGGTATACCAGTATGATAATCAAGGAAATAAACGTAAGGGTTATAAATTTATACAAGCCTTTCCAACTAATGTAGAAGGTTTTACCGTGACACAAGATCCGGATGCTCCGTTTACAGAAAAGACTGTTACATTTGCTTTTAAAGATTACGTACCAGCTGACAGTGGTGGAGGCGGTGGTGGATATCGCAGCCCGGGATATGATCCAAATTCTGCAGGAAATTAATTCCACAATCCTAAAAGTGGCTCTATACTTTAAAGCTAATATATAATAGTATGTACATCTCTTACATTTTGCCCAACGGTAAAGAGGTACGCTTAAAGGAAATACTCTATAAAGACTTACGTACTTTTAATTTGTATGGTGAGACATCGTTTAGGGGTCAATTAGATTTTCTAGAATCTTTTATTTTAACCAAGGGGTTAAATATATTAGAAAAATTCTATTCATTAATGTATCTAAGGCTACATTGCATAGGTGATAATTTAATAGTTGGTTCAGAAAAAGGAGATGTTGGAGTAAGCTTAGACTTTGTAAGAAGTAATATTGGAGGTATTAATAAAATTAGAAAAACTGTCACCAGTGATAACATTGAATACACTTTAGATTACCCTCATACCTTTAACATAGGTGATGATGATTTTATTTTATCTATTGTCTCTAAAATTAAAATTGGTGATGAAGAATTAGTGTTGGGAAAATTATCTGAAGATGAGTATAACCGTGTAGTAGAAAAGTTACCTAAAGATTTATATAATCATATTGATAAGTTTATGATAGATTGTAATAATTTTTTCGAAATTACTTTATTAGATGAAAGAGCTAACTTAGACATTAAACCAATACAGTTTAATATTCTTGATCAAACGTTTCCGCATTTTATAGTTTCTTTATTTAATTGTATTGATGTACAGGGGTACAGAGACTTATTATTTGCCTTGTCTAAAAGATTAAATGACGTAAGTTTTTTAATTAATAGTACCTATCTAGAATTAAACGACTATTTTGAAATGTATAAAAGAGAAATAGAAGAACAAGCTAATGCTAAGCAATCTTGATAAATAAAATACTCAATTAAATATTATTATGAATAAGAGTGTTTCAGGCTTTTTAGATAAGCTAGAGAAAATTAACGACGAAAAGATTGGAGTATATGTCCCTTCAATTAAGAAGGTAGTTAATACCACGCCTTTGACGCTTAAGCAGCAAAAGGATTTAATAGCAGCTACATTAGATGGTGTAAAAGGCCTATTAAACTTTAATAAGACCCTGAATAATATTATCTTACAAAATACAGATAATAAGAGCTTTAGAGTTTATGATAAGTTTCCATTTATTATCCATTTAAGAAAACAAGCGTTAGGCAATAAAATAAAACAAAATGATACTATCATTGATTTAGATAAAGTCTTAGCAAATATAAAAAAGACACCGTTTAATATTAAAGATGAACATAGTGTTACACTTAAATCATTAAAAGTTGGGCTAAAGGTTCCAACTCTCGAAGAAGAAAATAGTATTCTTGCTAAAGGAGAGCAAGATGTTGTAGTAGAGGAGGACTCTACGAAAGAAGGGGTTGGAATGTTATATATGCTAGAAATTATTAAGTATATCGATAGTTTAACAATTGATGAAGAAGTAATTGAATTCTCAAAAATTACAATTAATGATAGAATTAAATTAATTGAGCAGCTTCCGTTATCTATGTATACAGAGATTTCTAGCTTCATCGAAGATATTAACAAATACCTTAACGATATACTAACGGTAGATGAAATTGTTGTTTCCATTGATGCTACATTTTTCGATACAAGTGATATAGATTAAATATCTATGTGCCATTAGGGGAAAACATAGCTAAGTTAGTATCATCGAGAGATAAAGATTTAGGTGAGCTAGAAGAAGAGCAGCTAGCTAAAAATAAATTTCGTAGAGATGTCATACCATCTCCAGGTACTGCTCTCCCGGGCATGCCCAAACAAAAGAAGCTTACAGCTACAGTACAAGGGGTAGAGAGATCTAGGTTACTAAGCGAAACTAAAATTATCCAAGATCTTATGGAGAAAATGTATCCGTGGTTGTATAAAAAGCCGGCGGATGAAAAAGGTCAAACAAAAATAGCTGAAAGAGTAACTAAAGATGCAAAAGATGCAGAAGAAAGAAAAACATCAGTTAAGAAAACAGTAAGTACGTTAGGAAAGATTTTAGGAGCTATTGCTCTACTAACTCTTGGATGGACTCTCTTTAAAGACAAAATTAAAGAACTGTGGGGGATGTTCAAAGGGTGGATAGGTAAACAGTGGGAAGCTTTTAAAACGAAAATGGGTGAGCTTTTTAATAAAGTTCCAGGTCTTTTTAAACTAGCTCTAAGAGGGTTGTTAGCAGCTCCTTTGTTAGCTTTAAAGATAGCAGTTAAGGGTGTTAAGTTAGCTGTTAAGCTTTTACTTAGTCCTTTAAAGGGTATGCTTGGTATACTAAAGGGATTAGGAAAAGCTATTGTTGCTCCTATTAAGTTAGCTATCACTGGATTGACATCGATAGTCGGAGGTATCGCTAAAATTTTTGGTGCGGG
>TARA_R110002012_G_scaffold3858_3_pt1 | contig 13999 bp, 12 predicted proteins | sample TARA_R110002012 | Tara Oceans TARA_R110002012 (sample SAMEA4396515) | marine metagenome | biome: Westerlies Biome; feature: [DCM] deep chlorophyll maximum layer (ENVO:01000326); material: water (ENVO:00002006), including particulate matter (ENVO:01000060) such as... | depth 40 m
AGTTCATCTTGCGTCCACTCGTGGATTTTACCAGTCGCCTGGATGGTGCGGCTCATGGAGCACACGGGGTTATCGATTGGCGAGATATTGTATATCTCGTCCTGAACATCTTCAGCTTGACGGAGCTGGGTATACGTCTCGAAGCCTGACATGGTTGTTACCTCTCAAAATAGAATCAGTTTAATTTACCGACCCTGCCTCCGCTCGTTCGCCAGGCGGTGCTTGTGCTTATCTGCAAAGCTGCCGCGCTGGTTGGGCTCGGTCTGCTTCTTAGCATACTGCCCGCGATCATTGCGTTGGCTCGCCCGTGCGGATCGTCCGCGTGGGGGCTGGGATCGTTTCTTTTTCTTTACCTGGACACTTCGCTGCGCCTTGGAACCTATCATCGCATTGTGCGCCCACTCGATAATCACTGGGTCAGTGATATCGTTAAATGCCTCGGGCGGCATCCCACTCTCGACAGCAAAGTTACGCAACTCACCGTAGGTCTTGTTATCCCAGTTAGGGATAGACCGGCGGAGACGGATCTTGGCGATCTCAGCCTCACGCTTTTTGACGGTTTCGCGGGTCGTGTCGACCTGCTCCATCACCTGGTTGAAAGTGGTCTGGGCCTGCTGCTGCATCATGAATGCCTGCTGGGCCTGTGCCTGCACTTCCTGGACCTTCTCTGGCGGAACCTTACTCCAATCGATATTCTGGAAACGCTGAGCGTTGCCTTCCATCGTATTTTTCAGGAACTCAACGCGACTAGCAGCCTCGGTGAGTTGGTCCTCCAAGCTAAACCGCATCTTTAAATGCTCGCCCATTGACTCGGCGTGCTCGCGGTTGTTAGCGCTTTTGCTCTCAAGGATGTGCTGCACTTCGCTCTGCAGGTCCTTGTAGCGTTTCTCGTACCCTGCTGGATCTGAGTTTAGGTCGTCTGCGTGTTGCCCCTCGGGTGCCTGGTCATCCAGGTCGTCGGAGTCGGCTAGCTCGCCTTGCTGCTCATCGTCCAGGTCGTGCTGTTGGTCGTCTTCGCCGGCACTTTCGTAGCCGTCGTCGAGTTCCGCTGATTCCAGATTGAGATCGGGTGCCTGGCTCAGGTCCGAGTCTTGATCTGGTGCTGCTCGCTGTGTGTCGGGTCCCTGGCTGTCACGCTCTGTGCTCAACTGGGCCGCTTTACGTTCAACGAACGATTGGGGCGCTTGCCCCTGGGACTGTTGTCCCTGGTCTTCTAGTGGCATCTTACACTCTCCTCGCTGTTAGTGTCTAGGTGCTATTTTAACGGGCCTGGCTATCGCCGAACCCTTGCATGTCTAGGTAGTCATCATTCCCGCCTGGCTGGCCGTTTTCGCCGTCCTGCCCCCGGCGCATTATTTCCTGCGCTCGCTCGACTAGGCCGCCCATCTGCTCCGTCACGTTGATCAGCCCCCGCGCTTGCCAGTACAGGCTCTCGCGTTTCTTCTCTTCCTTGGGCTCGGTCCCGAGCCACTGGGCGTGTAGGTTTCGCATTGACTCCTGATATACCAGGTTGTACACGGGATTCCCGAGTAGCTCGCTGGCTGCCTGGCCTTGGGCCAGTGCGTTGTTTAAGGCGGTGCGCTGCGATTGCTCGTCGTGCTGTTCGTTCTCGTTTTGCTGGGTCATTCTCGCGTCTCCGTAGTGCCCCTGCGATTTGTGGCGCCATGTGCGGCAGGATAACGACGGGCGCGTCCTGTTTAGCGGCGACGCCAGCTAACAAAGCGGCCATGCCTACTCGGGCACCTCCGCCGGTAATCAAAACTTTTTTAGGCTGCATTGTTCTTACTCGCTTCAATGTCGAGCTTGCGGTCACCCTGGCGGATGTCAGCTGCTGCGGTTGTGTCCTGGCGACGGTTGTCGTCGGTGTCGTCGGTCTGCTTCCACTGGAACTCGGACCAGGCGCGCTGATCTCCGGACATCAGTGCGTCGACCTGGGCCTGCCCCAGGCTCTCCTGGAAGGCGGTTTGCCGCTGCTGCTCTTCGGATTGTGCTGCTGCCTGCTGCTGCTGCTGCTGTTCCGCCTGCTGATACTCAGGTGACGAGGGGGACAACATGAGCGTGCTGGTGTCACTGATACCCATCATTTCGTACATCAGGTCGAGCTGGGCGTGCTTCTGCTTGGCGCCGTACATGGTCGCCAGGCTCGGGTCCTGGGTCATTGTCTGGTGCATCATGAACATGCCCTGGAAGGCCTTCTGGCCCTCCTCAGGTGTCAGCGCAGTGGCGACCGTCATCGACATATCGTCGTCCTTCCACTGGCTCGGGACGACGGGGACCTGCTGACCGCGGGACTCCATCTGGTCCTGGCTCTTATCGTTGCGCCTGGCTAGCGTGACGATGAATCGTGCCAGCGGAATGTAGAACGTGTTGGCAAAATCTCGGGCCTGAGCAGTAACACGGCGCTGGCCAGCTGTCGTTAGCCTTTCGATCATGTTATCCGCGTTCTGGTACTTCACCGCGTCGGTGTTCATGCCCTTGGCCAGGCCTGACAGACCCGACCGCTCCTCGCTGTCCTGCTTCATCATCGCAATTATGGGCAGCGTCATCGCTGACAGCTCGGGAGCCGGCAGTGGCATGACGCCGGCCATGTCGGTGGTCCAGATGGTGGCGCCGATCTTGTTGTCGAGCAGGTCGCGTGGATTCTTTAGCACGCCGACCTTGGCCAGGTTGCGCGAGCTGTTCCTCATGTTCTGGTTGTCCAGCACCAGGCGCTTCAGGCCTGATGTGGTCTTCTGTGTGTGCGCTACGACGTCAGCCGTGCAGAGCCCGTTCTCGGCGTGGGAGATCTTCATCTCGGACCACTCGAAGAAGGGCATCTCCTCTGCCAGGCTGACAGCTGCGATGGATTCTGGTGCTGGTGTCCCCTCTGGAGCGTCGTCTGGGGTGGCCTCAGTGCGGACCAGGACCTCGCCGTTGGCCCACTCGATCAGGTACAGGGCAATGCCCTGGGGTGGCTCGAAGTCTAGCTCCAGGCCGTCGAGCAGCTCGTCGGTGGCTTCGAGCCAGGTCCAGGTGCGGAAGTAGGATACCAGCTCCTGCTCGTCCACACGGTTGTGCTGTTGGCGTCGGGTCCAGGATGAGTCGTGCCGCTTCCTGGCGCTGTCCTCTTCATCACCACGCCACCGGTATTCTGTTGTCAGGCCCATGACCTGGTCGTAGTCGAAGCCCTGGTCTATCAGCTCGCCGCGGCTCAGTTCTTCCAGGGCGGAGCACCACTGGCTGTCCTCGGCGTATGTCGCCTCGGGATCTCGGAAGTAGTATTCGGGTTTGATCAGGGTTAGCTTGACGTATCCGCCTTCGACCGCGACCGTAAGCTTGCCAGATACGATCTGCTGCGGGCCTTGCATGCTGGGCATGGTCTGCACCTGCATCTCGGACTGGTCGACGTCAACGATCGGTCGCTGCTGGGCGAGCTGCTGTAGTTGTTGGTTGACTGCCTGGGCGGGAATGCCAGGGAACTCCATCTCGATCTCTTCATCTTCGGGGAACCACTCAGCTAGGACTACCATACGCTTGGCGACGAAGGCGTCGTGCCATCCGTCACGCAGTACGGCGTGGTATTTGTTTTTGGTCATGCACTTCTTGACGTAAGCGGTCTTCGCTTCAGCTTCGCCTGGGACCTGGCAGTCGTCAAACTTCACGACCTCACGAGATGACAGGAACGTCTCGGAGAAGATCGCCTTTTTGCCCTCGACAGCGTCGAGCACGTCGGGTGAGACGTAATGGCTCCGGCCCAGCTGCTCGTTGCCCAGGGGGCTCAGCGAGTAGTACCGGTAGTTGCGCTCGCGCTGCTCGCCCACCTCGTACTCGGCCGTGTCGCTCTCCGTGATCTGGGTCTCCAGCACATTGACGAGCCGCTTCATGGCGGTGTTCTGTGATTTAGCTACCATGTTCCACCCTAACTTATATACATTGCGTAGATGCCGCCCGCTGGTTTCGTTCCAGCGTCATACTCAATAGCCACATTGTCACCGACAGCGACTGGTACACCAATGCCCGTTTCCCTCCCATAGGGGGCGACACAGTTAAAGGTATATGCGACGGCACCGTTGTGAATAATCTTAAACACCGTTGTGTTGTCGCCTGCAGCCGAATAGTAGGTGAGTGTGTCAATTGTCCCATCAGCGGGAACCTGAGCAGAGGCCGAAACACCTAAGCCGGGAATCTCCGGCCCATTTTCTGCCCCGTTTATCGCAGGGAAGCGTCCTGTGTTTTGCAAGTCGGCGCCCCACGTTGCGAGGACATACCCCGGGGCCTGGGTGAGACCCGCCAGCTTGGTCTTCTCGGCGTCAGTAAAGTGTCGATTAGCCACCCCCTCGATTATTACATCCAGCGTATCGTCAGAAAGATTGAGAGCCGAGTCCATCTGGTTCTCGCCTAAGTCGGAGAAAACGGCATACGCCGCACGCACATCTGCCGCGCTCACCTCGTTGGCCCCGTTCGTGGTGATGAGGTTCTGCACAATCAGTTCAGCGGCTGCCCGTTCCAGTAGCAGTTCTACTCGTGTTTTAGCTGTCATGGGTACACCCCAAAATCGTCGTTAAAATCGTCATTGAAGTCGCCAGTCGCAGCACGACCGCCTCCCGCACCGCCTGAACCAGCACCCGCACCCGCGCCCCGCTTAACAGGTGGGTGCCCTGAAGTCTTAAGTACCCGCGGGCCTTCAGCATTGCCGACAGACCGGTGGCGGTAGGGCTTGCTGTGCTTGCTGGCCTTGCTGCGCTTAGCCATTTACAACTCCGTTATTCGGATCGGCTGGATTGTAACCTAAGACCATAGTGGTTAGGACATTGCGCGCGTCTTTGCCGCCGTGGGCGAAGCACTGCATGACGTCGTCCAGGTCGGCCAGGGTGTAGCTCTGGAGCATCTCGTCCAGGTCCAGTGGCTGGTCGGTTGTCGTGTCACCGTACTGCGCCAGGTTGTTGAACATGCCCCGGGCGCGTGTCGATCCAGCTCTCAGCATCGCGTTGCGGGTGGGTGCGGTCACTGAGTGCGTGCCGATGAAATCCTCCAGGGGCAGTGGTAGCTCTCCGACAGGCGTGGGGTTGAGTGCCTCAAGGCCGACCGCTAGCAGCTGCTGGCCCACCAGTTGCTCGTTGTAGGCTGTGGCGTGCTGGCCGTCATAGGTCCATTTATCTGCGGGGTCCATGTCCTGGTGCGACAGCACCGCGGACAGGTCAGCGCCTTTGACCAGGCGCCCTGCCTCGGCGGGGTAGGTTGCGTCCCACCACCCAGGCAGCGTCTCGTAAAACGCATACACATAGTCCCAGGCATCAGCGACGTCCTGGTCGGACACCGCAGCGAAGCGTGGGGGCGGCATGTTCCACATCATGAGCAACATCGACGTGCGTGTGTCTTTGGCCGCACCGAAGAACATCTGCTCGATGTAGTCTTTGACGTCAGCCTCGAACTGGGTCTCGTTGATCGGTGGCGCGCCCAGGTCGTTGGTGCCGATCTGGACAACCATCGAGGTGAAGTCTTCAGCCAGGGTGACATTAATGCGTGCCAGCATCTGGGCCATGGAGTCACCCCCAACACCGAGGCCTAGCGTGTTGCGTGTGCCGAAGCCTTGCTGGGCCAGGCCATGGAGAAAAACATGTACCTGGTTCTGGTCACTGCCGTTGTTGACGGTGTTATACCGCCCGCCAGTGCCAGCCACCATGAAGGACAGGCTGTCCCCGTCCCCGCCGAAGTACTCCAAGGCAGGCGGGATGTCCACGTCTGCCGGGCGGCGCGCGACGATCAGGAAGTCCCGTATCGGGTATGGGGGGCTGGTGTTCGCTGTGTTGTTACGGTTACCAATAGCCCAGTTGCTCATCATGGCGGAGGGTATGGCCCCCACCGCATCACCAATAGTCCGCTGAAGCTCTCGGCCATCCACGGCGAATATCCACTCGTACTCGTTGGGTTGGCCAGTGGGTGTGAAGCCGAGCTGTACTCGCACTTCACCGGTGTTGTTGCCGTTGCCCAGGTCGCTGATGGTTTTGGCGTAGACGTTATTTGACGAGCCCATAGTCCGCTCGCCTTCCAGCTCGTCTGCCTGCCAGTTAGTCTCAGAGCTGTTGGACAGGCGGCACTGGATCTGGCCGTCTTCTTTCTTACCTGGCCCCCAGAATAACCCGCCGCCACCGATGCTGACCGTACTAGCGATCGTGTAGACCTCCGAGCCGACATCGCCAGACAGGTATGCGTCCCAGCCTGTGCCGTACGTTGTGGGTGTTGAGCCGACTGTGTCGAAGTCCTGCTGCTGTGCTGGGTCGTTGAACAGGTCCCAGTCAGTGGTGAAGCTGATCTGGCCACCGTTAGTGTCCAGTAGCGCACCAGCCACGGCGTCGAATGCCTGGAGCCGGTAGTAGGCTTCAGTGCCTGGTAGTTGGTCGCGGGGTTCTTTGTTGGGATCAGGATCTGCCAGGGCCGGCTTGAAGCCCTGGGCGGAGTGGTGGTTGTCGATATTAACTGAGTCAGCCCCCGCAGGGATAATCGTGCCCCACAGGGAGTTGGCTAGTGTGATCGCTGATTCCAGGTCATGCTTCCACAGCACGTCGTCTTCGCCCTCTACGGCGCTATCATAATCTGTCCACCGTGGGTCTCCTGACGGTGTTATCGTGGTGTACTCCGCCCACATAGCTATGGCCCTAGACCCGTTAAGCCACGAGGTACTAGTACCAGCATCGGACACAGACCTTGATTGGCCGGTATTCGATAAATTTGAATTAAGGTTGGCAATATTAAAACCGCCTGTCTGCGCCGCTACAGGCTGGGCAACAAGCAACAACTTCTTTCCAGCGGGGATAACCTCATTAACTACCGCTGATTGAGTCTCGCCAGGATTTCCAGTACTGGTAAAAGTTAGCTGTCTTTTAGTAGTAAGCGCAGCGGCATTAGCAGTACCATTCGGATACCACTCTGTAGCACCTCCCTGATCTTCACACTCAACAACCCATACATCAAAAGTATGCGGCCCTCCGGCATTAACGTATCCATGCATATATACAGTATTTAGTGTGATTTCTTCTGTTGTCTCGAAGAAGGTGACTAAGCCCTCGGGCCCACCAGCGCCCTCATTAGCGAGCACAGTGTCAGACGATCTCACCGTAGGGCTAGACATAGACCACGTATATGCGCCTACACCCGTGTCCTGTAATTTAGTACCAAACTCCGCCATGGTCTGTCCTCCAGCTATGTACTCGTAAGCCCCCTGCGATGGGGGGTTATCGTACGGGTTGCGTAAAATATCAAAGCTAACAGAACTGCTGCCGCCGTTTTGTATGGCTGGTGAATTTTTAGCCAGTAAAAAGTCACTTCCTGAGTTTACCACAAGTTTCTGGCTGGTAAAAGTTGCGTTAACCTCGCCACTTGCAGCCTCCCAAGCAGCAACATCGTTAACAGTATAGTCTGTTGTAGAAAATCTGTTAACCGCACCTGACTCAAAACCGTAGATATTATCCTGCAAGTCAAGCACTGCTGCTATGTTGGCATTGAACATATAAGGGGTTTTTCCGATAAACAGGTTATTCCTGATTGTATAAGACCCCCCAGCAGGGGTGGACAAGAAGGCTATATCACCGTCAGCCGTTCTAGCCTCTGGCCCCTGGTTGTCATAAAACGTGTTGCTATCAACAAAACACTCTGACTCAGCACCGCCTAGCTGGATACCACGCGAGAAAACGCCATCGTATCGAGTCCCGTATATGAGGTTGCCTGACATAATATGGTCATGCCCTTCCTCGATTGCCATGCCCTGCCTGCGGTTATTGCTGGCTATATTATTGGTTACTGTAGCCCTGTCAGGGACTCCAGTAGCGTCCACATTGATGTACAGCATAGCGTGATCGTTACCGTCACCCACAGAATACGTTACAGTGGCATCATTAACCGCACCTGATATGGCCATGCCCGCATAATTAGACTGGAGCGTGATAACCGACTCAGCACTGTTAAAAGTAGCTGTGAAGCCCGTAGACCCCGACATATTTATATTAGTACCAACTGACCGCTTAACCGTAATAGATTTTAACGCGATGTAGTTGTAAGACGCGCCCCCCAAGCTCCGTGCAAAAAACACAGCACCCCTGCGCCGGTAGGTAGTTAGCTCTATCTCTTGGCTGTTTGGGTTATTGTTTGATGGGTAATAAGTGAGCGTTCCGTCAGGGTCAAGAAAATATTCATTAGCTGAATCCACGCTAATAGCATCGGCCTCTTGGCCATCGTGATTAACGTCCACATCATCTGCGAACAAGCGAGAAAGCGACCTGGGGGCTGAACCGGCCCCAAAAGGCGTATTAAGTGTTTTTAGCGTCCATATACCGCCCCCTTGATTCACCCACGGATTAGACAGCCCGTCTATCCATCTGAGGGCTATATCCTCTATCTCCCAATCATCAAGGGCCTCATCATGGTAAGTGACACCATCAAGCGAGCCACTCATCGGGTTAACTAACGCACCTGCACCCGTAAAATGACAACCAAGTGCGAACTTGGGCGCCCCTGGGTTAATAAGCCCTGTCATTGTCCTGTTAGGGCTAACATTGCCGCCACTCTGCAAGTCAGCAAGGGGAAACTCAAAGGCATCAAAGGTATTCGGACGGATTACAACAGCAACAAACGCCCACTCACCATTGACGTATGCCCTCCCAAACTCTTTCTCGGCGTTAGTCGTACCGTCAACAGAATACCTAAATCTTAACCTATTGGTGCTGCCTGATTTGTAGATATACCAGCTTCTCTGGCCACCTGTCTCACTCCATTGGCTGATAACTGACTGCGTGCCCGTAAGATCGTCAAACTTAACCCAAAAACAGACAGTAAACGCTGTAGGGTTAGTAAATGAGGTAGTTGATAAAGCACCAGCACCATCGAAACTAGCCGCCCCAACGCCTTGGGGGTTGCCGGTGTTGTCAATAGTCGCGCCCGTACCTTCAACAGACAGCGCCGCGCCACCGGTAACATCTGACCAGCCAGAAGTATCAAGTGAGTACCCGGCTGCACAGTGAAAATCGGCTATATTATTCTTCGGGTTTAGGGGTATAGCTGGATTAATTACGCCATCATCGTGGCCAGTTACGGTCATAGGGGCGGCTATCGTGCCCTGGCCGTAGTCGCCAAGATTAAATTGGCCTCGATGAGTTCCAGAGATAGACACTACATCGCCAGCAGTTAGCGTCTCTGCCGTTACGTCTCGCAACCTACGCACAGTTCTAACGGGGGCTGCTATGCCATCGTTAGAATCGCTACCGGCAGAGGCTACGCTAGAGATGTAGTAGTTAGCCATCGTTCTTCCTCAGGTTCGGGGGCGTTACTTGCTACCGTAGCTGGGGCCGAAGATCTTGCCGCGTGGCTTGTACGTGCTCAGGCCGCCAGGCTGCGCGATGCGCTTGCCTCGTGGGACTGGAGCTACTGAATTTTTGGTGGCGGCTGGGCCTTTGGATCGTTTGACTTGCGAGACGCGGGTGGATCGGTCAGTGCGTGGCATTGCTGTGTCCTCGTCAGGATGTAAGCGTAGAAGCCTGAAGGTTAGCGGTTGCCGGGGGCGGTGTCAACCTCGTCGTCGGGGGTGACCTGGTACGAGTAGACGTAATCGCTCCACTCGCTGCTGACCCACGCGTCGCCGCGCTTCTCCTCGGCACGGATGCGGTAGAAAATGTAGTGATCGTGCGGCACCTCGATCTCCAGCGGCTCGCCGCAGGGCACCGGGTACTCGCCGACCAGGCTGCCGTCATCGGTCATGAGACCCCAAAACGTGACCTCAACCTCGCAGCGTATCTCGCCCGTGATCGTTGAGCCGTCATCCCGCAGCTCGGGCCTGGTGTGGCTCACCGTGACCAGGTAGCAGGCAGTGAGCGTGGCGCACAGGACGGCAACAGCTGCCCGCTTCACTCAAACAATCCAGGGTCGGGAGCCCAGCTGTCGACTTCTGCGTATGCTTCATTCCACTCATCCTCAAACAGTGCACGCCCCATGCCCGCGCCCTGGAGCAAATAATGGAGTGCCTCGACAGGGTGGCTGCAAGCCCCTTTGTTGGGCTCGTCATGGTATCGCTCATCGCCGGCGACCTGCACTCGCTTGAAGCAGTACTCGCCGGACAGCCCGCGGTTCACCATTTCACAGCTTGGGTCGATGATGATCGCCGGCTCGCCTTCGATGATCGACGTCAGCTGATCGTCCAGGGTGGCATAGCGTAGCGACGGATCGTTGCTGTCGGTGGGCACAGCCTGGAGCCCCGAGTTCACATTGAACAGCAGGAACGGCGTGTCGTCGTTGGCCTGGCTCATGCTCTCGCCTGATGGGTCGCCAGCTGCGACCAGGACAGTGAAGCCGGCGAACTCGGCGTTGAGCACCCGCTTCACTGTTGCGCCTAGCTTGTCGGCTCCGGCGTTGGTTAAGCAGATCTCGCGGAGTATCTTCCACTGCCCGTTGGGCATCTGCTGCCCGATGATGCATGCCGGTGTTCGCCCCCAATCCATCCCCAAGTGCAGCGGGATGCCGGGCGTCGCCTCGCAGGGGTGGCTGTGCATGAACTCCGAGTAATCGGGATGGATCGGTCTGCCGTCGGTGTGGTAGACGAACTCGTTCGCCAGGTTCTGCCTGATCCAGCTATCCTTCTTGCCGCCAAGCTGGTCCTCGTAGTACTTGTCCGCCAGGTTGTGCAGGTTCTCAGCCTGGGGATTCACGACCCACTTGCCGGCTCGCTTGTACACAGCGCCAGGCTGGATGCCGAACCACCAGTTGTGCGGTGGCGTCGGTGCCAGGGCGAGCTTGGCAAGCCAGTGGTCCTTCGGCACGGCGTTGCTGATGGCGATGACGTGGAACTTCGCCTTGGGCACGTCGGCCTTGGCGGGGTAGCGTTTCACTCGACCGATGAGCATATCCAGGTTGGCCTTGTTGAACTCGCCCAGCTCGTCGACCAGGACACCAGACAGCTGCATGCCTCGCGCCTTCTTGACGTCCTGGATGCCGTCGAAGCTTCGGAACATGACCTCGACCTTGACCTTGGTGCCGTCCTTGCGAGCGTACTCAGCCCTCCACCAGGCGGGTGATCCGTTGGTGAACGAGCCGAAAGGGAGCTTGTCGACCACCTCCCTGAAGTCAGGGATCGTGGCGGCCTGGAGATCGGGAAAGGTATTCCTGGCCACACACCACCGTGAGCGCCGCACACCGTCACGATCGGGCGTTTGGGTGTGGCAGCGGTTCAACATGTCGTGTATGGCGCTGGCTGTTTTCGCACTCCCCAACGGCCCAATCACTATGCGGACGAACTCGGGGCGCTTGTGAAAAGTGGCGAGCGTTGGGCCTTGGGGCGCGTAGCTCATCCTGATCGTCGGTGAATCTATGCTCTGGCCATTGCGTTGGGCTCGTTTCACAGGAGCTCCTCAAAGTCGCCGTCTAGGGCGTCTTGGTCGCCCTCAAAGCCTGTGTAGTTGAGCTCCATCACCTGGACACGCTGGTCAACCTCGACGTGCGAGCTGTCGCGGTACTGCTCGCGGTGCTGGTTGGTCATCATGAATTTGAGCGTGCTGGCTGAGCCCTGGCCGGTGTGGACCTGGCGCGCGGCTGCTTCCTCGAACCACTCCAGGGCAGCTGCCTTCGCACGCGCCAAAGCGTCAGAAAATTCTGGGTTGTCGGCTGCCCAGGCGTACATCGTCTCGCGTGACACGCCGATGCTGTTGGCCATAGCGGTCACTGAACCGCCCTCCTGGCCACGTTCGAGGATGGTGCGACACATCGTGGGTAGGTACTTGGTGGGTCGGCCTACGAGTCGTCGAGGTGCCTCTGCAACAGCTTGATCTGGCGCATCAGGTGCGCCTCGTCGACGGGTGGTGGTTCGCGCTTCTTGTTCCGGCGCATCAGGTGCGCCTCGTCGACGGGTGGTGGTTCGCGCTTCTTGTTCCGGCGCTTGTGCCGACGGTACAGCTTGCTGCGGTCCGCGGCTCTTAGGTGTACGGGTAATGGTTTTGACATGATTCACTCAGCTCTCCTCGTCTGCGCTCGCGTCCAGAGTACCACGATCACAGGCATAAACAATAACGGGCAGTCGAAGCCGTCCATCACCAGGGCGGTCATGCTGGTTTAGCCTCGGCCCAAACGATGTCGGACATGATCTTGGTCATTGGGTCGGTGTTGCGGACAAACAGCCGCACCCTGCCACCCCAGCCGATCTTGTATATGCCGGCTTTCTCCAGGCTGTGCAGAGCGTCGACATTGACGTCCAGGGACGTCGCCAGGGCGGCGATATCAGGGAACCGTATGTCGCCCCTGTCCATCCCCTCCAGGGCGTCCAGGATGCGCCCAAAAAAGGCGTCGCGCTTGCGGTGGGGCGCGGCCTGAAATATCGCTGCGTTTCTCGTGTATGCTTCGCTCATTTTCTACTACTCCGGTAAACGCCGGCGGACGCCGGCAAAAAGTTGGGGTGGTGACGGTGGTGACCTAAACACAGATACCCCTTATTACCATCTCTACTAGAGATCTGTGTTTGGGTCACCACCGTCACCACCTTTGTTCATATTATGTACTATTCGACTGATTATTGTTCGTTTTGGGCAATGGGCTGCCAGGCCCGCTCTCTGCAGATAACTTGAGCCCGCGGTACACCGCACCCCGTTTTGTGGCCACTTTTTCGTACCCTCTGAGCGAGTCGGCGAAGGTCATTTTGTTGACTGGTTTCGCGTCCTGTGAGCCCCGCCAATCGTTGTATGATTCGAGCAGTTTACCGGCCAGGGTAAAGTGCGTTAATGGGGCGTTGACATCGTATGCTGCGACGGTGCATTCCTTGAGCCAATTGTCGAAGGTGACCTGGGTCCCGAAGTAGTCCGCGGTCTCCGTATCCACCGCCTTACAGGGCGGCAGTTTCTTACCCAGGGCGAGCCATCGGGCGTGGCCCCTAATCAGCCAGGTGAGCACGCCACCGGCCTCTGCCTGGAGCTTGTTGCCTAGCTCGGGATCTTCCCTGCCGATGAACGACACATTGAAGGGCACGATCTTTATCCTGGCACGGATCGCTGGCGTCAGGTTCTCCAGGGCAGGCCGGTGGTTGCCGTATATCAAGTGCTTGTGCGTCCTGGGGTAGTTCACCCAGTTGCCGTTCATGTACCTGGCGCTGATCGTCGGGTCGCCGGTGACGCTGTTGATGCGTGACTCGTTCCACTTGGCGCCGACGTGGATCTCCGACGACGTGACCAGGCGCTTGCCCTTCATCTGCATCATCTCAGCAGGGTGCTCGCTCTTATCCTTGTGCATCAGGGTGTCGCTGGCGATGGTGGTGGCGTAGTCGTTCATGATCCACGATACCAGGTCGCCCAGGGTGTTCTTGCCGTTACGACCACCACCCGCCCAAAACATCAGCCAGTGCGCTTCTATGGCCCCTGACAGCATCGCCCCGAGTGCTACCTGGAGGAAGTCCTGCAGCTCCTGGTCGCCGTCGGTGATCTCGTCCATGAACTGGGCGAACCGGTGCGCCACCACGCCACCAGGCGCCACTCGGGTGCAGTGTGTGATCAGGTCCTTGGGGTTGTGGTGCAGCATGTTGCCGGTGCGTAGGTCGACGGTGCCGCCTGGTGTGTTGAGCTTGTAGTTGTCAGAGTCGAACGCGGAGAACAGCGCCGCGGTCTTATCGTGTAGCTGCATCATCTTCGCCACGTTGTCGACGAAGCTGCGCTTGGTGGCTGTCCTGGTGCGGTTGGTAGGCCGTAAAAATTTGATGATGTTGCGCTGCAGGAAGAGCCCCTCGTCGACTGCCCACCGGTGCCCGTCCCAGGCCAGCCACTGCTTGTCGCCGCCGTGTGGGTACAGATACCGCCCCTCGAACTCCTGGACGCACAGCAGCCCGACGTGGTCCTCTGACATCGCCGTCTCGCTGGCCATCAGCAGGTAGGTGGCGTCGCTGTGCCCTGGCTCGCTCGTGTCCTCCTCCAGATTCTCCTGGTCTTCGTTCACGGTGTTGATCGACTTGGCGCCCTCGAACAGCTTGTCCAGGCTCGCAGGGAAGTCTCTAGGCTTGGGCTCG
>TARA_R110002012_G_scaffold108810_3_pt1 | contig 13989 bp, 14 predicted proteins | sample TARA_R110002012 | Tara Oceans TARA_R110002012 (sample SAMEA4396515) | marine metagenome | biome: Westerlies Biome; feature: [DCM] deep chlorophyll maximum layer (ENVO:01000326); material: water (ENVO:00002006), including particulate matter (ENVO:01000060) such as... | depth 40 m
GAGGAGGTTCTGGGAAGGTCGGTTCTTGTTGACGACTATATAGGGGGGCCGTCACGTCGCCTTGATGAGTATATGGAGGCTAATCCGCTTGGACCGCGAGACGAGCTTCTCGACTCAATAACGTACACCCCTGATGACACTGGCCCCGTAATGCTTGAGGAGGCTGGCGACTATACGATTGAATCGCTTCTTCCCAACCGAGAGAAGGGTGTCTTTGAGGTTGATATTGAGTTCGCTGCACCCGTTGGCTCTGAGTTTGCTCAGTACGATGAGCCTCTCAAGCTCATTGTCAAAAGAGAAATTGACCCTGAAGAACTTGGGGTTTCGGAAGACCTTTTCCTCGACTTTGCCAAGCACTATGACGTTAAGACGAGGGGAAGAACCGACCAAAGCTATTTGGGAGAGTCGAAGCAGAAGATTCCGTATGCCGACGCAAGCCCGTTTAGTGTTGATCTTGACCTGACCACACCGGGTCTGGAGAAGTACACAGCATGGCCCATTATCAACACCGGGCCGACTGCTAGCGGGGTCACTACCGCCAAGTCTAAGCAGCATTTTCCTGGGCTGAAAGACATCATCGCCCACTTTCGGTTTGGTGTTCGCACAGGCCCAGGGGGGAAGCGATGGCTTCACGTCGAAGAGATTCAGTCTGACACGGCCCAGGGGCTGAATAAGGCGAAGCGAGCGGAGAAGGCCAAGGTTAAGCGGAGGAAGATATTTGGCAGGCCCTACACGGAGAGTTCGTGGCTGCCAAAGAAAGAAGAGTTCTGGGTAGACTTTGACGATTTAATCTACGACGAAGGCTCCCTCCACATACCCCGCGTTGAGGAGGCCCTGAGCAGGCTTGACGAAGCAAGGGAGTTGATCGGAGGCGGTGAGTTTCGCGCTCTCTCTTCCGACATGCCTACGTTTAATCGGTATGGCAAAAAACTCTTTGAAGGCCTGTCTAAGGTTGAGGCTGAGTTTGGAGGTCTTACGCATGTCGAAATGGAGGAGATTGCCGATGATATTGTCGCTGTTGTTGGAAGGATTCGAGACAAGCTAGACAGTCAGATAGATGTGTCGCCGGGAATATCGGCAGACACCAAGATTCCCTACGAGAAAGGCTGGATAGACCTCGCGATCAAGCGTCTGGTTGCCTTCGCTGTAGACGAGGCAGATGAACCTATTCACGGCATTGCCTGGACAACGGGGGACGTTCAGAGCAATCGGTATCTGGGGATTGCGGAGGAGGCTCTGGCAAGCCAGTACGACGTTGCCATGCCCGCCAGATTTAAGAGGCTGTACGGGAAAGAGACAGGCGGTATTGAGGTAAAGGATTTCTCGTTCAAGGTAAGCGACTCTGTAGTTGACGAGCTTGAGGCGGCTGGCGACGTAAGACTGAGCCTTGATAGGTTCATTGAGGAATTGAGGGGGCGCGACACCTATGGCCCAGATGGCTTCGTAGAAGACCCGTCTGAAATAATTTGGTACATCTACAAGAACCTTGGCGAGGAAGGGCGCAGGAGGTACGGGGTAAAGGATGTAGATTTCAGCCTGAAGAGAAACTTCATTTTATCTCAAGCAGCGGATGCCCTTCTAAACTCAAAGATTGCAAAGATTCCTGTAAAGGACATCGACTTCGGCTCAGAGGTTCACGGCTTTGAAATAACTCCAAAGCTTAAAGAGCATGTGCGCAAGGGTCAGGCGCTTCACCACCTGAAGGACAAGGTTGTTCGCGGGGCAATGAAGCTTGAGGAGGAGGGTCGCGTCTCCATCCACGCCTTTGAGTCTGCAACCGTAGGCACCCTGGTCCACGAGATGGGCCATGTGCTGCGCCGCAACCTCCAAGATGGCGAGCTAAAGACCGTAAAGGATTGGCTTGTTGGCGAATCTTCTAGGCTCAGCAAGCTCCCGAGGGAGGAGCTAAGCAAGGACATCGCTCACCTCTTTGAGGCAGAGGGAGTGGTTAGGGTTGTAGACAACAAGGGCAACTTCACCAGAGAGGGCGAGGAGATTTTCGCTCGTGGCTTTGAGCGCTACCTTATGGGCGACCCGCCAAGAGGGGTTTCTGGCGCTGTCCTTAAAGCCTTTGAGAAGATGAAGGAATGGCTTACTGAAATCTACAAGACTGTAACTGGCAACGACGTTGAGGTGTCTCCAGAGATTAGGCAAGTCTTCGACAGGTACATCGCTGGCAAGGAGCAGCCCAAGGTTGCGGCCAAGGAAAGCTGGCAGATTAAGCGCGTCGATGTGGGAGCAAAGCCAGGGCAGACGATGGAGGAGGCTCTGGAGATACACCGGGGTCAGGTCAAGGCTGCGATAGACAGGGGCGATGATGTGCCTGTCGAAGTCCTTATGGACTACGAAGACCTCCTTCTCGACATCGCCAACAAGGCAATCAATCGCGGCAAGGGCGCGACGAAGGATGCGGGCAAGCGCCTTAACAAGGCAGCTAGGCAGATGCGGAAGATTACTGATGAGCCAGCGCCGACAGTGGGGGGCGACGGGCTGAGCATCGCAGAGGTTCAAAAGAGGGATTCTGCGGCGGCAAGGGCTGCAACAGAGGCGCTAGACACGGCGAAGCAAGGGGTGCTTGACGCCGAGGCTGCGTTGAGCAAGGCAGTGAGGGACAGTCAGGCTGCTACAGCGAGCCTCGATGAGGCAGGCTCAGCGCCAGCCAAGTACTTCGATGAGGAGTTAGCGCCGTACGTTCAGTCGAGCAGCCCAATCTCCAAGGCACGCTACGGTCAGCTTGGCGACTGGGCTACTATCCACGAGTTCTTAGGCTTTCTTTTTGCCCATGTGTCTGGTGGAAAAGTTGGCATCCAAAACTTTACGCCAGAGATGGCCTTTAGACTTGTTGACCAGTCTATCGAGCGCGGAGGCTTCAAGCGGGCGCATAAGGAGACTTCAGGCAGGTTTGTCAAACTTCGGGAAGTGTCGAAATATACGCGGAAGGATTCCGATGAGCTTGATATGCACCTGCGGAGGGCTCCTTGGGACGAGGCTCCAACCACCACTGAGGCCCAGAAACTCATAAAGGACCTCTTCATCCTTCTTCAGAAGCGCGCTCAAGGCGCTACTAGGTACGACCCAGAAGGCCCGCCACCCTTCAGTAAGATCGAGGCTAAATATAAAGAGCTAAAGGCTCTGGAGGGAACGGAGGCTCTGGCCGGGGGGGCAGCGCCATCAAAGGCTGCTGTTAGCGGGGAGGTGAAAGCCGCCGAAGCCGCTCTTGAGGCAGCGCGTGGGCGGGTAACTGCGGCAGAAGAAGCCGGAAGGACCGCTCCTGCCCCAACAGAAGGCGTAGTCTCAAGAAAGAGGGCTGGCAACCTAGACATAGCCAGGGAGAATGTAAGGAAGGCTCTCAGCATAATCAGAAGGGCTTCCAAGGATAAGAAGTTCTCAACGGCAGCAAAGCAACTAGAGGCCGTTAAGGCTCTTAAGGCAGGGGAAGAGCTTGCCGTTAAGGCTGGAAGCCGCGAGAGGCACCTTCTTGAGGCTCTAAAGGCCAAGTACGAGGACCAGACAGGAGAGCTTCTTCAGACAATAGACTCTTCTAGGGTAGCGGCTAGGACGAATGCGCGTAGAGCGGCATACATGCTTACGCGGGGCATCCTTCGTGGGGAGCAAACCCTTGCTCCCGGTGAGGGAAGGGCTCAGCTTGAGCAGGCTATCGACCTAGTATTGAGCCAGTTTGGCAAGGGCGCTGACCCGCTTGACGTGCTTCAGAAGGGTGTCACAAAGGGGCTTGTTCAGCGAGCGACTATGGCTCTTCCAGAACGCATCGTTGCTGTAGAGAAAAGGATAAGCGACCTTGAGATAAAGATTGATGAGAAGGCAACGAAGGGCTTAAAGAGGCAGCTTGCTAATCAGAAGAGGAAGCTTGCTACCCTTCGCGAGCAGGCTCAGCCAATCAAAGACCAGATCGTTGTAGGCGAAGGGGACCAAGGAACAGAACTTGGCAACGCCATCAGAGAGCTTCGCGCTCAAGAGAAGGCAACCAACAGGGAGTTGGGAGGGGTTGAGCCCACCGTAAAGGCTGTGACTGACCAGCTTTCTGACATTGAGGGAAGCCTTGACCGCCTCGCTAAGTTTGCTGAAGGCATGGATTACGACTTCAGGCTACCGGCAGACATCAGGCGCGAGATTTACAGCGCCAAGCAGGCGTACCTGAACAACATCGAAGCGCACAGAATGAATTATGACGGCGCGATGCAGGCATTTAGGGAGGCAGAAACCAGCAGGGCAATGCTGAACATGACTGATGATGAGATGAGGGTCGTGAAGAGGCTCGTCAAGGACCCCAGTCTTCATGACCTGACTGCTGGCAAGGAGAAGCTGCTGAAGAAGGCTAGGGCTGAGAAAGCTAGGCTGGCCGCTTCAATCGCTCGCCTAAAGGATTCCGGCAAGGATACCTCTAAGCAAGAAGCTGCTCTTGATTCGGCGCGTCGTCGGGTTGACATCCTAGAGGATGAGGGGATGACCAAGGATGTTATCCAAGCGGCTAATTTAATTAAGGCCTTCTTTGACGACTGGCTTAAGAAGCTCAAAGAGAACGGGGTCCTTGATAAGGACTTTGACGAAGAAGCGTTCTTCGACCGGGTAGACATTGCTGGCTACATTCCTCACGTAACAACTGTCACGACGCGAAGGAAGATCGAAGCCCTGAGAGGGAAGGGGATGCTCCCGAAAAGGGGAGAGCCTGGGTTCGCCAAGAAGCGGAAGATAGCTGGAACGATTGATGAGATTAACGCTCAGGCACGAGTGGGGGTTGCTGAGTCAATCGCCTACCACCTTGCTTCAACCGGAAGGTGGGGCGAGGAGGCAGCGGAGGCTTCTAAGCTGGCGGGGGACCAGCTTAAAGAAGTGCTTAAGAAGAATGGCATTGAGTGGAATAAGCTTATTGATGAGATCAAGTCAGACGCTGGGCTGGATGACATATTTGAGTTCTTTGAGACTGACCCGATGGTTCTCATGGAGCGATACAACAACTCTGCTTCTGAACTTATTGCTGGCAACAAGTTTATTGAAGACGTTCTTGATGTATGGCCGTTGGGTCGCGAGCTTGGTGATATGTACGGCAAGTACGCTGACGCAAGGGCCTTGTCTCTTGGATACGAGCGGCTCTCTTCCATAGACCAGTTGCAGGTTGTGATGGGCAAGAAGCTGCCCCCACAGCTTCGCAACTTTGAGTCCCTAATCAAACAACAGTTGGCTGAAGGGGTGCCTCTTAATGAGATTGTCGATGACCTCATTGCGAAGGGGGTAAGCGCTGAGCTTATCTCTCCTGACATCGTTCAGGGCTTTGCTGCAAAGCAGTGGTACGTGCCCTCCTCTGTGGCTGAGTACCTTCGCTACATGAATAAGCCAGACAAGTTCTTGGGGCTGGCTGCTGACCATAAGTTTGTCCAGGTCTTCGACGGAATCCAGTCTTGGATGAAGATGATGGCAACCATTTCTGCCAGCGCCCACCTTGGCCGAAACTGGATTGGAAACGTCATCTCCCCGATTCAGGAGATGGGGTTGGGCGCTTTGGACCCAGAGTCCCAGTTTGCCGCCATGATGATATGGGGATCGTGGAGCGATAAGCATTTAGGCAAGACGCTTGAGTTTGCTGGCAGGAAGATGACCATCGAAGAGTGGCGTGAGTTCTGGCAGGTGCGTGGTGTTTACGACTCTCCCGTTTCTTCCGAGTTCATCAGGGAAACAATGGGCGTCCAGGGTCCCAAAGAGGTGCCCACTATAGAGAGGCTTGCCAAGCAACTTGGTGGGGCTGGAGCGGGAGCGGCCCTTGGTGGGGTTGTGGCTGGCCCAGCGGGAGCCTTTATAGGGGGCCTTGGTGGGGCCTTCATTACAGCTAAACCATTTAGGAACAGGGCGTGGACCAGCTTTGTTGACGACATCAGTGATGCTGTTGAGGCTGGCCCCAAGCAGGCTATACCAGCTATCGGCCAACATGTTTCTGGCGTGGGAACTGGTGCTGTTATTGGGTCTGCCATTGCCCCAGGGGTAGGCACTGCGATTGGCGCTGCGATTGGCGGGCTTTCCTTCCCTGACTACATCAAGATGATGTCAGGGCTTAACCAATCTATCGAGGCTCAGGCCCGTGTGAGCATGGCTATGTCTCTCCTGAAGAGGGGTGAAACTCCTGAAGCGGCGAGGGCTGCCGTTAACAGGGCGCTGAGAAACTATTCAGACCTAAACCCCTGGGAGCGCAGCGTTATGCGCCGGGTGTTCTTCTTCTACACGTGGGATGCTGGCAACATCAGGTTCCAGCTTCGTCAGCTTCGTCGGAAGCCGAGAGCGGCAAAGGTCGTGGCGTCCTTTGGCAACGGTGTTTACAAGGGGCAGTTCTCTGAGGAGGAGATCAATGCGCTTCCAGAGCACCTGCGGTGGAGAGTTCTTTTTAGGACTGGAGCTACCAAGCTAATAGCTCTCTCTGGTCTTCCTCATGAGCCAGCTATTGAAATACTTAGTCGTGGAAAGCATGGAATCCCAACAGGCCTTGTCTCTAGGGTTAGGCCAGATGTGCTTACCTTCTTTGAGTGGGCTATCGGTGGCGGCAAGAGCACCTACTACGGAAAGCAGTGGGAGCAGATAAATAATGTTCGCTCTCTGAAGAACGCCCCGCCCCTTCTCAAGGCAATGGTTGGCTTCCCAGAGGACGGGGAGACGCTTCGCGTCCCTATTTATAAGAACGGGAGAAAGACTGGGAAGTACAGGACAGAATACAGGGCAAGAAACCCAAGGCTTATGTACTTAATGCAAAGGGTTCCTGGCTACCGAGTCATAAACGAATACATGAAAATCGTTACTGACACATATCAAAGCTTTGCAATGGACCAGGGTGACGATACTCTTGCGGCCACTGGCTCAGAGAGGTTTTGGGCCTTTGCCTTTGGGCAGAAGCCGACAACGATTGACTGGGATGGTCAGATTCAATACATGGCATACCAGCTTGAAGAGCGCCTTCTGGAGATAATTGACAACGAGAACCCAAGAGCGGTTAAGCAGATAAAGGCTCTTAGCCCTACATGGACAGGACCAGCAGAACCAGTAGCCCAGTAATAGCTACTCTGATAAAACACAAATAGCCCTAGCCGGTAGATGCTGCGGCGGGAGAAATAGATGACTGACATTTACATTAACGCCGACAGACTGACTCTTGACGGGGCCACTGGGGGAGTTGCCGCAGGGACAGCGTTTCCGCTTTCAGGAACTCTATCGACTCAGGGACTGACGACAGGCTCTACTGATGGAACGAACGGGGCTATCCCGAGAGGCGTTCTCACGGGAGTTCGGTGCGCCCTTCTGGCGAACACTGGCTCTGGTGGCGACACTGTAAAGATCAGCATTTACAGAAGCAGTCAAACCAGTCAAACCGCTGCCGACCGAGGAGAGCTTGTTTGGGCTGCTGATTTTACCTTTGCTGGCATCTCGCAAACCCTTATGTCGATGGTTCCAGACCAGGAAATACCCTTCTTTGAGCAGATGTTTGTGACAGCGACTTCAGCCGCTCGGGCGAACACTGTTGTTACTGTGACCCCATTGCTTAAGGCGATTGCTTAACAGCCATGTCAGTCTCAATAATCACCCCAAACGGAACATCGGTATCTGCGGTAAGCCCTCCTTCGTCTGGTGGGGCTACCTCGTCGTCCAACATTGGAGAGCTTAACGCTCCCGCGTGGAAGTCTCCGTTCTCTGGGGCGTGGGGAACTACCCCAACCCCAACAGAGAAGGCCGTTATTCTCGGATACAAGGATGGCTCTGGAACATCTGGGTTTGTTTCGCTGCAATGCACTGGGGACACTGATTCCTTCAAGCTTACTGAGGTTGAGGGCGAGGACCTTGGTACGCCTCAGACATTCGCTGTCCTGACCAACGACCATGACTTTATGTACATCGCCTTCAAGGGCACCCTGTCTGGTGGCAACAGGAATATCGAGATAAAGATAGAGCCTGTCTTTAATGGTGGCGTTGCCAAGACCATGACGATTGCTGCGGTTGACCATGAGGGCAACTCTGTTGGGACGATTTCAGCGTCAGCGACGATTGAGGATGCCTTTAAGGGTGCAATCGCTGCCCCTGGTGCCGACACCCTTGTTGGCCTCTGGGCTGCGAAGCCTCTCCTTGTTGGTGCTGGGGCAACTTTCTCCAACGGAGATTCAAGCCTGAGAAACTATTACTCCACGAACAGCAATGCTGACGACCTAAAGGCTTTTATGAACGGGGACAGGTCCCCTGCGGTTGCAGCGGCTGTAACGTCATACACTGTCAAGAACAAGGCGTCTGGATTCACAACAGATTCTCTGTCTGGAGAGGTGTACGTTGACATCCCTCAAGTAACCTCTGGGAACCCTATTTGGTCGAACACCTATTGGACAGCAACCGACGAAGCAAAGACAGACTCTATGGGGGTAAACACAACCCTTACAGCAGACGACATGTGGGCATGGTTCATGGTTGTTCGCAATGACAAATGGATGGATGCCAACAACGAAATTGCTGGCTGGCTTGCCTACGCAAGGGTTGGCGGTCCAGGCTCAGGCATTTTCAACACAAGCGGGTCAGACGCTGGGGACAAGCGCTACTTGGCAAACATGAGAACCCAGTCAGCAGCGACTGGTGCTGGCTATGGTGATATTAGATTTGAAATACATGACTACATAAGCACCAATAATAGCTTCTACGCTGGTGCCGCAAGCAACAACGAGTGGATAACGATTGCTTGCATGAGAGATCCGTCAGACACAAGTATATTTAGGTGGTGGTACTCCAAGGTGGGGGGCGCGTTTGGCGGTCTTAACTCATACGTTCAAACCGGAATGAGTCCCTACCAACCGGTTGCTCCGAAGCAGTGGTCTATTTGGCCCTATGGAAACATAGCCAATAGCGCTAGCCCGGTTCGCCTTAGCGTGGCTGCTGTAGCTGGTTGGGACACGTCCTGGGACGAATCTAGCGAAAAGTACTTTGAAGCCATGCACGATAAGGTTCTTTGATGGAACTCTTCCTTCAGTCTTGGCCCGTGCTGCTATCTGTCGCGTCTCTTGTTGTTGGCGGCTCTTTGTGGGCTGGCAAGATATTCTTCATGCTTAAGGGCATTGAGGCGAAGATTGATTGCATGGGTCAAAACATAGCGACCCATGAGCATGACGCTGATGGTCGTGTAATTATCCCTGCGAGGTGACAGATGCCTCGCTTCAGCAAGTCCTCCCTGGACCGCCTTGAGGGATGTCACACAGACCTGCGCAAGCTTATGCTTGAGGTCATTAAGCACATAGATGTAACAGTCCTTGAGGGGCACCGCAGCGTTGAGCGTCAGGAAGAGTTATTTCACCAGGGCAAGAGCAAGCTGGATGGCTCTCCTGGGAAGATGTCTAAGCACAACCACAAGCCCAGTCTTGCTGTTGACGTTGCCCCCTATCCCATTGACTGGCAGGACCGAGAGAGGTTCATTGCCTGTGCGTTTTTCATCAAGGGAATCGCCAGTCAAATGGGCATCAAGCTACGCCTTGGTGCTGATTGGAACGGGGACTTTAGGATCACAGAAAGTTTCTTTGACGCCCCACACTTTGAATTGGTGACTGATGATTAGCGAAAAGGCGAAGAACATACTTATCCTCATTGCCGTTGGTGGCTTGTTCGTATCAATGATAGTGGTGCAGTGGGACCCTCCCACGGCCCCCTTGTTAGACGACGATGACTCTGCTGTTAACGACGATGACGACAGTGCTGACGATGATGACTCTGCTGGGGGAACCAGTGAGTGACCGACGACCTGCCACAGTGGTCAACCACGAAAACCATAGCGACCGTCAAGGAAGCGATGATGGAGGGGCTGGCAGAGAGGGAAGCAGCAGACGTTCAGGAGGCGAAGCTGCCCCTGAAGGTGGTGATAGGGCTGTGCGTTTTTTTAATAACTCAGGCGCTTACGGTAGCTGGGCTATATCACGATATTCGGTCAGACGTTCGGAGCCTTCAGGAAGCGCAGGGGGATCTTGATACGCTCGCTGAAGAGTCAGACCTTCAGGCTGTCAGGGCTCGCCTTGATGGCCTTCAAGAGGCCGTTGCAGAAATAGAAACTGACATGAAGAGTCCTCCGACAAGCATGGACCACATGAGGGTTATCGGTGAAATCAAAGCAGACCTTCGGTTGCTAGACCAAAGGCTTGACTGGCTGGAGAAAAGGTAATGACTGTATCTGATTACATGGACCTCGCTATTCGGGCTGGAGGAATCTCCTTGGCTACATACGCAGTCATCGGCCAAGTAGCTAAGCCCCTTATCCGCATGATTGCCAAGTATCTCGATGATGATGGCAAGCTATCTCGCGCCCAGGAAGAGTTCCTTCGGTGGCTCACAAGGGCTTTGTGTGTTGCCATTGGGGGAATCATGGGTTACATGCCCTTATGGCCCGGTTGGTTTGAGCCTAGCTGGGGTCCAATCCTCGGCTGTATCGCTGGCTCCATGTCTCCAGGAATCTACCTTGCCGTTTCTAAAGCCCTTCCTAAAAAGCTCCAGAAGATTATTTCCGGTGCCTCAGTTTCGGGCAGCAGTAAATGAGCATTCACTTAATAGGCATGGCTGTCCTCTTGGTAGTGGCCTTGGTTGTTATTGGCGCTGTCGCGGCGAAGAACGAGAAGCTCAGGACAAAGCTAGCGGGATTGGGTCTAGGCATTGCCGGTGCCCTTGCTGCGGTTGTGGCGCTGGCGCTGGCTAGGTCTGACGAGAAAAAAGCTCGCCGTGTTATGGACTCCAAGAAGACTATTAAGGATGCAGTTAAGGATTCTAAGGAGCGACATGCTGAAGAGGTTAAAGATGTGTCTATTATTCAAGACGAGATTGATTCGATTTCGGAGGGTTCTTCGGACTTGGATGCGCTCGCTGCTAGGATGAACGAGAGGTAGTTATGGCTGGCAAAGGAAAGAAGTGTGTTGTTAAGCGAAAGTCATCATCAAAGAAGGGTGCTCGCAGGCAGCCGGTAAGCAAGATGAAGACTGCGAAGAAGCTGAAGAAGCCGGGTGGCGCGAGGGGTGCGTACTGATGCCAGGAAGGCCCTGCAAACCCAGGGCGATTAACATAAACACAATGGAGTGACTATGCCAAAAGTAGGCGGGAAGAAATACCCATACACAGCAGCGGGAATGAAGAAAGCAAAGGCAGCGGCTAAGAAGAGCGGCAAGAAGGTGGTCAAGAAGCGTGTTAGGAAGAAATAGCCACTAATGGCCTACAAGAAAGCCTTGTGCTCGGGGAGCTACAGGGAGGCCCTCGCAAGAGCGGTTAAGCGTGCCGGTGTGTCTGGTGCAAATAAGCCAAAGAGAACCCCAGGGCATTCAAAGAAAAGCCACGTCGTTGTCGCCACAGAGGGGTGCAAGATAAAAACGATACGCTTTGGTGAGCAAGGGGCAGATACCGCTGGGAAGCCAAAGGCTGGTGAGAGCGCCAGGATGAAGGCAAAGCGGAAGAGCTTCAAAGCAAGACACGCTAAGAATATAAAGAGGGGGAAGATGTCTGCCGCCTACTGGGCCAACAAGGTCAAGTGGTAATGCCTGTAAAGAAGTGTAAGGCAGGCGGCAAGCGGGGTCACAAGTACGGCACCAAGGGCAAGTGCTACACAGGGAAGAGCGGCAAGAGCAAAGCATCAAGACAGGGACGAGCCATCAAGGCGTCTCAGAGAAAGAGAAGCGTCAAGTAGCCGCTTGATTAGAAACTATGCAGTGGGTACGCTCCCCACTGACCTCCCAAGGGGCGCGTCTCCCCCCACGAATGCGCGTCCTTTGCCTATGGCCCCCGCCCAGTACCTCAACCTCCTGGGCGGGAGGCCTATTGGGCAGAACACACCCCCATCCAGCGACCCCTTACTGCTGCGCAGCGGATGGACGCTTACATGCTGGACAGTTTCAGCTTGGCTGCCCTGGTCGCATGCAGGCAGCGTCACCTTTTCGGTTAGTCACTAAGCAGACGGGGGTATATCTGCTTGACCCACAGCAATGCTGCGTGATTCACCGAGCCTAAAATTGAAGAGTCTTCTTCTCCCTGTACAGCACCCTGCTCTTGTTTCGCCCTATGAGGCTGGGGCCACTCGGAGCAGGGGTATGAGAGGAACCGTAGCAGGGAGGGGTTGCGCTTGGCAACGGTCTGGGTTATTTTTCCACCGTGCTGCTATGAGGCTCGCTGGCCTTCTCTTCTTCCTTCGGTCAGCTTGACGCAGCACGCTTGTACAGCAACAACTCCCCCTTGATTCTGACCGTCAAGGGGGAGTTGCTGTATCAGGGACTTGATATAAGAAGAGCGATCACTGCAATCATCGCAGCACCTGTACCCACGCTCATCCCAAGGAAGAATATCTTTGGCTGAGCGTTAAGCGCGGCCCTCGTCTGATACTCCTGCGCCGCAAGTATCTCCTCGGCTAGCTCTCTATCGCTCTCTCTGCCATTGTAGGAGACATCGAGAGCAAGCTTTGTCTGGGCGAGGAGGTCTGATTCGTCGAGCAGGGCCTCAAGGTCATTAGGAGGCACCAGCATCCCCACGCAGTCAGGGTCGATGCCGGGACCAATGGGCTGCGTGTTTACGCACCACTCATCGTTGTTCGCCGGAATCTCTATGTCAGGTATTTCTACGCGAGGAAATGGCTCCTCAAACAATGCTTGAGATGCTGGAACATGAGCACACCCGCCAAGCAGAATCAGTAAGGGAATCATCTTATTCATAGCTGTCTGGCCTTCCACATTTGGTTAAAGTTAAAGCTAGCAAGCGGCCTCTTGGATGTCCTTATCCAGTTCTGGAATCCGCACTCGCACTCTTGCAGCCAAAACGGAGGAAGCTTAAGAGATTTCTTAAACTCTTCGTCTGTCTTGTCAGTGGGGTTGTGCATCGCCCAAGGCCCATACTTATGGTAGTGCTTACCCACCTTGTATCGTGAAGTGCGGGGACGGAACTAGCTGCCTGCTTTCTGACGGCTCGTTAGAGAGCGTTACTTCTTGGCTCTCCTCCTCAATCGTAATAACGCGCACGTTGTACTTGCTCATCCACAGGAGAAGCTTAACGACGTACTCGTTAGCCTCTTTCGTTGTTTGGTGGGGCCAGCTAAGTGACCCGCGCCCGTAGTACGGGCCAGTGTCTTCAGTGATTGGCACAGGAGCCCTTACCACTTTGCGCGTAGGCCCCCTGTCTGTGTAGTTCGCTGGTCGAGGATTGTTCTTTCCCCCTCGCGGAAGCTTCCCCAGCCCATGCTTATCTCGGTAGTCTCTTACCGCTTTGTAGTATTGAGTGCGCCCGGTGCCCACTCCTTGACGCTTACACTCCCTCTCAAAGTCAATTACTGTCATGTCTGGATTGCTCTCGATAAGCGCTCCAGCCCATTTAGCTAAGGACGTGTAGTCGATTGGATCTGGTCTTGTCATTGTGTTCCCCACGTTAGTATTAAAGTGCTGGTTTGAACGTCTTCTGCAAGACGCTCCGTTCTCCACCACCAGCAGGCATAGCCGGTTATTCGTCGCCCAGTAAGTATGTCTAACAAGTCGCCACAGGCGACTGAACGCCGGTTCTTAGGAAAGGAGCGTGGCGACTAAAAAGGTATCTCATCCTCATCGTCATCCTGAACGACTGCCTCGCTGGCCTCGTTTAGTCTGTCGATATAAACATTGATGAACTCTCGGCTGCCTTTGCGGGCAGTCTTTTGAGTGATGATTACTGGCTTGCCGAGAACTCCTGCGCGAACCTCGCCTGTGTACCCAGTCTCTTCGTTAAACAGGTCGCCCCACTCTGGGATTGAGCCTGTCACTGTGCGTACATCCTTCTTTATGTAACCAACTGTAGCTGGCCCAACCATAGAGAATCGCTGTAGCTGCTCTCCCTTGGCTGCCCCGTTAGTCAGGCTGAACCACCAAGAAACGTAGTAGTCACCTTCCTTGCTAGAGAACACGCTGAAGTCGTCAACCAATGCCTGATAGGTTCCATCAGGAATACGACTCATCTCTCGCTTCTGTTTTGTTTCTGAGTTAC
>TARA_R110002012_G_scaffold7104_2_pt1 | contig 13983 bp, 19 predicted proteins | sample TARA_R110002012 | Tara Oceans TARA_R110002012 (sample SAMEA4396515) | marine metagenome | biome: Westerlies Biome; feature: [DCM] deep chlorophyll maximum layer (ENVO:01000326); material: water (ENVO:00002006), including particulate matter (ENVO:01000060) such as... | depth 40 m
ATCAATCACAACGAGCTTCAGCTGAAGAAGCGGATGCAAAAAATAGAGCTGCACAAAAAAAATCAAAGAAAGTAAGTGCGGCGGCTACTGGAGCTACAATAGGCTCTACTTTTGGACCTATAGGTACTGCTGTTGGTGCTATTGGTGGCTTCTTATTTGGCAATGAGGGTGGTATGGTACCAGAAATGAATCCACGCAGTATGTTATTCAAAGAATATCAACAAGGTGGCAGTGTTCCTGGATACACAGGGCAAGGAAAATTTCTAAGAAGAGGACTACAAAATTTAGAATTTAGACAACAAGATGTAGATAAAGCAGCTGACATTGCAAGTAGAGCTGGTAAATATAATTTTTTTGATGCTGCCTTAGATGCTGGCAGAGGTTATATGATGGGTAAAGCATTAGCACCTAAAGCTAAATCGCTTATGGATTTAGTAGGATCTGGTTATGGCTTAGCTAAAAACCAAGGGATAGGGGCAGTGTTTGATGTGCTTAGAGGTAAAGCAGGTGGGTTGCCTGATGTTAAAAATATAGAAACAATGACAAGCAATTTGGAAATGCCTAAGATAGAGCAGACTTCAATTGGTAAAATAATACATGGTGATGATTTTTTAAATAGGGTAACTGGAAGAGCTGAGCTTCCATCAAAGGATATGGGAAATTTAGAATCATTATTGGCAAATATAAAAGCTCAGAAAGCAAAAAGCAAAACAAGCCCAGTTGCAAATGTAATTTATAATAATAAAAATAAAGATAAAAAAATTAGCAAACCTGAACCAGAGGTTGCTGGTAATTCTTTTTGGCAGAATTTATATGGAGGTTAGATATGCCTAGAGGTGGAAGAGGTTTTGAAGGTGAAATGAGAATGGGGGCGGGAGCCAACCCAACAGCTGGAACTTTGGCAGGTATGGCACAGTCAGCTGTACCAGGAGGTATGGCACAGCCTATGATGGCAAGTGGTGCTGGAGCTATGGCACCAACAGCTATGGCACAACCAGCTATGGCAAGAGCTGCAAGCATGTCACCAGCCGCAATGCAAGAAGGAGCCACTATGGGTAGGGCTATGCAAACAGGTGAAGGAGTTACTCCACCTATGGCACCACAACCAGCTCAACCTACACAACCACCACAACCAGCTCAACCAGCTCAACCAACTAGACGACCAGAATTTATGGATCAAACACAGTCTAGTGAATTTATGGGAGGAGCCCCTGGTGGTATGCAAGAATCTTTAATTAGTGGGACAGCTCTTACTCCCCCAGCTCCATCTGCTACTGGCGGTGGTTCTGGATCAATGCCAACAGCTACTGTAGGTGGTGAAGGTGCACCAATGTCAACAATGGGTGGTGCTAGCGGAGGTATGAGTGGAGGAGGTGAAAGTCCTATGTCAAGTGAAAGTCCTATGCCAGGTGAAAGTCCTGTGCCAAGTGGTCCAAATACACAATCTTTAACTGGAGCAGGAACTGGTGGAGAGGTAGCACAACAATTTGGATTTGATGCTCAAGAATATGGCGGTTACTTTACACCTATTAGTGAACAGATGAAAACAGCTGCTACAGAAGAAGGTTATTCTGGAATGTTAAACGAGCAAAGAGCACAATTAAGACAGCAGTCTGGACAAGCAAAACAAGGTTTAAGAGCAAGTCTCTTGCAAGACGCTATGATGGCACAGCAAGCAGCTGGAGCTTCTGGGTTTGCAGGTGGAGGTGCACAACAACAAGCATTAGGATTAGCAAGACAAGGAAGACAGTTACAGGCAGATCAATTAACCTCTCAGTATGGTAGAGGAATGTATGGAGTAAGACAGCAGATAGCTGGACGTGTAGTTGCTGGACAACAAGCATTAGCTAGTGCACAATCAGCTATGTATGATAGAGCTTTACAGTTACAAAGGTCTGGGGCTGATATGGCTAGTAGTGGAGCTGGCGGTGGGGATGGTTCTGTTTTAAGTATGTCACAGCCATCACCAGAAGCGGTAGCAACCGATACAGGAATTGCAACAAGCATCGGTGCAAGACAATCAGCTACAGGTGGAAGTCAAACAGACCCAACAATGAATAATATTGCTTCTGGGTCTGGACAAGGTCCAAATAGTTTTGCAGATCTTGATAACCAATTAACAGGCGATGCTTACGATGAAATGATTGTACAACAACAAGAAGCGGCACGGCAAGCAGCTTTACGACAAACAAACAACTTTGCACCGCCACCAAGACCAAAAAACATAGTAATTAATGAGAATAAAGGAAGGATAGGAAGAGGATAATAGAATGGCAAATGGAATAGATAGTAGATTCACAAACGTATTACCAACACCAACAGTGGTAGATAGGGAGACTAGTATAGGTGATGTCATAGCACCGCTTGCACAAATAGCAATGCAACAACAAGCAAGGCAAGATAGTTTAAACCTTGAATATAGAAAAATTAGCATAGAGGATGATAAGTTAAAACAAAGAGCAATTGAAGCTAGTGATCGAAAACAATATCAAATTGATACATTAGACGCACAAGAAAAAGCTAATAGAGAATTAAATGAGATTAGGAGTAGGCAAGCAGATACAGCAGCAACTCAAGCTGGGATTGCCGCTGATAAACAAAAATCTGATGCAAGATATCAAGAGATGACAGCCTTTACAAATAGAATTGCATTGCTACCACCAGAAGAAAGGTATAAAGAAATTTTATTAAATCCTGAATATATGGAGTATGCAGGTACAAATAGAAAAGAAACTATTCAGAAGATGAATGATCATGAAGATTACAAAGATACAGTAATGTTAGCTAGTGGTCTTCAAACAAGTAATAATCCTTTACGAATTAAAACAATGATGCGTGAATTACAAAACGGTCCTATGAATGAAAATTCTAGAAAGACTTTTCAAAATTTAGCCCAACGACTACCAAAGGCTGAACAACATCAAAAAGATTTATATGAAGTAGAGACAAAAGAAATATTATCATTATACCCTGGTTATGCAGAAGCTTTAAAAGCTGTTGCAGATAATTTTAAGCAACCTGTCGCTGGGGGCTCTATAGAAGAAATGGCAAATAATGCATTAAATATGAGAAACACAGGGGTTATTCCAGCTAATCAACTTTCATCTTTTATAGAACAATCTGATAAAGTAACAAGAGAATACGCTAACAAATATAGAATTGCCAAAGGAATTGGTACTTACGATACAATAGATACAACTACAACTTTATCAGAGCTTGAAATAACTCCAGATGATTATACGTTAACAGATGAGCGTTATGAGCTTTTAGAGAAGGTACAAACTGATAATCCAGAGATGTTTGAAAAGTGGTTAAATTCTGGTGAAGAGTATAGATTTAAAGACTTAGAAGCTGATTACAGTGCTGGTATAAATCCTCCACCTTCTGATGTTATGTCAGCTGAGCAACAAAAAGCTATATATGAGCAAGGGCTAAAAGACAATCCTTTCTTAACAGAAGAAGAATCTTTTGATGATTTTCCAACTCCTGAAGTTAAACAACCAGAAGTTTTTTATGATAAAGATACTAATAATTATTACAAAATGGAAGATGGAGAAATGGTAGTAGCTAATGCGGGAGAGATAGCAAAAGCTCAAGCTTCTGATAGTGAAATACAAAATCCTCTTATGGAGATGCGTCAAAAATCTTTAATAAACACAGCTGAAGAGAAATTACAAAAGGCAAAAAGTGAAATGGTTGGGAAAACAGGTAACCAATTAAATTACTGGAAAAAACAAGTAGCAAAACACGAAAAAAGAATTAAAGATTTAAAAGAAGGCGTTATATAAATAATGCCTGAAAATCCTTTTGCTCCAACTGATTTTAGTACTGATTTCATGGATGACCCATCAGCCACTGAAGATCGGCACACTAAAAAATATCACAGCTTACCTACTACTTGGCTCTACGGTTTAGTCGGTGCAGAAGACTGGGCTCCTAGTTGGATAAAAGAAGGTTATAATAGAAGTATAGAAGGTCAAGCCTATGAATGGTTACACGGCAAGCCATACTTTAATAAATCTCAATATCAAAACCAAGGAATGGTGAATGATATCTTGGCTACTGTAATGAGCTTTGCAACTGTAACTGACTTTGCAACACTGGGTGCTGGTAGTATGATAGGCAAAGCAGCTATGGGTAAGTTAATGGCAAAGAGTGGTAACTTAGCTGTAAAAGCTGGTGTAGGTAAAAAAACAGCTCAAATAGGAGCACAAGAAGGAGCTGAGCAATTTCTTTTTTTGCAAAATAAAATAGGTTTAGGTAAAACTATGGGCTTAGCAGCAACTGGAGCTGCTCCCACATTAGGATTTTACGAAGGTATACACAGTGCCACTGCTATGTTGGCTGATGATAAAAAAGATTTTGAGTTTTTAGAAGTGCTTAAAGGTGGGGCAAGGGGAGCTGTTACTGGAGCAGTTATAGGTGCGTCTGGAGCAGGGTTTGCTGGATCAAAAACTATTTCTAAGATTCCTGGTCTTGGGAGTATGAAAGCAACTGGACCACTATCAAGAGCTACAGCTGGAGAAGTTACTAGCGTTGGATTATTACCCGCTGCTGAAGCAACCTTAACAGGAGACCCAAGACTTCCTACAGGTGAAGACTTTATACATGCTGCTGGTTTAGTTGGGGGTTTGAAGATACAAAACTATTTAGGTGGTAAAGCTTTTAAAGGCATTAAGAAAGCTTCTGGTAAATACGACTATGTTGATGCTGCTAATAAATTTACTCCAGAACAAGTAAAGGCTGAAAAAGAAAAAATAGCTAAAGCAGAGCTAGAGTCTGGTAAAGAGCTTGAGCGTTCAAGGGAAGAATTTGTAAATCAAGATGGCACAATTCAAGTTAAACCAACTGACCCTAACTGGAGAGAAACCACTAGAAACACAGAAACATTTGATGGTGTAAATCGCAAAAGCTTATTAGGAAAAGCTCATCAATTACAAGAAGCGATGGGAATAAGTAAAGAAAAAGCTAAAAAAATAAAACAAGATTTATTTGGTAAAGATAGTTTAGGTAAGGTTAAAGACTCTCAAGTAGTAGATTATATTAATCATATAAAAAATAATTATATAGAATTTGAATTTATAAAATCTTCAGACGCAACTCAAAAAGGAACTAAGACTTCAATGAAGGTTGGAGACTTTTTTAGAAACTTTAGTAGGCAATCACAAGAAAAATGGTTATCGCCTGATACAAGTAAGAACAGAAAAACTGAAATTAAACAGGCAAGTAAGTCTTTAGGTGAATCATCAAAAGATTTAAAAGCAAATTTAGAAAAGCTTGGCTATAAAGATTTAAACAAAGCTAAGCCAGAAGACCTTATAAGAATTAAAGATCACTACAATGATAGACTTATTATAGATACTTTTGTTAAAGATATGTCAAGCGATAAAAGCATTAGAATGCATATGGTAGAGATGACACCTGATGGTGTTTTAAAGAATGGCTTAAACAAAAATTTATATGGTATTGTTAGTAGACAGTTAGGAGCTCTTAAAAAATCAATAGGACTTAGTCATTGGGGACAATTAGGTATAAATAAAATTAACAATGCAGACTTTCAGCATACTTACTGGAATGCACGAATGGCACAAGCTATGCAAACAAATGGAATCTCAAAGCTTACAAAACAACAAGCAGAGAATCTAACATTACTTATGACAACTATGGATGGGAGTGGTATAACTCGTGAGTTTGCTGGCTCTGGTAAGAATAGAAAGCAAACTACAAGAACAATTACAGATGCTAATGGTAAAAAGAAAAAAATATATAATGTTAAAGGCAAAGATGGTAAGTATATAAATTTAGATATTGGTCAGGCTAGTCCTAGGAATGTTAAAAAAATTATGGATTACATGTATGAGAAGCTTAAACGATCTGGAATACCAGTAAAAGAAAGACTTCCTAATTACATGCCACAACTATTTAAAGTAGAGAAACTTGAAAAAATGTTAGATGGTATTTGGAAATTACATGAAGACTATTCGGGTGGAGTATTGGGTAAGCCTAATTTTGGCAATGAAATGATGGCAAGAAATCCAGCTACTAAAAAACAAATAGGTGATTTTTTAAAAAATTTAATGGAAAAAGGTAATGAAAAAGGTGAAGGTGTCATGACCGAAGCGGGGAGACAAGTCCCACCAGAGTTAGTCCGTTTTCTAAGGGCGTTTGCAAGAAGTAAAAATGAAAAGATACCTGATTATTATTATGCCTGGAATATTGCAAAAGATAATCTTTTCGTAGAGAAGACAGCTGTAGCTCCTCATGTTGAGAAAAGTAGACGACTAGAAATACCAGAGTCTTTGAAGAATGAATTTTTAGAAAGGGATGCACGAGCTTTATTATTAAGATATACTAATCAATTCTCAAAAAGATTATCATTCTCACAAGAGTTTGGTTTAAAAGGTGAGAGAATGCATGCCTTAACAGATAAGCTAAAGAATAAACCCCTTGAACAAGAAGCATTAAATAGATCTTATCAAGCGTTTACTGGTATGATAGACTTTAATCCTAATTATAACTACACAAAAACTTGGAAAAACTTTTACCAGAACACAACAAATTTTATGGTAGCAACTAAGATAGGTCTTGGATTTGCAACGATACCTAATATAACACAACCTTTTATATCTACTGCTGTTAAGCATGGGTACTGGCCTATGATAAAAGGGTGGTATAGAATGAAATTTGACAAACCATTTCAAAAAAGATTATTGAATAATGTGGGTCAGAACAACACTGATATGATGAAGCTAATGTTTGGTTTGGATATGAATGACGTAGGTCTTATGGCAAAGTTTGCTGAAAGGACAACGCAACTAGGCTTTAACCAGATTAATAGATTTAACTACATGTTATCAGCAGCAACAATGAATGAGAAGTTATTGCAATTGCAGAAGCACGCCCAAGGTAAAGGGTTAGGTATAAGTAAACCTGTTAGAGAAAGAGCTGTTAGAGAGCTAAGAAAGTATGGATTTAAAAATATAAATGAGAATTTAGATTTTAAAGGAGCTAGTCCAAAGACTCGAACAAAGATTATGAAGTCAATGCATGAGTTTGCAAGAGATTCACAGTTACAGAAGAATGTATTAAATGACCCTTTTATGGCAAGTAATCCTAAAGTTCGTCCGTTCATGTTATTTAAAAGGTTTGGTATAAGGCAAGCTTCTTGGATGGGTGAAACTTTATCTAAAGAAATATTTAGATATAAAAATCCATTACCAGTGTTAAGATTGGTTGCTGGTGGAGCAGCTGGTGGTATGTTTGTAAGCTCTGCCAAAGAAATGATGGCTGATTTTTTCTCTAATGAAGATGTTTTTAACGATAACTACACAGTTTCTAAAATATGGGATGATATTAAAGATGGTGATGTAAAAGAAATAGTTGAGAAAGTAACCTTTAGAGATATAGGTGAAGCTTTTGGTGCCTCTGGTATGTTAGGAGTGGTAACAGATATTATATCATCTGAAGATAAATTAAACGCAATAGAGTTTTTAGCAACTCCAGCTATAGCAATGGATGGTATGAGAATTTGGGATACATTTACATCTGTACTTACTGAAAGTAAAGAGTTTGGTATTGATCATGCAATTAGAAGAGCTGCTAAAAAAGGTTTACCCTTATTAGGTACAGTCCCAAAAACAATTTTAACCAGAAGGCTTGAAACTAACAGACAAAAAGTAGATTATTATACAAGAAGAAAAACTTTTGTAAAGAATAATATAATAGACTCAATGATAAGAGGTAATAAAACTAAAGCAATAAGACTTATTAAAGAGTGGAATGAAGTTATAGTAACTTCTGATGTTTGGAAATTTTCTCCAGGTATAATTATGGACTATGAAGATATTGGTCCCGATGCAATTGTTAATAGAATAATAAATAGAGTTCTAAAAATGAATGACATACCGCAGTCAATGGCAAAGTATTTAAAATAATTATCTAGCTAATTTATAACTTTCGTATCTAACCTTCATTTTTTTCTTATGTGTACTCTTTTGTGAGTTAGTCATATCTAACCAGCACTTAGGAAGTTCATCAACTCTACAATCATAGCCAGTTATCATACCGCAAAATGTTTTTTCTACCTCTCCAGGCTTTTCAATTAATGGGTCATAATTAGATTTTGAGGCGTGTGTGCAATTTTTCTCTATAATTTCACAATATGACATCATTAGGCGAGGTTTCTAGTTTTTGGTCAGTTTGTAGAGGAAAAAGTGCCTCTAATTTGCCGAATACGGCGTTAAAATAAATTTTTTGGTATAATGTATGGCTACATAATAAGTGCCCATAGAAGGGCACCTATATACGTAGTTTTCAATTCATCTAAAAAAGTGATTTAAAATGGTAAATCGTCTTGTTTTTCTTTTGATGAGTTTTCTTTTGGTTGATCAGCCTTCTTGTATGGCTCTTTAATTTGGAAACTAAGAAACTTAGCTCCTGATTTTTTTGACACTCCCTGCCAAACTGCAACATCTTTTTCTTCTCCATTAACTATTAAGTTACTGCCAGAAAAATCTGGATGTGCATCACTATCTTTAAATTGATTTTCAAAGACATATGTGTATTTGCCGCCATCAAACGGCTGTTCTTGTTTAGGCATTATTTTCTCCTTATGCTGTTAACTATTTTATGATATATTTTACTGATTTTTGTTTTATTACTATACTGATTCCACGATGATATAAATGCTAATGCTTTCAACCCTATTTCATCTACCTTGTCCATTGTATCGTTTTCGATATCTTTTTTTACTTCCCTTGATTCCATACTTGCTTCCACGTCCTTGTCCAATTGAAGTTCTTTTTGGTTTTCTTTGTTTTGTTTTTCCATTTAATAAAATCATATTTGTTTAATTAATAAGTTGGAGCAAGGTGAAGGTAGGAAAGTAAAAAACCTTCTTATTGTTGAACTGTTAATAATTGAATTAAGGAAAGAAAGAAAACGCTTAGCTTTTTCGATGAGGTAAACACTGAGGATGCTAAGTGAAAAAAACATTCCTTTCATTCTATTCAACTGACCTTGCCCCTTTCTTTAAGATCTTATCTAGATAATAGGTTTTTAAACCCATTTAAAATTTTCTGTGTAAATGTAATAGATATTTCTTTTTTACGTCTTGGTCTTCCTGGTGAAACTTTATATCCATTTGCTTTTGTGGTTCCGACTGGTCTTCCTTTTTTAGCCATTGTATACTCCTATAATGTTTTCTTAACCATGCTCATCATAAAAAATAATAATTCAGCTGGAATAGCTACCATGAGTTCCCCTCTATCTTCTCTAAAGAAGACACCTTCTTCTTGCTTCTCTGGAAGTACCCATCTAGGAACTAACTTTCTTCTCTTACAACCATAATATTTTTCATCTATCTCAACGTCACCCATCTCATGTTGAGCTCCACCTCTATCTCTATTATGTGCAGTTAAATCAAAGTTCTTCGCTAGGTTTACTACTTGCCTTTGTAACTCCGCTCCCCTTTGTCTGTTTCTTCTTCCTTGTTTTACGAACTTTTCTTGCTTTGCCATCCTTACTTTCAATTTTATTCTTTAGATAGTCATTGAATTTATCCAATTCCCCAGTCATTTCCAAATACTGTAAGAACGCTTGGCTGTTGCCCATGGCAATTTGTTCTAGCTGCCGAACCTTATCATATATATTTAAAGTAAACTCACCTATTTGTTTAACCGTTGGTTTCTTTCTTTTCATCTAAGTACCTAACACTTCGTTTTCAGCTATTCTAATTACCTCTTTAAACTCTTCTTTATCTAGCTCATCTAAAGATTTGCCATATTCTCTATTGGCAATATCTTCAGCAACATCTGTAATAACATCAGATATGTCCATATACAACCTTTCTAAAAGCAAAAACAAGATCACTATGTATTAAATCTTTACATTTTTTATCTTTACAAGTTCTTGAATGCCATTGTTTTTTTGTTAAATATTCTACTCCTAAACCAGTACAATGAATACAGTCAAGGTCTATCGGTACGTGGTTACGCTCCATCTTACCACTTCCTTGACATAAAACACAAGGCTCTGATACATAACCTATATTTTTTTTCATATCAATCCTTACTATTTTTTTTTTAATTTAAGTTTAATGTAAGCAAATAAGGTTGTTAAACCACTAGCTGTAAACAATATATATATTAATCCATGTGGCTCACCACAAAGTCCTAATAAATGTTTAATAGCTTCTATCATATCAATCCTCGCATACTTTACATTTAGGTTTTGGTAAAACAGTATCTGGTGCTTTGTCACCATCTAATATTTTATTGCGGTATAGATCATCCATAGACTTTTTAATATCTTGTATGTCTTTCTTTAAAGACCTCAACCCTACCATTGCGGGACCATCACTTTCATCCCGCATTTGAATGGTATAAGCTAAAGCTTCTATTAGCCTATGAATTTCACTATAAGACAACCTTATCTTGGCTGTCATTTCATTTTTATCTGGAGCGTTTTGAGCGTTAATCATCTGTGTCTGGAAGGTCTTCACCAGCATAAAGATATAAGCCTAAACCATGCAGTCCAATAGCTTTGGTTAAACCCCTTTGAATAGCGGTATTAACAGCAAAGGCATCTGGATCTCTAACTGCTTTATTGTAATTATCTAATACTGGATGTATTTGAGTCATAGCTATTCCGTCAGCATAGACTGTCACTTCGACATACCCATAACCACTTTTATCTTTCATGTAAGGTAGTTTATATTCAACACCCTCTTGACCCACATAAGAGAATTTAGATATTTCCCAATATGCTTCAGGACAAGCCTTCTTTAATTCTCTAACAGCGTAAGGCCAAGAAAGATACGTTAGACCTCTATTCCCTTTAGTCTGAGTATCCTCATTTACGTTTACTTGTGATAGTCGATGAAATAGGCTTTTTTGCTTTACTTGATTTTCTTTTGACATTTATTGTCTCCTTTTTGGTTTCCTTTTCGAGTTTCATACTAAATATATCAAATCCCATGGCTGGTAATAAATCACCAGCTACTATCCTTAACTTGATAGCTTCTAGGCTATATTCATTTATTAAGTATTTTTCTAGATATTGTTTAAGAATATCTTCAACCATATCTTGGTCTTGACATTCAAGAACTAATTTAAATGTGATTTTTTTCATATAAACTCCTTATTTAATTTACAAAAATTTATTGAGCATTAAAGCAAAGTTTCACCTTAGAGCCAACCAAGGCATTTCACTTATATGAAGCCAAATGCTCAATTTATTAATTTTAATAATTCTGGTGGTATTGTTTCAAGCTTCTGCTTTTTTAACATTGGACCAACCTTAGAATCTTTTCGTGATCTACATGGAATTGCTTGTGTATAGCCACCGCCTAACTCCTGTATAATATACCCATCAGTACACCTATATTGCTCTATAGGATATGCTGCCCCACATTGTGGACATATCATTGCAAAGTCTTTGTACACCTTTGGTTTACTTGGTGCACCTTTTCTAGTTGTATCTAATAGTTTTTTTATCTCGTATAGTTGTGGAAGCTTTCCTTTTAACTGACCATTAGGCAAGTCGCACATAAACATAATTTTTTTATAAACTGTTGTTATATCTGCTTCTGGGTATCCATTAAACAAATCAATTAGCTCCATATGTAAAGCGTCATTTTCAGATTTTTTTATATTTACCCATTCGAGTAAATCACTTGCGAAATTTTCGCCGTGCTTCGATTCTTTCTTCAATTGTTAATCCTTCCTCGTCTGTTTCCCTATCAAATTTCCAGGTTTTTACACAGCTTTTCCATTTAACAATCTTCGTCTTCCCTCTATACCAATTATTGGAGTCATAGAAGTTAAAAAATCTTTCTGCATTTTCTTCTGGGTCTTTTATTTTTAGTTCCTTAAAGTACTCTACAACCTCCTGTAGTCCAGAAGGTTTTTTTGCCGTGCTTGTACGTGCTAGTTGCCCAGCACCGACAATTAATTTCTTATCTATATGTTTTATAGCTTTTTTAAATAAGTCTTGTTGATGAGAATCAAAAAAAATTTTCTTTTCGTGAGTCTTACTAAAGTTAAATAATATAGTATATCCAAATTTTGTTTGTGTTATGTTTATAAATTTTACAAGGTCAAGATTTATATAATTATCTTTTACATTTATATAATTATGTCTTATCATTTTAAATAATTACCTATCTTTTTTATCTCATTAATCTCGATTAAAGATATTTTATCTTTACGTCCTAACCTTTGATATATTTTATACTTAGCTTCATGCGGTCTTCTAACAATAATGCTCGTATCTACTAATTCTTTTACTAACTTTCTAAGCTTGTTCAGTTTAACAAAAAGCCAACCATCATCTAGCTCAAAAATAATATAGTCAGCTTTGCCAAACAACCATCCTGGTTTACCATTAACATTAGATAGTTCTACCCACGTCCAATTAGATTGCTTGTCTCCACCTCGATTTATTCTTTTTTGTGCTTTTATATCAGCAGTATGCCGTTCATCTTTTTTATTATATATAATAAAATCTATATGGTCTTCTATGTTCATCTGTGTTGGTGGATCATAAACTCTATTGCCACGCTTTACGCACCATTTCTCAAACTTTCTTTCAACACTCAATCCATCTAAACCGCTCTTATCTTTCATCCAATCAGTCATCTTTCTTTTCATCATCTTTTGTTATCCTCTTAAATAGTTCCATTACCTCATCAAAATGTTCATTACAAGAGTATCCAAGTGTAATTGATTCACTCTTCTTTTTACCGTCCTCTTCAACTACTTTTAAATCTGTAAACTCATACTCTGCCCTATCAAAACAATTTCCATGTTTACATAAATTAGGCATTATTTTATTTGTATCAAGTGGCATCTAATCCTCCTCCACATGTATCGTAGAAATCACAATACAGTTCATTGCATTCCCATTTTTTTACTGGTGCAAAACCCAACCTTACATTAGGTATTCCGTTCTCAAATTCTTTTTTAACTTGCTTCCAATACCTAACAGCTCTATCCATATAGTATCGAGGTACTAAAAACTCTAACATTTCTGATGTATCTTTATTGTAATAAAGTAATGCTAATTTCTCTAGTGATTCGCCTGTCTTCTGCTCATACCAATGCCCATAAGCACCAAGTTGCATGTAGTAATTTGTAGGTTCATTAAAATTATTAATCTTACCATTTTGTATGGTTTTAAACTTCCTACTGTTGCAAGTCTTTATATCGTAAAGAGCTTTATCATCTACAACTACAAGGTCTAAAAATCCTCTGACGTTTAAATCTGGAAGTCGTATTTCAGTTTCAATAAATACTTCTGTGCCTTTTTTTTCTGCGTATTGTGATACTGCTGCTTGGATGTCAGTATGCACTATATCACCTAATCTGAACAGCCTTAAAGTATCTTTACTTTTTGGATTCCTAGGCATCTTAGATACATTGGCATAGTAATGTTTTCTTACGCAAGTTCCAGTTCCACTAGCGTGAAACCAATCCTTAAAATCCTTATACCTTACATCTTCATTCTTTTTTCTTTTATTATCTATGTATTCATCATAAACATCAATGATATTCATTTGTTTCCTTTGTTTTTATTCTTTACTAGTTTTTTTAATTCTTGATTCTCTTTCTCCACCTCCATATATAACAACATCCACTCATCTGCTCTTTCAATCTGAGTTTCAAAATTCTTTTTATATGTTTCTATTTCTTTTTTGAGAAGCTTTATTTGGTACTTCAGAATATCGAATGACCCACTCATCTACAACCCTTTCCGTTATGTCTTTATTACATTTTAAACAAAAGCAAAATGGCTCCTGGACGATGCCAAGTTCATCACGATGAGTTACTGTGCTGGTCTGTATCGATCTTTGGTTGCAATTAGGGCAGTTCACATGTTCACCTTGTAAACATCTGTATACTTACCAACATATGTTAAATCGATATCTCTGGAGCGTTGTGTTCTTTTTTCACACTTATTATAGAAGTCAATAACAAAGTCTAT
>TARA_R110002012_G_scaffold42572_4_pt1 | contig 13976 bp, 7 predicted proteins | sample TARA_R110002012 | Tara Oceans TARA_R110002012 (sample SAMEA4396515) | marine metagenome | biome: Westerlies Biome; feature: [DCM] deep chlorophyll maximum layer (ENVO:01000326); material: water (ENVO:00002006), including particulate matter (ENVO:01000060) such as... | depth 40 m
TATAATCGTCAATTTACTATCGGAATTCCACGAATGGATTGCCTTTGCCTCCTTTTCGGAAACCGTTGGGTCTTCGCTTCCATGAACAATAAGCTGTGGAATTTTTAAGTTTTTGACCGCACGTTTGATAGAAAAACGCTCCTCGTTTTCTTTAAAATCTTTGTAAAACTGAAAGTTGTGAGGTAGCATTTGTTTTGTCCGACTGTTTTCAACGTGGGTTACACCTGTTTTTTTCCATCTTTCGAACTCAGTAGTATTTTCTTGGAATCTTGCTTTAAAATCGCTTACACTAGCCCAGGTAATTACTTTTTCAATACGAGCATCTTCTTCGGCCTTTATCAAAACTATTCCACCGCCTCGGCTGTGGCCAATTAAGGATAGGGTTGATATTTTCTTTGGGAAATTAACGTTGCCATTTTCAATTTCATTTAAAACCCGCTTCAGATCATCGAGTTCTAAACTAAAATTGTTTTCCGCAAAAGCATCCAAATCTGGAAAATCGATAGGATTTTCAATCGTTCCGCCGTTGTGTGAAAAATTGAATTTTACGAAGCAAAAACCCGCTTTTGCAAAAGTTTCGGCCACCAAATGCCATGCTCCCCAATCCTTAAAACCTTTGTAACCATGGCAAAAAACAACAACGGGTTGGGGCTTTTCCGTTTCTTTATAATATACATCGTAAAGAATCGGTTTTTTATTTTCTGAGTAAAGTATTCTGTTTTTGTGTATAATCATTAATCTATTTCTTTTTCAGTAAAGGGAATACTTGGATTGCAAATTTCCAAAATTAATTTTTTTAGCTCAACCATAAATGTTTCTAAAACATCACTGTTTATTAGCTGCTCTCTTTTGCTGTAAGCAGAAGTCTTTGTTCCAAACTTTAGAAATCCGCTTCCCAGATTTTTAAATGAAATGATTCCCGCTTCAGCATTTTGAATTGGGATTTCCTTATTCATCATCAAAGCATAAGCCAATACTTGGAAGGCTTTGCTGAATTTGTAATCCTGATTTAATTGTTCCCAATCCATAATTTCCACATCACCTTGATTTACCAAGCCAGTTTTATAATCAATTATTCTGAGCTGTCCATTGTATTCATCAACCCGATCTACCTTTCCGTGGATTTTTACAGGGAAATCAAGTTCTGGAATGGGAATTTCCAAAGTAAGATTGCTCTCAATATTGATGATCTTTATAGTATTTCCAGATTGGATATCGGCAATTTCCCGATCTATAAAATTTGAAATGTAGCGCTTTGCAACTTCAAAAATGATGAGATTTTTTCCTTTGGAAAATGTTCCGCCTTTAAAAGTTTTTTTGAATTGTGACGTTACTTCTTCGTGAATCCGCCCCTTCATATTTTGGAGGTCTTGGATCCTAAGTACGCAATCTTCAAAGGGTTGATAAAATTTTTCCAAAGTATCGTGAACTATCGTTCCCAACGTATTTGCGGCTACAGTTTCCTCCACTTCCTCCAATTCATTCAGCTTTAAAATTTTCTGAAAATAAAATTCCAACGGATTGCGGATATAACTGGTCAAGGCAGAAGGCGAAAACCCTTTTTTTGCAATTTCACGTATACGCTGCAATACTGCATCGGTTTTTTCTATCTGTTTTAAAGCCTTTTTTTCAATTTGAACTTTTGGAGCGAGTACTTTTTTTTCGATTGTATGGTTTGGATGTTTTTCAATTTCCAATTGCCGAATAAAGCGGCTCTTTTCACCTGTATTTATACCTTCGGAATGGTTATTATAAAGTAATGTTACATTTTTTGCTCGGTGCAATAGCCTATAAAAGTGATACGTATAGATAGCATCCTTTTCCGCAAAAAGTGGCAGGTTGAATTGTTGTTTTAAATCATAGGTGATAAATGATGCATTCGACTTACCGGAAGGGAAAATACCTTCGTTTACTGAGGTTATAACTACATTTTCAAAATCGAGGACACGGGTTTCCAAAACACCCATTATCTGTAAGCCATTATATGCATCTCCCTCAAAATCTAGGGAAGTTGTGGCTGTTAATTCTGAAAAAAGTGTGTTAACACTTTTAATGGATTTTAAATGTGGATATTTTTGATTAAGAGCGTCGATTTCACTAAAAACACTATGTAGTTGTTGTATGACCACACTTTCAATGGTTGTGGATGTATGATTTTTTCGAAGTTCCTCAATAATCCTTAAAGACGATTTTATAGCAGTATGGCTATCGTCATTCCAATTCTTGAAAAGAAGTTTGAGCATATCATTTTCCGAAGAATCTGAAAGGGCAATCAAATCTAAAAAGGATATATGTGTAATGTTTTCCCTTGTTAAATTTTGAGCAATATCATCGACCCCAGAAATTAGGTTTTTCCCCAAAGGATGATTTAAAAGTGACAAAACATCTTTGTAATAAAGCATTTCAGTATCACGGGTGTGAAGTGTAAAAAGCTTTTCAAAAAAAACAACTGCAGGAAATTGTTTTAAAGACACCCCCATGGTTAGGTTGAGGCTTTTCACATTTTTTGGCAACGAATAGAGCAACGGAACCAATAGATTTTCGTCGCCTAGCACCACGGCAGTTTTATTGATTTCATCATCAGAAAGTTTTGAGAGCAATTCGCCTACGTACTTTGCCTGACCAATATTCTTCTGGACTTCTATAAATTGAAAACCTTTTGATTCTTCATAATTTTGAGCGATGAACTTTGGTGTTTTCTGCTGAAAATATTTCCATTCATTTATATATTTTCTTATGAAATGAGAAGCACTGTGTTTTAAATCTTCATAAAATGTGCGATCAGCATCCCAATAAACCATTGTGTTTTCGGTTTCCAGCAATTCTTGTATAATATGCTGCTCGGCCGTGTTTAAGGCATTAAAACCGATAAAGACGTGTGTCTTATTTTTATTGCTCGCAATATAATGTTCAATGTTTGCGGAGGCCTCACGGTAAACCATTCCTTGATATCCAATCTGCTCTTTTAATAAAAGGGATTGAATATTTTCATAAAAGTCTGGAAGGCTTTCCCAAAATCGCAAATAGTGGTTTATCAATTGGGTCTTTTCTTCCTTTACGCCCCATCTTTCAAGGGTTTTTATACTAGCCAGATAGCTGAAAAATGGTGCTGGCTCAACGAGGTATCGATCAATTTCATTAAAATCATTTAAAAGTGTACTTGCCCAAGTTGAATACGTTTCAAAATCTTCCTTTTCCGTTATTGAATCAGTTTTTAAATACGCATCATAACTTTTAAAAAGAAGTTCAGTATTGTTTATGATTTTTAAACTTGAAAGCTCTTCTATAAATTCTTCAATACTGCAAATTCTGGGAGCAAAAATAGTGGTAGCTGAATTCTTCTTTAATTCGTTCAAAAGAAAGCTACCAGCTCGTTTGCTTGGCAATATAAAAGTAATATCCGAAATATCAGAAAGGCTGTTTTTAACGTCGGTTAAAGCGTCTTGAAGAAATGTTACCATAGCCTAAAAATAAGAAACGCCCCCGAAAATCGGAGGCGTTTCAAAATTATTTATTAAAACTTATCTGTTGAAATTATTTCTTCAAAGAAATCTCAACACGACGGTTTTGTTGTCTACCAGCTGCAGTATTGTTAGTTGCAATTGGTCTTTCTTCACCGTAACCTTCAGAAGTTAATCTGTTACCATCCATACCGATAGTAGTTAAGTAATCCTTAACAGAAGCAGCTCTTTCTTTTGAAAGCTTCATGTTATATGCATCACTACCACGGCTGTCAGTGTGACCTTCTACATGGAAAGTAGTGTTAGGATATTCTTTCATAATATCAGCAATGCTCTGAAGTGCAGCATAAGACTCTTTTCTTATAGAAGACTTATCATAGTCAAACAAGATAGTTTTAGAGTACTCGTTCAATTGCTTGATAACCTCTACGGAAACTTCTGGACAACCTTTGTTTGCTACAGTACCAGCAACATCTGGACACTGATCATCTTTGTCAAGAACACCATCACCATCTCTGTCTTGGTAAGGGCAACCGTTATTAGCTTTTGGACCAGCTTCGTTTGGACAAGCATCATCTTTATCAGCGATACCATCACCGTCAGCATCAGGACATCCATTAAGAGCAGCTAGACCAGCTACAGTAGGACACTCATCCTGTGGATCAGCAATACCATCACCGTCAGTATCAGGACATCCGTTGAATTCAGCTAGACCAGGAGTGTTTGGACAAGCATCATTTCTATCTTCAATACCGTCACCGTCTGTATCAGGACATCCGTTGAATTCAGGAAGACCTGGAGTTTCTGGACACTCATCATCTTTATCATAAATTCCGTCACCGTCAGTATCTTTTCCACCAAACTGGAATACGATTCCAGCAGAGTGTTGGAAATGAGTAATTCCATAAGAATCCTCAAATGCATGCTTATAAGTAGATTGAAGGTTAAGGGCTAAGTAATCATTGAACCAAAACTTAACACCAGCAAGTGCGTTAGCAGTACCAAAGCCGATATCATCAACCCAAGTATAACCACCACCAATACCAATAGATGGATCAAACCATCCACCGCCTAGTGCATTTTTGAAGCTATATTTAACCTCTCCATCTGCACTGTAGTAACTAAGGTCATCAACGGAAATGTCACCAAGTTTGTCGATTCTGTTAATAGAACCTGCTGCAGTAAATACAAAACCACTGCCAATGTATCTGCTAATAGCTAGCCTAGAAACTGATGGAAGAATGTTCCAGTGGTCATTTGCATTAAAATACTCGTCAAAGATATCCCCTCTAGCAGCAGCTGGGATACGTACTTGATCCTCATTAAGTCCAGCTGGATAAACGTCAACAGCGTTTACACCAACCTCAACAGCCCAAGGATTGTTTTCGTCTTGCGCGCTCGCCACCCCGATTCCCATAAATAGGATAGCAGCAACTAATAATCTGTTAAGATGTTTCATATTCGATTGTTTAATTTTTAAGTGTTAATTAAGAGCAAAAGTAAGTTGTTAAATTTTATAAACAAAAGCAAATCTAATAAAATTTTCCTAAAGTCGTTGCTATTGATACGTAAATAAAGGATTTACTAGTCAATAACCCCCAATTTTTTTCCAATCTTAATAAATGCATTTATGGCTTTGTCCAAATGCGCTTTACTGTGGGCTGCTGAAAGCTGAACACGAATTCGCGCTTTACCTTTTGGTACAACCGGAAAAAAGAATCCTATAACATATATTCCTTCTTCCAAAAGCATATCTGCCATTTGCTGAGATAGCTTGGCATCATACAACATTACAGGTACTATGGCAGAATCGCCATCAATAATATCAAACCCTGCTTCTTTCATTCCTTTTTTGAAATAAGCCGTATTTTCTGCCAACTTATCCCTTAGGGACGTATTACTTGAAAGCATATCAAATACCTTAATAGATGCACCCACAATTGCTGGAGCCAATGAGTTTGAAAACAAATAAGGACGGGAACGCTGACGAAGCATTTCAATAATTTCTTTTTTGCCAGTTGTATAACCGCCCATGGCGCCACCCAAGGCTTTTCCAAGAGTTCCGGTAATAATATCTATTCTGCCCATTACACCTTTTTCTTCCAAGGTTCCTCTTCCGGTATCACCTATAAATCCAGCGGCATGACATTCATCAATCATTACCATGGCATCATATTTATCAGCCAAATCACAAATTTTATCAAGCGGGGCTACCAAACCATCCATCGAGAATACACCGTCCGTAACTATAATTTTAAATCTGGCACCTTTTTCATTAGCGACGATAAGTTGCTTTTCCAAATCTTCTATATTGCTGTTCTCATAACGGTAGCGGGCTGCTTTGCACAACCGAACCCCATCTATTATAGAAGCGTGGTTCAACGAATCTGAGATAATTGCATCTTCAGCGCCCAAAAGGGGTTCAAAAACACCACCGTTGGCATCAAAAGCAGCTGCATATAATATAGTATCTTCAGTTTCGTAAAAATCGGCTATTTTCTTCTCCAGCTCTTTATGGATGTCCTGTGTTCCGCAAATAAAACGAACTGACGACATTCCAAAACCGTGAGTGTCCATCGCGTCTTTTGCTGCTTGAATCACCTCTTTATTTGAAGAAAGCCCTAAATAATTATTCGCGCAAAAATTGATAACCCTCTCACCCGTTGATATGGTGATTTCAGCATCTTGTGGCGAAGTAATGATACGCTCTTTTTTATAAAGTCCGTTGTCCTTTATTTCTTCAAGTTCTTTCTCTAGATGTTCCTTTATTTTTCCGTACATAATTAAACTTTGTTTAAAGTTTCAAAATTAAACTTTATTTATTACTATTTCATCCTTGTTGCTGTAGATAAGCATTTTTTCTGAAACCACAAACCCCATATCCTGCAACGCATTCGCATAATCAATCAATTGGTCGTTGTGGTAAAATTTTGGGCTTCCGGATTTATAATCTACAATTACCGCAGTATTTTCGGCACTGATGTTTATTCTATCTGGCCGCAAGACCAAACCATCTTTTGTGATTATGTTTCGCTCGTTATAAACCTTAGTTGCACCGTCAAATAATCTTTTTAAATCTGGATGTTGAATGATTTGATAGACGGTTTTCCGCAAACTATCAAGCTCTTCATTCGGAATAATGGCTCGGTCTCCCAATTCCATCAAAACTGTCTCGGCATCACTTTCCTTATAAATCTTTGCCATAGTGTCGTGAAGTAAATTTCCAGCAGTAATGGCAGCAACTGTTTCTGTCTCCAAATATGTCTCTTCGGAAGGAACAATTTTAAGTCCGTGCTTTTTTGGGTTGCTTGAAAGATATTGTGGCTCCCTTTGTGAAATAACTTTTTTTCCTTTTGAAATTTTTTCTGAATTTTTCCCAAATTCATAAAACGTTTGACCGTCATTCCACATTCCCCTCTGTTTCAGAAATTCCATAAAAAGATGGTTGTAGGTGGAAGGGGTTCCATCTTTGGGCTCTGTAGGCATTTCAGAAAAAACATAAAGTTTTTCAACAGCGCGCGTTAGGGTAACGTAAAGCAGGTTAATATTATCAAGTTGCAGCTGGCTGCGGTGCTCGTTGTACATGTTTTCGCCCAGGTCGCCATAATTAGCAATTTCGGCCTTGTAGCTTATCTGTGTTTCCTTAAAATTGAAATCTTCATTTTCCAAAGAATACCAAAGTTTATCATGTTTGCCATCAAACAATTGGATATCAGCAAAGGGAAAAATAACTACAGGGAATTCTAGCCCTTTTGCTTTATGAATGGTCATCAATTGCACGGCATTTGTACCTTCACTGGCAGGAATGGAGGCACTATCCTTTTTTATTTCCCAATAATCCAAAAACGAAAATTTATCTGCCTGGGGTTGTTGCCCAAACTCATATACCAAATCCATAAACCCGAAAAGATAGGCGTCTGCAACATCGGCAATTTTGAATTTTTCTATGCAATATTCAAAGGCCTCGTATAGCGAAACGGAGCGCATTTCCGCAAAGGTGAAATCTACATTGTATTTTTTTATATTATCGATAAAGTTTTCTTCGGAAATATTTAGAAACTTAGTGAAAAACGTGTGCTTTTCTTCTGAAATATCCAAGTGGTCATGCAGCAAATCCAACAACTGTATTTTGACTTCGTCATTATTTGGTTGCAGACAAAGCTGAAGCGAAAAAACAAGCATTTCTACCAATTGAGATGATTGCAACAATAAAGTTTCCGAAGAAATTACAGACACGCCCTGCTCCATCAAAAATGCGCCAAGAGCTATCCCATCTGCCTTTTTTCTTGTTAAAATACAAATGTCGCTTTCGGAAAAGCCTTTATTTTTAACTTCGTGAATTGTTTTTAGAACCAGGGCCGAATACGCTTGTGTCTTTTCTGCTTTATTTTGATTTTCAACAAATTCAAGTTTTATATAACCGTCCTTTTTATCATTGCAGTTTTGTTTATTTCCTTCTACATACAAATCTTCGTGGCCGGCATCTGCAAAATAAGACGAAACGAAAGTGAAAAAATCATTGTTGAAATCCACAATTTCCTTGCAACTGCGATAATTAGTATCAAGCGCCAATATTTTCTTCTCTCGCTGAAACGGATTTTCATTTCCGTACAAACCCATAAATTGTTCGGGCAACCCCCCACGCCAGCGATAGATGGACTGTTTGGCGTCTCCCACCAGCAAAAGGCTTCCAGAATTTGGCTCCAATTGCTGAGATAGGGCGTTATCGATTAGTGGTATTAAATTTTCCCACTGCAATTTTGAGGTATCTTGGAACTCATCAATAAAAAAGTGGCGATATTTTTCTCCCAAACGCTCATAAATAAAAGGAGCAGGCTGGTTTTTAATCTCTTTGTTTATAAGCGAATTGAACTCTGAAATTGGCAGCACATTTTTTTCTTCCTTAATTGTTTCGATTTCATGATTAACCAAATTTATGACCGAAAGCGGAGTAATATTTTTTAATATATTTTCTACCAAAAGCAACTTAAAAACCAGTTGCTTTGACTGCTGAAAGTTTACAATAAAATTGGGCGTCAATTCATCTATAATAGCTCCTATTTCTGCAGAAACCCGCTTTGGATAGAGTGGTTTTTCGCCCAGGGTCTCTTGCCATTTTGCGCTAAAATTTACATCGTATCTTCCGATTGAAAGATTCTGAAAATGCTTCGGAAGATAGCCGCCGCTGAAATCGTCATCCTGTAAACCACTTTCCTCGATGAGCTGAAGCGTTTGCAAAGCAATGGTCTCAATTTCTTCGGAAAATTTTATCTTTTTAAGAATCAATTGTTTTTTGAACTCCAGAAAATCATCCAACGATTTTTGCTTCAAAATTGCAACGTGGTCTGCATCGTTTTCACTGTAAAGTAATTTGGCCGCATTGGCGATATCACGGGAAATATCCCACGATTTGTCATCATCAATTTTTTCCAAAGCAAAATCCAACAATACTTTTGTAATTTCTTTGTTCTCGCCAGCTTTGCTCAGCAAAAGATCTACAGCCTCCGCCAAAAGCTCATTGGTTTCGAGCGTAACTTCAAAATTGGTTGCTAATTTTAAATCGCGTGCAAAAGTCCGGATTAATCGATGATTAAATCTATCAATGGTTTCCACGCTGAAGGCCGCGTAATTGTGAAGCAGATTTTTGATGATTTTTTTGGATTGAGCTTGAATTTCAACCAAACTTTTATCGGTTTCTTCAGCTATTTTCAGCATCATTGGCAACGGTTCTGCAATGCTTTTATCTTTGCTGAAATTCACTAAAGTTTCCACAATACGCTGCTTCATTTCAGCTACTGCCTTGTTGGTAAATGTAATTGCTAAAAGATGTTTAAAATAATCTTCACTTTTAGAAGAAAGGATCTGTTTTAGATATTCTTTTACCAGCGTAAAGGTCTTTCCGCTTCCGGCGGCGGCATCATAAATTGAAAAGGAGGATTGTTTTTCCAAGGAATTTTCATTTTGCACTAAAATACTGTTTTTATGGCTTTGGAATCAAATTAATCTATAGTTGAATAGAAATCTTATAAAAGCTATAACACTTTTAAAAATAGAGAATGTTTAAATTTGAGGGAATTTAGTAATAACCAATAAAAAAACAATATAATTATGTCTTTCGAATTACCGAAATTACCGTATGCATTTGACGCACTAGAGCCGCATATAGATGCCAAAACAATGGAAATACATCACGACAAACACCACCAAGGTTACACCGATAAATTGAACGATGCCATAAAGGGCACTGATAAAGAAGGAAAAACCATCGAAAATATTCTGACTAATTTAGATATGGACAACAAAGCCGTCCGCAATAACGGCGGTGGGTTTTATAACCATAGCCTCTTTTGGAAAATAATGTCTCCAAACGGCGGTGGAAAACCTTCAGGCGATCTGGCTAAAGCTATTGATAGCGCCTTTGGAAGTTTTGAAGATTTTAAAGAAAAGTTCTCTGAAGCTGCCAAAACGCAATTTGGTTCAGGCTGGGCTTGGCTTTGCGTTCATAAAGGTGGGAAAGTAGACGTTTGCTCAACGCCAAACCAGGATAACCCATTAATGCCCAATGTAGGATGTGGAGGCACACCAATTTTAGGCTTGGATGTTTGGGAACATGCCTACTACTTAAAATATCAAAACAAACGTCCTGACTATGTTGGTGCGTTTTGGAATGTGATTAACTGGGAAGAAGTTTCAGCTAATTATGCCAAAAACAAGTAAATTTTAAATTAGACAATTTAAATTAAGAATCCGCAGTCTAAATGATTGCGGATTTTTTTGTTTAAAAAAATGGAGGGTTGATAACTTGAAAGTAACTGCTGAAATATTTGCCACTCAAAAAAAAATTGAAACATAAAAAAGGTAAACTAACCTCTGGAAAAAGAAAAACGGCTCCCAATAAAATTCTGAACTTAAGAATCAACAAGCTTATAGCTCGCCACCCCGTTGAGATTTGGGCATAAAAAAAGGTAAACTAGCGTTTACCTTTTTTTGCCCCAAATCTACCATGAACTTAACCTACTTATGCTAATGGTATGTTCAAATATATATTAATAAAGTATTCAAAATTATGCTTTTAGATGAATTGCCGATTTTTTCGTTGAAAAACATATTATATTTTTTTTCAGCGCATACATTTCATTTTAAGCTGCATTATAATATTCATAAATGATAAATAATTAACCATTTTTATAAATGAATTAAAGAAGGAAATAGTGGTAAATGAAAATAGGCAGACCTAAATCTGCCTATTTTGCCCCAAATCTTACCATAGACCTAACCTACTTACGCCTTATGGTAAACTCAAATATAGTTCAAGTTTGAGCACTAAAACAGTGTTAATCAACAATTTCGATTAAGTGGGTGGGCTTTCCGATAAACGGTAAAGGCTGTGTTAAAATTTAAAGAAATTTAGTAGGCTCGTTCTGGATTTCCTTCATAAAAATTGATGTAGGCTCTATTCACAACCCTATTGCCTCCTGCTGTTGGATAGTTTCCGGTAAAATACCAGTCACCAAGATTCTTTGGGCAAGCCTTATGTAAATCATCAACAGATTGAAAGATGAGCTTTACTTTAGCATTTATATTTTCATCACTGATTATTTCAGCAATTTTATCTGAAATTTCTTCGTCGGTAAAAGGCGCATAAAGTTTTTTTACGTGGTTGATTACCGAAACATCTTCCATTGCAACCTGTTCTTTGCATTTATGATAAATTTCTTCAACAATGCTATATGTTCCACGTTCTCTGTGAAGCTCCAAAGCTGCTTGAAAAGCAACTAGATGCTCAAGACGCGCCATGTCAATGCCATAACAATCAGGATAGCGAATTTGCGGTGCGGAAGAAACTACTACAATCTGTTTTGGGTGAAGCCTGTCCAGCATTTTTAAAATGCTTTTTTTCAGGGTAGTTCCGCGAACAATACTGTCGTCAATAATAACTAAATTGTCATCTGGTTTTACAACGCCATAAGTCACGTCGTAAACGTGTGCAACCAAATCATCACGGCTGCTATCATCTGTTATAAACGTTCTTAGCTTTACATCTTTTATTGCAATTTTCTCCGTACGTATTTTATGGGCTTGGATTTGCTGAAGTCGCTCTGGTGTTAATTTCTCCTTTTCATTTAAAATTGCCTCGTTCTTCTGTTTGTTCAGTTCATCCTGCGCAGCTTCAAGCATTCCGTAAAATGAGGTTTCAGCAGTATTCGGTATAAAAGAGAACACTGAATTTTCAGTATCATAATCTATGGCCTCCAGAATTTTTGGCATTATCAATTTTCCGAGCATTTTCCTTTCTTGATAAATTTCGGCATCGCTCCCTCGGGAAAAGTAAATACGCTCAAAGGAGCAAGATCTACGTTCCAAAGGAGCAAGAATTTCCGAAAGTTTCATGCTTCCGTCCTTTTTTATAATGATTGCATTTCCAGGCTCCAATTCTTTCACTTCTTCAAAAGGAACATTGAAAACCGTTTGGATTGCAGGTCTTTCCGAAGCTACCACAATAACCTCATCGTCTTGATAATAATATGCGGGACGAATTCCAGCAGGGTCGCGAAGCACAAAGGAATCGCCGTGGCCCAAAAGACCAGCCATTGCATAACCTCCATCCCAATTTGCGGCAGATTTACGAAGAATTTTAGCAACATTCAAGTTTTCCGCAATATAAGGCGAAGCTTCCTGTTTGGTCATTCCTTTAGCCTTTGCTTTTTTGTATAATTTTCGAACGGCATCATCCAAAAAATGGCCTATTTTTTCCATTACCGTAACGGTATCGGCTTTTTCCTTGGGGTGCATTCCGAGTTTAATGAGATTGTCAAAAAGCTCGTTGGTATTAGTCATATTGAAATTACCCGCAATAATTAAATTTCGGTGCATCCAATTGTTTTGACGTAGGAAAGGGTGGACATTTTCCACGCTATTAATTCCGAAAGTACCATAGCGTACGTGACCTAAAAACAATTCACCTATATAGGGAATGTTCTTTTTTTGTGCGACAACATCGTCTTTATATTCGGGATGATTTTTAAATTCCAGGTTTATTCTTTCGTTAATCTGGGCAAAAATATCCTGAATGGGCTGTGCTGCATTGGACCGAACTCGACTAATGTAGCGTTCTCCTGGATTGACATCCAGTTTAATACTTGCAAAACCAGCACCATCCTGTCCGCGATTGTGCTGCTTTTCCATCATTAAATACATTTTGTTTACACCATAGAATGCCGTCCCATATTTTTCCTTATAATATTCCAAGGGCTTCAACAGTCTTACAAGTGCAATTCCACATTCGTGTTTTAACGCGTCGCTCATACTTTTTCTGAAACTATATAAATGTACAAAAAACGCCCTGAAATTTCAGGGCGCATATTTAAGTTAATTTGATGTCAAATTGTGTTAAACTCTTAAATTGCTGCAAGCGCTGGTGAACTTCACCATTGGAGAGCTGCAACAATCTTTCCGGGCCAAATTTTTCTACACAGAACGAAGCCAATGCGGAACCATTAATAATGGCGTTCTTCATATTCTCATAACTATAGTCTCCGGTTTTTGCCAAATACCCTGTAAACCCTCCAGCAAAAGTATCACCCGCACCAGTTGGGTCAAAAACTTCTTCCAACGGAAGTGCCGGAGCAAAGAAAACATCATCATTACCAAAAAGTAATGCACCGTGTTCACCTTTCTTTATAACCACATATTTTGGGCCCATCTCCATAATCTTTGCAGCAGCCTTCACTAAAGAATATTCTCCGGAAAGTTGTCTTGCCTCTTCATCATTTATAGTTATTACGTCTACTTTGGAAATAACCTGCATTAAATCATTCAAAGCACTGTCCATCCAAAAATTCATAGTATCCAGAACAATCAATTTTGGAGAATCCATCTGCTCAATTACTCCCAATTGTACGAGCGGATATAAATTTCCTAACATGACTACTTCGGCATCGCGATATTTTTCGGGAACCTTTGGATTGAAATCTGCAAGCACGTTCAAATCGGTTATTAAAGTGTCCCGCGTATTCATGTCGTTGTGATATTTTCCGCTCCAAAAGAAAGTTTTTCCATCTTCAACCACTTCAAGGCCTGAAATGTCCATTCCTTTTTCCTCAAGCATGTGTAAATCTTGCTTTGGAAAATCACCGCCAACGATTGAAACTATTGCGCCATCCACTTGAAATTGCGAGGCAGCCAAACCTATGTAGGTAGCGGCACCACCAAGAATTTTATCTGTTTTCCCAAAAGGGGTTTCAATAGCGTCAAAAGCTACGGTACCAACGATTACGAGTTTACTCATACAGGGGTTTTTAAAGAGGGTGCAAATTTAATCAAATTAATTATAATGGAATTGTCTTTTAACAGCTTTAAAAAGAATTATAGTTGTGCGTTTTACTTCCGTCCAAAATCCGCAGGAATTTCGCCCCAGGCTTTGGTTTCCCATTTAACTATTTTCGTATTGTATGTATTTGTTTTTAACCAATTTTCGGCTCGTGCAACCAATTCAAATAACGCTTGATTTTTTGC
>TARA_R110002012_G_scaffold62291_1_pt1 | contig 13960 bp, 25 predicted proteins | sample TARA_R110002012 | Tara Oceans TARA_R110002012 (sample SAMEA4396515) | marine metagenome | biome: Westerlies Biome; feature: [DCM] deep chlorophyll maximum layer (ENVO:01000326); material: water (ENVO:00002006), including particulate matter (ENVO:01000060) such as... | depth 40 m
TCCATTTTCTTAGGGTGAGCAACTATAAACAGGTGGCAGAAGTGTTTCTTAGCCCACGCTTGGCACTTATTCAGAAGCTGACCTACTAATTCGTGAGAGTTACTTCCTGCTTTCGGACTATCCTCTAGTACAGACCAGTTATCGATCACGAATCCAGAGATACCATAACGCTTTACCATAGACGTTGCAACGTCCAATATATCATCAATCTTATTAACTTTCCCTGTATAGTAACATAGATGTTCATTAAGGAAGTTTAGAGCCTCCGTAGCTGTTGCCTGATCCATCTTATCCCTGACATCATACCTAGCGTACTTGTGAGCCATACCTTTGATGTGCATTGGCACAGGTTTCTCCCCTGAAAGGAATCCGAACCTAAATCCGAACCTTTTAGATAGTTCTGTACAGATAGCTTCTACCAAAGCAGACTTACCTGAAGAAGGTGGAGCTGTAACTAGAGTAACCTCAGGCTGATAGAATGTCCAAGCATCATCGAAATCCTGAGAGATCCCTGTCTTGTACGTTGTAGGATATCCGTTCACTAAGTATTCGAACGCTGTATCTCTATGATCGTTTACAGAGGACAGACCTTCCACAGGTGGGTTTTCTGCATCTGCATATATATGTCTTAGAGATTCCCAGCCCTGTTCCATAAGCATTTGATTAGCATCTTGACCCTCAGGGTACTTAACGATCTTCACTTTATCAGCTCCGAACCTACCTGTGAGTACTTTTATAGCTTCTCTACCTGCTTTATCATTGTCGTATGCTATGTATACTTCAGGGATCTCATCGAACAGCTCCATATACTTATCTAGCCAATGCATATTTTTGGTACCATTCGGACAGCTGATCGTATTAAGTACATTTGCTGACAGCCACGATAGGGCATCGATCTCCCCTTCTGTGATCAATAGGTAGCTTTTCTCATCTGCAGCAGTACGAATAGCATCTGCATTGTAAGGAATAAGCTCAGCACCTGCACTAAAAGCCCATTGCTTTTCTGCGATCCTTCTACCTTTGCGATTCTTCAGGAGACCACCTTCGTTATAGTTGAAAATCACACATAGATCTTCTCTCTCTATGTCTCTCAGGTACATATTGCCTGCTCCAACTAGACCCTTTGGCAGATTTTTAGCGTCAATTCCTCGACCTATAAGCCACTCATTCACCAAAACCTTATCTGTTTTCTCTACAGGAGCCAATACTCTTGGCTTTTTATAAGTTTTAGGCACTGATTTGGGTACTACTATGTTTAAATCTTTGCTCTGTATCATACCTTTAATTCCGCAATCTGGATTGTGACAGAAATATTCTGTTGTGTGATGATTAATGCTCAGGCACTTCTGAGTTTTCTTTTTTCGGTATGCAGAGCACTTAGGACAGGTGCTCCTACTTTGACCTTCTCCGTTAGGTGGGGTCATTTGCGTGTAAGAGCTTACCGATCCGTATTTCTTAGCTATTGCATCATCTACCTGTGTATTACTTACCATTTAGATAGTCTTTTGCTTTGATTACTCTTTCTTTCCATTTAGTTTCATTCAGGAATGAGTTTAGGTTAACATATTGTCTCCACTCAGCAGAAGATCCCCAAACATCATTCATCCATTGAGCTACCTGCTTCGCTTCTATATCTGTAGCTTTATGCTTCTCTAGGATCTTTGCAGCTTTGATCAGGTAGGTTTCATTCAGCTTACTTACTCCGAATATCCTCATTGGGTTAGCTAGGAAGTTACTTACTTGCTCGCCTGTAGGTACTGCTGCTAGATCATCATCTAGGAAACGCTCCTGATTGATATAAGTTGAAGGGTGAAGGAAGTCTGTGCCATACATCTGAGCATATATCTTGTACCTGTTGATCATAGAGATGGCTGTAGATTGATTGTCTTCAGATAGCTTCAGGAACTTAGCTCTAGCGGTTTTCTTTCCTACCTTTCTAGGGTAAGCATCCCAAAACAGATCAAACATAACATCACCACCTCCTGTATTTGCCTTTGAGATCGACCAATTATACGCCTCCTCAATAACAGAATCAAGATCTAGTACTTCTCCATTTGCATCCATCCTAGCTTCGTAGATTTCGAAAATACCTTTGATTGTCTCTTTTGTTATTTGGCTCATTGTTTTGTTTTTAGTCGTTATCTTCTGATTTAACTATGTGAGGATGCTTCTTGCACATATCCTGATAGGTCTTTTCATCTACGATTTTAGGCACTAAGAAGTCTACACCTGCATCCGCTAAACGCTCTATAGATTCATTGACTTCCTCCTTTGACTTCCAAGTCGAAGCCCCTATAGGAGAATTATTTTCTTCTCCTTTTTTCCAAACTAGTACTCTTACCTTCATTGATTTGTTTTTTAGTATTGAAACATAGAATCCGATCCCTCTATCTGATTGATCTTAGTTCTCACTATCTTAAGCTTTCTTAGAAACGCTTTCTCTCCTTCATTTAGTTCCCAATCTGATTTAAAAACAATCTGATTTCGGATTAAATCAAAGTGATCTACATATCTCTGATACTCTGAATGTCCTTCGTGCTTAGTTACTCCCATTGCTAGGTAGTCCAAGCATTCATCCTTAAACCCTAGCATATCAGATAGATAGCACAAGAACATTGCAGGTATTGTTGTCCAATACGTTACATTGTCAGACTCAAAATCTGTAAGCTCTAATACAACCTTATCTGATAGGTCTTTGTATTGTCTAAAAGGCTTAACATATGTCTTGCTATCAGACGCAGGTATTATAGGGAAGCAGCTCCTAATGGAGCTTACTAACCTATTGAAATTTAAATTTTTATTGATCATAAAGCTCCTAAGTTTTTGTCGGATTTAGTAACCATAAATCTTTTCTTGAAATTCACATTGTATCCATCTACAGGTACTTTAGTGTAGCTGTTTAAGGTCATATAACCTTTAAGAGCTTTATCTATAGACTGCTTACGCTCCTTAGCTTCCTTCAGTTTAGCTTCAGCCTCCATACGCTCGTGAACTAATTCATTGATCGTTGCGTGGCTTTCTCCGTGAGGAATAAATTCATTTCGGATATGATCTCCTGCAATCCCTTTCATATCTCGCTCTGCTTTGTGGAGCTCTGTGTAGAACTGCTGTAGCTCATCATCTGCAGATACGTCTAAGATATGCGAGTAAGATTGCTGCAGGCTATAGATGTTATCGTATTTATCATTCAAAGATAGATCCGAATCTACGACTTCCTTACCATACATCATCGCTTCGTGAAACTGACTGCAGGTGCTATGGATCTTAGCTTGATACTCAGGATCTTCTAAGACCACACGCTGAATAACGTGCCTACCATCTCTAACTAATGTCAGGATAGCATACTCACAGCCTGTCATCATCATATACGCCTGTACTTGACAATTGTATTTCTCAGGATAACCACATTCGAACTTATCACAATAGTATCCACCAATAGTCTTACATTCCCATACTCCTTTGCCGAACATTGGAGTATATTTATCATCGTGCACTACTCTTCCATCTAGATTCAACCCAAAATAAGGCATATCATTATGGAACAAAGTATAAGGCACAGCTTTGATTTTCCTGAACTTAGTATCGGAGTAGAAGTTACTCCACCATTCGCCTGTATCATCATAGAACTCAGCCTGTCTCATTATGATATCCTCATACAAGTGACCTGTTGCTGTAAAAACATTCCCTGCGAAATGCTTCTTCTTTAAGCCTATCTTTTCGAACCAAAGAGTCATAGGATCGGTATAGGAATTTAATCCCATAACCGTTCCTACGTCAGATCCTCCTACTTTAAAAGATGCAGTCCTAAAGGCAACCCATTCAGACATAGACATCTTCGTGATATTAACACCACGAAGTCCTGTCTTCTTTCCGAATAGGCTTACTCTACTAGTCTTATGTCCTGCAACTTCTATCATAGTCCGTATGAAGATTTGTATTTGTCTTTGTTTGGCGTAGCCGAAGGATCTTTCATTAGCTGGATCTGAGTCATACAGAATCTCTTGTACTTAGGATCAGTCTGCTTGTCTAGGATATTCTCCGTAGCTGCAATGATACCTTCGTTTCTAGTTGCAGCTTTATTGAAGTGATTCCATAGCTTCCACTTAAGCTTCTCTTGATAAGCTATAGCTTCCTCAAGTGTGTGGATCGTCTTACCTGTCTTGCGATCATCTTTTAGAGCAAAAGCAATGGCACGCCCTACAGCGATAGTCTCAGCCCATCCTACAAAGTCCTGATCCATATCAGAATCAGCGATTTGGAATTTACTTCCTGAGCCTACAACCTCACCATCATTCGTGATCTTAGCTGTAGCTGTAACGCACATAACACCTGTCGGATGCTTATCTACGATTACATTTGTATCTATACCTGATGAAGGCATTGAGTTTCTTAGCTCAGCCATACGCTCGCTAATTTGCTTGTAATCATCAGACATATCTGAATTTCCCTGTTTCATATACTTAATTATATGTGTAAAAATATTAATAATCTTCTAAATTTAGTAGAGTAGAATACAGATCTCCAATCTATTGTAGTCTTTAGACCTTCTGATCTCACTCTGTGCTGCTGTACATATGGCTCTATGTATTCTACAGCAATACCTCTAGCTTCCTCAAAAGTTATGATCCTGCCAAACACCCTGATATTCTTCTGTTCCCAATCAATTTTCATAAGGAACAAGATATGTATTTTTTAGCAAACTTGCAAAGGCATAATATCCTCAGTACTAAGGTATAACTCTTCAGGAAGATGTTTCTCTACATATCTGCTTCGGAATACATCGTAATCCCAATCTTTGCTTTTAGCGTAAGCTATAGCATCCTGCTTAAACTCAAAGTATTTAGCTTTGGTTTTCTTTTTGTCTGCTACGATCCATCTCCTATCTCGCTCTCTGCATAATCGCATAATCTCAATGACTGATTTCGGAGTAAGTCTTTTCTTTATGACCACCCATCCTTTGATAGATGTTTCCTGATATACTGCATTCTGAACACTCTTTGGATTCTGCCCTATGAATGCAGCAGCCTGTGATACAGACTCTACTTCTTTAATGTATACACCTGCACAATTGAAGATAAAGTAACCTTCACCTCTGCTGCCTGTGTAACTTCCTTTTGGTTTTAATCTCCTGTCTCCCATAATTAAATTGCTAGTTTACTGATTTTTGAATTTAAGATTTCATCTGTAGTCTTCAGGTAATGCTTTTCGAAGACTTGTTGGGATTTATGGTAACTTAGCCTGTTGCGAATCGTAGCATCATCTAGTCCTCTTGATCTCCATAGATTGATACCTGATTTCCTGAGAACGTGAGAAGTAGTTACAGAAGATAAAGGCTCTTGTTTGTGAGTATACCTTCCGTAACCTATCTCTCTTTTGACACTAATTAATTGTTTTCCTACGATTGACTTAATCTCTACTGAATATCTATCGTAGTCTTTGTTGGGAAGTAACTTGGTTTCTTGCAGGTCTCTCGCTTTTAGCCACAGGTCTTCTCGGATCATCCTCCTGCATAGCTGAGAATTTTTACCTATGGTCACTATGTATTTATTGCCACCTGATTCCTCGAATGAATCGGCATTTATTTTCTTTAAATCATCCCATCTCATACACCCTTCGATCTGTAGAGCCATAAGAACAGCATAAGGATTTCCGAACAATGAAGCCTGAAGGATCTTCTCTATAACTTCATAAGGAAGGATCACAGGCTCTAGGTCTGCTTGCTTGCTCTTACAGGATGAAAGAGGCATCCTAACTCCGTAGGTCTCTTCTACAGCCTTTAAAACACGCTTAAGAGCATTTAAATAAGCAGAGGCAGTCGAAGTTTTATAGGTCAGCACAAGCTCCCCTTTATAATGAGCAATTTTCCTCCTTACTTCAGCAATGAAGTCAGGATTATTCCCTCCCTTTAAAACATTCAGATCAATATCGGAATCCCCCCCAATGATGTTGATCCATAACTGCCTCGCCTGAATATCTATACTTGACGTTGCAACTTCTTCCCATAGATCTGTCAGGTATGCAGCTGAATCCCCTTTCAGGACAGCTTTAACCTCCTCTATGCTGTTGCACTTGTCTAATTTCTTTATAATATTGTTTGCTTCTATCACAGAATAATCAGATCCGATCACCTGATTCCTCTTCACAGAGGCATCGTGAATCCTCACACCTGTCGAAAGAGTCTTTATAGGGGCACCAATCCTTAAATAAAGCATCCCTTTTCGGTTGAAGTAATTTTTTCTCATCTTCTGTTAATTGTTCTAGATTATTGCATTCATTTTCCATCTCCTGAGCATTATTTTGTATCTCCATAAAACGCTCAACAAAACCCATATCTATTCCCATCTGTACAAAGCTATATTATTTATGTGTAACATACAAACTTAATTGCATCTATTTTTAAATCTATTCTCTAGCTTCCTGTCTATGATCCAGAAAATGAATACAAAAACAGCGATCATACATAAGCCAAGAAAACACAATTGTATATTACTCATAATATTGTTTTTAAATTTAGGGGCACAGCATACTCCCCTACCGATAAACTCCTTTAAATTCCTTTTTAAAATTGCTGCCTTTTGTAGTGAGACTAGGGATCGAACCTAGAACGGAGATGCTTGAAAACTCCTATTTGCCAAATTAAAAATACCTCACTTTAAATAGGGAAGGCGCAGCTTTATTCCTTCCCTGTAACATAGCGATAATGTTGCTGCCTTTTTATCTTAGTGCTTTGAGCTAAAAGAACCCAATGCAAAAACTTCTCCGAGTGATGTAAATACAGCTTGATCCATATTTAGAACTTTATTCCCTTCGTATGTTCCATCTGTAACATCTATATCTTGATCTGTAGCTTCGCTGTCTGAGAAAGACACAAAAGAATCTACATCCCATTGACCCTTACTTTCGAACTCAACACCTATAGCTCTTACCTGACTCTCAGAAGCTACTAGCACTTGATGATCCCTGTGGTTCCATCCGAATATGTGCCAAACATTACTCTGAGACCACATAATCCTGTAACCTTTGTGAGGAATGAAATCTGTGGAGAACTCAAAGCCACTATCTGAGGAATATCCTGCTTTATGATCTACATATATCTTAGACCAATCCTCTGTAGGTCTTAGCAACCAAAACGTAACCTCCGTACTCTGTATGATAATACCTGACTCTATAGCTTTACCTGCCTTAGAGTAATGCTCCCTGATTGTAGGCTTTATGCCATCTATAGTAGCTTCCTTCAGTAAAGCTACATAATCCTTCAATCCTCCTGATTTAGCTTTAACAGATTTTATATACTTCTTTTCACTAAACTTAACCTGAGCTTTATTTATGGACATATCCATACGAATAATATCGTAACCTGAGAATGCTAATCCGTCAATAATCATTTTTATATTCGACATAATCTTCTTATTTTTTTAATTAAACTTGTTAGGAAGATCCAAACAAGCCCCTGAATAATAATTAATCCAAACAAATAAGCTACAGGAGGACATTCGTAATTTGACTCTAAGTAGCTGCTGTATCCATAGCTGATCACCACAGGATAATACAAAGGTATTGTTACAATAGATTCCAAAACCATCATAGCTTTTATCCTCCTGATTTCTTTAACTCTATCCTTTATACCTTTCTCCCTGTTCTTTATCTGTAAGGTGAGGATCTTTCTCCTCACCTTTTCTGTCAATGATTTATGCATAAGCCTTCTTGATTATATTTTCAACATTTTCATTTAAGCCCCTAAGGTCAATCATATTTTGGAATGCATCCAATGTATTATTAAACTCATTAGGTACAAATTGATCATCAGAGCAAAGCATCTGAACGAAGCTGTTCTTGTAGTTAGCTCCATCTTTGTCAGTCACTTTAGCTAGTTTATTAGCCACAGCTCTGCCAACAATCTTCCTAGCCACAGCTCTATCAAAAGAACCAAAGATAGGTAACAGGTAGGAATAACTACCTGTTGTCTTCTCAATAATCCTGCGAGCTATAGCATTAAATAGCTTATTGTAATTAGATACAGCTCCGTAGAAATCCAATACTGACTTAAGATGGACATCGCTCACGCATACAGGATCTAGATTTGCATCCTCTATTCTTAGGTCTTCGTAATCGCCTACCAAATGGATCTCTCTAAGTAAGCAGTTTGCACCTTCCATAGCTGCCTGAGGATTCTTCTTACCCCAAAACTGAGAAGGAATAACATTCAACGATATACCTACGTCTGTAGGGTTATCGCCATCTTTCACGTTTTCTGCATAGCAGATTGATAAGATATTGTGCTCTCTCATAAGAAGCTCATATGGATCTAAGTGAGGCATCGAGTCAACGTGAACAGACATATCTGTATATGTGACACCATCCTCCTTACTGATGCATTCAGGAAGCAAACAATTTCCAATTGAATTGTTCAGCATTATGGGAGTGTGAACTGAACAGCTTGTGTGAAGGTCATTTAAAACGCATTGAATTTTATCGTAAAGTCTCATACTGAATATTGTTTTTATTGTTTTACTAATGTTCTGTAAAGATATATTTTCCTAACTAGACTTCCAAATTTATTTACAACTTTATTGAATAAAAGTTTTTCTGTATGGAATATCTGAATAAGATCCTGCCTGTTCCTTTTGCGTGAATCTCAAATAATGTCGCTGCAGGATTGAGATCCTGACGTATCCTTACATACATCAGGTCTCTACCTATTCTGCTGTGTTTATTTGCAAACCAATCAATAACTTTATGAACTGATTTATCTATGATCGGATCTTGCAGGTTAGCTCTGACTTCACTAAAAGGTAAAGAGAGAGCTACAGGTAGCGATATAAAATCATCGCCACCTATAGTTTTATTAATTAGATCTAAAACCATCTTCTTTTATTTGTTTGGATTTTTCTGCGATCTGCAGATATTCTTTCTCTGATTGATTCCTGACAAATGTTAACATTCTAGCCATATCATTATTGACACGATTCATAGCAATATCAGCTCTAGATCTTATATCATTATAAGCCTGATTTCTAAAATCTGTGATAGACATTGCACCATTATCAAAGACTAGAAACATACCAAAGATATTGCTCCAAACTAAGCATTTGTTATTGTTGGCAAAGTATAAAGCTACAAACTCTTGACGTTTATCCGTAGCTACGGACTCTATTCGGACTGAATCAATAAAGCCTTCTCTGATAGTTCCAACAACTTCTGTATGGATTCTGAAGCATTCCGTATTCTTAGTAGTTAGACCTATAGGGAAATTATTGATCTCCAATTGCTTACTATCTTTTTCTGTATTGTCCTTTACGAAATCTGTGATCTCAATTGGGCACTCAATTGACCCTAAGAAATCCATAAGCTCTGTGTAAAATTCTTGTCTTGCAGGTATGTTTAGCATAGCTAATTTATTTTTATTGTTTTATTAATGTTCTGTAAAGATATATTTTCCTAACTAGACTTCCAAAATTATTTGTCTATTTTTTTAAAAAACTTTTTATTTGTTCATTTTCGAATAAGAAGCTATAGTCAAAACCATTATTACTTTTCTTTAGATGTTTTACTTGATCGCTCAGCTGATCTGCATCAAACTTAGGCTTTTTTAAATTATCGCCTAGCTCTGCTGTCCTGATGTATTTTTTCTTATATGTCTTTGCATATCGCTTCTTATAGCATTTCTTACATACAGATTGATAACCTGTTTTTGCGTGAGAGTTTTTAGAGAAGGAGGAAACAGGTAAAGTTTCCTCGCATCCTGTACATTTTATTTCTGTCATTCGTTCGGATCAGGCTCGTGTACAATTAATTCCGTAAACTCTACCTGTCCGTTACAGGGAATTTCTGTTGGCTCATTTTGAGTACAGCTAACTGCTGCAATAATCAAAATTAAAAAAAATAGATATCTCATAATTATTGATTTCTGACAATTGATATAATTCGTTCTCGCTCATAAATCATTGTGGACTTCTCCATCTTGTATAATGTAGCATAGATAATACCTGTACATTCAGGTAGAGATACTTTATACTCATAAATCCTATAAAAATTCTTTGGAGTTTCATAGGCTCCCCACCACTTATAACCAATGGTATCTTGATTTTCATTTGTTACGATGATCCTGTATTTGTCGATATCGTACTCATCTGTAACTTGAACTTTAAAAGATTGCCTGTAGCTATCAAAACTAAAATCCACGATCTCTACAGGTAATGGATCGTCCTGTGCATTCATTCCTAACGAGAAAAACATAAGGAATGATAAAAATAAATTTTTCATACAAAATTATTTATAATTAATAAACTAATACTTTACTCTTTTGATGTCTCCAATGTTAATATTCTTTTTGCCTTTGGATTCTAGAATGCTTATAGCTCTTATAACTGCATCCTCTTTATTTCTACCTGATACCAATATTGTTGGATGACAGAATCCTTTAGATCCTGCGAAAATTGGTAATGCGATTAAAAATTTAGGTCTAATTGTGCCTTCCATTGTAATTTATTTTTTCCTGATTAGGATTTATTGAATCAAATTGTTCATCTGTCTCAGCCTGATATCCTTTTTTTATAATTGACCATCTAAGATCTTCAGCTGTCTTCTTTAGCTTTACGGATTCATTAGGATTTTCCTCCTTCAGGATCTTCTTTAATGTGCTCGCAAGCATAAATTTCATTAACTTTAATTTCATTTGCCTATTGGTTTAAAGATCATATTCCAACCAAAAGATGTAGGTCTAAATGTGATCAAAAAGTCTTCAAAAAATATTCTTAGCTCCTGTATTGTCTGCTTGCCTTTTGTCTCGCTCCTGATCAATCTGCAGATCCAATTTGCCTGCTTTTTTGTGATGTATCTTAGCTTAGATCCGTCTTCCTGCACCTCAGATGTGTTTAAAAATTGTGCGATAAGTTCTTTAGAAGTCATAATCATTTTTTAAGAGAATAAAAGAAATGCAACCTGACCTGTACTAGGATCGGACAGGTACAGGCTGCAATGTCCAAACATTAACATTAATAACAATTAGCTCCTTTCGTATACTCCTACTCCATTGGAGAAGGTACCAATACGACTTAAAACATCATAACCTGACTTTTTAAGTAGTTTAGCTGTGTATGTCTCTATATAAGGTATTAACCTTTGAGCTAGAGCTGTGTAATTATATTCTTCTGCATCAGGATTAATAATGAAGCTTACTGCAGCAATTCCACAATATTCTGTGATCGCTACCTGAATGAGCTGATTTTCTAGAATAATCCTGCCTTCTCTTCCTACCCATTTCTCTTCTTGGATAACATCATCAAAGCTTTTGTATTTGGAGCTGATCTGACCTGCAATATATTCCATCATATCGCTAAATTCAAAACCATCAAAATCATCCTCTATATCGTGAGCAAAATGTACTGCAGTTTCTCCGTATGTCATTACTGATCTTCCCATTATCTACAAATTTGATTGATTATTCTAATTACATTTAAAACCATAGCTGCAGCTATCAGGATTCCTAGTAGAATCCCAATTGCAGCTGCTTTTATCTTTAGCCTATCCATTATCCGAACAGGTCTAAATGTTGGGTAATTGTTGCTAGACCATCTTTACCTATCACAGATACCTTATATCTGTACGGAAAAGCTGATCTGAATGTGCACCTTAGGTAAGATCCTCTATATTCGCCTGAGTTAATGTAGTATACCTTTTCGCTGTCCTCTACAGGTTTTTTCCTGAATACCATCTCCCCTGTGCTAGTTACTAAGCTATTGAAAGCTGTTAACCTGAATCCTGTACCTAAAATATCCTCTACTTTGTTTGTTGTGTTTAGCATAGCTAATTTATTTTTTATTGTTTTATTAATGTTCTGTAAAACTACAGGATCTTATTCACAATTCCAAACAAGATCCTGTTTATTTTATAATGATTTGTAGGTTTCTTTAACTGCAGGCAGGAAAGTTTTCCACATTTTCTTAGGTATTCCTGTTATCTCTAAAAACAGCTCTAGATGATTAGTATACCAATTTTGCATATCTTTACCACTTTTGATATTGACATCTACAGGCAGGTGAGACATTTTTGTAATGCTTAAAGATCTTGATTTGCTCGGAGTGAAGAAATTTGATTTTTTAATTGGATCTCCTGAGCTACAAAATACCTGATATCCTGAACTATCTGCTGCAGGCAAATCAGATCCTGTTAACATAGTTCTTATAGTCAGACCTAAGCTGTCAGCTGCTGAGTCAATCTTAGCTATAACTTCAGCTGAAGGAAGATCTGAAGAAGTTACCATAGCTGACAAGATCGGATCTTGTCCTGATGTAGTATATACCATATCTAAGACCTCAAAATTACCTCTAATAAAGAATAATGCATCCTTTAAATTTTCCTTTGTGATTAATACGTTTAATGCAAATAACATAAGCTGATTTATTTTTTATTGTTTTATTAATGTTCTGTAAAACTACAGGATCTTATTCACAATTCCAAACAAGATCCTGTTTATTTTTATCTATAATCCGTTTTTATACTCCCCACAGAAGTACATTTCTAACATTTGCGCCTGAGACAATACCTTTATAGAATCCGTATTAATACGAACTAAAATACCCTTACGTTTACCTGTGTATGTCTTTACCTCAAAACACACCAAGTTAGATCCTGTCCTATGTCTAATGCTGTAGGCTTTACCTGTGTTAGGATCAAAGTAAATTCCAAATCTCAGGATCTTTGGCTTATCCTCTATAGATTCAAAATAAATATCAATAAGATCCTCTATACCTAAATTCCAATTATCGCTATCTAGAGACCTAACATAAGCAAGAAATCTCTTTTTTACCTGAGGATTCACCTCTATATCAAATTTAAGGTATGTCTTTTGATCCTCTACAGGTAATGAGCTTACTTTTGTATATTTGTAATCCTTCTTAAAAGGATAAGATTCATTTGTGATAATATCCTGAATATTATGCATAGATGTTTTGGTCTCTATAATTTCACCTTCTGAAGTTCTTACATAGTCATTACCGAAAGTAAAAAATGCTGCTGCTGTTGTCATTGTCTTAAATTTTTATTGTTATGTGTTAATGTTCTGTAAAACTACAGGATCTTATTCGCAATTCCAAACAAGATCCTGTTTATTTTTTATTTCTTTTGGCTTTTTTCTACCTGTTTTTTCACAAATAGTAGTGTATCCGCTTTTAGATCTGATTCATTTTTAGCTGTAGTTCTGAAATGAAAATTTTCATATTGACCTTTGAATTTAGCTGTGGCAAAATTTGAATCAGCAAATTTCTGTATGATCATTCTACCAATTAAACTGATGTGAATTTCTATTTTTATAATATTTTCCATTACTTATGTATTTTGTTGTTATTATTTAAGATCCTGTTTATTGGTATTTTTTAGGACATTGGTTATACATTCTTACTTTATGCTCGGAGCTCCAAGAGTTAATAAAAACCTCAGTAATTACAGCAGTTTTTTTGCCTGTTGCTTCTAGTACTATTTGACCATAACCTAAAATTCCTTCTGATATAGTTCTAAGCTCAAAACCTTCTAAGTTTTCATACTGCTCAATCAATCTCCTGATTTGTGATGTGCTGTAAGTATTCATATTTTTTTTATTGTTTTATTAATGTTCTGTAAAACTACAGGATCCTGTTTACAATTCCAAACAGGATCCTGTTTATTTTAGAATATAATTTGGCTTTTTAACTCTACTTTTGCATTCGGATGTAAATTTTCATAGTGCTCCTTTTCCCATTCAGCTCGGTCTCCATCATTAAAGATGGATTTTACCTTTTTTCCGTCAACATATATTCTATGCATAACGTCACAACCTGCTAAAAATAGCATTCCAAAAAAGAATAGTAAACCAAAAATTAACATTATCGCCTCAGCGTTTGTATTTAAATTTTCCATCGTATAGATATTTTTTGTTGTTATTAATGTTCTGTAAAACTACAGGATCCTGTTTACAATTCCAAAC
>TARA_R110002012_G_scaffold52738_3_pt1 | contig 13956 bp, 17 predicted proteins | sample TARA_R110002012 | Tara Oceans TARA_R110002012 (sample SAMEA4396515) | marine metagenome | biome: Westerlies Biome; feature: [DCM] deep chlorophyll maximum layer (ENVO:01000326); material: water (ENVO:00002006), including particulate matter (ENVO:01000060) such as... | depth 40 m
TTATTATATCATGCTACTATTGATATGTCAATAGCAATGCGCTGGATTTTAGCCTACTAGCGGAAATGGCTCATCTATGCGCCACACTATAGACTTGCGTGCGCGTCCTGCCACGAAGTCATTGAATGCCTTGATTGTTTTAGCCATCTTCTCAAGGCCATCCATGCTTGACTTAGTGTTGCTGATTGAAGTGATTAACTGCTCGCGCAGGGCATAGATTGGACTGCCTACGGTTAGCATCTCCCCCGATGCAAGCAATGACCAGAACTTGTGAGTAAGCTCATCGTTTTCAGGGTTGCGTTGCATCAGTACATATAGCGCCGCAGCCGCACCGATGCTTGCGCCTTTTGTTAGCAGTCGAGTGGCAGGTCTGTACTGTTCCTGCATTATGACTGCGGCCTCCTCTATCTCAGGGTGACTGCTAACATAAGGTACTATGACTGTCTGATTAGGTTGAGGGCGCGCACGGTATTTACGTGCTCCATTAAACGGTATTGGAAACGAGTCGTGCGACCATAGAGCACTGGCGGCTTGAGCAACTTGTCTGTGGTATTTGATTGCGCCGCCACGTGACAAGAAGTTTGCAATCGTACGCTTGCGTCCTATGTCGATTACAGATTCTTGTTCTTTGGTGACACCTAATTCAATACGGTACTCAAACCCTGTCTCAGTGTATACATGAGCAAGCAGTCTATGCTGGCCACTGCACAGGTCTCCATTGTCCCTGAAACATATCGGCTGGCGTGAGTCATACCATCTGCCTGCCGCCATCTCCTGCGCATACTCTTCAACCCTATCGTAAGATGGCTCTACGTTGTTGCCATTGAATTGCAACCAGAACTGTGCCATGCCTGGAGTCACATACATGCGCCCATCTTGTGGCATAATTTGGTCTTTAACATCAATGCCATCAGTAGCATTTATGTATCTTTGCATTGCAATTTTCAATTCTTTATTAGATGGTGTTATGCGGTCAATTTCCCTGATGTATCCGCCCATGCCTTGCCATCTGAATGGGCCAGGAGAAGCACTTGTTGCACGTCTATTTTTCAAATGGCTTTGCGCCCGTACCAATTGTTCTTGCATTGGCGCGCACGTTGTCTGGTGCGTTTTCAATGCTCGGTCACTTACCCAGACTTGACCGCACCCATCGCACTTGTGCTGTGAGCGGTCTCGTTTTATATAGTCAGCCCTTTCTTTTCTAACCATTAGGTTTACTTATCCCCCATTGCGTCTAATATAGTTTGAATTTTATCTAAATCATCTAGCTTGTTTACCATTACAGTCACTGGACTTGGAAGTGACTGCGCTATTTCTGCATGTGAATGCACGACAACGCAACCAAACCTCATGCCAGATTGATACATACGATGTGCTATCTCAGAGGTGTGTTCCTCTGGTTTTTTCCTAGCACCGCATGCGCTTGGGTATCCATCAGTTATGAGGACGCATGATGCGCCCTCTAGCTCACCTCCCATTGCTTTTTCTAGCCATTCAAGCGCGGCGCAGGTTGGGGTTGCCCCTCCAGTATTACCGTAGGCTGCGTGCGTAAGCGTATGTCCCCCTGCCAGCCTATATATTTCATCTTCCCCACAGTACGCCGCTACTATCGCATCATTGTCTAGCTCGTATAAGGCTTGCGCAGATGCATACGCAAGCCTGGCTGAAGAACTGCCGTACGAATTTGAGCACTGATTGCATCCGCAACCCATGCTCCCTGATATATCTATAAGGATTCCGACACGCCCCCGTGATGCGGAGCGTCGCTGGAATACCTTTGTGTTCCCTATACCAATCTCCCATACTTTCTGGGTTGGCTCCCCCACGTAATGTTGGGTGCTGGAGTTTATACCACGTGCTTGCTTAATGTCAAGTGAAGCAGGGCTAGGTGGCAGTTTCTCCTGCGCAGGTGATGGGTATATATTTAACAAGTGGTCTCCAGCGTATGAGATTTGCACCATGCCAACGGTATTGCTAACCTCTTGGAGCTTGTTATCCTTTCTAGTCTGTTGCCCTTTCTTCTTGCTTAGCGCCGTTTTTATATCTTTAGCAATCCCCTCCTTTACGTCGGATAGATTTAACGTCGCTGGCGTTATCACTGGCACAGTAATATCACCAGGGTTATCTACGTCGTCTGGTGTAGATTGAGACTGTTTCCAGCGCTCATACTGCGCCAACGGAGACGGCCCATAAGATGTATCGTCTGAGTCTGCTTCATCTGCGCCATCGTCTGCGCTATCTACGTCAGTTGCCACCTCTTCACCATCTTCACCTGACTCTGACTCTTCATCCTCTTCATCACTTGGCACAGGATAGTCGCAGACCGTAGCCTTTTGGAACATGATTTCATGTTGCGCTGCTAGCTGTATCGCCACATCTATAACCGCGCTATCATCAGCGTGATTGATAGCACGGGTAATCTCAGATGCAAATCCTTGTGCGAATACAGCGGCGTCTGATTGCTCAACACTCATAACATCCCACGGATTTATGCCAAGAGCCTGCGCCCACACCGCATCGAACGGTGCCTTAGCCTCATCCTGCGGTTTCGTGTTTTGATTGCGTGCTGTTTGAAAGCTATGCGCTAACGCACGTCTCACATCATCTTTGCGCCCGTACCATTGGCCTGCCTGTATTGATACGCGCGCCGTTTCCAATGCGTCATAGAACAGTGGCAGTGATTCATTCTCTACGTATTTCATAACGTGAGATGAATCGCTACCGTACTCTGTAAACATTAGATACGCTGGTGCAATCAATGATTGTGTTCCTTCGCCTTGAGGCAATGAAACTTCCCAGGTATCTTGCGATACTGGTGGAACGCTAGTCTGCATCCTGAATCTATTGGCTTTATGTGCTTCTTTCTTTGTTAACACATGCGCCGGAGTATGCTCTGCCGATGGCATGGCAGAATCATTCCGCGCTATCATCAGCTTTATGGTTGAGTTACCAACCATCGTTAGGTAACGCGCCCAACGGTCTTTCTCTTTTCTAAAATCCTCCTCAACGCCAGACATGGACTGCTTTACTTCCCTGTTCTCATCTTGCGTCAATTCCCAGCGCGCTTTGCCTGGGAATAGCTCTGCGCGCTTTGCATCATAGTCAGGATACTCAGGGACATTAACCATCAGTTTTATCCTCACTTTCCTCAACTGGCACAGGGCCATTGAAGTGTAAGTCTGCACTGCGCATGATGGAGTCATGGAAGTCTTCGTACTTCTCTGCGATAGCAAGCTCGACGGCGCGCTCTGGGTCAAAGTCCATAGCTAACAAGCGCGCGCCCATGATTAAGTCGCGTGTGTTAATGAATGCTTCTGGGTGCTTGCGGCACTCGACTATCATGCGCCAGTACTTGTCTCGGTACTTGTGTGCGCCGAGCAAATCATCGAGTATGCGCGTCTCATCTGCTACTGGTTCAGTGATGCGCATGATTAAGAACCGTGAGTTGAATGCTTTATCCATGCGCTGGACTGCATAGCCTGCAGTTGCAGGGTTGGCAGTGGCAATGAGCCAGAAGTCGTCATGCACAGGTGTGCTTAACTCTCCCTTTTCTGGCATTGAAATGTAACGTCCTGTCAATTCTGCAGGGCCAAACATCCTGCCAAGCGCATCTTGTGGCGCGCGCGTAGCTTCTTCCATAAAGAATGCTTCACCGTTCAGCGCCGCCTCAGTCAGCAATCCGTTCTGCCAGTCTAAGCCTATGAAACCATTGCGCTCAGTAGGGCGGTGCATGCCAAACCATAACGATATATCCATGCCTGGATATGCATTGGTTTCCTTGTATCCAATGCCTAGAATCTGCGCTACGTCACGTATCATATGAGACTTGCCACCACCAGTAGGGCCAATGAGTAGTACTGGCATGCGATTGCGCGTATCGCGTCCGATGACTAGCATCTCGTCCAGCCGTTCTTGCCCGTACACACTGTAATAGCTAACGTGCTTCGGTGTTTCTTTTGTACGTAATTTTGCAGTTACTTCAGAGATAGTTGGATACTTCTCACGTGGTTCTCCTGAACCAATTGGAATAGCGCTTGCGTTATACGCATACAATTCCTTGGCCGCATCAGTTGGCTCAGGTTCTACCGCCACTGGTGCGCTGAGTACATCACTCACAAAGGATATTGTTTGAGCACCTCCGTTGTTGCCACACGGACAACGTTGCAACGCAACTGGATTAGTGTATTTCCTTCCACAATTAGCACATTCGTGCATGCGATTTACCTCGCATATATAAAGTACTGTAGGCAGTTAGCAACTACAGCCGTGCCAGCGCACAAGATACTTGTACGCTGGAACAGGTGCTAACCTATTATGTATGGCAAGAGAAAGTCATCGTCGTACGCATCCTGCGCACGCTCGCGCCAGTCTCCAGCCATTGATATTGAGCCTATCTCATCGTCGAATGGCGTCTCAACGTGAACGTCATCCACACTGCAAATCATGCGCTCGAACGGTGCAGATGGTACAAGCTCTCCGCCGCAGTCATGACATGGACAACCTGTTATTGCAAATGGCATTGCAATCAATGTGCCTGTCGCAACTGTAAGCACTGGGAATTCCCCTCCATCTAAATCTATATTCTTCATTGAATCCCAATCTCCTTTACTATTCTTCTGCGCGCTGTGTAATGGCTGATATACTCGCCAGTGATTTCAAGGTACGCAGATGCTATCCTTTTGTATCCATACCCTTTAGCGCGCAATGCAATAAGTAGCTCTACATCTACGTCAAGAGCCTTTCTTCCACTTAAAACGTGCGGTTTAAGTAACCTCATCGCTATGTATCTTTTAAGTGTGCGTACTAACAATGACCGCAAAAATGATTGAGCACGCATGTACGCCGTAACAGGCGTTGTTGATTCTGGTATATCTCTTGTTATCCACCACATTCCAGATTTGTTGTTGTAATTCACAACCTTCTCGCAGAATTGAAGCATGAAATTTCTAACAGTTTCCTTGTCTGTTTTATTTTCATATATCTGCAACGTGACAGCCGCATGAGTCATCAGCGCACGCGCTTGTTCTGCTGTGCCATGTACTGTTAACGTGCCACGATTCACTAATTTCTTTCCCCATTCCAATCTGTATGAGTCAAGCATTTGCAAATCACCGCCATCTTTCGAACGCAGTACTTTAGATACACTGCCGCCGCCGCCTAACAATTCCTTTTCCCTCATTGAAAGATGTTTGTAATCTGCTGGGAAAGTTGTGCGTATAGACCTGGAATATCTCTTGCTACCTGCCACAAGTCTCACACCGCTCCTGGCGTGCGCAATCCATAATTGTGTCTGCAATAGCATTGCACGCAAAATAAAAGTCAACACATATCATGCCAGGTATGACTATTTTCCCTCCGCGCTGTAATGTGTAGTATGTGCGGCGACCCTCACCGCCGCGCGTGTACCATTCGTAATCCTTGGCCATTGGGCTGACGTATTCATCCTGCACCTTGTTTAGTGCGTCAACCATCATCCTGACGTGGCGCACCGTGATGCGCTGTACTGGGGAATACTCTGGGTTCTCATTGTTATTCGTGCTCATTGCAATTCTCCTTTAAGTGAACAAGATTAATATTGTGCTGAGTGATAGCGCCGTATTCATACATTCCATGCTTGAGTGGTACGCGTATGCGCTCTGGACTACGTTTCCATGTGCGCACTGCACCATTGACTCTGAAGTCAGCGCATGTACCACGTGCATTAGTTATTCCCTCTATATGCACAACATTGCGATAGGTTAGTTTCCTTGCATCTTCAATTGTCATTCTGTGACCTCTCACTGCACTCAGCACAACGTGCGCAAAGCGCAATCAAATTATCGTCTGCGTCTACTGAACCGTCATTCAATACATCGTCATACAACATGATTGAATAATGTTTATAGCCACGTGCGCGCATCTCAATGACGAGCGCATCGTGGCGTTCTTTAATCTTGCTGGTGTCGAGTAATCCGTTGTCTGTGTATCCGCTTATAGACTTATTACGTCGTATAGAACCAACGGCCATGTGCATCTCGACGTGCTCACCTAATAGGTGTTTGCGACACATGACTGTTGGGCGTACATCCCACATTCTCATCTAGGTTGCCGACGCGCCCACCCGAGGTACTCTGCGCTGCAAAGCATGATAGGTCTGTCTTTTATGTGTGGATTAACACTGTCATAGACTTCAACGCTATCTGGTGCATCCTCATTACCGATGATAATCGCAGAACGTGCGTCATCAGGTAATGATGGTATATGCACATCTTTCAGCCATTGCATATCATCTGCGCTATTTATTAATACAGTCATACTTATCTCCACGTGTTATAATTTTGTCTCTAGCAACGTGCGCGTTGCTTGCCTAGTGCGCATGTCCAATACATGCGGCCATTGCAAATAGCAGTGGTGCGTCTCGTAGATTAGGCGGTCTTAAATGTGGGTGGCGTCCCTACGCAATATATGTGCGCAGGGAGACCGAACTACGAGGGCGTGCATATCATAAAGAGTTTCTGCACGTTAATCGCAAAATCTAGCTATGTTAATGGGCAATTTGCGTCTGCGTGCAGACGCTGTAAAACAGTAGATTTCTGGCGCTTAACTAAACCGTGTGCAACGTTAGTTGCTGGACGCGTTGGTGCTGCGCACAAGAATACGCACGGCCTGCAGGTATCTGCAAACCGCGCGCCTTGCGCTTACTCTTCAGTCTATACATACTGCTACTGCTAGCGCGCCGCGCACGCCGTACTTTTACTTGAAGACGTTGACCAGGCTATATGCTGTGTCTTTAGTGCCACAGTACAACCATTTTGAGAGATATCCGCGTGTCTGCGCCTCCTTCTCTCGGTATTGGATGCGGATGGCGGCGTATGCGTCGCTACCGTATTGACTGGTGTCTTCCCTCTGGCCATTCCAGACTGCTTCACACTCTGGCAAACCTAACTCAATCATCGCGTCCTTGATTCGACGTTTCATGGATTGCATCAGGTTCGGGCGCTGTGTGTTGTGATAGTCGCCGCTATCAGCGCCGCACCATGCGGCGATGGCGTCTCGGCCACTGGTGGCGTCGCTATTCCAACTGTGCCTAGCTTGTGAGCTAATACACTGGAAGAACATAACGCCATTGGCTAGTCCACCAAATGGTGATATAGGTTGCGGCGTCTTTCCGTATCCAATGGTTGTGCTAGTGCCTGTATTGGATATTTGCAGATACTCGCCTGCTGGTACTTGTAGAGTCTCCAATAGCATGCTGGCTAATTCTTGGAAGCCACGCTGTGCATAATCAGATTCATCTAGCAGATACCGTTCGAGTAGTGCGTGGAATTCTATCTGCGCTGGCGTTTCCATTTCATGATTCCAGAAAGAATCACGTAATGCCTTTTTATTAGCATCGCCGTGCTCCTTCTCGAACGCGCCAGCGGCGTTTTTGACTACACGTTGTAGAGTGATTATTTCTTCATTCTCAGCCTTGCTAAGAGTGCGGCCACACTGTTGTAGCTCGAAGATACGCACCAGCGCCGTTTCACGCTCTTCAAGAGCGTGTACGCCTTGCAAGCGTACGGCGTCGCATATGTATCCAATGGCTACCGCAGGAGGCGCTAAGAATAAAGGAAACGCTGTACCGATGGCTTGTGATAGCCATTGCTCAATGCTGAAGCCTGCGCTTGTGCTGAATGCTGGTATCTGAAACGCGCCTATGGTTGCGCCGTCTGCTACCAGCGCATCAGCGATGTCGCACATGCGTACCGCTTCATCTACTTCGCTCGTGTCGTCTGCGCCTGGGATAGGGTTGCTAGACGCGCCATTGGTTTCTAGTTGTTGCATAGTCATAATGCTTTACCTCATAACAATTTTATTTTGTTACGCGGCGCGCTAGCAGTAGCAATCATATTCTGTTGTTAATGTACGCTGGCCGCTCTTGCGATGCGCCGTGCCTGGCTAGTCAGGAGCGCATGGCCGCTGGCTTGGTTGGTTTACCTCCTATTTAGCTATCTTATCATGCCACGCGTTCAACGTCAAGCATATAGCGTATGGATATGAAACCATGCGCAAAGTTTGCGCAGCAGACTCGCCACGCATTGCGGCGCGCTGGTGCGGCGCAAGTGTGCGCTGGCGCTCAGAAGCGACACGCCAACCCGCCAACCGCCCCCCTGGGGGAACTGATGCACTACGCTACTCGTAGACAGAGAATTACAGAAAACTGGGAAAAGCATCGACGCTTTGCGACGCAAAAGCGACAGCCCCTTGCGCACTCGAATCAAAAAAAGAATGCCGAAATCGCCACAGAATCTTGAGCTATTTTTCAGGAAACGTTGCTCTTGACACTGAAGACAGGTTAGTATATGCGCGTGCGCTACTTTGAAGATAAAGCCGTAGACCCGCCAAGGAAGATGAAAGAGATAAGAGAATTCAGAGAGCTATTCTATAAGTTTCTGACCAATGACTGGGTGCATACGGAACGCAAGATTTCAGCATTGGATGCGCAGATGAAGTTGGTTCTAGCTATGCTTAGCGTGTTGGTAGGGCTGATGGTTTATATGGTGATTGAATGATAGGCAAGATACGTCCTCAGATATTCTTAGCCCTTCTTATGTTGGGACTGATAACTGGGTATGCCATCAATGTGAACATGGTGGAAGTGGCGACAGGGACTATAGGTGGGATGGTCGCGCTTGGGATGAAGGTTCTAGAGAATGACTAGCAAGAACATACAGCAGTTCCAGCCAGGTCAGTCAGGCAATCCTAATGGAAGACCTAAGTTAGGGGTTGCACTGGCAGAGAAGGTTCGGAAGGCTACGAAAGACGGGAACTCCATAGTACGCCTGCTAGTGGAGATAGCTGACGGGGGACTAGAGGCGAAGATAAGTGACAGATTAGCCGCAGCAGAGATGTTACTGAGTAGAGGTTGGGGGAAGTCCGTGTCACAGGTGGAGGTGACAGCCGACGTTCAGGTATCACACACATTATCAGACTTCAATACAGCAGAGTTGCGCGAGTTAGTAGCTATGCGCAAAAAGCTGATAGAAGAAGAAGATGCCCTTGTCATAGAGGGCGAAGTGAAGGTACTCGATGATGACTAGCGAAGAGGACAAGCGTGGCTCTAATATCCTTGGTGTCATCTACCGTGCCATAAAAAGGATTGGTGGCGGTAGTCCTGAGATAGAGGAAGAGGATGCGTTCTGCTTACGGTGCAGGGTAAAGACTCCGATGAAATACGCGGTGGTCGGTGTCCTTTCAAATGGGACAGGTGTTATACGCGGCGAATGCAGCATATGCAGTAAGCGTGTTTCGCGTATAACGAAACGCAAGTGAGCGCGATAAGCGACGAGCAGCGCGTCATGCTGCTAGAAGCAGGACAGGCCGCGAGCTTAGAACTAGCCAAGAGGGACTTCGATGAGTTCCTGAACTACGTCAAGATACTCGAACCACCGCCAGGTCGAGGGATAATATCCTTTGAGAGGTGGCCCCACCTAGTAGAGGTGTGCCAAACCCTGGAAGAGACCAAGCTATTGGTCTGGTTGAAGTCCAGGCAGACGGGTGCAAGCTGGCTTTTAGCGGCGTATTCACTATGGAGAGCCTTATATTCAGAGGGCGCTATGGTTCTCTTGTTGTCTCAAGGGGAAGAAGAGGCCAAGAGATTGCTTGCCAAGAGCCGTTTCATCCTAGAACAGCTACCAGAAGCCCTGAAAGTGCCGATAGGTGTGGACTCTAGGCAGGAATTAGAGTTCCCAACCATGCACTCCAGCCTTCTAGCCCTCCCTTCTACCGAGAAAGCTGGTCGTTCTAGCACTGCATCGATGGTAATCATGGACGAAGCTGACTATCACGAGCACCTAGACGCCAACTATGCCGCTGTGAAGCCTACCATCGATGACGGTGGGGGTCAGTTGATACTGGTATCCACCTCTAATGGGCTGCAACAGGGGTCTCTATTCAAGAAAGTCTACAAAGATGCGCCATTCAATGGGTTCAAACGCCTATTCTATGGGTGGAATGTACGTCCAGGGCGTGATAATGAGTGGTATGCGGCCAGAAAACAGGAATATACCGACGACAGCCTGTTTGAGAAAGAGTATCCAGCGTCAGAAGAAGAGGCATTAGCGCCGCCGCGCACCATCGCAGCGTTTAATCCAGACATACTTAACATGATGCGCGAAGATGTACGCAATCCAGTAGAGATAATGCCTGCTGGTTCTATAACAGCGAACATATATCAGGATTTCCACCCAGGTAAGCGCTATATGGCAGGCACTGACACCTCGCACGGCGTTGGTGGCGATGATGCTGTCACCGTAATCATGGATAGAGATACTGGTTATATAGTGGCAGACATACAAACGAACCTATTACCACCAGACCAACTTGCTATCTCGTCGGTTGCGCTGCTTGCGCGCTACCATAACCCCATATGGGGCATAGAAGATAACGATTGGGGCGTACTTACCATAGTATCTGCGCAGGGTATGCGCTATCCGCGCCTATACTACCGTGATAATGAGAAAGCAGGGTGGCATACAGATGAACGTTCACGCTATACGCTGTGGGGAGAACTCATAGAGGCGGTCAATTCGCGTCTTGTTGTAGTACCTTCAGAGCAAGGGCTTGCGCAGTTCTATTCTGTTATACGAAATCCCAATAAAAATGGTAGGATTGAAGGACAATCGGGTGCGCATGACGATTACCCGCTTGCTGTTGGGATTGCATGGCAACTTAGACGCTTCGCACAGGCTGTTGGCCGTGCAAAGAACAACGACACAGACACATGGCGAAGCGTATTCAAACGTAATGTACGGTTGAGGTGGTAGCTTGGCCTTTGAAGATAAGCCTACTCCGGCTTTAATACAGGAACACTATAAATATCTAGGGGATTTGTGGTCTAACTGCCACTCCAAGTGGGAGACCATAGACTCTTACTACAATCGTACCTTCAAATTGTGGCCGGATGGTATGGATAGGCCGGACTGGTACTTGCCTATGCGCCCACGTGCGCTTGTAGACCACGCCGTAGACCATCAACTTGCGTTCGAGCCTCTGGTTCACCGTGCTCCTGCAGGTATTGGAGAGGAACACAAGCGACGTGCCGACAAATTGGAGCCTGCACTGAAGGCCATCATGGACGAGGCCCAACTACAGGAGCCGAATCTAACATGGAAGCAGATGGGTAAGCACCTCTTGCTCTATGGGTATGCCGTTGTCGAGGACGGACTGGATACCTCTACCATGCAGTCCAGACGGGATGCTCCAAAGAGGGGCAGGAATGAGCCTGACGAGGACTTCAAGGGCCGAATGAGGCTCTGGGAGCACCGTAAGAAGACGATGATGCCCTTCCGAACAAGGGCCATTCATCCAGCCAGAGTCCTGTTAGACCCTTTAAAGAAGGAACCCAGGCTAGCTATCAAGCACACCTACCGAATCAGCCAAGACTTAGCTGACTTGACTACAGCCAGGTCTGAGCAGAGAGGTAAAGGTCGCCCAGTCGAGGTCAACCCCTGGGAAGTCAAAGACAATCCATTCGAGATGATTCTTTGTAATGAGTGGTGGAGTGATTGCTGGCACGCCTTGGCTACCGATGCAGGTGATTTACTCTTTGTTGAGAAGAATGTCTGGGGATTCGTACCGTATGCTCACGCATTCTCCGGCTACGGACAAGAACCAACCAGCATATCAGAGATAGACCCTTCCCATCTAGCAGTTGGATTGCTTGACCATGCACTAGAGTCATTGAAAGCTCAGGCTCAAGCAGTGGCAGGTAGACATAATGCACTGATGGAAGCGACGTTCAACCCGATGGTTACTACTGGTAGCGCGGATGAACTGCAAGACCAGCTATCACGCAGTGACATAGTTGAGGTTGCAAGCCGTGGTGAGGTCGGGCGCATGGAGATGCAACAACTTCCTAACTGGATGTTCCAGTCAGAGGAGTGGTTGGATAAGGACATGGAGCTTGGGACGTATTCGCGTGCGCTTGCCGGAGTACGCGACCAAGGTGTTAGTACCGTTGGTCAGCAAGCCATACTATCTACCAGTGCCATGCGCAAGTTCGTTGCACCGTCGAAGCAGTTGGAACACCTTGCAAGTAGGTCAGCCGAACACATATTGCAATTGATAGATGTTCTGGATTTGGATTTGTACGTCCACGGTTATGAGATTAGCTCTGCAGAGATTGAAAGAGACTATTCGATTAGAATAAGTTTTGAATTGGTAGACCCAGTTTTGCAATTACAACAGCGCGAGATGGGATTACGTGAAGTTCAAGCTGGTGTCAAGTCACGTGAGACATACTGGAACGCAGACGCACGACTAGAAGATGCAACTGGTGAGCGCAAACGCTTGCTAGAAGACTTCGTGCGCAGCGACCCGATGGTGCAAAAGGTTCTTGCGCAGGAAGTTGCGCGAGAAGTGGGCTTGTTGGAGTTGCTAGAGAAGCAACGAGCCAAAGAAGAACAAGCGCAGCAACAAGGTGGCGGCGGTGGACTGCTAGAACAATCCATCTTAGGCGGCGACTTAGCTGCTGGTGGAGGCGGTGCGCCAGGCATGCCTCCTGCTGCGCCCGCTGGCGGGCCTCAACGAGATGTAAGGCAACCCCTTACCCCAGATGTAGCTAGTCCAAGTAGAGTCGGGCAGGAGTTAGCAGGCTAATGGCTATTAGTGAGTTTACTGAAGTGGTTTTAAACATTGCAGGAGAAGCTGGAGATTACAGGGCTGAGGCCAAGAAGTCGTCTAGCATTCCTTTGATGCAAGAAAGCATAGAGCCACGCGCTCAGCGCAGCAACATGCAATCTTCTAGCCTTGAAGAACGTAAGGCCATGTTGCGTAAGAATGGCGTTGCAGGCGTCCTTGCTATGTATAGAGGTAAGGAAGTATGAGCGCACCTGAGAAATCGCTTCTAACTATAAATGGTAGAACTGACCCTATAGAGGCATGGATAGGAAGCGATTCTACCATCATAGAAAACATAGCAGCGCATCTGCATAAGGGTTACGGTTTTAGCAAGGCAGATGCTAATGCCCATGCAGCAAAGATGGAGATTCAAACTGACGATAACGGTCAGAAATATGTAACGAATGCAAGTCTTTCGCAAAGGGTTGCTTCTGAGTTTATTGCTCCACCACAAGGAGACCGAACAGGGAAAGGTAACTTCGCTGGTGGATACACTCAGCTTGACAAGCAGCACATATCTGCAGGCCCAGTCGATGATAGCGGTGCAAGTATAGATGAGAAGACTGCATCAGAGGTATGGGAAACCACCCCATTTGCGGATTATGGGACTAGAGAGTGGGATAACTACGGGGCCGCATTAGATTTCGCTCTTGAGGCTAACAATATTCCATTCGACGATAGCATGTCTCTTGCTGAGAAGCGTCAGCTTTGGAGGGATTCAGGGCTACCGCCAATTTCAATAGAGCCTGGGGAGTTTGGTGGATTCACCATCCAGTCTGCAGAAGCTCCAGCAGCTACTGCAGGCGGTGTCATTACCACCGACCAAGGGATGTACCAGCAAGGGGCTGATGGAGAATGGTCTGCGCTGGACATGGGTTCTGCTCCTGCGTCTATGGAATACATGGGCGGCATGTTATGGATGCGCGGAACTGACGGTTCTCTTGCGCCAGTGAACAACCTTCTTGAGCGCATGGTTGAACAGAAGATACTAGAGGGCGACTGGGAAACTGCGCTACAGTGGGATGATTTCCGTAATCGTCCTAGCCCACAAGAACACCTACAATCTATGCTGGAATATGCGCGCACGCCTGCAGACCAAGTTCTACTATCTGCAATCGCGCGCGGTTATGCGGAAGGATTGGTGCCACCACAGGCTGGTAGCCTGGCGCGCGTCGGCCCTATTCCAAAAGAAGCAACAGAAGCGTGGGAGCGTTACGAGCGTTCTATCACTGGTGGCCCTGCGCGCGAAGAGATGGAAGAGTTCCTTGCTAGCGAACAGGCTGGACGCGAGGAAGACAAGGCAGAATATTTTCA